>Ga0116169_1000686_pt1 | contig 32833 bp, 26 predicted proteins | sample AD_UKC130_MetaG_FD_89796 | JGI IMG/M metagenome (GOLD analysis project Ga0116169, IMG submission 89796) | Active sludge microbial communities of municipal wastewater-treating anaerobic digesters from Canada - AD_UKC130_MetaG | ecosystem: Engineered > Bioreactor > Anaerobic > Digestate | place...
AAGACCGGTCGCTTCGGCCACCAGACCGATGCCCGAAGTGATCTTGGCTCCTAAAAGCAGCAGCGCGAAGCCGAGGCCACCGGCGGCGCCGGCGCCCTTCTCATCGGCCACGCGACGTTCGGCCGGGGTGGACCCGCAGACCGCCTCAACGTAGCGGTCCAGCAGATGGTCGACCGACAGGATCTGTTCGTCGGTCAAACCCTTTTGTGGGCCGAAAGTCTTGGTCGCGCCGAACATCCCCAACAGTTGGGTTTCGACATCAGCCGCGACCAGCAGTTCAATTCCGGCCAAGGTGGCGTTGACCGCAGCCAAGTCGACCGTTTCGATTCCGGCCAGCGCTGCCGGACCTTGATCGAGTGGGACGTTCGCGGTGGCACCGAGGGCCGCGAGCAGGCCTGCTCCCCCGTCGTTGGTGGCACTGCCGCCGAGTCCAACAACAATCCGCCGAGCGCCGGTGGCTATCGCGGCCAAGATCGCTTGACCAACGCCGAACGTCGACGCGGTCATTGGCTCAGGCTTATCAACCAAATGCAGTCCGCAAGCTTGAGCCGATTCGAGGTAGACCGTGTCCGCGACCACGAGCAACGAGACTGGCACCGAGGCGCCGTTCGGGCCAAGTACCGAGACCAACTCAAGTCGCGCCTCTTGGCCGAAACTCTGACTTAGAACGTCAACGAATCCCGGCCCACCGTCAGCAATCGGCACCAGCACCAACTCGTCGTCAGGTGCGGTCCGCCGCCAGCCCGCCGCGATCGCGTCGGCGGCCTCAGGCGCGCTGAGAGTGCCGGCGAACTTGTCAGGCGCGACGATGATCCTCACGTCAGTTGGCTAATGCCTTCTCGGCGGCCGCGAGCAGCACGCAGGTGGCTAGGCCTTCCATCGCTTGGGCGAGTTCATCTAGTGGCGGGAAGGACGGCGCGATCCGGATATTGCGGTCGCGTGGGTCTTTGCCGTACGGGAAGGATGCACCCGCCGGAGTCAGCGCGATCCCGGCCTCCTTGGCCAACTGAACGACCCGCGTGGCAGTGCCGTCGACGACGTCGAGGCTGACGAAGTAACCGCCCTTTGGCTCGGTCCACGTGGCAACCCCGTGCGGGCCGAGTCGGTTGGTCAAGATCTCCAACACGGTGGCGAACTTGGGCGCCAAAATTTCGCGGTGCTGAGCCATCAGCTCAAGCACACCGTCTGCGTCACCGAGGAAGTTCACGTGGCGGGCCTGGTTGACTTTGTCGGGGCCAATCGTCCTAAAGGCGATATGGGACAGGTACCAGGCCACGTTTTCGGCCGAGCCGCCGAGGAAACTCACGCCGGCACCGGCGTGGGTGACTTTGGAAGTCGACCCGAAAACCAACGGCCGGTTCGGGTTCCCAGCCACCGAGCACAGGCCGAGGATGTCGGCGGTCTTGACGTGCTCGTCGGTCAGATCGTGAACGGCGTAGGCGTTGTCCCAGTAGATGCGAAAATCGTCGGCGGCCGTCTGCAGCGAAGCCAACTCGGCGGCCACTTCGGCACTGACGATCGCACCGGTCGGGTTCGAGTAGGTGGGCACGAGCCAGATCCCTTTGACTGCCGGGTCGCTGACGTGTTCGCGAACCGCGGCCATGTCTGGGCCGTCGTCGAGCATGTCGATGGTGATCATCTCGATACCGAGGTGGGCGCAGATCGCGAAGTGGCGGTCATAGCCGGGCGACGGGCACAAGAACTTGATCTTGGATTTGCCCCACGGCTCGGCCGAATCGACCGTGCCATGCAGCAACGCGAACACGATTGAGTCGTGCATCATCGACAAACTGGCGTTGGTTCCGGCGACCAACTGATCCACTGGCACGTTCAGCAGATCGGCGAAGATCGCGCGCAGCGAAGCCAGTCCGGTCGTGCCGCCGTAGTTGCGCACGTCAACCCCATCGACGACATGGTCGGCAAGCGGCGCCGAAAGCAACTCATTTGACAGGTCGAGTTGGGCCGCCGAGGGCTTGCCCCGGGTGATGTCCAACTTCAAACCAGCAGCCTTCAAGTCGGCGTAAGCCTGCTGCTGCTCGGTCAAGAATGCGTCAAGTTGCTCGCGAGAAAGTGCGTCAATGGTCACGGTCTAAAACTACCGCCGAACAGGTCTGCGACCGAGAGCACCCCGACCACGCAACGTTCAGGCTCGGCCGTCGAGCTCGGCCCTGATCTTGGCCAACTGATCAAGTCGAGTTTGCAGCGGCGGATGAGTAGACATCAGGTCGGCCATCGAAAACGAGTTGATCGCCGGGGCGATGAAGAACGCATTCATCGATTGCGCCGCTTTCAACTCCTCTTCTGGGACTTGATCCATTCCCCCAGAAATTTTCACCAAGGCCGAGGCGAGCTTCTCTGGTCGACCGATCAAATACGCGCCGGTTCGATCGGCGCTTAGCTCGCGATAGCGCGACAGCGCCCTAGTCAACAGCGAACTTACGAAAGTGACCGCGACGCTCACCAAGATCACGACGAGGATGCTGGGCCCGTTGTTGTTGCGGCGCCCGCCGCCAAAGAACATCCCCCACCGGGTCAAGAAGCCGGCGAGCAGGCCGACCGAGGAGGCCACCGTCATCACCGAAACGTCGCGGTTTGCCACGTGGGCCAACTCGTGCGCCAAGACCGCTTCGAGTTCGTCGGCGTCGATCCGTTGCATGATCCCGGTGGTTACGCACACGGCCGAGTGGCTCGGGGACCGGCCGGTGGCAAACGCGTTCGGGATATTAGTTTGAGCTACCGCGACTTTCGGTTTTGGCATTTCGGCCAGCGCGACCAGCCGATCGATCATCGCGTGCAGTTCTGGGGCTTGTTCGGGCGTTACGACTTGCGCGCGCATCGATTTGAGCGCCAAGGAGTCGGAGAAGAACCACTGCCCCCACGCCATCGACAAGGTGATCGCCAACGCGACCCAGATGCTGCCGACCAGCGAAATCAGCAGCGCCCCGAACGCAACGTAAAGCAGCGTCAGCCCCAAACTGACGCCGCCCATCCGGCGCTTCAACCCAGGGTCGCTGCGGTACTTCGTATGAGACATTTTCGCTTCCTTGTCAGGCTCTTGTCGCGATGGCCCAACCCTAGCGATCTGGCCAAGCCTTGTAGTCTCACTGTCGTGACTGACGCTGAAAATGAAAACTTGGCAGGCAAGGGCGGCCCGACGCGAAGCCGAAAGGAAGCCGAGGCCGAACGCAAGAAGCAGATGAAGCGTCCGGTTACTCGCAAGGAGCAGGCCGAACGCGAACGTAAGCGGCGCACTGCCAGCCGAGACAAGCAGCGCGAGGCGCTAATGGGCGCCGGTTCGAATGCCGATTTGCCTGCCCGCGACCGCGGCGCCAGCCGTGCCTTGGCCCGCGATGTCGTTGACCGCCGGCGCACGGTCGCCGAGTTCATGCTGCCGATTTTGGTAGCGATCTTGCTGCTGAGTTTCTTCAAGAGTGCCTCAGCGATCGTGTTCAGCCTGTGGACCGTGACGATCCTCGCCACGGTGATCGACGAACTGGCTCTCGTGTTCATCCTCAATCGAGAGCTGAAGAAACGATTCACCAAGGCCGAAAGTCGCGGCGCGATCCTTTACACCGTGTTGCGCAGCACCCAAATGCGACGCCTGCGGTTGCCGAAACCGGCGATCGCAGTCGGTCAGCCGCTCAAGGACAAATACTGAGCCGTCCCGCCCGGGGGTAAAACTATTCGGCCCGCAACGACATCGGCCCGTAGACCAAGTCGGCATCGTCGAACAGGTTCACCCGTTCGATGCCACTTTCGAGCAGTTCGTCAAAAGCGGTGCCGATCCAGCCCTCGGCCTCAACCCGGTCCTCAAAGTTCTCCGACTGGCCGATCGATTCGCCGGACTCGTTTTCGTACTGCCAGAAAAATGCCACTTCAGGACTCCTTGGTCGACGGTTCAACAAATGGCGGCTTGGTCACGGTGAACTCTTGGACTCGCCCACGAACGTCTACCGCGACCGTCGCCCCGTCCAAAATCTGCGGATCCAGCAACGCTAGACCGATCCCTTGGCGAAGGGTCGGCGAGAACGTGCCAGAAGTGATTTCGCCAATCTCGCTGCCGTTTTCATCAAGCACCGTCATCTGAGCGCGCGGGATTCCGCGGCCCTTAGCGAGCAGGCCGCGAAGAGTTCGGACGGTCTTTTCGGCCCGCTGCTGTTCTAGCGCTTCCTTGCCCCAGAACTTCGGCTTGCTCCAGCCGACCGCCCAACCGGTCCTGGCCATAACCGGGGAAATGTCTACAGACAACTCATGTCCGTGCAGCGGATAACCCATCTCGGTGCGCAGCGTGTCGCGAGCGCCCAGTCCACACGCGCGAATGCCGAACGCTTGCCCCGCAGCCATCACCGCATCCCAGACGACGGGCGCATCAGCAGCCTTCACGACCAGTTCGTAGCCGCGTTCGCCGGTGTAACCGGTGCGGCAGACGGTCAGTTCGATTCCGTCGACCTCACCGGCCGCAAATGACATGTACTCGTGATCGATCGGCAGCCCAACTTCGGTCAGCACTTCGTCACTTAGCGGGCCTTGAACCGCAAGCACGGCGTAGTCGCGGTGCTGGTCTTCGATTTCGATTCCCGCAGGTGCGGCCGCGCGCAAAAGGCGCACGACTTCGGCAGTATTTGCCGCGTTCGGGATCAAAAAAACTTCATCGTCGCCGCGCAGGTAGGCGATCAGGTCATCGACCGTGCCGCCGTCGGGCTGGCAGCACAGCGTGTACTGGGCTTTGCCGGGTGCAATCCGGCCAAGATCGTTGGTGAAGCATTCGTTGACGAACTCGGCCGCGCCGGTGCCGCTCACGAGCGCTTTGCCCAGATGGCTGACGTCGAAAAGTCCGACGGCCTCTCGAACCGCTTTGTGCTCGGCCAAAACTCCGCCGTCGGCGTACTCAAGTGGCATCGACCAGCCACCGAATTCGGAGAACTTCGCGCCAAGCGCCTCATGACGACTGTGTAGTGGTGACTCAAGCAGGCCCATGCAAGCCAAACTACCGCTGACTACAGTGGCGTCATGCCTACGGTCCAGTTGCGTTCGTCCTTGCCCGCCGTCGACGGTGTCGTCGCCCTAATCGCCAAAGGCGGCGAACTGCCTGCGGGTGTCCCGTGGGCGACTCTTGGGGTAACTGGCGAACCGGGTCAAAGTGCCGTCCTACCCAGCGGCGAAAAACAAGTCACCGCGTGGGTGGTTACCGCCGCTGAACCCACCGCCGAGCAGCAACGCCGGGCCGTTGCCCAGGGGCTACGCGCGTTAGCCAAATCGACCAAAGTCGGCATCGATCCTTCCGGGCTGCCGAACCCTGATTTGGCCGCGATCGCCGAAGCGGCCGTGCTGACGACGTACTCGTATTTGACTTACAAGTCGGCCGAGTCGCAAAAGTCAGCAACGACGGTCAGCACGATCACCATCTTGAGCGCCGACGCTCGAAAAGCTGCCGCCAAAACGGCCGTCGCCGACGCAGTCGTCGTTGCCGAAGCCACCTGCCTGGCCCGCGACTGGGTCAACACTCCCCCGGCGGACTTGCGGCCGCCAGCATTCGCCGAGGCGATCAAGGACACCGCCGCCAAGGGCGTGCGGGTAACCATCTGGGACGAGAAGCGACTCGCGAAGGAAAACTGTGGCGGCATCCTCGGCGTTGGTGCCGGTTCTGAGGCGCCGCCGCGACTGGTGAAACTTAGCTACAACCCGGCCGGAGCAAAAACACACCTTGCCCTAGTCGGCAAGGGCATCACGTTTGACTCGGGCGGCCTATCGCTAAAGCCCGGCAGTTCGATGATGACGATGAAATGCGATATGGGTGGCGCGGCCGCCATCGTGGCCGCGATCAACGCGATCGCGAACCTCGGCCTCAAAATTCGGGTGACTGGTTTTGCTTGCATCGCCGAGAACCTGCCCAGCGGAACTGCCACGCGGCCCGGCGACGTGCTGAAGATGCGTTCTGGCGCGACCGTTGAAGTTCACAACACTGACGCCGAAGGCCGCCTCGTGCTCGCTGACGGCCTGGCCTTGGCCGTCGAAGCAAAGCCGGACCACATCATCGATGCGGCGACCTTGACCGGCGCGGCGATGGTCGCGCTCGGCACCCGCACCAGCGCTGTTCTAGGCAACAACGAAGAACTGCAAGAACAGGTGTTGGCTGCGGCGAAGGTTGCCGGTGAGTCGATGTGGCGCCTGCCGATCACCGAAGAAATCACCAAAGCAGTCACGTCTTCACCGATTGCGGATCTTCGCCAGCACAACCCCAAGCCCTACGGCGGCACCATGTACGCCGCGGCTTTCCTACAGGCGTTCGTCGCAGACAACTCGTGGGCGCATCTGGACATTGCCGGCCCGGCATTCAACGACGCAGGCGCTTTCGACTACACCCCAGTCGGCGGCACTGGTGCTGGCGTTCGCACTCTCGTTCAGTTGGCGCGCGACCTGGCTTGAGTGTCAAGAATCACAGGCCGAGAGTTCTCGCGGCCTGCTCGACTTGATCCCACTTCGAACGGTCACCGCCTCGACGGTCAGGGTGGGCGGCCGCGCGGGCCGCTCTTAGCACCCGCTGCAGGTCGGACTTCTCCGGATCGCGCCCCAACGGTTCGACCCCGGCAACCGATTCAAGCGTCATGATCGCCGCGAACTGAGCCGAGGTGTATTTGCCGCGGCTGGCCTGGAGCGACGACCTCTGCGCAGCCGTGTTCAGGTTGTACTCGCGCATCCGTTTTGGGTAGCCAACCTTGTGGGCGTCATAGATCGGAATCTTCAGCCCGCGCGCCAGATCACTGGCGGCCTTGGCAGTGCCCACTCGACGTCGAATCGACTCGCCGTCTGCTGCCACCAACACGATCGACAACTGACTCACTGACGTCTGCGGCTCAACAAACGCTTCAACTCCGGCACGCGATTTTGCAAACTCGCGCAGCTCGGCCAGATCGGAGCGATTGGCGTCCCGGTCGGAAATTATCGCCCCAGATTCGGTCCGGCGCCGCTTTTTGAAAAGTCCCACGGACCAAGTTTGCCTGACCGTCGATAAGCAACAGGTGAACTGGTCACGGTCAGTTGCCCCTACCCGGTGGCATGGTTGACCAACCAAGTGACAAGATGGCGTTAGACCACCTACCCGGAGGACACCGTGCCCGACGACGCACCCCATTCGTTCGACATCGTCATTCTTGGCGCCGGCAGCGGAGGCTACGCGTGCGCGTTGCGCGCCGTTCAACTCGGCAAGACTGTCGCCTTGATTGAGAAGGCCAAGGTTGGCGGCACTTGCCTGCACCAAGGCTGCATCCCAACTAAAGCGTTGCTGCACGCGGCCGAGGTCGCGACCACGGCGCGCGAAGGCGCCAGTATCGGCGTGAACACCACGTTCGACAGCGTCGACATGGTCAAGGTCAACTCCTACAAGCAGGGCGTTATCGACCGGCTTTACAAGGGCCTGACCGGGCTGGTGAATCAAGACGGCATCACCGTTGTCGAAGGCGATGGCTCGGTTGTTGATCCGCGCACCGTTGAAGTGAACGGCCAGCGCTACACCGGCAAGAACCTCGTTTTGGCTACCGGCTCGGAACCGCGCACGCTCGGCATCGAGATCGGCGGCCGGGTTATGACCAGCGACCAGGCACTCGCCCTCGACGAAGTGCCCAAGCGCGCCGTCATCATCGGCGGTTCGGTCATCGGTGTTGAGTTCGCGTCGGTTTGGAACTCGTTCGGCGCTGAAGTCACCATCATTGAGGCTCTGCCCTCGCTCGTCCCGCTTGAGGATCCGGTGTTGTCAAAGGGTCTGGAGCGCGCCTTCCGCAAGCGCAAGATCGCCTTCAAGACCGGTGTGAAGTTCACCGGTGTTGAACAAAACGCCAACGGCGCGACCGTCACCTTGGAGAACGGCGACACGATCGAGACCGATGTGGTTTTGGTGGCCGTTGGCCGCGGACCGCGCTCGGCCGGTCTCGGTTTCGAAGGCGCGGGCGTGAACGTCGATCGCGGCTGGGTCCCCACCGACGAGCGACTTCGCACGAACATTGACGGCGTGTTCGCGGTCGGCGACTTGGTGCCCGGCCTGCAGTTGGCTCACCGCGGCTTCGCCCACGGCATCTTCGTGGCCGAGCAGATCGCGGGCCTGAACCCGGCACCGGTTGTCGACTCGTCGATCCCGCGAGTCACCTACTGCGAGCCCGAGATTGCTTCCGTCGGTTTGACCGAAGCTCAAGCCAAGGAACAGTACGGCGAAGTCGAGGCCCTCGAGTACAACCTGGGTGGCAACGGCAAGAGCCAGATTCTGCAGACTGCCGGGGTCGTGAAGGTCGTTCGCCAAAAGGACGGCCCGATCGTCGGCGTCCACATGCTCGGCGCCCGGATGGGTGAACAGATCGGCGAGGCAATGCTTTGGGTTGGCTGGGAGGCCTACCCCGAAGACGTCGCGCAGTTCATTCACGCGCACCCGACTCAAAACGAATCCCTCGGCGAGGCTGCGCTCGCACTTGCCGGTAAACCGCTGCATACCCACGCCTGAGACTGGACAGAGGACACTATGGCCACCGAAGTCACCCTTCCCGCACTCGGCGAGTCAGTCACCGAAGGCACCGTCACCCAATGGCTCAAGGCCGTTGGTGACCAAGTAGCCGTCGATGAACCGCTGCTGGAGATCTCTACCGACAAGGTCGACACCGAGATCCCGTCGCCGGTTGCCGGCACCATCTTGGAAATCCGCGCCGAGGAAGACGACACCGTCGAAGTTGGTGCGGTGCTCGCGATCATTGGTGAGGCTGGAGAGAGTGCAGGTGCGGCGGCCCCCGCTGCGGCTGAGCCCGAGCCTGTTGCTGCGGCCCCAGAGCCAGCACCAGCGCCCGAACCTGTCCCAGCGCCCGAGCCAGCACCCGAACCGCCTACTGCTGGCAAAATTGCTGCCGAACCGGCCCCGGCCGCACCTGCTGGTAGCGCCACCGGCGAAGCGGTAACTCTGCCGGCGTTGGGCGAGAGCGTCACCGAAGGCACGGTCACTCAGTGGCTCAAGGCCGTTGGCGACCGGGTCGAGGTTGATGAGCCGCTACTGGAAATCTCCACCGCCAAGGTCGACACCGAGATTCCGTCGCCGATTGCGGGTGTCGTACTTGAGATCAAGGTTGCTGAGGACGAGACCGTCGAGGTTGGTGCCGAATTGGCCATCATCGGCGCTGAAGGTGCTGCCCCGGCACCAGCTGCTCCGGCTCCTGCCGCCCCGGCCGCTGCTGCTGAAGTTCCGGCACCGCCGGCACCGGCACCAGAACCGACTCCGCCGCCAGCGCCTGCTCCTGTTGCCCCGGCTGCACCTGCGGCTCCTGCTGCTCCGGCCGCTGCTGCAGAGGTTTCAGGCGAAGGCTACGTAACTCCGATCGTGCGCAAACTGGCCAAACAGCATGGCGTCGATCTGGCAACTGTCACCGGCTCTGGCGTTGGTGGCCGGATCCGCAAACAAGACATCTTGGACGCCGCCGCAAGTGCTCAGCCGGCCGCCGAAGCGGCACCGGCCACAGCCGCCCCGTCAGCACCGTCGCCGCTTCGTGGTCGCACCGAGAACTTGTCACGACTGCGCAAGATCATCGCCGAACGGATGGTCGGGTCGCTGCAAATGAGTGCCCAGCTAACCCAGGTGCACGAAGTCGACGTGACTGAAGTTGTCCGTCTGCGCAACGAGCACAAAGACGCATTCGCGAAGCGCGAAGGCACGAAGTTGACCTTCTTGCCGTTCTTCGCCAAGGCCGCGATCGAAGCGCTCAAGCACTACCCGCAAGTGAACGCGGCGCTTGACGTCGAAGCCGGCACGGTCACCTACCCGGCCGGTGAGCATTTGGGGATCGCCGTTGACACCGAGCGCGGTTTGCTGGTGCCGACGGTCAAGGATGCCGGCGACCTGAACGTGACCGGCTTGGCGCGCAAGATTGCCGACATCGCCGATCGTACGCGCACGAACCGGATCGCGCCCGATGAGTTGAGTGGGGCAACGTTCACCATCACCAACCTCGGCAGCAACGGCGCCCTGTTCGATACGCCGATCATCAACCAGCCGCAGGTAGCGATTTTGGGTGTCGGCTCGATCGTGCGCCGCCCCGTGGTGGTCACCGACGACAACGGCTCCGAATCGATCGCGATCCGCTCGATGGCCTACCTCGCGTTGACCTACGACCACCGGATCATCGATGGTGCCGACGCTGGCCGCTTCTTGACCGCGATCAAGGAACGGCTCGAGGCTGGCGCGTTCGACGGCGAACTCGGCTGACGAACTGAGCTAACTAGCCTCGGGTGGCAGAGATTATCTCTGCTACCCGAGGCTTTGCCTTTTCTGCCTGACTCGGCACCAGTGACAAGCGAGTACGCCGCTCCAACACGTCATCGACGCCCAAAGCGCCCTCGTGCAAAACCGCATGAACTACCTCGACGCCTAGCACCGGTATTCCGTCGGCGATTGGCGCCAGCAACGTTTTGTCGCCCTGGGCCAACTGCATGATTCGGTGCGCTTCGACGCCGTATCGGCGCCGCAGTCGTTCTGGCGCAGTGGCCGCTACTGGACCGACTCCAATCAACGGCAGCTCGCCGGTGATGCAGGCCAAGCCGGTGACGTGATCGACAGCTTCTTCGGCCATCCGGCGATAGGTGGTCATTTTGCCGCCAGTGACCGTAATGAGGTTGCCAGTTCGTTTCACCAAATGCCCGCGCGAAATGTCTGCGGTTGAGTCCCCGGCCGCGGCCGGTGCCACCAACGGCCGAAGGCCAGCGAAGGCGCCCACCGCATCGCTGGGCAGGACTTCGCGATCAACTACCCGCGAGAGCACCGACAGGATCCAGGCGATTTCCTCGGCGGTCGGTTCCGGCACTCGCGGCACCGGCCGGGCAGTCTCTTCGACGTCGGTGATGCCGACGTAGCTGACCCCGTCTGGTTGGGGCAGCGCGAAAACATAACGTCCCAACTCCCCGGGCACTGCCGCCAAAATCGCTGCCTTCGGCTCCCCCAGCACCGCCGACGGGACTACGACGTGGGTGCCACGCGAAGGCACAAGTTTGATTGTTGTATCCAACTCGTCGGCCCAGACGCCGGTCGCGTTGATGATGTTTTTTGCTCGGATCTGAAAACTGGCGCCGGTGAGCCGGTCGGTGACTTCGGCGCCGCCGGCGGTGACCCGGTCGACTTCGCATCTGGTGACGATGCGGGCGCCGTAGGCTGCCGCGGTCCGAGCGATCGCGATCACTAGGCGGGCGTCGTCTTCGACTTGGCCGTCATAGGAAACCAACGCGCCACGTAGCCCCTCGCGCTTTAGCCCCGGCGCCAGTTCGAGCGCGGCTTCGGCGCCGACCCAGTGCGGCGGGCGCAGCGCTTTTCCGGTGCGAGCGAACATCTTCAGCACATGCCCGGCGCCAAGTCCGGCCCCGTTGAGTGCAACGTCGCTTTTTTTCGTCCAGTCGTAAATCGGCATGACTTGGGCGAGTCGATGCACCAGGTGCGGCGCGATTTTGTTCATCAGGTGGGCGCGTTCTTGCGCACTCTCATAGGCGACCTGAACTTGGCCGGTCGCCAGATAGCGCAGGCCGCCGTGAATTAGTTTGCTCGACCATCTCGAGGTGCCCGACGCCAAATCGTCTCGTTCGACTAGGGCGACTTTCAGCCCTCGACTGGCCGCGTCCAGGGCCACGCCCGCACCGGTGACACCGCCACCGATAACGAGCACATCGACTAGTTCGCCGGCGGCCAGTTCGCCGAGGTCGGCGCTTCGCCTGGCCGCGTTCAGGTCAGGGTTCATGGTTTCAGCCAGCCTTCGATTAGGGCCTGAATGTGAGCGGTCGGGTCCGCGACGTTTTCGCTAACAAGTTGGGCCGAAAGGACGAACGACTGGCAGGCCAAAACGAGCATGAAGGCAAGTTCGGTGGGGTCTGCCTCTCGGACCGAACCGTCTCCGCCCAGGCTGGCCATCCCGGTGGCCAAGTGGGCGGCGACGTGATCGCGCAAAACCGATTGGCCCGAGCCGAAGCGTTCGGTCAGCAGCGGCAGCACTGCTTGCGCATCGTTGCTCAGGATTGACCGAAAGACTGGGTGGGTGGCCAGTTCGGACACGACTTGGGCGCCGGCGGTGCCGATTCGTTGGCGGGCGGTTTCGGCGTCGGTTGAGGCGGCTTCGGCCTCGGCGACGGCGTGGACGATCTCGGCAGTCATCACTTTGCGCAGCACCGTGTCAAGGTCGCCGAAGCGGCGGTACACGGTCATGCGGGAGACGTTTGCCTGATCGGCGAGCCGCTGGATGGTGAGTTTGCTGGCCCCCACTTGGCATAGCAAGTCGTAAGCAGCCGACAAGATCGCGTCGCCGATCACTGGCGGGCTCTGGGGCGGGGTACTCACGAATCTAGTGTTACACATTGACCAGAGTTGTCACATTGGCGTTAGACTCTGGTCATGACCGAACAGTTCGAACCGAAATGGCGCAGCACTCCCCCGGCCGAAGGCACCTACCGCGAAGTGCTGATGTTCGACCCGAAGTCGACCTCTCACCCCAGCGCCGGCTGGGTCAAAATGTTCCTCGAAGAGTTCGAAATCAAGCCAGAAGATTTCCGGCCCGACTTCCCAGACGGCGACCAACCGATCTCGGTTCAGCAGCGTCCGGCCTTGGCCGAAACCCACCGCGCTGCCCTTGCCGCGATCGTCGGTGTCGAAAATGCGGTCGACGACGACGTCAGCCGCGTTCGCTACGGACTCGGCAAGAGCCTCGACGAGGACATCGACCTGCGTCGCGGCCACACTCCCCTGCTGCCGGACCTGGTAATCCACCCGCGCCACAAACAAGATGTCGCCGAAGTGGTGGCCTACTGCCACGAAAACCGGATCCCGATCGTGCCCTTTGGCGGCGGTTCGAGTGTCGTCTTGGGCACGAAAGCCAACGAGGGCGGCGTCGTCCTGGTCCTAACCACGCATATGAACCAGATCGTCGAAGTCAACGAACTGAACCAGACGGTCACCGTTCAGGCCGGCATGCTCGGCCCCGCCTACGAAGCCGAACTCAACGACGCGAAGAACCTGCACGGCAGCGCCCACAACTACACCGGCGGGCACTTCCCGCAGTCGTTCCATTTGGCGACCGTCGGCGGTTGGATCGCCGCGCTGGGCTCGGGCCAAGCGTCCACCTACTACGGCGACGCCTACGATCTGGTGCTCGCTCAGGAGTACGTCACCCCGGTAGGAGTGATCTCGACCAAGCACTTCCCCGCAACAGCCAGCGGACCGAAAGTGAACGACATCCTCAAAGGCAGCGAGGGCACGTTCGGAGTGCTGACCGAACTGACCTTGAAGATCTACCGCCACCAGCCTGAGAACACCGCCCGGTTCGCGCTGATGATGCCCACTTGGGAGGCCGCGGTCGACGCCGCCCGCGAGATCACTCAGGGCGAGTTCGGCAAACCGGCCGTCCTGCGGATCTCTGACCCCGAGGAAACCGAGCGCGCCCTGGCCCTCAAGGGCTTCGACGGCGGACTGGCCCAGAAGTATTTGACCAGCCGAAAGATGCTGCCCGGCGGTCGCTGTTTACTGCTCGGCAACGCCGAGGGCGAAAAGAAGTTCGCCGCCCACGTCGCCAAATCTGCGCTGGCCGTAGGCCGAGCCCACGGCGGCATCAACCTGACCGCGATGGCCACCAAAGCCTGGGAACGCGGCCGTTATTCGGATGTGCACGTGCGAAACGACATCGTGGACTTCTCGATGATCATCGACACCTTCGAGACCTCGGTGACTTGGGACAACCTGCACGACGTCCACAGCAACGTCCGAAAACTGATCAAGGCTCGACCCGGCACGGTGTGCATGACGCACGCTTCGCACTTCTACTCGGCTGGCACGAACCTGTATTTCATCCTCATCCTGAAACCGCAGAGCCCCGAGGAATACTTCGAGTTCCGGTCCAAGATCTTGGCCTCGATCATCGAAAACGGCGGCTCGCCCAGCCACCACCACGGCACCGGCGAACTGACCGGGCCGCTCATGGAAGAGCATTTGGGCACCACGCAGATGAACGTGCTGCGCGCGCTGAAAGAACACTTCGACCCGCACCACATCATGAACCCGGGCTGGACGTTGGGCTTTGACACCAAGGTTCGTAAGTGAGCGACTTAGTCGTTGCGATCGATGCGGGGACCCAGTCGATTCGCGCCGCCCTAGTCGACCTTTCCGGCCAAATCGTCGCGCTGGAGAAAGTCACCATCACCCCATACGTTTCGCCCAAGCAAGGCTGGGCAGAGCAGGACGGGCAGTACTACTGGGACAAACTCTGCGAGGCGACCAACCGCGTGCTCGCCGGCGTAGATCCGGCCAGGTTGGGCGCGGTGAGTTTGTCGACTCAGCGCCAGACGGTGCTGCCAGTCGACACCGACGGCATCCCACTTCGCCCGGCGATCGTTTGGATGGATGAGCGACGAGCCGACGCGGCCAAGACCGGCACGGGTCTGCTGCTTGGGGCCAGCCGGCTCAGCGGCGCGCACGACGTGCTCAAGTTCGCGATCGAGTATTCGCGGGCGAACTGGCTGCGCCAGCACGAACCCGAAATTTGGGACCGGACCCACAAGTTCTTGTTCCTGTCGGGCTTCTTCACCCACCGGCTCACGGGCGAGTTCGTCGAGTCGACCGCGAACGTGTTTGGGCCGTGGCCGTTTGACGTGCGAAAGACCGACTGGGCCGGCCCGAAGAATCTGCGGTCGTTCGCGTTCGGGATCGAACGGGCCAAACTGCCTGACCTAATTGAGCCGGGCAAACCGTGTGGCCAGATCACGAAGACGGCCGCCGAACAGACTGGACTGCCCGCCGGTTTGGCGTTCATTTCTGGGGCGAGCGACAAATCCTGCGACCTGCTCGGTGCGGGCGCGCTCGAACCGGACACCGGCTTCATCAGTTACGGCACAACCGCCACGTTCAACGTTTTCACCCGCAAATATGTCGAAATCCAGCCGCAGTTGCCGCCATATCCGGCCGCGATCGGTGGCGCCTTCCACACCGAAGTTCAGGTGATGCGCGGACTGTGGCTGGTGTCTTGGTTCACCGAGGAGTTCGGCCTGCGCGAACGCGAGTTGGCGGCCGATCAGCATCGAACTCCCGAGGAACTTCTCGACGAGTTGGTGGCCTCCACCTCACCCGGCTCGGCAGGTCTAGTGACGTTGCCGAGCTGGACGCCGAACCCACAGGCTGATCCGGCGATGCGCGGCGCGGTGATCGGCTTTAGCGACGTCCACACTCGCGCCCATTTGTATCGCTCGATCCTGGAAGGCCTAGCGCTCGCGATGCGCGAGGGCGCCGAGGTGACGACGAAGAAGACGAAGCAGGATTTGACTCAGGTGCGTGCCTCTGGCGGCGGGTCGCTGAGCGACGTGCTGATGCAGATCACCGCCGACGTGTTCGACCTGCCCACCTATCGCGCCCACACGGCCGAAACTTCAGCGGTCGGCGCTGCCATCTTGGCCGCTGCGGGCGTCGGACTACACGACAGCATCGAGAGCGCGGCCGCGCAAATGACGAGGTTCGGGCGCGTCTTCGAACCAGACGAGCCGGCCACCAAGATTTATGACCGGTTACGCACCGAGGTCTACCGAAAGGCCCCGGGCCAACTCTTGGGGCTAAACCGGTCACTCAAGTCCATCTTTGGCCAAAACTGAGGCCTTCGAGCTATGCCTTCGGCGGGCCCAACTCGGCGATCTCCGCGATTTTGTATCGCCCATCGAACTGCCAAGTGACTTTTCGCCTAGTCCACCCGCCGGCCGGCAGTTTTCGTTCCCGACCCTGAACGTCAACGGCCACAGACCTACCTAGCCGTTCGACGACTACCGCCGAGTTGCCGGCATCGCGGCACTCGGCTCGGATCTGTCGTACGCCGCGAACGACCAGTCCCCTAGCTTCGTATCTCGCCAACGCGGTCACGTCAGCCGATTCGGCCAGATACAGCGACGAGAGCAGCACCGAATCTGCGTTTGCCCAAGCCGATTCGCGCAGTTGGTCGGCGGCGGTAAGTGCCGCACACGGTTTCGTGCTCGGGTCGAGTAGGGCAAGCAACGCGACAAGCTGAATCACCCAGTCCATGACCGTCAGGGTGTCGCCTTTGCGCCCACCGCGCCGACGATGTCCACAGGCGTAGGCTGATCTCGTGCAGTTCGAAGTCTTTCAATCCCCGGTCGACTATGAGGCCGCGTGGGCGATGCAGCGTGAACTTTTGACCAAACGCGCTGCCGATCAGGTTGAAGACACCACCTTGCTGCTGGAGCATCCGCCCACGTACACGGCCGGCAAACGCACCGAGCCACACGAACGACCGACCGACGGCACGGCCGTGATCGATGTGGACCGCGGCGGAAAAATCACCTTCCACGGGCCGGGTCAACTCGTTGGCTATCCGATCACCAAACTGCCCTCGCATGTGCTCGTGGTGGATTATGTTCGCCGCGTCGAAGAGGCATTGATCCGCGCGCTGGCCGAGTTCGGGCTGACGACCGGCCGAGTGGCGGGCCGTTCAGGTGTCTGGTTGGCAGGCGGCAATGGCCGTGTTGAACGCAAAATTGCAGCGATCGGGATTCGGGTATCTCGCGGAATCACCATGCACGGTTTCAGCCTGAACTGCGATGTGAATTTGAGCTGGTATGACCGGTTCGTGCCGTGCGGAATCGCCGACGCGGGAGTAACTTCGATGACCGCCGAACTCGGCCGCGACGTCACCACCGACGAGGTGCTCCCGGCGGTTCAGCGCCAGCTGATCGACCTGCTTTCGTGGCAGCCCTACGAGCCAACATCCGATATCGAACGCGTCGAACACGTCGGCGTTCAACTGCGCTAACTGTTCGGCCAGCGTCCGCGACTTGGCTGCTCCGGTTAGCGGCGTAGGCTGGGGGGCGTGACGATTGCTCCTGAAGGTCGCAAACTGCTTCGCATCGAGGCACGCAACGCCGAAACCCCCATCGAAAAAAAGCCGTCTTGGATCAAGACCCGCGCCAAGATGGGGCCCGAGTACAGCGAACTGATGAGCCTGGTCAAGAGCGAGGGCTTGCACACCGTCTGTCAGGAGGCCGGCTGCCCCAACATTTTCGAGTGCTGGGAAGACCGCGAGGCGACCTTCCTGATCGGTGGCGAACAGTGCACCCGCAGGTGTGACTTCTGCCAGATCGACACCGGCAAACCTGATCCGCTCGATCGTGACGAGCCGCGCCGCGTGGCCGAGAGCGTTCGCACGATGGAGTTGAAGTACGCGACCATCACCGGCGTCGCCCGCGACGACCTACCAGATGGCGGCGCATGGCTTTACGCCGAGACCGTGCGCAAGATCCACGAACTGAATCCGCAGACCGGCGTCGAGAATCTGATCCCCGACTTCAACGGCAAGCCCGAACTACTTGAGGAGGTCTTCTCCTCGCGGCCCGAAGTGCTGGCCCACAACCTAGAGACCGTGCCGCGGATCTTCAAACGGATCCGGCCCGCGTTCACCTACGAGCGTTCGCTTGACGTCTTGACGCAGGCGCGCGCCTACGGCCTCGTCACCAAGTCGAACCTGATCTTGGGGATGGGCGAAACTCGCGAGGAAGTCAGCCAGGCGCTGCGCGACCTGTTCGAGGCCGGCTGCGAACTGATCACCATCACCCAGTATTTGCGGCCGTCGACCCGCCACCACCCGGTGGAGCGTTGGGTCAAGCCCGAAGAGTTCGTCGAGTTGAAGGACGAGGCCGACGAGATCGGCTTCTCCGGGGTGATGTCTGGTCCGCTGGTTCGTTCCTCGTACCGTGCTGGGCGGCTCTACCAGCAGGCGATGGCCGCTCGGGCCTGACGTAGAATCGAACCTATGTCAACCCCCGCCGCCCAAGTACCGGCCGGACGCATCGCGCAATTGCGCCAGGCGTACCGGATGACCAAGCAGACTCAGCCGAAGATTGGCCTGCTGCTGCTTGGGGTCTTCGTGCTCACTGCGGCGGCAACTGGTGCGTTCGGGTACTTCGTGTTCGGCACCCGCTGGTACTTCATCATTTTGACGGTTTTGCTCGCGTTGACGACCGCGCTTTTGGTCACGATGATCGTCTTTGGCCGTCGCGCCGAGAAGTCGATGTACGCCCAGGCCGAAGGCCAACTCGGCGCTGGCGCTGGCGCCCTACAGATGCTCAAACGCGGCTGGGACGTAAAGCCTGCCGTCGGTTTCACCAAGCAGCAGGACGTAGTTCACCGGGTCGTTGGTCGGCCGGGGATCGTGCTCGTTGGCGAAGGAACCTACTCGCGGGTGAAGAACCTGTTGAGCGCCGAAGTCACCAAACATCAGCGCATCGTTGGCGATGACGTGCCGGTGACGTCGATCATCGTTGGCCGCGGCGAGGACGAAGTTCCGCTGCCCAAACTGGTCAAGCACGTCCGAAAACTGCCCAAGGCGATCAAGCCGGCCCAGCAGACCGAAGTGCTCTACAAGTTGAAGGCGCTTGACGCGATGCGGCCGGCCGCTCCGATGCCTCGTGGCCCGGTGCCGACGAGCATGAAGGGCGCCCGCAAAGCGATGCGCGGCTGACTCACTTGGCGTAAACGACCTTGCTGCCTGCGGCGAGGTCGTGCAGTCCGCGCTTGTCTTCGGTCATCACCAGCGCCGGCAAAACCAGGGTCAACAAGGCGGTGCGCAGACCTGCGCGCCACAGCCCGATCGGGTTGCCATCGGAGTTGATTACCCGAAGACCCATGACCCGTTTGCCAATCGAAAAGCCGAGCAGACCCAGCAGGATCGAAACTTCGGCGACGAAGACCGCGTTGATGATCAGTTGATCGCCGATTCCATTTGGCGGGAACTCAAGTCCGGTGAAACCGAACATGGCCCTGGCCGAAAATCCGGCAATAACCCAGTCGATCATCAATGCCACGAGGCGCCGGCCAATGGACGGGTCATCAACTGTGGAGGTCACTGCCTCAGCCTATTCAGGTGGCCAAGCCGGGCGCGCACCGGTTCTGCGACCCGGCGGCCGGGCTTTGACCCGGTGTCCGATCACGATCTCGAAACCCCGTAACGTGGATGTAACAATTCGGTGATGGGTCAGAAACTGCCCACGCCTAGCGTCGTAGTTGAGCGCAGGAACTTGTGCTCAGTTCGATCTATCCGCCGCGTCGCGGTCGAGGAGGCCACATGTTCGGCAATGCCGACGAATTCTTCAAGTACGTCCGGGACGAGGGTGTCCAGTACGTCGACATCCGGTTCACCGATCTGCCGGGTATCCAGCAGCAGGTGACGATGCCGATTTCGGCATTCGACGAGGACGCCGCCGCAGAGGGAGTCGCGTTTGACGGCTCGTCGATCCGCGGTTTCCAGAGCATCGACCAGTCGGACATGAAGTTGCTGCCTGACTTCGGCACCGCCTACATCGATCCGTTCCGTACCCCCAAGACGATCGCGATGGACTTCTTCGTCCACGACCCGATCACTGGTGAGGCGTACTCACGTGATCCGCGCAACATTGCCCGCAAGGCCGAGGCATACCTGAAGACCACCGGCATCGGCGACACCGCCTACTTCGCGCCCGAGGCCGAGTTCTACGTCTTCGACCGGGTCTCCTACGGCACGAGCGCCAACAAGAGCTTCTACGAGATCAAGTCGGCCGAGTCGGCTTGGTCGACCGGTGACGGCATCGACGACAACCGCGGATACAAGGTTCGTTACAAGGGCGGCTACTTCCCGGTCGCGCCGACCGACAGCCAGGGCAACCTGCGCAACGAAATGATGACGAACCTGTCGAACGCGGGTCTGATTCTTGAGCGCGGTCACCACGAGGTCGGCACTGCCGGCCAGGCCGAAATCAACTACCGCTTCGACACGCTGCTCAAGGCCGCCGACGACACGATGAAGTTCAAGTACTTGGTGCGCAACACCGCTTGGGCCAACGACAAGACCGTGACGTTCATGCCGAAGCCGATCTTCGGTGACAACGGCTCGGGCATGCACGTGCACCAGTCGATCTGGAACAACGGCGAACCGCTGTTCTATGACGAAGAAGGCTACGGCGGACTGTCGGACGTCGCCCGCTGGTACATCGGCGGCATCTTGAAGCACGCGCCGAGCCTGCTCGCGTTCACGAACCCGTCGGTGAACTCCTACCGTCGTCTCGTGCCGGGCTTCGAAGCGCCGATCGCGCTGGTTTACTCCGCGCGTAACCGGTCGGCTTGTGTTCGTATTCCGATCACCGGGTCGAACGCGAAGGCCAAGCGCATCGAGTTCCGTTGCCCCGACCCGTCGAGCAACCCGTACTTGGCGTTCTCGGCGCTGCTGCTCGCTGGTTTGGACGGCATCAAGAACAAGATCGAGCCGGCCGCCCCGATCGACAAGAACATCTACGAACTCCCGCCAGAGGAGTACGCGGAGATCGACATGGTCCCGACCTCGCTCGGCGCCGTGCTCGACAGCCTCGAGGCCGACCACGAGTTCCTCACCCAGGGCGACGTGTTCACCCCGGACCTGATCGAAACGTGGATCGACTACAAGCGCCAAGAGGAGATCCTCCCGATCGCGCTGCGGCCGCACCCGCACGAGTTCGAGCTCTACTACGACATCTGATTTGAGGGTTTTCACCCTCTGTCAGTAGTGGTCAAGAACGGCCCCTGACCTGCACAAACGTCTTTCGGCGTCTGTCAGCGTCAGGGGTTGTTTTTCGTTGTTCTGCGGCCCCACCGCGGCCCCAGCGTCTTTCCTCTGTGGCCGGCTCGTGCTGCGTACCTAGGGAGCATGAGCCTCTCCGTCCACTCCCCCGACGAGCTGATCGCGGCCATCCCGCACATGCTCGGATTCAAGCCACAAGAGTCGATCGTCCTCATCCCGATCCGCTCCGACCTCCCCACCGCCCGCATCGACCTCCCGACCACGCCCAGAGCCCAGGAGCTGGCGTGGCGCGCCATCCGCGAGGGGATGTCTCGCTACGCCCGGCCCGGCGCTGCCGTCGGCATCGTCTGCTTCACAACCGACCGGCAGCGGGCCGACGTGGTCGGCCGCGAGTTCGCCGAACGACTCGACACCATCGGCATTGACACCCACCTCCTGTTGTGGGCCGACGACACCTGCTGGGCCGACCTCGCCACCGGCGACATGGGCCTCCAGACCGACGACGCCCGGGATCGCGTGGCCACCATGACCGCTCGCCGGTCGACCCCAGCCTGCTGCCACCCGCGACTCACTCGCCCAGTCCCTCGTCGGCGACCGAGAGCCCGTGGCGACGTTGCTGACCGAGACCCGAACTAACACCACTGCGAGCACCGTCCACGCCGAGTGCCACTGGGCGGTGGGCCGTGTGCAGCAGTTCCAACGCGACGGTGTGCGCCTGGACAACCCGGACGCGGCCAGGCTCCTCGTGGCCGTCGAAGCCATCCCCGTTCGGGACCAGCTGTGGCTCGGCATGAACCGAAGCAACGCCGTCTCCCACGCCGCTCTGTGGACCGACATGACCAAACGGGCACCCGATGAGGTCCGCACCGCCCCAGCATCGCTGTTGGCCTTCGGAAGCTGGCTCAGCGGCGACGGCGCGATGGCCTGGTGCGCACTCGACCAGGTGCCCGAGGGGAAGCCCTACGCCCTCGCGAACCTCGTCGCTGCCGCTATCGAAAGCGGGATGCACCCGCGAGAGTGGGCGGCCGGGAACGCCATCCCGGCAAGTGGCGCTGCCCAGGTCCCCGAGCTACTCCCGTCCCGCACAACGCCGCTCAACTCCACCCGTCCCGCACCTGGCACTTGACGTGAAGAAGAGCCCCATGAACAGCACCTACCAGAGTCGTCGATCGGGAAGTCCGCTCGAACGAGCCCTCACCAGCCTTCTTCCGCCACTACCGAGCCGGCTCGTCTTCGCAAGAATCGACTTCGTGTTCAGTGATGTGGAGGTCACGGATCCGCACCCGTGAGCTGCACCCGTCAGGCCATCGCCATCAGCCATCCGCGACGTCACAGCTCCGGTGCGGGAGTAGCAGCGAACTTGAACCTGGACCCTCTGGATAAGATCGACCACTTGCCCGCTGATATTCGTCAGTGCCCGTTACAGCGCATCTCTGCTGGTGACGGCCGAGGAACGGCACTCTGACGCTTCTCACTGTAACCCACTGGTGCCCACTGCTGCGCGACCGTCACTGGCCCACGAGTGGCCCACGCTCGAATCCTGCACAGGTGCTTCACGCAGACTTGAAGTGCGCAAGGAGCACGTCCCGCATCGCCGAGACGTCGATGGAGCTTTCAGCCTCGGAGAGCAACCTGACGAGACGCCTCGGCCAGAGGATGTCTATGCCGCCCGTCGAGAACGCTCCCCCAATGAGCGGCCAGTCCGCCTCGACGAAGCAGAGCACACCCTTCACGGGAACGTCACCGACAACATCACGGACCAACTCGACCTGCTTGAGCACACCGTCGACCAGCTTCGTGCAGTCGCGTCGACCCACGAGCACCTTCTCGACCTTCGGGCGCAGGATGCCACCTTCGATCTTCAGCTCGGGCCGTCCCTTGTACCGCTTCGCGTCGATCACCCAGATGCCGGCGGTCGTGACGGCGATGTGGTCGATGTTGGCCCTTGAGCCTGGGATGCGGCGGTCGTGTAGCACTACGACCGATTCTGACACCAACGAGTCGAGTCGAGCGCCGAGACGCTCTTCGCCAACGGCGCCCGTCGCCCACGCTCTAGTGCTCTGCTTCTCGTCAGATAGTGCGACGGCGATGCCGCCGAGCTTTCCCCATTTCTGGCGCAGTCGTTCCTCGTCCTTGGCCTTGCGACGTTCGTACTCACGGCGAGCCGACGAACCGGCGACGCCGCCGTGATCCAACAGATCGACAGGCGCGGGCTCGTCGCCGACTATCACAGCCGGACACTCCACGCACCGGACTGACTTTGTAGAGGATTCGTAGATCGCTTCCTGCTGGGCGGGCAAGTTGGTCCGGCAGAGTCGGCACACTCCCGCGTACCGGAGCTTCATCCGCCTGTCGAGAGGCTCAGGTTCTTCAACTGACTCGGTCATCGTGCCTCCACCGCACCCCAATTGAGTGAATCGAAGAATGACTCGACCCCGGCGAGGTTGGTGAAACTGGCAGCCTTCAACTCCTTGAAGAACGGGGAGTGTTCCTGGCTCCGTACGCGGCCTGCGAGGGTGGGGACCTGACGCGAACAGGTGACCACGACTCCGTGCCGCGCTCGCGAGATCATCACCGACAAGACTCGAGCCTCCTCAAGCTTCGTTTCCGGCGTGGTAGCGCGGAAGTCTGGGATAACTCCGTCTTCGGCGCCAACGACCACTACCCAATCGAACTGCTGGCCCTTACCGACGTGGCCGCTGAGTAGGTGCAGACCGGGTGCGCTGAGCAGAGTTGTCTCGTCGCCGATCTTGATGCGAGCACGGATCCGCTTGGCGTCGAGCCCCTCTCGCACCCTGTCCAGGCACCAGCCCAAGGCGTCGACGACGTTTTTGCGGATGTCTGGCTCGATGATCGAGTCGAAGTCCGCGAGGTCACGCAGGAACTGGACCGGATCCGGAGCCGCCAACAGATCGGCTGGCCTCAATCGGGTGAGCATCGACTTGACGATGCGAGCGGTGTCCGTATCCAGCACCCCGTCGTCCCACCGATGAACAGGCAACCCGCTCGACGATGCGGCAGCGTCGACAAAGCGTCGCCGGTTGGCGGTTCTGGAGATGACACCGATTCGTTGGCTTGAGATCTTTCCGAGGATGGTCTGTGCGAACTTGATTGCGAAGTCAGCCTCGGCCTCCGCAGAGTTGAACTTGATCCCGGCCGCGAGTCCACCACCCGGCCAAGAGTCGGGCACGGCCGATGTCAGGTCCTTGCCGCCGGTGAGTCCACTCAACGCGTTCACCATCGAGAGCACCGCCGGGGACGACCTGTGCGACTCTGCGAACTCGATCACGTCGGCGCACTCCGCGCGCACCTGCCGGTCAACTTCAGCGGGGACTGCGCCAGCGAAGCCGTAGATGCCCTGCGCGAGGTCGCCTGCGAAAGTGGTCTTGCCGAATCCAATGCGGTTGACGATGCGAAGCTGCTGGGGTGTGAGGTCTTGGAACTCGTCGACCACCACGGCGCTGAAGTGGTTGCGGTACAGGTCTGCGACTGTGTCGTTGGCGAGTATGAGCTCGGCGAGGCGAGGAAGGTCGTCGTACGTTAGGCGGCCTTCGGCAATCCGTTGATGCTCGATGTCCAGAGCATCAGGGTTGCCGTCGGCGATCAGTGCCTGCTCCACGGTGGCGTCATCCGCCGCCTCCTGCTTGGTTCGGCGAAGTAGGTCTTCAACGGCTCGGCGAGGGTTCCAGTCCAAACCACGACGTTGGCACTCCTCTCCGACCCAGTCTGACTCCGGAAGGATCAGGTTGGGGTCGATGCCAACGACTTGACCGTGTGCCCGGATGAGTCGAGCGGACAGCCCGTGGAAATTCGCGACAGAGACACTGTCCCGCATCACATTCGCAGAGACGTAGTCCTTCAACCGATCTCGAATGTTGTCGCGCGCTCGGTTCGAGAATGTAATGACAAGCACCCTCCGGGGTTGGACCACCTGGCCCCGCTCAAGAAGACCAGCCACCCGGAAGCCGAGCGCCTCGGTCTTGCCGCAACCGGCGGGGGCAACGACCAGGAGGCCCAGCCCTTCATGGTCGCGGACGCGCTGCTGGGCTGCGGTTGGCGTGACCATCTATGGCGCCGTGATCTCTGTCAGGAGGCGTTCGACGCTGGCGATCTTGCGGGCCGTCGCCTCGGTGATCAGGGGTGCTACCACCATCGCGGCTCGAACCTTGTATGTGCTCTTGAATCGGCAGAAGGCAGCGACATCCTCGGCGGTCCGGGTGCCTCCCGTCCCTGATGTTGCGCAATTTCGTCGCTCGTTGTCGCTGAACAAGGTCGATGCCTGAATCGCTGGCCACACGACGTCGGCACCAAGCGCAGCGACGTACTCAGCTTCGAGATCGGGGGCGGATATCTTAACGGCGTTTGCTTCCAGACCTGCTTCGGCGATCCCGAGCATGCTGGCTGTCGCCGATGTTGCGTCCTCGTCGATCAGCATGGACATCGGGACGTCGAACCCCGAACTCCCAAAGAGTTTGATGATCGCACCCATGTCACCTGCGCCACCGGTCTCAATCAAGGAGATCCCAAGGCGATCAAGGTTGCGGCCGGTCTGATCGCCGGCCCTTTCGACGATGATGCGGTCAGAGATACCTTCTACCGCGAGCACTCGTCGAGCAGTCAGGGGTTCCAACTTGTCCCGCACCCACCACCTGACGACCATACGCTCGTCGTTCGACAAGAAGTTGGCAGAGGGCTGCACGACCTTGCCTCCAACTCGGACTGACGCAATGCACTCGGGCGGGAAGGCGCCGACGACGTCGGCGGAGTGCGTTGCCAGAATCTTCTGGTTGCTGCTTGCCTGAAGTAGAAGGGCGAGGCTTCGTTGGCTCGTGGGGTGCAGGTGAATCTCGGGCTCGTCGATTGCGACGATGTTGGCGGCAGCACTGACGAGGTCGTAGAGCGCGATGGCGTAGAGCGCTCGCGTCCCGTCGGACTGTTCCGAGAGTGGGCGGTTGGCTCCATCCTTCGTGATCTGAAGCCGGACACCACTCAAGGCATCAGCGTCAGCTGCGGACCCAGGAACAAACGTAAGGCTGTCCTGATCGATCTCTTCCGGGAGCGCCTTGGTGAGTTGAACCGCTAGGTCGGCTCGCAAGGCTGTCAGGACGGTCGAGTCGGCGAGCGTCTGCTCAAGCTGGGTCGTCAGCGCATCGAAATCGGCCTTCTCCGCGCCGAGGTCGATTGCTTGGAGGATCTCATCGACCACGTTCTTACGGTCGTCTCGAAGGTCTCGCGCCATGCTGCTGGCGCCAAGGAGTGCCCAGCGAAGCGCGGCGGTCTGGTCCCTAGAGATTTGGCGCCCGGTCCTGCCGTCGGGTGCTGTGCGCTCCACGTGCAGGGTGTCGGTGAGGTCGAGAGTGCCTTCGAGACGGATCGTCAGCTTCTTAGCTCCGGTGGCGACATCGACGGTGATCTCGTCGGGAAACAGGGCTTCGTCGTCCGGGGTGAAGTCTGCGAGATCGCCTTCGATGACGAGTGGGTCGCCTTTCTTGCGGAAATCGGCAGGCTCGATCCGTTGGTAGAGGGCGGCGATGCTCGCCCCGAGCAAGAGGTCAAGGCATCGGAGCACAGAGGACTTCCCGACATCGTTTGGACCAACCAGCACCAAGTGCTCGCGAACCTCCAGATCGAGGTCGGCGAGACGGCTGTGGTTCGTGATCCTGATTCCGGTGAGACGCATGATGTACCTCCGCTGGGCTGGCGCGCCTCAGCTCTCCTCGAAGCCCGACTGGTCGAACTTGAGGGTCTTGGCGTTCTCCGAGACCGTGCGAACCTTGCCTTCCTCGAAGCCGGCGGTCTTGGTGGCTTCGATTTCGATGCGAACGGTCAACTCGGCGCCGTCGTCGGCACGGAGGTTGGCGATGACCTCGTCGGCGATGTTCTTGAAGTCCAGCGCAATCTTGTCGGAGTTAAGGGTCTTGACTCCGTAGAAGCGCGTCTTGGGCTTGGGGAAGAACGTGTCGACCTTTGGCGCGGACGGGTCGTGAGTAACGCCGCTACTGCCGGTCTGCTCCATCAGATCAGCGAGGTGTTCCTCCACAGACGGCGCAGGGGCGGACTCCGCTTCGATCTGCTTGAGCGCGACCGACGGCTGCACCAGCAAGAGCGAATCAGTGGCCATCGGTGCGGAGGTGGTGTCTTGCGGTGTCCACAGGCCGATGTAGCGATCGGCGCTCTGGTCGTAGCCCGTCGCAAGGGCGAACGCGTCGGTCTGCCAGATCATCGGCAGGTCGACGATGCCCTCGTCGAGGACGCGGCGGTCACGCAGGCGCGGCATGTAGGGGTACTGGCTGTACAGCCCCCACAGGTCGCCGAGGGAGACGTGGCCGTCCTTCCAGATCTGCGGGACCTTCCCGATCGCCAACCGGATCGTGGCTGCGGCCTGACGGGTCGACAGGTCGCCGTCGTTCCCCAGGCGTCGCGACACACGCTCGGCCAGAGCGGCGGACTGGCCTTCGACCTTCGTCTCGCGGATCACGAACGGAGCACCGGGATCGGGTTGGGCAGGGACCAGCGCCCAGGTGAAGGTCAGCAGGAGTCGGTCGTTGACGGTCGAGTCAGCCTGCGCCTGCCGCTGGGTGGCCTGGTTCTTCTGGTTCTGGGTCAGGTCCAGGTCAGCTTCATTGGCCAAGACGTGAGTCCAGCCCAAGTAGTCCCGGGTGGCGGCGTCGAGTTCGGCGAGCCGGTCCTCGTCCGCGGCGAGGTAGACGACCGCGTTACGGTGGGTCCGGTTCGCGGTCCCCCGCTGCTCTGTCGCCTTTTGCGCGAACTCCATCGCAGCCGTGCTTGCCTGCTTACGCTTGTGCGCCACCTTCGGGTGCAGGATCACCAGCCGCGCTTCATCGGTGTCAGGGATGTCAGCGTTGTTCTCCGGACACACGTGAACACCAGCAAAGTCACCACGCGACTTCGCCTGGCTCTGGAGTCGCTTGACGATCTCGGCCCACACGTCTTCCTTGTGAAGACGCTCAGCCTGGTCCTTGGCCGTGCGGGTGATGTTGGCCTGCAGGTCATACCAGTAGCGGCCCGAGCCGGAGTAGAAGTATGTGGCCCGGTCTCCGAGCTGCGTCAGCGCAGCGTGGAAGTTTCCTGGCACGTCACCTGGCACGGCTGTGCCGAGGAAAACACGCTGGGTGGCGATGCCCTTGTTGACCGCTCCTGGAGCCACTGTGGGGGCAGCGCCGAAGAACACCGTGCGGGCCAGGCGTTTGGTCAGTGCCCGCTGGCCGAACAGCGGCTTCTCCACGTCAATGCGCGCCGGCAGCGAGTTCGCACCGTCCACGTCGGCGTCGATGATCGTCTTCCACGAGTCCTGCAGATATTGCGTCAGCTCGGAGTTCACGTTCGAGGTCGCCAGCGGGATCGAGCCCGGCATGATCAACGGCGAGGAGTCCTCACCGGTCCACAAGGCGTGGATCACCGTGCTCATCAGCCGCAGCACACCACGGGTGCGCTGGAACCGCTCCAGCGACGACCACTCCTCATAGAGGGTGTCAAACAGCTCGGGGTGGATCGGGTAGGTCCGCTTGATGCGGTCCTCGTAGGCCGATTCGCGCGCCTCGCGGGGGAAGTCGTCGGTGTACTTGCGGTACATCTCGACATACGACTTCGCCGTCGCACCGATCGACGCCAGCGCTGTGGCGTCAGCTTGCTTGAAGAGGCGCTGCTTCACGATGTGGTACGCCTCGTCCGACGACGCCGGGCGCCACTGGTCCGCCACCCGACGCACCACGTTCTGCAGCCGCTTCAGGGCCTCCAAACCGTTAGCGCCACCGACCTCCTCGGCGTTGCCGGCGACAATCGTGTCGCCAGCGTCACCGGTCTCGGACGCCGGAATCGAGATCGCCAGCAGCACCCCGGAGGTGCCTTTCGCGGCCTCGGTCAGCGACTGGGCGAAAGTGAACTGATCGTCGAACGTTCCGCCGGCCAGGTCGTCACGGCCGACCAGCGAGCGGGCATAGGCCACCCACTCATCGATCAGGATCACCGCAGGCGCGTAGGTCTTCAACAGTTCGTGCAGAGCGTCGCCTGGGTGGGTGCGGTCGCCGTCAGATTTCGCCACCAAGGCGTAGGCCTCGGGACCGCCGAGTTGCCAGGCGAGCTCGCCCCAGATCGTGTTGACCTGAGTGCCATCGGCCTTGGTCACACCCGAGGGGCTGAAGTGGTTGCCGACGATGGCGACGCGGTTGATCTTCTCGCCGGTGTAGCCGTTGGCGAGCAGCAGTTCCTGGGTCTCCTGCGGGTAGTCCCCCACCGGGAGTCCGGCGGCGACGTGCCACAGCGACAGCATCGAGTGTGTCTTGCCGCCACCGAAGTTAGTCTGCAGGTTGATGACCGGCGACACGTTGTCATCACCGGAGAACCGCCGCACTGCGCGACCGATCAGGTCGCTGAGTCCCTCCGTCAGGTAGGTGCGTTTGAAGAACTCGACCGGGTCGGCATAGTCAGCGTCGACCTCGCCGCCAGTCGCCACCTTATACAGGTCGGCAGCGAACTCGGAGGCATGGAAGTTGCCCGTCGCGACGTCATCGTGCGGCTGCAAGACCTCACGCCACGGTCGGAGCCCCGTCGCTTCGGGGTTGTCGACCGCAGCCTTCAAGACCTTCTTGTCAGCCTTGTCGGCCGTCACCCGCCGCAGATCAAGGCGGATTGCCTTCAAGTCATCAGCCACAGTGCCGCCGGCGTTGATCAAACCGACCAAGCGCTCAGCCGTGTCGAGGATCCGGTAGGCATCGTCATCGGTGAACGAACCGTTGTGGGCCCAGGTGTTGCGTGCGTTCTTCAACTCCGTCGCAAACGCTTCGCCGATGCGGCCGAGCGTGTCCGAGAACGGATACCAGCGCGGCTGGAACCGCGTCGTGATCGACGTGTCTGTCAACATCCGCAACTGCGCTGCCGGATCGAGCGGGTCATAGACACGCCCGGTGTCGCCGTCGCGCGCCTCGATCAGCTTGATCCACTGCGCGCCAGCGGCCTGGTCGACCGCACCAATCACCGACGCGATGTAGTCATCGAGTACCGGAGCCAGTAGCTCGAACATCTTCCCGATGCGATCGCGATTGCTCAGTGCCATGTCACTCGTCCTCGTCGAAGTCGAAAGCCCCTTGCGAGGGAGAAGGCTTCTTTGCTGAGCGAGCCACCTCAAGGATCTCGGGCCAGCTCGTCACCATGCTGTTGAACGACAGTGCATCCTTGGTCCACCCGTTGCCCTCTGCAATACGGAAGAGCAAGTGCGCCAACTCCTTCACCAAGTCGGCATCGACGGCGCCGTCGGTTCTACTCAGCGCAGCCTGAAGGAAGTCGCCAGCTGGGGCAATTCCATCCCGCTCCAGCACCTTGATCAGGTGGTGGAGTGCCTCCCAGTTGCTGGTGTGCGGGTCCCTGAGAACGTCGTAGTCCCAGGACAAGTCTCCCGGTTTGATGAGCTGCACGACTCCTGCACGACTAGTCAAGATCTTGTCACGATCCATGCTGTCCACACTGGTGTTTCGCGCACGGGCGAGACTGTCAGCATCACCGAACTTTCCGACCCCATAACCGTGCTGTCGATACCAAGCGAGAGCAAAACGAGACGTTGAGTCAAAGTCACCCTCCTGCTCGTTGAGAACCTGATCGAGAATCTCGTTGATCCGCGCGAGCGCAGAGCGCACTGACATCTTCGAACCATCAGGCTCAAGGACCGCACCGAACCGACTAAACACCGCCATGCCTGGGCCAATGGCCGCTTGTGGAAGATCCACGGGAGCGACCTGGCCCTGCTGAAGCTTGCGCAACGCGCCGGGCAGCTCCGCTTCAAGCATTGCGATGAAGCCGCGACGATCAGTAGTTGGCGCGCCATCGGGGCGTGGGCGAAGCGACAGAACAATCGAGGATGCGAGCGCGTTGGTGCCTACGCTGATGATTCGGCCGCTTCGCTCGCTCCGCATCGGCCACGTCGAGGTGATCTCCCATCCGGACCGAATCATTCCTTCAAGAAGCGTCTCCCATCCAGACGATGCACTTCCAGCCAGATCCTTCTCAGATTGCTTGTACGCATAATAGACAGTGATTGGATAATCGGTTCGGGCACCACTTCGGAGTCGCGAGAATACCTCGCGGAATCCATCTTCAAAGAACTGCTTGGCGCCCTGGGACCCGCCGTGCCGGAACTGGTTCGCAACCAATTCCTCCGCCTTCGGAACAAGTAAGGTTCCGAGCTCCTCCGGGTAGATGTCGCGGAGAGTTCGCCTGAGCCAGACATAAAAGAAATCAGAAAGGTCGGAGTAGCCAATGCTGTTGTAGTACGGCGGATCCGTCGATATAACCCTCCCCCTACCATTCACCGCGTTCGCATCTGACTGCACGGACTGGCCGACACCTGTTGCAGGAATGCCGGCGAGTGAATCACTCACGATCTTCACGGACCGCTGCCAAGCGCCACCGATGTCTGAAAGCGGGTTCAACTCGGCATAGTCCCAGATCATCGGAACGGCCTGGCTCGTGAAGAGGTGAGTTGGGCGGTCTTCCTGTGGATACCAAGCAGATAGCGAGTTGACATAGTCGGCAATCTTGCTCACAACGAACGCCAGATAGGTGGCTACAGCGTCTGCATATTCGGGCTCCCCGCCATCTGCGATGACTCGTTCGCGGGCCTCCAAAATCAGGTCGCAGAAGGTGTCGAGCGCGGTCAGTTGCCGGTCAGTGAAAAGATCTGCCCAGGTCGTCAACCCGTATGCGTGCACCCGAAACCCTAGGGCTTGCGAAGGAATATCTTGTGTCGGTACGTTCATAGGACGCGACGCCTGCGCAGCGCGAACCTGTTCATCGGACGGCACCACGTATTCACGCAAGCGTGAACCCGGTTTTACGGCCGCCACGAGGTGGTGACCGATGCGACCGGCCACTCCTTCAGCTCGGACATACTTGAGATCAACTTGAGACTTACACGCAATGCAGGTGGCACCCGTTCTGCCGACCGTTCCTTTGTCGTCCTTTCCGGGCGCCCCCTGCGGATCCGACCGGATCGCGTACCGAATTGATCTGCCGGCAGATGCCGCTGAATCAGGGTGCACCTCGGGGACTGCATAGACGACTCGTCCCTTCCGTCGACTGAGCCACCACTTCGTGGTGAGTGGCATCTCGATGCCGCAAGCGGGATTCGGGCATTCCACGGTTCGAAACCAGATCCACGCGAGCGGATCGTCACCATCGATTGGCGGATACAGGTTCGCTAGCCGACGCGCAGCTTCGTCGCGAATCCACGTCCCATATGAACTGACGTCCTCCGCCAAGCCCTCTGCGCCACGCCAAGTACGGATCTGCCTATCGGCGGCGCCCGGGAAGACCGGCGAACGACCAGAAAATTGGGGCGGCAGCTCTACCAACGCCTTGCCGATCAGAACCGCGACCGGATTCAGATCCGACCCATGGCCGACGACTCCAAGCCGCTGGGCTTCGAGGGGAATCGTCCCACCTCCCGCAAACGGATCGAAAACGACGGGGACTTCGCCCTCTGCGGAATCGGTGATTTCACGAAGAGCCTCCGCGAACAGCGCCTCATCGCGCATGTTCTCCCAGATGACGAGTCGCTCGATCAGGCTGTGCAGCCGATCGCGCTCCGCGCGTTGTAGTTCTTCGGTAGGGAACCGATCAGGATGCGCGGAGGGATCGTCAACCAACTGAGCGAAGAGCACAGCCCTCGCAGTGGCAAGTGGTTTCTGCGACCACCACTTGTGAATAGCGCTCGGATTACCCCGATAGATGTAGTTCTCTCGCGCCGACTCGCGGTTGATCGCCTCCAGCGGCAACGCCACCTCGATCAGCTTGCGCTTGTGCACTTGTGCTCGACCCTCCGTGCCCGCGGCGAGCGGGCGTAACTGCCACCGCGTTCACGGTGATCTTCCGCTTCAAACCCTAACGTTGAGCCCCGACAGATTCAGCAGAACGCGGCCCGACCTACCCTCAGAACGGCTGTGCGCCCTTCACCCACTGCTTGGCCCAGTCGCCCCGTACGCCCGTTGCATCGAAGTCACCGAGATCAGTAGTCGCGAAGGGGTCGTCGAGGTAGCGCACCTCGTCGTACTGGGCCCCGCGCGGATCGACCTTGACGAGCGCGAGGCGGTAGCGCGGGACGGCGTTCTTGCCGGTCATGACTTCGTTGTGGGTGATGAAGAAGTCGGTCGCGCCTTCGATACGGGCCTTGACCTCGATGCGATACGTGTCACCGTTGGTGTCGGTCGAGAGGATGTCGAACCCGGGGTTGGTGAAGGCCTGCTCGACGGGCT
>Ga0116169_1000695_pt1 | contig 32571 bp, 29 predicted proteins | sample AD_UKC130_MetaG_FD_89796 | JGI IMG/M metagenome (GOLD analysis project Ga0116169, IMG submission 89796) | Active sludge microbial communities of municipal wastewater-treating anaerobic digesters from Canada - AD_UKC130_MetaG | ecosystem: Engineered > Bioreactor > Anaerobic > Digestate | place...
CAAGCACCTGGCCGATATTTCCGCCGAGCTGGAGTCGCAGTTCGCCTCGCTCGAAGCCGATCTCGCGAGTACGATCTCCGAGCGGGTCCGACGGCAGGTCGAGCGGCGGCTGCACAACGCCCGCCGCCAGGTGGATGCCGCGCAGCGCCGCGTTGAGCAGGAGTTCAGACGCGCGCAGCGCTACGGCGCGCATGCTGAGGCGAGGGCTTCGGGCGGCAGCCCCGGCAGGGCCACCGCCGAGCAGGAACGACTGATGATCCTTCAGATGCTGGAAGACGGTAAGATCACGGTAGAAGAGGCGGAGAAACTGCTTGCAGCCGTCGAGGGTGAAGGTTAGGGAACACGGCAATGACCGCCGCACTGCTTAAGGGCCGGGATACCACCGGCAATTCTGCCGCGCAGACGGGGCAGATGGTCCGCACCCGCCTCGCGCGTGACATGAGCCAGATCGCTGATCTGGTTGAGATCTGCTTTGCGCGGCGGCTCGACGCAAGCGGGCGGGCTGCCGTCCGCGAGATGAGGCTGGTGGGGCGGCTCGGCCCGCTGCTGTGGCTGCTCGGCCTGCTTGACGAGTTGCTCGGGCTGGGGTTCGGCATCGGCTACGTCTGGCGAGACCAGGGGCGCGTGGTCGGCAACGTCAGCCTGTATCCCGGCGGCGTTCATCCCCGGCTGGGGCGCGGCTGGCTGATCGCCAATGTCGCGGTTCACCCGGACTACCGGCGGCGGGGTATTGCGCGGATGCTCATGGAGGCGAGCCTGGGCCTGGTCCGGCGCAAGGGCGGGCGCTGGGCGGCGCTTCAGGTTGAGGCGGACAACGACGGCGCGATCCACCTGTACGAGACGCTGGGCTTTGAGCGCTTCGGCACGCTGGAGCACTGGGAGACGTCGCACATCGAGACGCCCCTGCCTGCCGGCAAGATGCCGGGCTGGGTCATCCGGCTGCGCCGCCCCGGCGAGACTGCCGCCGAGGCCGCCTTTATCTTCGACCGGGCACGGCCCGGCGCGATGGCCTGGACGCGCGTGATCGAGCGGCGGGACATGAACGGGCTGCAGGTGTTCGGTGGGCTGCTCAACACGAGCAGCATCGAGCACTGGGTCATGACACCCAGCTACGCGCCGCGCCAGCTTGCCGGTGTGTTGTGGGTGCAGTACGCCGCGCTCGACAGGCCGAGGCTCACGCTCTTCCTTGACCCGGACATCGAGGACTGGGCGGCGCGGCAGGCGCTGCTGCGCCACGCGCTGAACCTGCCCGATCTGCGCGGGCGGCTGGTGCGGGTGGAAACGCTCGCCGGGGACCCCGCCGTCGAGGATTTGCTGACACAATCCGGCTTCCACCGGGTGCGCTCGCTCGTCCAGATGCGCAAGATGCTGGACTAGGTGCGGCGGCTAACGCTATGTGCTGAGTTGCCCCCTCTCCCGGCGACCGCAGTCGCGTCCGGGATGAGGGTTAACAAAGTAAGACCGATTTTGCCGGCTCAACTGGCAGGGAATGATGACTCATTCGGCTAACTAATACCGGCCACCCGAACAGGGGACGAAACGCAATGTCGACAACAGAGGAACGTATCAAGATTCTGAACATGATTGCCGAGGGCAAAATCTCCGCGGAGGAGGGCGCGCAGCTTCTCAAGGCGCTGCAGAACGCCTCCTCCAAGGCTCAGGCGACAGCGCGCGCCGCCGACGAGCCGCGCTACCTGCGCGTGCGGGTGACAAGCATCGGCACCGGGCAGGTAAAGGCCAACATCAACATCCCCATGAGCCTGATCAACGTCGGTCTGCGGATGGGCGCACGCTTCGCCCCCGACCTCGAAGGGCTGGACTTTGAGGAAGTGATGGAGGCCATCCGTCACGGGCAGCGCGGCAAGATCATCGACGTAGAGGATGAGGAGGACGGCGAGCGCGTCGAAATCTTCGTCGAATAGCTAACGCCGCAAACGCCGGAGCGGCAGGAGCAACACCAGCACCGCGAGCACCAGCAGCGCGAAGATTGTCGCGTAGCTCAGCGCCGCGCCGATCGGCACCATCACGCTCCCGGCGGCATCCCGCACCAGCGCGAACGCCGCCTGCGGGTCGCTGAGCGCCTGGATGAGCGCGAACACCGGCAGGAGCAGCACCAGCAGCGCGAGCAGCGCCGGGAAGAACAGCTTGAAGTCTTCCGCGCTGGGGGCTGCTCCCATGCCCAGCGAGGCCCCGAGGTAGATGGCGAGCCATGTGCGCCAGTTCAGCCATTCCAGCCGGGTGAACGCCTCGACCAGCCCCCGGACATACTCCGTCGCCACCTGGACCGCCGCCCGCCCCAGCCCGCCGTTTTGCAGCGCGGCGAGGTCTAGCGCGGGGATGTCATGTGCGACCTCGAAGCCAGGCAGCAGCAGACGCAGCGCCAGCCATGCGGCGAGCGAGCAGCCGAAGAACGGCGCGATCGACGAGACGAGCCGCGACAGCCCGGAGGGCTTCCGCCGGGGGACGACAACGCCGGTCGCCCCGTTGTACTCCGGCAGCCCGCGAGGCGCGAAGAGCACCATCCGGCGCACGCCCGCGCCGGTCAGCATGAAGGCGATGGCGTGGCTCAACTCGTGGAGCGGCACGCCGACGAGCGCGAACAGCGCCCACACCGTCCGCCCGAAGTAGCGCCCGGTGAACGTCCATAGCGCGCGGCTGGTAAGGTACAACGCCACGAGCTGAAGCAGCAGTGGCAGCAGCAGCGCGACAATAAACAGAGCTTCCAGTTGCAGGGCTGTCAGCAGGCTCAAGGCACAGGTCCTCCTGGGAACCGGATCAGAGTACACAGCGTATGGGGCTTATAGCCTATAAGCTTATGGCGCGTGACTTTAGGATACAGCATAATCTCGCGGTTGGGCGAGCCATTAGCCATACGCCGCATGCCATACACCGTACACCATCTACATCGACGTTTCGCCGACGGAGACAGATATGAAACTACGCGACATGCCGCGCGAGCTCGCAGTCGTCACCTTCGCCATGATCGTCGCCAATATCACGAGCAACATGTACGCTCCCTACGAGCCGCTCTACCTGGAGTCGCTGGGGGCCGGCGTGCGCCAGGTGGGCTTCTTCTTCACCGCGCAGACGATCATGTCGATCGCCTTTCGTGTGCTCGGTGGCTGGATTTCGGATAACCTGGGCCGCCTGCCGACAATTGCGCTCGGCAGTGTGTTCGGGCTGCTAGCGTACCTTGGCTACACGCTCGCACCGACGTGGGCCTGGGCGATGTTCGGCGCGCTGATGGGCGCGGCGGGCAGCTCGCTCGTCGCCCCGAGCTTCCAGGCGTACACGGCAGAGTCCGCGCCGGAAGGCAAGACGGCCAGCACCTTCGGGCTGGTCGAGGGATTGTTCCTCACCTGCCAGATCGTCGGGCCGCTGCTCGGCGGCTTCCTCGTGGAGAATCACGGCTTCAAGGTGATGATGTGGACGGCGACGGGCATCTTCGCCGTTGCGACGGTGCTGCGCCTCCTGATTGCGCGGGGCAAGCCGCTCAACGCCCGCCTCTCCGACCTCAACGCAGGCCGCCTCAAGCGCGATCTGGTGGCGCTGGTGAGCATCGTGCTGGCGGGCGGCGTGGTGACGTGGCTGTTCATCGTGGACGGCCTGCGCGATGCGAGCTTCCAGGTGATGTTGCCCTTCCTGCCCAAGTACGCGACCGAGATCGGCGGGCTGGGCGAGACGATGTACGGCGCGCTCTTTGCGGGGATGTCCGTTATCACTGCGCTGGCGATGGTGCCCGGCGGTATGCTCGCCGACCGCTACGGCGAGCACTGGGGCATCAGCCTGAGCGGTGTGCTGGTCGCCGCCTCGCTGGCGATCATGGTGCTGTTCCCGACGCAGGTGGGCTTCATTGCCGCTTTCGGCATTTTTGGCATTGCTATCGCGTTTGGCTCGCCGGCCTTCTCCTCGCTGCTGAGCAAGTCCGTGCCGAAAGAGTCGCTGGGTATTATGTACGGTATTTTCTGGTCGGCGCTGGGCATTGTCGCCGTGCCGATGCCGTACATCGGCGGGCTGCTGTACGACAACGTCGGCCCGCAGTCGCCCTTCTGGGTGGCGGTGGTCGTGATCCTGCTGAGCGCGCCGCTGGCGCTGTGGAAGCTGAAGCGCCCGGCGGAGGAGCCCATCGCTACCCCGCCGGAGGCCGAGGCCGCTTCACAGGCGGGCGGGCCTGTGCTGTAAACCCGGAAAATGTGCCACCTCGCCCCGGTTCGCCGGGGCGAGGTGATATTGCAAAGCCCGCCCGCTGCCCGCCCCGCTGTCACGAGACTGTTACCCCTCCCTGTTTTATGTTAAAATGGCGCAAAGAAAGCGGGTTTGCGCGTTTGGCATCGCTACAGGCACGTGCACTAATCCCTCGTTTATACATCCGATCTCTAGCGCGCAGACCCAAACCAAGGTGGGGACGGCACAACGCAGGCTACTGCAATGGGGTGGGGACTGTTCTGCCGGATTCCCAACACACAAAATTGATTACGAAGTGGACTAACAATGAGCTTCGAATTCTTTATGCGATTGGTCGGGATGATCTTCCTGGCCTTCGCCGGGCTGCGGTTTGGGTTCCGCCTGTCGGAGATCACGGGTGAGCCGCCGGAGATGTGGTCGCTCGTGTCGGCTCTGGTCGGCGCGCTGTTTGGCCTCATCCTGACGCCTTATCTGACGACTCGCCCGGCCAGGGCGCTGCGCGACTACCTGAGCAAAGTGCCCGCACAACAGCTCGTCGCGGGCGTTATCGGCCTGATCCTGGGGCTGGTGGTGGCCGCGCTGGTGGCCTGGCCGCTCTCCTTTCTGCCTTCGCCGTATAGCAACATCCTGCCCGTCGTGGCGGCGGTGGTGTTTGGCTACTTTGGCGCGTCGGTGTTTGCCATGCGGCGGCGTGACGTATTCGAGTTGTTCCAGGGGCGGATTGGGGGCACAGTGCCTCCCGACGAGGAGGGCTTAACCCCCAGCCGCAAGGTGCTGCTCGACACGAGCGTGATCATCGACGGGCGTATTGCGGACATCAGCCAGGTGGGCTTCATCATGGGGCCGATGGTCGTGCCGCGTTTCGTCCTGCAGGAGCTTCAGCACATCGCTGACTCCGCCGACACACTGCGGCGCAACCGGGGGCGGCGCGGCATCGAAATCCTCAACCGCTTGCAGAAGGAGTCACGCGTGCCCGTGCACATCACGGACATGGACGCGGCTGATGTCGATGCGGTGGATGAGAAGCTCATCGCGCTGGCTAAAGAGATGGGCTGCGCCATCCTGACCAACGACTATAACCTCAACCGCATTGCGGAACTTCAGGGCGTCGTCGTGCTGAACATCAACGAACTGGCGAACGCCGTCAAGACGGTGTTCCTGCCCGGCGAGGACATGGAGATCCGCATCATTCAGGAAGGGCGTGAGCTGGGGCAGGGCGTCGGCTACCTGGACGATGGCACGATGGTCGTCGTCGAGGGTGGGCGGCGCTACATCAACGATACCATCACTGCGACGGTGACGAAGGTGCTGCAAACGTCCGCCGGGCGCATGATCTTTGCCCGGCCCGCGAACGATAATAATTAAAAGTGCGTATCTCTGAATGGGTACGCACGGTCTCGAATAGAGAGTTACAGTCTTGACAATGGCAAGGAAGATACTGGTGATCGATCACACCCGACATCTTGACCGGATCCCCCGCAGCGCGAAGGGCTGTTGTTGACGCCTGTCTGCTATGCGTAACGGCCACGCACCGCTCAACAGGGCCGGTAACCTGAACACCCTAACTGGAGACAAGGCGAAACAATGGCACTTAAAGTTTTCAACCGCTTGACAAGGAAGAAAGAAGAGTTCATCCCCCTGGTGGAAGGCCAGGTGCGGATGTATGTCTGCGGGCCGACGGTCTACGATCACGCGCATATCGGCCATGCCAAGACGTATGTGTCCTTCGACGTGATCAACCGCTACCTGCGCTACAGCGGCTACAAGGTCCGCTACGTGCAGAACATTACGGATGTGGGCCACCTGCTGGAGAGCGGCGAGGACCGCATCCTGAAGCGGGCAGGCGCGCTCGCGCTTGAGCCGATGGAGGTCGTCGAGACGTACACCCGCTCGTACTTTGAGGACATGGACGCGCTCGGCGTGCTTCGCCCTGACATCTCCCCGCGTGCGACCGGGCACGTGCCGGAGCAGATCAAGATGGTCCAGGCGCTGATCGACAAGGGGCATGCCTACGTCACTAAGAAGGGCGATGTGTACTTCGACGTGACGAGCTTCCCGGAGTATGGCAAGCTCTCCGGCCAGCGGCTTGAAGACCTGGTCAGCGGGGCGCGTGTCGAGGTCGGCGAGGAGAAGCGCCACCCGGCGGACTTCGCGCTGTGGCGGCATGCCGAGCCGGAGCACCTCATGCGCTGGGACAGCCCCTGGGGCGAAGGCTTCCCCGGCTGGCATATCGAGTGCTCGGCGATGGCGATGAAGTACCTCGGCGAGACGTTCGACATTCACGGCGGCGGGCTTGAGAACCGCTTCCCGCACAACGAGTGCGAGATCGCGCAGGCCGAGGCGCTGACCGGCAAGCCGTTTGCCCGCTATTGGCTGCTCACTGGCTCGCTGACCATCGACGGCGTGAAGATGAGCAAGTCGCTCGGCAACTTTGTCACGGTCAAGGATGCGCTGGCACGCTACCCGGCGGGGGCCATCCGCATGTTCATCCTGTCCAGCCACTACACGAACCCGGTGGACTACAGCCAGGCGGCGCTCGACTCCGCCCAGAAGGGCTGGGAGCGTCTCGTGAGCGCGGTACAGCTTGTGCGGCACCGCCTCAAGAGCGCACCGGAGGGCGGCGCGCCGGAGGGCTTCCAGAAGGTGATCGCCGATCACCGCAGCCGCTTCATCGAGGCGATGGATGACGACTTCAACGCGCCGGTGGCTATCGGCGTGCTGCAGGAGTTCACGCGGGAGGTCAACACGCTGCTGAACAGCGGCGAGGATGTGGGCCGCGACATGCTGGAGGCCATCGACGCGGTCTACCGCGAGCTGGGCGGGACCGTGCTGGGCCTCATCCCCGACGAGATCGCGGGCGGCGCGGACGCCGAGCGGCAGGACCAGCTTATCAACCTGCTGATCGAGTTGCGGGCCGAGGCGCGCGCCAACCGCGAGTGGGCTCGCGCCGACCAGATCCGCGACCGGCTGGCGGAGATCGGCATCATCCTGGAGGACCGCCCCGACGGGACGGTATACAAAATCCAGGGGTAAGAGTGTCGCGAAACCCTTCTAAAATTTGACAGTAGGGGCAGGTCTAATGATGCAGTCGATGCGGAGCATCGTGCATCACGACCTGCCCCTACCCTTAATGTTAAACGAGGTGCAGGCGCATGGAATTTCTGTACGGGCGGCGGCCCGTGTACGAGGCGCTGCGGGCGGCCCGCCGCGAGTTCCGGCGGGTGATCATCGCGGAGGGCAGCGAGCGGGGCGGCACGATGGCCGAGGTGATCGCGGCGGCGGAGGCGCAGGGCGTGCGCATCGACACGCAGAAACGCCAGTGGCTCGATCAGCGTGCGAACGGGGCCAACCATCAGGGCGTGCTGCTTGAGGCAGGCGATTACCCCTACGCCGGGCTTACGGATGTGCTGGAGCGGGCCGCCGGGCGCGGGGAGCCGCCCTTCGTGCTGATCCTCGATCTGATACAGGACGTGCAGAACGTCGGCACGCTGCTGCGCACCGCTGAGGCCGTCGGCGTGCACGGCGTGGTGATCCAGGAGCGGCGGGCGGCGGGCATCACCCCGGCGGTGGTCAGCGCGTCGTCCGGCGCGGTCGAGCACCTCGTCGTCGCGCAGGTCACGAACCTGGTGCGGGCGATGGGCGAGCTGAAGGAGAACGACGTGTGGCTTGCCGGGCTGGACCTCGGCGCGGACGCAATACGCTACGACCTCGCCGACCTGAGCGGCGGGCTGGGGCTGGTCGTGGGCAGCGAGGGCGAGGGGCTGCGGCGGCTCGTCCGCGAGACATGCGATTTTATCATCTACCTGCCGATGCGCGGCAGTGTCGCCAGCCTCAACGCGGCCACGGCGGGGAGCGTGGCGCTCTTCGCGGCGTGGCAGGCACGGGGCTTTGCTGGCGAGCGGTGAGGGAGATGGTGATGACGGCAAGTCCGCCCGGCAATCAATTGCCGGGCTAAAAGGCGGCTGCGCCGCCGCCAGGCCCGTCAGGGCACTTCGCGGGATTGCGAAGCAATCCCTTCTAGCCGGGCAATTCATTGCCCGGCCACCAACCCCATCCCGACCACCCCGCTTGCGCCAGATCGCCGCCTCGGGTATCCTTCCACGCGGTGATTGCTTCTCACCGGCTTCAATTCCCCTTCGCATCACGCGGACCGGCTCCCGTTGTTCGCAAGGACGATGCACCAGTTGCCAATGGATAGAGGACGATGGCTCGTCATCCGTATGTTGCGATTGAGGGCGTAATCGGCGTTGGCAAGACGACCCTTGCCCGCCTGCTCCAGCCGGAGCTGGGCGGCGAGTTGCTGCTTGAGGAGTTCGAGGAAAACCCCTTCCTCTCCGACTTCTACGGCGACCGCGAGCGCTACGCCTTCCAGACGCAGATCTTCTTCCTGCTCAGCCGCTACCGCCAGCAGATTTCGACCATTCCGCGTGCCATCCGGCGCGGGCCGGTCGTGTCTGACTACACGTTTGCCAAAGACAGCCTCTTTGCCCACCTGAACCTCAAAGGCGATGAGTTGGCCGTTTATGAGCGGGTATATGAGGCGCTCAACGAGAAGATCCCCACGCCGGACCTGCTCGTGTACCTGCGGGCCGACCTTGACGTGCTGATGGCGCGCATTGCCGCCCGCGACCGTCCCTTCGAGCGCAACATGGACCCCGACTACATCGAGAGCGTGCGCCAGGGCTATGAGGAGTTCATCGCGAACTACGACGAGGCGCCCGTTCTCGTCATCGACACCAACGACCTGAACATTGTGAGCAACCCGGACGACCTCGCGTCCGTCGTGCGGCGCATCCGCAGCAGCCTGGAATACGGTACGTACCAGGCGCAGCTTCCCGGTGTCGGCTCGCTGCCCGTACGCAAGCCGCAGGCCATCCTTGACGATCTGGAGGACGGGCCGCACCGGCTCGCCGACTTCCAGCAGTTCCACCTCTCGCTTGACGCGGAGAAGGGCTTCGACCCCGACCTCTTCCTGAACTTCATTGCGCTTGAAGAGGAGATGGGCGAGCTGGCGAGGGTGCTCAAGGAACTGTGGCTGCGGCAGGTCCGGCTGGAGAAGGAAGGGCGCACCAGGACCGAGGCGCACGTGCTGGCTGTTGAAGAGAGCCGCGCACGCATCCAGGATGAGCTGGCCGACTGCCTCGCCTACCTGCTGAAGCTCAGTAACTACGCCGGGATCGACCTCGAAAAAGCGTACCTGGAAAAGATGTCACTCAACGCGCAGCGTACCTGGCGCGACGGTAAGATCATCAAGGAGGCAGAGTGACCATCAGCACGAAGAAGTTCATCGCCATTGCCGGTAACATCGGCGTTGGCAAGAGCAGTCTGACACGCCTCCTCGCCAAACACTTCGGCTGGGAACCGTTCTACGAGGCGGTAGACGATAACCCCTACCTGTCGGACTTCTACCGCGATATGCGCACGTGGGCCTTCCACTCGCAGATCTTCTTCCTGGCGCGGCGGCTGCGCCATCACAAGCAGCTTCTGCGCCACCCGAACTCGGTCGTGCAGGACCGCAGCGTGTATGAAGACGCCGAGGTCTTTGCCGGGAACCTGTACCGGCAGGGCAACATCGACGAGCGCGATTACCGCACCTACCGCGACCTGTACGAGACGATGATTGAACTCGTTCCGCCGCCTGACGTGGTGGTTTACCTGCGGGCGTCGGTCGATACGCTGATGAAGCGCATCCGCATGCGCGGGCGCGAGTTCGAGCAGGCCATCGATCCGCGCTACCTGGAGCGGCTTAACGATCTGTACGAGGAGTGGATCCACGCCTTCACGCTCAGCCCGGTGCTGATCGTGCCCGCCGACGAACTGGACTTTGTATCGCATGATACGCACTTCGGGCTGATCGCGCAGAAGATACAGGAGAAGCTCGCCGGGAAGGACGAGGTCACCTTCCTGAGCGAGGAACTGGACCGGGTCAACGGTCGCACGCACGAGTAGGGGGCGTGCGGCACGTCGTTACAGGATGCAGCCCGGTGAACGCAAAAGCAGCCAGCGCCCGAGAATTCTATTCTCGGGCGCACCGGGGCTGAGGTAGGGGCAGGCCGTGATGCGCGATGCTCCACATCGACCGCATCAATAGACCTGCCCCTACAACTACAACGCGGAACACCTCTTCCGTGACCTCCGCGATCAAAAAGGCCGGGCATCGACGCCCGGCCTTCGCCATGTCGCGTGGGGGCTACTCGTCTCTGGCAGTGGCGCCCGTGCTGATCACGTCGTTGCCCAGCACGACCTCAATGTCCACCATGCCGCTGCCGCCCGCTTGCTCGACAATCGCGTCGGACGGCAGGTGCAGCAGCGTCGCGATGTACTGCGCCGTCGCCGACTTGCCGGTGTAATTGTAGATCACCGTGTTCTGGTAGTCGAAGCGGTCGGCGTTGCCCATCGAGACGACGTTCAGGCCCGCCGTCTTGAGGCGGTTGCCCGTCTGGGTGGCGAGGCCCTCCTGCAGCGTGCCGTTCAGCACGCTGACCTTCGCGTTCTCCGCCAGCGCCTGCTCGGTGTAGTCCTGTGCCTCGGGGCTGCACCGCCCGGTGCCGGAGTACACATCGAGGATAAGCTGCCGGACCTTGGCGCGGTCAGGCATGACGACGGCGCTGCCATCGGGCAGGGTTTCCAGCTTCTCGATGTAGTCACCGGCGATCACCGCCGAGCAGATATTCTCACGCGGGATCTCGGCGGCCAGCAGCGCCAGCCGCACGATCTGCCCCTCGGTCAGGTTCGTGTCGATGCTGTCCTGCAGCGTGGCGTACATCTCCGGCGCGCTGCTGATCAGCTTGGGAAGCTGGTTCGTGCTCAGGACATGGTCACGGATGGCGTACAGCACATCCTGCTGGCGCTGGGCGCGGTCGAAGTCGCCGCCGAAGGTCGCACGGGTGCGGGCGTATTTGAGAAGCGTCTCGCTGTTGAGGCAGTGGTCGCCCGCCTCAATGTAGAACGGGTCGAAGCCATAGCCATCGAGCGCCGGGTAGTCCGGGTCGTCAATCGTCTCGGGGACGGTGATCGGCACGCAGCCAAGCTGGTCCACAATCGAGAGGAACCCCCGGAAGTTGATCGTGACGAAGTAATCGACCTGGACGCCGAGGTTCTGCTGCACGGTCTTCATGGCGAGCGCCGGGCCGCCCCCGCCGGGGTAGTGGTCCCGGTCACCGATGAAATTGGCCGTGTTGATGCGGTCGTAGATGCCGTAATCGGGTATCTCGACCCACATATCGCGCGGGATGGAGATCATGCCGGCGGTCTTCGTCGCGGGGTCCACTGTGAGCAGGATCATGGTGTCGGTGCGCCAGGGGCCGGTCTCGGACTCGCGCTCGTCGATGCCCATCGCCAGCACGGTCACCCGCCCGTCGTTCCACGGCTCGATATCGTCGAGGTTCTCCCCGCCCGCCTGGAGCGAGTCACCGGGCAGGCCGAGGCCATCCTGCGCGTCGCCGGATATGCCCGGCAGGTCACCCTGGCGGGAGCCAAGCGGGGCTTTGGCTACCAGGTTTTTCACGCCGTTGAAAGTCAGATAGGCCAGGCCGATCACCGCGGCAACAAACACGGCAAGCGCGATATAGCCGGTTGTGCCGGTCAGCTTCAAACCAGAGCGGCGTCGGCGAACATGCTGTGAATGTTGTGGGGGCATAAAAAGATCATCCGCAAACGAAAACTCGAATACTTACCACAAGTCCGGGCTGGTGCGGGATTATATCATGAGGCGATCAGGGCCGCGAAAAGTAATACAGCCGATTACCCGCCGTGACGTACACGTACGGTGGGCGATCCACGTTGTACAGACCCGTCAGCCCGTCGAAGATGGCGTCGTTGAAATCGCGGTAGTGGCTGAGGAACGTCCCGTTAAGAGCGAGGGTGTAGATGCGCCCGCCGCCGGGGTCAGCCATGTAGAGCGTGCGGTCGTACGGGCTGACGGTGAGGAACAGCGCCGTCGCCTGCACGACCGGTTGCGGCAGCCCTTCAAAGACGAAGGCCTCCTGCCGCCCGGCGAAGTACTTGCTGATCTGGCCGTCGGCGTGCAGCACGTACACATTGCCGTTGGAGTCGATAGCCATGTCTACCGCGTTGCTCAGGTCGGGGGTGACGTCGGTAAAGTAGCGCTGCGGCGGCTGGGCATAGGTGTCGGCGCTGGCGACGTAGCGCCAGATCTCGTTGGCCCCGGCGTCGAGCACGTACAGGTCGCGCTCAAACACAGCGACGGCGCGGGGCGAGCCCCAGGCGTCAGCGCCGGGCAGGACGTTGACGGTGACATCCCAGCTTGGCGAGTAGGTGATAAGCTGCCCGTTCGCCGTGAGCACCGCCAGCACGTTGCGCTGACCCACGCCGCCATCCTCCAGCCAGGTCATATCGACGAACTCGCCGACAACCCGCCCGTCGATCACCTCGCCCTCACGCGCGACGACGCGGGACGAGCGGTTGGTCAGCGCCGCCCCCGACTCATCGAGGTCCTCGCGGTAGAGGATGCCCTGCGTGGCGTCGGCGACGTACAGGTTCAGCCCGTGCACAACCGGGCCGATCAGCGTGCTGCCCTCGTTGTATGCGCGCAGCAGCAGCGGTTCGACGCGCGTGGTGTGGTCATAGGCGTCCAGCGCCGCGAGCGCCTCGTTGCGCAGCGCGAGGATCTCCTCACTTGGCTGGCGGATCTTGGCCGCCTCGTTGAGGTAGAAGAGCGCATACTCCCAGTGGGCGCGTGCCTCGGCTTGCGAGCCGCCCGCGCGGCCCCGCTCGATCTCGGCCTGCGCCTCGCGTACAAGCTGCGCGTACTCGGATGTCTGCCCGCGCGCGGTGTAGATCACGGTGGTCAGCAGCGCGACGCTCAGCGCGACGCCGAGCGCAATGCCAAGCTGCGCTGCGGTGGAAAGCTGGAAGCGCTCCTCAAGGGGGTTGTCAGCCCGCCCTTCAGGTAGCCAGCGCTCGACAAGCACGCGCAGCGCCTCGACCACGCGGGCAAGGCCCCGTGCCGCGCTCTGCCCGGCACGCCGGAGCTGCCGCTCGGCGGCCCCGTCGCTTTGTACCGGTTCCGGCTGCTCCGCGTCGTCAAGCGGCTCGTCGTCGCCTCGTGGGAAGAGCGGCAGCGCGGGCAAACGCCGCCGTTTCGGCTTGCCGACCGCGCCGGGAGCTTCCTCGGGCAGCGGCGTGACGAACTTGATCACCTCGCAGGCGCAGTTCTCCGACGCGACGGTGGCGAGGTTGTTCAGCGTATCGGCGATCTCACCGGTGCTGGTGGCCTGGCGTACGGTGTTATCGGTGAGGCGGCTGAAGGTCGGGTCGGCCAGGATGAGAAAATCGCCGGGCTGTACGTCGTAATGGTACAGGCGGACATCCGGCTCGTGCTCTGCGCCGAGCGGCAGCAGCGGTTCGGCCAGCTCAAACTCGCCCGGCATCCGCCGCGTGCCCTCCGGCTGGACGAGGAAGGCGCGCGCCGGGCCGCTGATCGCAACGTAAAGCTCGCTGCCGCGCAGCACTGCGCACGCCAGCCCGACCGTCGCGTAGTCCCCGCTGCGACGGTTGGCGCGATAGATGTGCTCGCTCGCCGCGCTGAGGGCAGTCCGCAGTGCGGACGTGATGCTGCCGCTCGTGTTGAAATACGTGCCGGTGATCTCGTCGCTCAGCGCCTCGTAGAACACGGCAGGCTGGTGCTCGCCGGGCGCGAGCGACACCAGGCCGAAGAAGCTATCGGCGTCACGCCCGCGGGCGACGCGGCGCGGCGGCGGCGTGGCGATCGCCCCCGGCGAGGCGGCGCTGATCATCCGCCCCCCGACGATAAACAGGTGGCCGACCAGTGCTTCGAGATCGACGTCTGCAACTGCCATGGTCATTCACTCGGCGAGATATTCAGGCTGCTACCCTGCTGAGCAGCATTGTACAAGAGAACCCGGCGATACGAAACCTTCGGGTTTACTGGGCCCCTCTGCCATTCGCGGCGTTTTTACCCGGACCGCGCGACAGACATCCGCCGCAAGCTCAGGCGTGAGAAGCCCCGTTCAGCCCGTCGAACATCGCCTCCAGCCCGGCGAGAAGACGCCGCTCGGCCTGCGCACGCTCCCGTCCCACACATGCCGGGTAGCGCGCCATCAGCCCTCCGACCAGAGCTGCTACATCCGCCCGCGTGCCGCTCGCCTCGACCAGTTCTGCCACGCCTGCCTGTGCCGCCTCAAGAACCTCTACCAGTGGGCCGAGCGCCGCCGGGCTGATCACGCCGTCACGCCCACTGACGATGGTCCAGCCTGCGTATGTGCCATCCTGCAACCGCCGCAGCGCTTCCAGCCACTGGGCGGTGCAGCCGTCCTGTATGAAGGGCGGCTGGTTCAGGCAGACGGTATCGCCCACAAACAGCACCCGCTCCTCGGGCAGCGCCACCCACGCGCTGCCTGCGCATGCGCTCGGCTGGCTGAGCAGCACCAGTTCGCGCCCGCCGATCTCGACATACAGCGAGGTGGAGTAGGTGATCTGCGGCGGCGTGAAGCGGGTGTTGGCGATCTGCAGGAAAGTTTGCTCGTCGCCGGTCAACTCGCTCGCGGACTGCGCCATGAAGTTGCGGCCCAGCCCGAAGAGCGGTCTGGCGGCGGCTTCGTGTGCGATGACCGGCGCGTCGAACAGCGCGCACGTCAGGATCCGATCGCGGTGGCCGTCGGTGTTGATCACGTAGCGCACGGGCTGGTCGCTAATGGCCTGCAGCGAGATCAGCCACGCCCGCGCATCGGCGGGCAGCGGTGGCGTATCGATGCACAGCCAGCCCGCCGCCGTGAGAACCGCCCCCACGACGACCCGCTGGAAGCCCGTCTCAACAAATACGTTCGGCGCGATCTCGATCATGGTCGGCGGCATGGCGCTGTTGGTGGCGCTGTCTGCACAGTGCTCCATGTTACGACGCACTCTCGAAGATGGCCTGCTCGGCGGCGTCGAGCGCGGCAGCGACCTGCATGGCGTCCGCCTGTACGCCCCCGCCCTGACAGAAGTCGGGCCGCCCGCCGCCCCGTCCTCCGCCGAGCACCGCAAAAGCCGCCTGAAGCGGCCCGTTCAGGTTGGTAGGCAGGTCGGCGCTGCGGGCGAGGATAAGCTGCGCCTTCTCGCCGGGGATGCCCGCCAGCACCACGACCCGATCGCTCTCGGCGAGCCGGCTGACCAGCGTACGCACGTCGCCGGGGTCGCGCCCCTCAAATACCTGCCGCACGACGCGCACGCCCTCCCGAGTGGGGGCCTGAGCCAGCAGGCGCTCGCCCTCGAACTCGGCAAGCTGGCGGGTCGCGGCCCGCAGATCGCGCTGGGCGGCCTTCAATTCGGCGCGCAGCCGGTCGACCGCCTCGCCCACTTCCCAGTAGCCGACGGTTAGCTCGTTGGACAGCCGGTCGAGGATAGCGTGCTTCTGGCGGTAGTCGCGCAGGGCGCGCCCGCCGCACTTGAACTCGACGCGGCTGCCCTCGCGGTGATTCTCCACCTTGATGATCTTGATGATGCCGATCTCGCCGGTGCGGGAGACGTGCGTGCCGCCACAGGCGGTTGTGTCAAAGCCCTCGACCTCGACGACGCGCAGCCCTTCGGTGTGAAGCTGGCCGGGGATGCGCCGCACGCGCACGCCGCTCGCGTTTTCGGGGACTACCAGACGCGGCGTGACCGGACGATCCTCGGTGATGACCCGGTTCACAAGGTCCTCGACCTCGTCGAGCACGCGCGGCGGGATGTCGGCACGGTCAAGGTCGATGGTGACGGTGTCCTCGCTGAGATGGAAGGCGATGGTGTGGGCGTCGGCCACCTGCACGAAGGCCTGCGTGAGAATGTGCTGCCCGGTGTGCTGCTGCATGAAGTCGAAGCGGCGCCCGGCATCTATCCGGCACTCGACCTCGTCCTCACCGGGCGGATCGCTTGCCAGCACGTGCAGCACCTCGCCGTCCTCCCGCGTCTGCACGTCCACCACCTCAACGCCGCCGATGACACCGGTGTCGTGCGGCTGTCCGCCGCCTGTGGGGTAGAAATAGGTGCGGTCGAGCACAACGGCGGGCCGGTCGCCGGCGCGCGTGCGCTCGACGATAGTGGCGCGGAACTCAGTCGTGCGGGAGTCGTCGTAGTAGAGTCGCTCGGTCATGGGGCATCACCGGGTTGCTGTGTGTTGCTGTCTGCGTTGCTGTCTCGCTGCTCTCTGCGCTGCCAGTTGCACTGGAGATCAGCAGTTAAGTGTAGTGCAGGCATGGAGGAAAGTCCAAAAAGGGACCGCCGAGGAATGAAATCCTTAAAAGGGATAGCGAAGCTATCCCGCAAAGTCCCTGCGGGACTTCGCGGCGGCGAATGCCGCCTTTTAGCCCAGGAATTTATTCCTGGGCTACGCTTGCGGAAACGAAGCCGCGAGGTTTACTCGCGGCTTTGATTTGTCTTCTCGCTATCCGTTGATTACGCCCCGGCTACCCGCCCGCGTGGCAGGATGGGTATTCTTCCACATTCCGGGGCCAGTCCGCCCCGTAGAAGGTCAGGTACTCTGCGACGTGCTCCGCCCAGTACTCTTCAAGGTGGTCGCCATACGGGTTGACAACGTACTCCGGCTCGATACCGCGCTGCTTCAGGTGCTCGATGAAGCTGCGTACCCCCGGCTGCACCTCGATGGCGTCGCGGCCCATCCCGCCGTGATCCATGTACATCACCAGCCTCTCGATGCCCTCGGCGGTATCGACGACGTTGAAGGGGTTCTTGTCTGTCGGGTAGAACGGCTGGTAGAAGTACGGGCTGTGCCCGCCGACCCGGCTGAACATGTCGGGGTGGTTGAACGCGATCCAGTAGGCCCAGAAGCCGCCGCGAGACAGCCCGCCGATGGCGCGCGCCTGCGGCTCGGCCCAGGTGCAGTAGCGACTATCCACGAGCGGGATCAACTCGTGTACCATCATATCGGGGAAGGGGCTTGCTCCCTGGCTGTCGGAATAGTCGGCGTCGTTGCCGTTCGGCATGACGATGATCATCGGCGGCAGCGCGCCCTGTGCGTAGCCATCGTCGGCGGCCTCGTCAATGCCCATGCGGTCCCACTGCGCGTCGTCCATGTTCCAGCCAAGCCCGTGCATCATGTAGAGCACCGGGTAGCGGCGGGCGGTCGCGCCGTAGCAGGGCGGCAGGTAGACGCGGAAGCGGACCTCGCCGCCGGCAATCTCGCTCTCGAACGAGTCGAGAATGACCTCGCCGTGCGTGTCCGTGCACGGGATGGGCGTGCGCGTGGCGGTTGGGGGCGGTGTCGGCGTGACCGTCGCGGTGGGTGGGGCCGTTTCGACCGGCTCAGGCGTCGCCGGGTTAACCTGGGCGACCGGGCTGCCGCCGGGCAGCGACAGCGGAGGGGTGGCGGTCGGCTGACCGGCAGATGCGCCGGGCTGCGCACAGCCGACGACAGCAAGCGCCGCGAGCAGCGCGAACAGAATTCCGGGGCATTTGGGACGTGTGTTCATCGCGCCGGATTATATCCGCGCGCGGGTGGAGGGGCAAGGCGGGTGGGGAGGGGGAAGCGAGACATCCGGACCCGCCCGGCAATCAATTGCCGGGCGTTTCGGGGTGAGGGCATTCCCCAGTTGACTCCGCTCGTGCCGGGCGGTACAATCCGAACGTTCGTTCATTTCTGCAAGGAGGCAGGATGACATGCCGATCGACGAGAAACGTCGCTCGCGCGGGGAACGCACCCGGCAGGCGATCCTCGACGCCGCCGAAAAGCTGTTCCTGAACAACGGCTACAACGGCACCAGCATGCGCCAGATTGCACGCGGCGCGCGCATCGCGCTCGGCGGCATCTACAACCACTTTGGCAGCAAGGAGGAGATCTTCCGCACGCTGCTCGACGAGCGCATCCCGTATGCCGCGATTGCCGACATGCTGGCCGACATCGAGACGACAAGCGGCCCGCAGATGCTGTACGAGGCCTTCGAGCGCCTGATGACGCTCACCACCGAGCAGTCTGACAATCTGGGCCTGCTCGTCATCGACATGCGTGAGTTCGGCGGCAGCACGGTCCGCGAGCAGAGCGCGGCCATCATCCCCGCGCTGCTGGCCTTCACCGGGCGGGTGCAGGCGGCGGGCGGGCTGCGTCCCGGCATAGACGGCATCGTCATCCTGCGGCTGCTGCTCAGCCTCGTTATCGGGCATACGATCCTGGACCTGATTTTATCCGGCGGCGACCTGCCCCTGCTGCCAGACATGCCCTCCTCCAGGGAGGTGCTCGACGGCATGCAGGACATTCTGCAGCGGGGCATCCGCGCCTCAGTAAAGGAGGACTAGCGCCGCGTGTCCGCTCAGAACCAGAGCCAGCGTGAGATCGTCATCGAGGCACGAGGGCTGCGCCGCTCGTTCGGTAAGACCGTCGCCGTGGACAACCTCGACATGACCGTCTACCGGGGCGAGATCTTCGGGCTTGTCGGGCCGGACGGCGCGGGCAAGACGACGACGCTGCGCCTGCTCGCCGCCATTCTGGACCCCGACGAGGGCACGGCGACCGTCGCCGGGTACGACACCCGGCGCGACCCGGAAGCCATCAAGGCGCGCATTGGCTATATGTCGCAGTCGTTCGGGTTGTATGGCGACCTCTCCGTCGAGGAGAACATCAACTTCTTCGCGGACGTGTTCGGCGTCTCCGGGGAGGAGCGGAAGGAGCGCATCGAGCGGCTGCTCGGCTTCTCGCGGCTGGGGCCGTTCCGCAAGCGGCGCGCCGGGCGGCTCTCCGGCGGCATGCAGAAGAAGCTGGGGCTGGCCTGCACGCTGATCCACCAGCCGCAGATCCTGTTCCTCGACGAGCCGACGACGGGCGTGGACCCGGTTTCGCGCCGCGAGTTCTGGGACATCCTCACCAGCCTGCACGTCGAGGGCGTGTCCATCGTCGTCAGCACGCCGTACATGGACGAGGCGGAACGCTGCTCGCGCATCGGGCTGATGGTCGATGGGCAGCTCATCGAGGTGGGTACGCCGGACGAGATCCGGCGGCGCGTGCCCGGCAAGGTGATCCAGATACTGCCCGACGACCGGCTTCGGGCACGCGCGCTACTCCGCGCCACGCCGGAGGTACACGAGGTGCAGTCTTACGGCGAGCTGCTGCACGTGTTCGTGGATGACATCGAGGCAGGGCAGGCGCTGATCCGCCGCGTGCTGGGCGAGGCGGGCATCGAGATCGCGCTGATGCGGCCCGTCGAGCCGCGCGTTGAGGAGGCGTTCATTTCGCTGATCCGGCGACGGGAGGCGGCGCACCATGACTGAGCGGGCGGGCGCGCTCGACGGCTGCAACGGCAATGGCGACTACGCCATCGAGGTCGAGGGTCTCACGCGGGACTTCGGCAGCTTCCGCGCGGTCGATCACATCAGCTTCCGCGTGCGGCGCGGGCAGATCTTCGGCTTTCTCGGGCCGAACGGCTCCGGCAAGACGACGACCATCCGCATGCTGCTGGGGCTGCTGCGCCCGACGGATGGCGAGGCGCGGGTGCTGGGCTGCGATATGGCCCGCCGCGCGCAGCAGGTCCGGCCCCGGCTGGGATACATGTCGCAGCGCTTCAGCCTGTACGACGACCTGACGGTGGTGGAGAACCTGCGCTTCTACGGGCGCACCTACGGGCTGAAGGGCGAGCGCCTGCGCGAGCGGGTGCGCTTCGCGGTGGAGATGGCGAACCTGAAGGGCCGCGAGCGCGAGCGCACGAAAAACCTCGCGGGTGGCTGGCGGCAGCGGCTGGCGCTCGGCGCGGCGATCCTGCACGAGCCGGATTTGATCTTCCTCGACGAGCCGACGGCGGGCGTAGACCCGGTTTCGCGCCGCGCCTTCTGGGACCTGCTGTACGAGATCGCGGCGCAGGGCGTGACGATCTTTGTGACCACGCACTACATGGACGAGGCCGAACACTGCGAGGAACTGGCCTTCATCCACGACGGGCATCTCATTGCGCACGGGTCGCCGCAGCAGATCAAGGACACGATGATGCGCGGGCAGGTGCTGGAGATCACGCCCAGCGACCCGGCGCGGGCGATGACAGTGCTCACCGGGGCTCGCGATGCGGGCACGCTGCCCGTCGAGGAAGTCGCACTGTATGGCGCGCAGATCCACCTCGTCGGGCCGGAGATCGAGCGGCAGTTCGACACGATCCGCCGGCTGCTGGGCGCGGAGGGCATCGACCCCGGCCCGATGGACATCATCGCGCCCTCGCTGGAGGATGTGTTCATCTCGTGCATCCGGCAGGAGGAGTGAGGGGGAACCCCCACCGCCCTGTGGTCACTTCGCGACCTACGGCCACCTCCCCCTTGCAAGGGGGAGGTCAACCGAGTGGCGACGCAGGTGCACTCGGTTGGGTGGGGGTTTCAGCGGCAGCGGAAACTGGAAGGGGTTCGGCCTGTTGTAGGAGTTCAGCATGCTGCGCTCCTACAGCAGACGTAGATTCAAGCGAAGTCGTAGAACGTTAAAGAGACCTACATGAACAGACGCGTAGTCATCGGAATCATCGTGGCTTTAGTCGTTACCGGGAGTGCGGCGGGCGTCGTGCTTGCCCGCCCGGATGCCGCCCCTGCCGGGCCGCCTGCGCAGGCAGGCACCGGCGGGCCGCTCAAACTCTCCGGCTTTATCGAGGCAGAGCAGATCGAACTCGCGCCGGAGATAGGCGGGCGGGTGGTCGAACTGCCCTTCGAGCAGGGCGACACGGTTGAGGCGGGCGACGTCGTGCTGCGGCTCGACACCACCCTGCTCGACGCCCAGCGTGAGATCGCCGCCGCACAGCTTGCCATCGTCCAGGCGCAGCGCGATCTGCTGAAGCGCGGCGTGCGTGAGGAGGTTGTCGCTGTGGCAGAGGCGCAGGTGGCCGTCGCCGAGGCGGCGGTCAGTGCCGCGCAGGAGACGCTCAACGCGGTCTGGATGGTGCGCAGCAACCCGCAGGATGTCCTGGTGCAGATCGCCGAGGTGGAGGCGCAGATCGCCGCCGCGCAGCACCAGATCAACGCGGCGAACGTCGGGCTGCGGGCCGCGCAGAAGAAGCAAGAGGTGTACGAGGCCACCGCGAACGAGATCGAGCGGATCGAGAAGCAGTTTGGCGAGCACCCGGGGCTGTACATACCGTTCGAACTGGTGACCGCGCCGCAGGAGATCGACACGGCTGTCGAGCGGCTGAACGGCGCGCAGGAGGTCTTTAACCGGGCCAACGAGCTTCTCGCCGCGCTGCACGACCTGGCTGACAACCCGCAGCAGCTTCAGGCGCAGGTCGTCGCGGCGCAGAACGCGCTCGACGCGGCGCAGGCCGAACTCAAGCGGGCGCAGGCCGAACTGGATCAGGTCCGTGCCGGCCCGCGTGCCGAGCAGCTTCAGGCTGCCGAGGGTCAGGTCGGTGAGGCGGAGGCAGCGCTCGCCGCCATCGACGCGCGCATCGAACGCATGACGCTCACGGCCCCGGTCAGCGGTCTGGTGCTGGAACAGACCATCCACGTCGGCGAACTCGCCGCGCCCGGCCTGCCGGTCATCACGCTGGCGAACCTCGACGTGGTGGAGCTAACGGTCTTCGTGCCTGCCGCCGACCTCGGTCGGGTGGAACTCGGGCAGGAGGTGGCCGTCACGGTGGACTCGTTCCCCGGACGCCGGTTTGAGGGCACGATCAGCGCCATCGCGGATGAAGCCGAGTTCACCCCGACCGGCGTGCTGACCCCCGAAGAGCGGGTCAACCTGGTGTACCGGGTATCCATCCGGCTGGAAAACCCCGACCACGCACTCAAGCCCGGCATGCCTGCCGATGCGACGATCCGGTGATGGCGATGAAACGAACGGTAATGCAACGATCAAAATACCCGCTAACCCTGATCCTGATGGTGCTCGTGCCCCTGCTGCTCACCGGCTGCGCCGGTGTGGGGCTTGGCGAGGCGCTGCCGCAGGTCCAGCCCACGCCGGACCCGGCGAACGGGCCGGTAACGGCGTCGGGCTTCCTTGAGGTGGAGGAGGTCAGCGTCGTCTCGGAGCGCGACGGGCGTGTGGCGGAAGTGCTCGTGGACGAAGCGGACTCGGTCCGTGCGGGGGATGTCGTCGTCGTGCTGGACGATACGCTGCTCCGGGCCGACCGGCTGGAGGCGGAGGCGGCGGTGCGCACGGCGGAGGCCAACCTCGCCGCGGTAAAAGCCGGTGCGACCCGCGAGGAGATCGAGGCGGCGCAGGCGGCGGTCGAGCAGGCGCGGACGGCAGTGGAGGGCGCCCGGCGCGCCTCCGGCCAGGCGTGGAGCGCGGCATCCGACCCCAAGGACGTGGCCGTACAGATCGCCAGCGTGCAGGTCGAGTTGAGCCAGGCGCAGGCGCAGGTAGACGAGCTCCGGGCGCAGCTTGCCGAGCTTGACCGCCAGATCCAGGTGGTGCAGATGGTGCCGGAAGGCGAGAAGATTGACCAGACGCGGCTCGACTTCCTCCAACTGTCACGCGAGCAGCTTGTCTCGCAGATTGCTGCCGCCGAGGCGGGGCGCGACGGCGCACAGCGCAAGCTCGACCTGCTGAACGAGCAGCGCGAGCGCCCGGTGGCGCTCATTGCGGATGCCATCAGCAAGCAGGCGCAGATCCAGGTGGCGGAGACCCAGCTCGCGCTGGCCGAGGCGCAGCTTGCGGCGCTCACCGCCGACCCGCTGCCGGAGGAGATCGCCATTGCCGAGGGGCAGGTCGCGCTGGCCAAAGCGCGGGTCGCGCTGATCGACGCGCAGATCGCGCAGCTAACGCTCACCGCGCCGGTGGATGGCACGGTCACGGTGCGGGCCATCGCGCCCGGCGAGATGGCATCGGCGGGCGTGCCGCTCCTGACCATCGCCGGGATGGACACGCTCAAGATAGTGGTGTACATCCCTGAAACGCAGATTGGGCGGGTGCGGACCGGCGCGCCGGTCTCGGTGACGGTCGATGCCTACCCCGGCGAGACGTTCAGGGGCGAGGTGGTGCGCATCGCGTCGGAGGCGGAGTTCACGCCGCGCAACGTGCTGACGGAGGAGGAGCGGGTCAACCTGGTTTTCGCCGTCGAGATCGCGCTGCCCAACGGCGATGGCCGGCTCAAGGCCGGTATGCCTGCCGATGTGGTGATTGAGCCGTGAGGGGGTTCCGCCGGGTAATGAATTACCCGGCTATGTGCAATTGTCCGCTCCGTGGGCAGGGCCGTCTGCGGCGGCCTTCGTTCCCGCAGGGGACGATTATGGGTTGCGAAGCAACCACGTAGCCCGAGAATTTATTCTCGGGCGAGGCTTTGCAGCATGCCCTCACCCCCCGCCCCCTCTCCCGGGCGCGACCTGCGGTTGCTGGGAGAGGGGCAGCCTCGCGCGGCGCAGCCGCGGCGAGGTCGGGGTGAGGGTGTTGTCTACCTGAGCGCGCCCTCCAGTTGCAGCAGACGCCGCTTGGTGGCGATGCCGCCCCCGCCGCCGTAGCCGGTCAGCGAGCCGCCGCTGCCGACCACCCGGTGGCACGGGATGATGATCGGTACCGGGTTGCGGGCCATCGCCTGCCCGACCGCCCGGCTGGCGGTGGGCCGCCCCAGCTTCTCGGCGACCTGCTTGTATGTCCACACCGTCCCGGCGGGGATGGCCCGGATAAGCTGCAGCGCCCGGCGCTGGAAGGGCGTCGTCGAGCTGAGGTCCACCGGCACGTCGAAGGGGCGCTGCGGCTGCTCGAAGTAGGCACGAAGCTGCGCGGCAGGCGCGGCGAGGGCCTCGGGACGGCGCTCGATGCGGGCGAGCGGATCCAGGCTGGCGAGGAATTCCGCCTCAGACCGGCCCCACATCACGCTGCACACGCCCTCCCGGCTGGCGGCCAGGTAGATCAGCCCCAGCGGTGTCTCGACCGCATCCCACGCGATGAGCGGCGCTTCGCCCGCAAACCAGGCATCGACCCGCCTGCGTGACCGGGCAACCGCATCCTCCGGCGGCGCGCCAATCGCCTTTTCGATCTGCTCCCTGAGTGTGTCGTCCACGGTTCGCTCCTTCATCATGCTCCGGTTTCCGCCATCTCGGCGCGCAGCCGCCTGACGGCCTGGTACACATTCGCCCGCGCGCTGCTCTCCGAGCACTCCAGCGCGGCGGCGATCTCCGCGTAATCCAGCCCCTGCAGGTAGCGCATCACCAGCGCGCTCTGCTGCTTGGGCGGCAGCGCCTCGATGCGCCCGCGCAGCCCATCGAGGAGATCGGCGCGGATGGCCTGCCGCTCCGGCAGGTCGCTGCCGTCCGCCATGTTGTCGTTCAGCGCGGCGGTAGGCCGCTGCCGCGAGAGCGCGCTGTAAGCGCAGTTCGTCGCAATCTTGTAGAGCCACGCGCGCGCGTTGCTGCTCTCGGGCAGCCGGCCAAAGGCGCGGTAGGCCCGCATAAAAGTCTCCTGCGTGAGATCGTCGGCGCTGACCGCCCCGTCGCGCACGCCTGCGCTGGCGAGCAGCCGCCACAGGTAGCGGTAGATCTCATCGTGGTGCTCGTCGATTAAGCTTTCAAAGCGCATGGCTGGCGGCTCTCCTGGCCCGGGCAGTCGGCCCGGCGCGGTGCGAACGCGTCTCATGATCTATAACCCAGTTCGGGCGATTTTGTGAAAAGTGGGAGGAGAGCCCACAGATGGCACAGATTTCGTAGATGGATGATTAATTTGTCCACGAATGACACGAATGGTTGTCTTAAAGATCCTCATTCGTGTTATTGGTGTCATTCGTGGACTCTGCTAAAAGCAAACACCCCCTTCTTGCGAAGAGGGTGCTTGCCGTGTAAGGGGTAGCGGAAGATGCGCTGGTGCTTTAACCGGCGCGGGTGATGCGCACACGCCAGGTTTCAGGCCCCTGCTCAAGGTACTGCCAGTCGAGCTGGCCGGGGCGCTCCGCCTGGAACTGGTAGTAGAGCGGCTTCGGGTCGTGGTCGTTGATCAGCTCGAACGCCTCGCCGACCTCCAGCGAGTCGAAAAGCTGGAAGATGCGCGGGTGCCGCTCGCGCGGGGTGATCGTCCTCACGTCCAGAACTCGAAGGGCTGCGTTATCCATGGGCGCTGTCTCCATTTCGCCTCGATCTGCGTGATGAGCCTGCGCTCACCACACCTTATTTACGATTAGTTTTGTCTTAATTTACTTGTACCACCGCCCCCGGTCATTGATCCAGATCAAGTCCGGCCTGATGCGCCATATCGCGCCGGGGCACGCTATAATCGGAACATGGTCCCACAAGCAGCAAGGTGATAACACAGGCATGTTTGGTGAAGTCAGGCTGCCCGATGATGTGTCGGGCCGGTTGTTTATTTACAAGATGCCAGGCCACGTTGGCTACGGCCAGTCGTTCAAGGAAGATAGCGCGATGATCGAGCGCGAGCAGATGGATCTGGTCGTCTGCCTCGCGCCGTTCGACGAAATCAAGCGGAAGTCCCCGGAGTACGCGCTTGCCATCGCCGCCAACGCGCTGAGATGGAAGCGGCGCGAGTACCCGATTGAGGACTTCACCGCGCCGGAGGGCGAGGAGCGCCAAGCGTTCCTGGCGGTCGTGCAGGACATCGCCCGCGAGCTGCGTGAGGGGCGGCGCGTGCTCGTACACTGTGCGGCGGGCAAGGGGCGCTCCGGGCTGGTGGCAACGGCGATCCTGATCGCGCTCGGCCTCAGCCGGGAAGAGGCGATGCGCCGCGTGCGCGAGGCGGGCGGGCGCCCGGAGACGGAGTCGCAGCTTGAACTGATCGACTGGGTGGCGGTGAGCGTTTAAGCGGCAGGGCACGTCGAGTCTGTATGAGGGGGAGAAGCGCATGAGCGAAAACAAGCTGGTGCCGACCGATCAGGATGTGCACGAGTTCCTGGCCGGGGTGGAGAGGGAGCAGAAGCGGCAGGACAGCTACGAACTGCTCCAGATGATGCAGGAGATCACCGGGGAGCCGCCCGTCATGTGGGGCAGCAGCATCGTCGGGTTCGGCAAGCTCCACTACAAGTACGCGAGCGGGCGCGAGGGCGACACGTTCATCGTGGGCTTCTCGCCGCGCAAGCAGTCGTTCTCGCTGTACCTCAACTGCGGCTTTGACGGGGCGGGTGACCTGCTCGACCGGCTGGGCAAGCACAGGATCGGCTCGGCGTGCCTGTACGTCAACAAGCTGGACGACGTAGACCGTGAAGTACTGCGCGCGCTCGTCGAGCGGTCTGTGGCGGAGGTTCGCGGGCTGAGCGCAGGCCCGGCCTAGGCGCGCCGGTCGCCCCGCTCCAGCGCGGCGCGGTCCCACCCGGCGAGGTCGGCGGCAGCCTCGTAGGTGCTCTGCAGGAAGGCCAGCAGCGTCTCATCGGGCTGCGGGGAGGTGCGCACCGCCTCGTACGTCAGTAAGAACTCGCCAAGCTCGCTGCTGTACCACGCCTTGGCGGGCTGGACGGGGTACGCGCCGAAGCCCTCCGGCGCGGGGTAGGCGTAAGCATAGAAGGCGGGCTCCTGTATCATGCCGCCGCCCGGCCAGAAGCCCGCGCTGCTGACCTCATGTGAATACGCCTCGACCATCACCCACCTGCCGACGTTCGGCACGCCGGGGTGTTCCGGCGCGCGCCGCCCCGAGAAGCGGGTCACGGCCATATCGAACGCGCCCCAGAAGAAGTGTACCGGGCTGGACTTGCCGATGAACCGCGCGCGGAATGCCTTGAACACACGGTCCACCTGAACGAGGATGCGCCACAGCCGATGCGCGTACTCGGGGGCGTACGCGCCGTGCTTCTCGTCCTGCTCGAAGGGGATGCGCTCCGCGACCTCGACGGGCGTGGTCCAGATGCGTACGTCGATGCCGAGCGCCCGCAGCGCGTCCATCACCTCGCGGTAAAAGGCGGCGACGGTTTTCGGCTCCAGCGCGACCGAGCGCTCGCCGCCGTCGCTCGTCGTGATCTCCAGCACGTGGTTGGTGAAGTCAAAATCGATCTGGAAGGTGCGCTGTCCGTAGGCGATGGGCGAGGTGGTCAGCCCGCGAGTGGTGACGTGGAGCGGCACCTGCCACCAGTGGTTGATCATCGGGGCCTGCGCCATGCGGATCTTGCCAATGATCTGCGTCCACATGTGCAGGGTGGTGTATGTGTCCTGCCACTCGTGGAGCGGCAGCGTGGGCCAGGTTTCGCGGGTTGATGCCGCGCGCTCAATTTCGTCCACCGGGGAGCCCTCCTGCGAGAATCGTTATCCGGACGATAGCAGGCAGGAGGCGGCATCTCAACCCCCGCGCCGGGCGTAGCGCCGCCTGAACGGCTCCCGCGCCTCCGGCTCGACGAGCGCGGCGTAGCGCCCCGGCTTGCGGAACGCATCGCCCCACACCTCGCGCGCCCGGTACGCCCGCAGTGCGCCGAGGTCGAAGCTCGCCAGGTAGACACCCTCTGCCTCCCCCGCCTCGACGACGAGCATATCGCGCGGTCGCTCGTCCTGTGCGAAAGCGATGCCGTCGAAGGCCATCGAGTGCCCCATCCCGGCGTAGTTCGCCAGCGCGACCGCGGTCATGTTCTCGTAGGCGCGGGTCTGGAGCTGCGCCGTGCGGTTGAACTCCATCTCGCACGAGTTGGGCACGAGGATCAGCTCGGCGCCGCCCAGCATCAGCGCGCGGGCGCTCTCGGGGAACTCGCGGTCGAAGCAGATCATGATGCCAACCTGCACCGGCCCGTGCCGCGTGTCGAGCGCCGCCACGGGGAAGCCGTCGCCGGGGGTGCAGGCCGCTTCGAGGCTCCACTCACAGGTGTGGACCTTGGCGTAGGTCAGCACGAGCTCGCCGTGCCGGTCGATGAGCGAGGCGGCATTGCGCGGCGCACCGGGCCACGCTTCGAGGTAGGTCAGCACAATGGCCATGCCGAGCTCGCGGGCCAGCGCGCAGAAGTGCCGCACGAACGCGCCATCGCGGGGGACGGCCTGCGCCTGCCACGCCGCGCGCTGATCGTCGTAGGCGGAGTCGGTCGGGTCGAAGTCCATCTCCCACACGTCCTCGGAGTAGGGGGTGTAGGCGATATTCCACATCTCAGGGAAGAGAGCGATATCCGCGCCCAGGCGGGCGGCCTCGCGGCAGGCGCGCTCGCCGACGACGAGGTTGGCGGTCTGGTCCGCGCCGTGGCCGGCGAGCTGCAGCAGGGCGATGTTCAGGGTCGGCATGGGTGGGGGCTCCTTTGGACGGCGTTAGCCACATGATAGCATCAGAGGGTAAGGGGATCAATCGGTGGGGCGAGCGATGAGGCGGGGGATTAGCGACCAGTGAGCAAACGCTCTCGCTACTGGTCAATTGGTGAGAACTTCAACAGATTGTCCTCAAAAGAGACAGCAAAATCTCTTCTACACGGAGGAACATCTTTTCCATAAGCAGCAAGCGTCAGAGTGAAGTCTTTAGGAGGAATGATGCGGCGCTTGCCTGCAACGGTATCGTGCAAAAATGTTGTATAGGTGTCCGTTTCTAAAAAGTATTGCTGTTCAATTACGTCAATAAAAAGTTGTTCTCCTTGCTTCAGCACTTTCTCTTCAGGGAAAAGGGCAATGTTATCGTTCATAAAGCGCAACGTTGCTGGTAACTGCGGCAATTCTTCCATATCCGGTTGGGTCTTCTCGGCTTTAACAGAAACTCTCTCAACTGTACCATCACCAGTGTTTTTGACTGCAATGCGGTAAAGAACGCCACTTACCTGCTGATGGCCGAGGTTTTGGCCGTAAGTTGAACTATGTTCATAAGCTGAACTAATTGTCACATCCTTGCCGTATTCACGATGCACTATCTGCGTTTGGCGAGAGAGGGAGTACTTGTGAACGAATGGGCGTTCAGACTCAAAGACTATGCTAAGAGCTGGTTCCCTTGCTCTGTCTTCATGGTAAGTGAGAGAAGCAGCAAAGAATAATGTGATTACTAAGATAGCGGCCCAATAGGTAGGAGATGGCTCGATGCGATATGCACGGAGAAAGGGAAAGAGCTCTGCCAACCGAGCAAATAAGTCAACCAAATCTAAAGCAAGTACTAGGAGTACGGCCCACCAGTACCGCACAACTCTCGGGGCAAACCGCCAGAAAGATTTGAAGTAAGCCCGTAGTTTTTCCATGGCGGCTGTATTCTATAAGGATATTACGGCCAACGCAATCCACCCCGCCCGGCAATCAATTGCCGGGCTACGGTTAATCGTCCCCTGCGGGGACGAACGCCGGCGGAGGCGGCCCAGATCGCTGCGGCGCATGGTATGCGCTTGGCTGTCCGCGTTAGCGGACAATTATCCGTAGCCGGGGAATTCATTCCCCGGCGGGCGTGGATGCCTCGCCACCTCGCCCGACCTCACCCAACCCCCACACACCAAAAAAGGCCACTCTGCACGAGTGGCCTTCTTGCCGCGCGGGCGGCCCCCTCAGCTCACCCGCTCGAAGATTCCTGCAGCGCCCATGCCGCCGCCAATACACATCGTCACCATGCCGAACTGGGCGCCGGTGCGCTCCATCTGGTGCATGAGCTGCACCGTCAACTTGGAGCCCGTGCAGCCCAGCGGATGCCCCAGCGCGATCGCGCCGCCATCCACGTTCAGCCGCGCCGGGTCAATCTCAAGCTGGCGCACCACTGCCAGCGCCTGCGCCGCGAACGCCTCGTTCAACTCGATCAGGTCGATGTCGTCGAGGCTCAGCCCGGCCAGCCGCAGCGCCTTCGGCACGGCCTCCACCGGGCCGATGCCCATCACCTCGGGCCGGACGCCCGCCACCGCGAAGTTGCGGAACTTCAGCCGGGGCTTCAGACCGAGCGCCTCGGCCTTCTCCCGCGCCATGATGATCACCCCGGCAGCGCCATCCGACAGCGGCGAGGAGTTGCCTGCCGTCACCGTGCCGCCGGGCTTGAAGACCGGGCGGAGCTTCGCCAGCGCCTCCGGCGTGGTGTCCGGGCGCAGGTGCTCGTCGCGGTCGAAGCACACGCGCCGCCGCCGGTGCTCGCCGTCCTCGACCCACACTTCCTCGAACTCGATTGGCACGATCTGCTCGTTAAAGCGGCCCTCGTCCCACGCCCGTGCCGCCTTCATGTGGCTCTCGTAGGCGAACAGGTCCTGATCCTCGCGGCTGATGCCGTACTCCTCGGCGACCTTCTCCGCCGTGAGCCCCATACCGATGTACACTTCCGGGTTCTCGCGGGCGAGCGTCGGGTTGGGCGAGATGCGGAAGCCCGTCATGGGGACGAGGCTCATCGTCTCCAGCCCGCCGGCGATGATCGTGTCCGCGTCGCCCGCCATGATGCGGTAGGCGGCAGTCGCGATGGACTGCAAGCCCGACGAGCAGAAGCGGTTGATGGTCTGCGCGGGGATGCTGTCGGGCAGCCCGGCGCGGAAGACCACCTGCCGCGCGATGTTCAGCCCCTGCGAGCCTTCCGGCATGGCACAGCCCAACTCCACGTCGTCGATGTCCTGCGGCGCGAGTGCGCCGTCCACCCGGCGCAGCAGCTCGCGGATGACCTCGGCCATCATGTCGTCGGCGCGGACGCTGCGCGTCGTGCCCTTCTTGGCGCGGCCTACGGCGGTCCGCACCCCTTCTACAATCACTGCCTCACGCATTGGCAATTTTCTCCCTGGTTGTTAACAGCCCTTTCGACTGTGTGCGTACAAGGATGGCTCAAATCATTAAATGATACGGCTCTCTGGTGAACCCCCTCCTGACCTCGCTGCGCTCGGTCTTTCCTCCCCCTTGCAAGGGGGAGGTGACCGCAGGGCGGAGGGGGTTCGGACTCGCGCATTGCTGGTTGGTTCTCCGGTTCTGTGTTCCCTCATCCCCTGGCCCTTTGGAGGGGTTTTGTAGGGGCAGGTCTCAGACCTGCCCCTACCGGCGATTCTGACGGCGGGCGATCCATCATCAGACCTGACAGGGGCCGGGGGTGAGGGGCTGACTGCGTCAGCTTGTTAATTCCTCAACGGCTTGCCCGTCTGCAAGATGTGGAACACCCGCTCCACCGTCTTCGGCTGCTGGATCAGTGCGACGAACGCCTCGCGCTCCAGGTCCAGAATAAGCTGCTCATCCACCCAGGCCGGTTCGGAGAGATCGCCACCGCACAGCACCCAGGCGATGTGCTCGCCGACCACCCGGTCATAGTCGGTGGCGTAACCCGCCTCGTTGAGCAGGTAGAGCTGCGTCTGCATGGCGGCGAGCACGTCGCGCCCCGCCGCGTAGATCGGCTCGGGCAGCGGCGGGCGGTAGCCGCTGTCAGCCATGTGGCGCGCCTCACGCTTGGCCTCATACAGCAGATGATCGCGGTTCGTCACGATGCGGTCGCAGGCGGAGAGGAAGCCCATCTCGCGGGCCTCGTGCGCGCTCGTTGATACCTTGCCAAAGCCGATCAGTTCAAACACCTTCGTCATGGCGGGTAGCGGGTCGGCGTTCTCGATGCGCATGTGTGGGTTGACGATCCGGCGCAGCAGTTCCTTGCAGCCGCCGGCGGCGGGCAGCAGGCCCAGCGCGACCTCCGTCTGCCCGATGTACAGCTCGGCGTGCGCCACGATGCGGTCGCCCGCCATGGTCAGTTCCGCGCCGCCGCCAAGCGTCCGGTCGAACGGCGCGGTTACGACCGGCTTCGGCGCATAGCGGAAGCTCAGGAAAAGCTGCTGCATCTCGTTCGACATCTCGCCGATAAGCTCGGCGGGCGTAACGCCGCGCTCCGCCGCCTGCTGCTGGATAGCCATCATGTCGAGGTTGGCCCCGGCGGAGAAGTAGTCCCCGTTGTGCCCGATGACCATGCCGTCAAAGTCCGCCTGGAGCACCTCCAGCGCGCGCCAGCCCATCTGCATGACCTTCGGCGTGAGCGTGTTGGCCTTGCTGTGCCACTCAAAGAGCAGGATGCCGTCGCCCATGTCGATGAGCGCCGCATCGTCGTTCTCCTCGATGACACGCCCCTCGGCCCGCAGCCCCTGCACGGTGATGTGTTTCGGCTGGCTGGCGAGCGGCTGGTAGCTCTGCGTGGCGAGGTCATAATACGCGGTCGGCACGCCGTTCTCATACTGGTAGAAGCTCTCGTGCCCCTGCGCGAGCATCTCCTTGACCCAGCCCGCGACCTCGTAGCCTGCCGCCTCCATTTGCTCGACGGTCTCCGCCACGCCGAGTGCGTCCCACTCCTCGAAGGGACCCATCTCGTGCGCAAAGCCCCACTTGATCGCGTTGTCCACCGCAACGATGTCGTCGGCAATCTCCGGGATGCGGCGCGAGGCGTACGCGAGCCGGTTGTACAGCGTCGCGCGGATGTACTCGCCTGCGCGGTCCTCCGCCCCGACCATCGCCTTGAGTCGCGCGCCAAGCGGCTCCAGCTTGCGGTACTGCCCCACCGAGTCGAAGCGGACCTTCGTCGGCGGCTGGTACTCCAGCGTTTCGAGGTTCAGCGGCCAGAACTCCTTCTTGCCGTCCTGCTCGACGCGCTTGTAGAACCCCGCGCCGGACTTATTGCCCAGTGCGCCGCGCTCGACGAGCGCCTTGATTACTCCGGTGACCGCCGGGTTGCGCAGGATGTCCGCC
>Ga0116169_1000705_pt1 | contig 32258 bp, 31 predicted proteins | sample AD_UKC130_MetaG_FD_89796 | JGI IMG/M metagenome (GOLD analysis project Ga0116169, IMG submission 89796) | Active sludge microbial communities of municipal wastewater-treating anaerobic digesters from Canada - AD_UKC130_MetaG | ecosystem: Engineered > Bioreactor > Anaerobic > Digestate | place...
AATGGCCGGAGTGCTCAATCAAAATCAAGAAGGAAATGGTGGAAGAGGTGCTAAGCAACAAGAACGAAAATTGGAACCGGTACGGGTAGAAAAAAAGATTGGACGCAACGAGCCGTGTCCATGCGGAAGTGGTAAAAAATATAAACACTGTCACGGTCAATAAACCAGACTCATTAAAATAATGTCGTATAATTATAAAATGTCATAGATTTGACTCTTGTAACAACCCGGAAGAATTTTTCATAGTTTTCCGGGTTGTTACAATATTTATTATACGAAGTTCAAATAAAAAAATACAATACTCCAACAAATGTTTTTAATAGCAATATCCGGTTGCAAAAAGACACCTAAGTTCAAATTAGAAGTGCGACATTGCGGTTGATGTTTTGCAATTATTGGTTGAAAAAATGCATGAAAAATACAACGGTTTTTTTGTTAAATTCGACAAAAAGCAGTACCTTAGTAGAATATTATAACATCTCTGACAAGAATTGATAAATGCCTGTAAATAAAGCAAATACGTCTTGTAATTTTTAAAGAAAGATTTGGTAAATTAAACAATATAGTATGATTGATCAGGAAGAAAGAATCATTCAGATTAACATCGAAGACGAAATGAAATCGGCATACATCGATTATTCGATGTCTGTTATTGTTTCCAGAGCGTTACCCGATGTGAGAGACGGACTTAAACCCGTTCACAGACGTATACTCTACGGTATGTACGAGTTGGGTAATACATCGGATAAACCCCATAAAAAATCTGCCCGAATCGTAGGAGAGGTGTTGGGAAAATACCATCCTCATGGCGATTCATCAGTTTATAATGCTATGGTGCGCATGGCACAAGACTGGAGCATGCGCTATCCGCTGATTGACGGCCAAGGTAATATGGGTAGTATAGACGGCGATAGCCCCGCAGCCATGCGGTATACCGAAGCAAGACTCAACAAACTGGCCGAAGAAATGCTGCGCGATATCGATAAAGATACGGTCGATTTTCAATTGAATTTTGATGATACTCTCTATGAACCAACTGTTCTCCCAACACGAATTCCCAACTTGCTGATTAACGGATCGGCGGGAATCGCAGTAGGGATGGCTACCAATATAGCTCCCCATAATTTAACGGAATGCATTAACGGCATTATTGCTTATATCGACAACCGAGATATCGATGTCAAAGGCCTTATGCAATATGTAAAAGCACCCGATTTTCCAACCGGGGGATACATATATGGATATGAAGGTGTAGAAGAGGCTTTTGAAACAGGAAGAGGACGGGTGGTTATTCGCGGAAAAGCCGAAATTGAAATCGGCAAAACCCACGACCAAATCATTATTACCGAAATCCCTTATATGGTCAACAAAGCCGACCTGATTAAGCATATTGCCGATTTGGTTACGGATAAAAAAATTGAAGGGATTTCGAATATTAACGATGAGAGTGACCGCCAAGGAATGCGCATCGTGATTGATATAAAACGCGATGCCAATGCCAATGTCGTATTAAATAAACTTTATAAACTCACTGCTTTACAATCGTCGTTCAATGTAAACAACATTGCTTTGGTAAAAGGACGACCCCAAATGCTCAATCTGAAAAATATGATTGAACTGTTTGTGGAACATCGGCACGAAGTGGTGATCAGAAGAACAAAATTCGACCTTAAAAAAGCAGAAGACAGAGCACATATTCTGGAAGGTTTAATTATCGCATCGGACAATATAGACGAAGTAATTGCCATTATCCGTAGTTCGAGTAACCCGAAAGAAGCTATGGATCGATTAATAGAGCGTTTTCAACTGACTGAAATTCAGGCTCGTGCAATAGTGGAAATGCGTCTGCGACAGTTAACGGGTTTAGAACAGGATAAACTTCATGCCGAATATGAAGAGGTTAAAAAACAAATCGAATACCTCAATGAAATACTGAACAACGAAGAGCTCTGCATGCAAGTTATCAAAGACGAGCTTATTGAAATAAGAGACAAATATGGCGACGAGCGCCGTTCTGAAATTATTTATTCATCGGAAGAATTAAATCCCGAAGACTTTTATGCCGATGACGAAATGATCATCACCATTTCACACATGGGTTATATTAAACGTACACCTTTATCGGAGTTTCGCACGCAAAACCGAGGCGGGGTAGGGTCCAAAGGTTCTGAAACACGTGATGAAGATTTTGTGGAATTTATTTACCCGGCAACCAACCATAACTATATGCTTTTCTTTACACAAAAAGGGAAATGCTATTGGTTGCGTGTATACGAAATTCCCGAAGGTTCAAGAACATCTAAAGGAAGAGCAATACAAAACCTATTAAATATCGACCCCGATGATGCGGTTACAGCATTTGTACGAGTACCGGGATTGGACGATGAAGAGTATATTAATTCGCATTACCTCCTTTTCTGTACTAAACAGGGAATAGTGAAAAAAACATTGCTAGAGGCTTACTCACGCCCGCGGCAAAATGGTGTAAATGCCATTACACTTAGGGAAGACGATCAGGTGATATCTGTACGTTTAACCGATGGAAATAAAGATGTTATATTGGCAAACAGAAATGGACGCGCTATCCGATTCCACGAATCGGATGTACGTCCGATGAGACGTACAGCTACTGGCGTGAAAGGAATGACACTCGATGAAGATGGTGAAGACTGTATCATAGGGATGATTTGTATGGATCCGGATTCGGAAAATACTATCTTGGTTGTTTCGGAACAAGGGTACGGAAAACGAACCTACTTGAACGATGAAGATGGTGAACCCGTATATCGTGTTACACGCAGAGGTGGAAAAGGAATTAAAACTCTGAATATTACAGAAAAGACAGGCAAATTGGTAGCTATTAAAAGTGTAACAGACGACAACGATTTAATGATAATTAACAAATCCGGAATTGCAATACGCGTAAAAATTTCCGATATTCGCATCATGGGAAGAGCAACGCAAGGAGTTCGTCTTATCAATTTGGATAAACGCAACGATGAAATTGCATCCGTATGTAAAGTAAATTCAGAGGATTTGGAAAACAACGAAATAAATGAATTAAATGACGATGCTGATTCTGATAAAGAATAATGCTTAGCATGGAAATTGTAAGAAATTAATTAATCGATTAAAAATAAATAAAATGAAAAAATTTCTTTTTTTTACCTTGATAGCAGTCTTTTCAGCGGGCACAATGTTCGCTCAAAAAAAAGTTCTGAAAGATGCTAAACGTGCTCTTGACAGTAACAATTTAGAAGAAGCACGAGCATTAATTAAACAGGCTATTAATCATCCTGAAACCGCGAATGATCCGGAAACATGGAAACTGTATGGCGATATTGGAAACAAGGCTTTCGATAACGAAAGAATGAATCAAATGCTTGGTAAACCGACGAATGAAAAAGTGATGTACAATGGGTTATTGGAGTCTTTCTATCCTTATGTCAAAGCAGATTCTTTGGGTCAGTTGCCCGATGAAAAAGGTAAGGTGAAAAACAGGGTAAGAAAAGATATAGCAGCTATTTTAAAAGCTAATCACCCTTACTATATTAACGGAGGAGTTTACTATAACGAGCAAAGAGATTATGCCAAAGCTTCAGAATGTTTCGAAATATATTGGACAATACCCACTCTGCCAATGTTTGAAGACGAGAAGGATGCTTTCAACTTAGACAGCACTTATCAGATTATTAAATATTATGCCATCATTACAGCTATTCAGGCAGATAATCATGAAAAGGCAATAGAACTTATCCAAAGAGCCATCAATGAACAACCCTTCATCGAAAATAGTGCTTATAAAGAAAGCGACTTATACGAATTGTTGGCAAGTGAATACCTTCAAGTAGGAGACTCTACTAAATTTATGGAAGTACTTTATTTAGGAGCTGAGAAATTCCCTGAAAGCAAGTATTTTATTCCTAATCTGATAAATATATATATACGTCAAGGTGAGCACGAGAAAGCAATGGAATATTTAGACAAAGCCATTGCTAATGATCCGGCGAATGCGTGTGAATTAAATAGTGTAAAAGCTGCTTTACTGATCGAACAGAAAGATTATGCCGCTGCAGAAGCCGAATATAATAAAGCACTTGAGCAAGATCCAAATTGCGAAAGAGCACTGGAAGGATTAGCGGTAAATTATATTCTTCAAGCTCAGGACTTAAAAGAAGTGACAGCGACCTTAACAAACCGACAGCAACAAATCGAGAACGATAAAAAAACATTGGAATTATATCAAAAAGCGTTGCCGTTACTGGAGAAATACACAGAATTGTTGAGGGCACGCAATGCCGATGAATCTGAAATTAAATCCGCATTATTAAAATTAAGAAACGTATATTACAATTTGAGCCTTCTAGGTGTAGATAAATCAAAAGAACTTCAAGCAGTTGAGGCTGAACTTGATATCAACCAGTGATTTCATTTATAAGAAAGAAAAAAAAGCGATACTTTTTATTTTGGTATCGCTTTTTTTATTTGCTTGAAAAATAATAATGATTATGTATCGACGCCGAATAAATATATTGACGCCAAATAAATATATTTCGGCTCTCAAGCATATCAAACTATAGAGTAGGAACGAAGTTAAACATAGGAACAGAGTTAAACTAAAGTACAGAGTTAAACTAAAGTACAGAGTTAAACTAAAGTTAGGAATAAATATAATTCCAATATTATGATTAAACATAATAGGAATTATATTTATTTTCTATCAGTTGCATTTCATCTGATCAATTTCAACGCGATGATACAAAATTGAAGCGCATTTAAAAGCAAGATTTACACAATGCAAACATAAAAATGAATGATTTAAAAGTAAAAAGGATGATTTAAAAATAGTATCTTTGTGCCGGAATCTTACATAATGAATTTTTAAATCAGAAAAACTCTTCACAACACATGACCAACCAACGTTATAATCAACGCGGCGTTTCAGCTTCAAAAGAAGATGTGCACAATGCGATTAAAAATTTGGATAAAGGAATTTTTCCAAAAGCTTTTTGCAAAATAATTCCCGATATTTTAGGCGGAGAACCGACTTATTGCAATGTTATGCATGCAGACGGCGCCGGAACAAAATCATCGCTTGCTTACGTTTATTGGCGCGAAACGGGCGACCTTTCTGTATGGAAAGGAATCGCACAAGACGCCATGATTATGAACGTTGATGATTTACTATGCGTGGGAGCCGATAACAATATATTATTATCGTCAACTATCGGTAGAAACAAAAATCTCATTCCAGGCGAAGTGATATCGGCTATCATAAATGGCACAAATGAATTGTGCGAAGAATTATCGTCAATGGGTGTGCATATTTATCCTACGGGTGGCGAAACGGCCGACGTGGGCGATCTTGTGCGCACAATTATTGTTGATAGCACCGTTACTTGCCGTATGAAACGTTCCGATGTAATCGATAACGCAAATATTCAGGCAGGCGATGTCATTGTAGGATTATCTTCTTATGGAAAAGCCACTTACGAGAAAGAATACAACAGCGGCATAGGAAGTAACGGCCTTACCTCGGCTCGCCACGATGTCTTTGCCAACTATCTTGCCAAAAAATATCCTGAAAGTTATGATCCGGCTATCCCGGCCTCTTTGGTATACTCAGGCAAAATGAAATTAACGGATAAAATTGAAAATCTGGACATTAATGCAGGCAAACTGCTATTGTCTCCTACTCGCACCTACTCCCCTATTATATCATTGGTTTTCAATGAATTGAGAACAAAAATACATGGAATGATTCATTGTACCGGCGGTGGACAAACAAAAATCCTACACTTTTTGAATGAAGATCTCAGGGTTATCAAAAATAATCTTTTCCCTATTCCACCCCTCTTTTCTCTTATTCAACAACAATCAGGAACGGATTGGAAAGAGATGTATCAGGTTTTCAATATGGGACATCGAATGGAAATTTATTTGCCCGAGACTTATGCTCAGCGTATTATTGAGATTTCCCAATCGTTTAATGTTGATGCACAAATTGTGGGATATGTAGAAAAATCAGAGAAGAAAGAGTTAATGATAGAAAGCGAATTTGGGAAATTCATTTACAGTTAAGGGTATTATCCATCAATAATGGGGATACCCATACAAAAATAATTTTAAGTTGAATATATGGCAGAAAATTCATTGCTAGATAAATTAGAACACTTAGTTGCTCGTTTTGAGGAGGTTGCAACACTAATTACCGATCCCGATGTGATATCGGACATGGAGCGTTTTGTGAAACTCAATAAAGAATACAGCGACTTGCAAAAGATTGTAGAGACACGAAACGAATATAAAAATACACTAGACGCGATCCAAGAAGCTAAAAATATCCTAGAAAATGAAACGGATGCCGATCTTAGACAACTTGCAAACGAAGAATTGTCGGTACAGCTGGAGAAACTTCCAACGTTGGAAGAGAAAATAAAAATCTTGTTGCTTCCTGACGATCCGGATGATGAGAAAAATGTAGTTATGGAAATTCGTGCAGGCACCGGTGGCGATGAAGCTGCTATTTTTGCCGGCGATTTATATAAAATGTACACCCGATTTTGCGAAAACAAAGGGTGGAAAACCGAAGTGACAAGCTTTACAGAAGGAACAGCCGGAGGATTTAAGGAAATTATTTTTACGGTCACAGGTGAAAATGTATATGGCACCTTGAAATACGAATCGGGTGTACACCGCGTGCAACGCGTGCCGGCAACCGAAACGCAAGGACGCATCCACACCTCTGCAGCAACAGTGGCCGTTTTACCTGAAGCCGAAGAATTTGATGTTGAATTAAATCCGGCCGACATTGAGTTTCATACAGCGCGATCAAGCGGCGCAGGAGGGCAAAACGTAAATAAAGTGGAAACAAAAGTGCAGCTCACGCATAAACCCACAGGAATTGTGGTAGTGTCGCAACAAGCACGTTCCCAACTGCAAAATCGAGAAATTGCCATGCAAATGCTCCGAACGAAACTTTATGATATGGAACTCTCTAAACGCCATGAGGAAATTGCATCGCGTCGCAAAACGATGGTTTCTACGGGCGATCGCTCTGCAAAAATTCGTACATACAATTATCCGCAAGGACGAGTTACCGATCACCGAATTAATTTTACATTTCATAATTTATCTGCATTTATGGATGGAGATATCCAACCCATGATCGATCAATTGATCATAAGCGAAAATGCAGAACGAATGAAAGAATCTGAAATATAAAAAAATGAATAAACAACAACTTTTTCAACAAATTAAGAAAAAACAATCCTTCCTATGTGTGGGATTGGATACCGATTTGGAAAAAATACCTGATTATCTGCTAGATAACGATGATCCCATATATATTTTTAACAAAGCCATTATTGATGCAACAGCGCCCTATTGCGTGGCATACAAACCTAATATTGCATTTTACGAGGCAGCAGGTCAAAAAGGTTGGTTAGCCTTTGAGAAAACGGTGGCCTACATCAAACAACGCTACCCCGATCAATTTATTATTGCCGATGCCAAACGAGGCGATATCGGGAACACCGCCGAAATGTATGCCCGCTTTTATTTCGATGCAATGAAAGTAGATGCCGTAACCGTTTCGCCCTATATGGGAGAAGACAGTGTAAAACCTTTTCTTCTTTATCCGCAGAATCATGTTATTCTCTTGGCATTGACATCCAACAAGGGCGCACACGATTTTCAACTCACAGAAGATCGCAACGGCGAACGGCTGTTCGAAAAAGTGCTCCGCATTTCTCAAACATGGGCTTCGGACGAGCAAATGATGTATGTAGTAGGCGCCACACAAGGTCATTTATTTGAAGATGTTCGCAAAATTGTTCCCCATCATTTTCTGCTTGTTCCGGGTATCGGCGCTCAGGGAGGATCGCTAGAAGAGGTATGTAAATATGGCATGAACAGCACGTGTGGATTACTTGTCAATTCATCGCGTGCTATTCTGTACGCCGATTCCTCCGCGGATTTTGCTAATGCTGCACGTGAGGAAGCAAAAAAATTGCAGCAGAAAATGAGTACTATGCTAACCAAATATTTGGACAAGTAGACCTTACAAGATTTTTAAAACTTTACTATGCCTTCTAAACGGAGGGTCATCAACGACCCGGTATTCGGATTTATCAATATCCCCAACGAATTTATATACGACATTATTCAACATCCCTATTTGCAACGCCTTAATCGCATCCGGCAGTTGGGGGTAACCTCTTTTGTATATCCCGGTGCACAGCACACGCGTTTTCATCATTCTATCGGGGCAATGTATTTGATGAACGAGGCATTAAAAAACCTCAAAGAAAAAGGTCACGATATATCGAGAGAAGAATACAACGGGGCACTGGCTGCAATTCTTTTGCACGATGTTGGTCACGGTCCGTTTTCCCATATATTAGAATACACCCTCGTAAAAAATATCCATCACGAAGAGATTTCCCTGCTGTTGATGCAACAGTTAAACAAGGAATGGAACGGTACACTGCAGACCGCCATCGAAATATTCACCGACACATATCCCAAACATTTTCTCCATCAATTGGTTAGCGGTCAACTGGATGTAGATCGGTTAGATTATTTGCGCCGCGACAGTTTTTTTACCGGCGTAAACGAAGGCAATATCGGTTCGGCACGTATTATAAAAATGATGGATGTGCGCAACGATCATTTAGTAATCGATTCGAAAGGCATTTATTCGATCGAAAATTTTCTTTTGTCGCGTCGATTAATGTACTGGCAGGTTTACCTGCACAAAACTGCGGTAGCAGCCGAAAAAATGCTCATCAACACCCTTACACGGGCAAAAGAGCTTACCGCACAAGGAGAAAAACTTTTCGCCTCCCCTTCCCTATCCTATTTTTTGGAAAAAGATGCTACACTTGCCGATTTCGAAAACAACGGAAAAGCATTGCAACACTTTGTCAATCTCGACGATAACGATATATGGTCGGCTTTAAAAGTGTGGACATCGCACCCCGATAAGGTACTGTCGTTGCTCAGCAACGGCATGGTCAACCGCAAGTTGTTCAAAATAGAAATCACACGTAAGAAACAAGATCCTTCAAGAATAGAAGAGTTTGTAAAAAAATACCAACGCAAATACAACTTGTCGGAACACGAAGCGCGTTACCTTATTTCGCACGATGTAATTTCCACCAACATGTATAGCCAAGAGGAAGAAAGCATCGATATTTTATACAACGATGGTTCTATCAAAGATATTTCGCTTGCATCGGATATGCTGAATCCCGAATTATTGTCAAAAAAAATAGGCAAATATTATTTTGCCTATTTACGAGATTAAGAATCCTTTGCGAAATTAGAATTCTTTTTATGATTTAGCAATCCCTTTAATGTATTGATGCGCATTTACGCAATCTATACTCAGATATGAGATTACAATTTTTTGCGTGATTGACAAATGCTTATAGGATTCACCCTCTTTTACAGGATTAACAATTCCTTTATGAAAGATTGATAATCGTGTGATTTTAAATAAGATACAATGAACTAATGGACTCATTATTGCAAACGCGTTGAATTGCATTGGCAAACATATCGGCTACCGAAAGTATTTTCACTTTTTCCGACTTTTTTGAGTAAGGTATGCTATCGGTAAACACAATTTCCGTCAAAGCTGACCGATCAACTCGTTCCGAAGCAGGATCGGACATTACGGCATGACTAGCAACCGCACGTACTGATTTCGCTCCTTTCAGAATCATACTATCGGCTGCTCTGGTAATGGTTCCGGCAGTATCCACGATATCGTCGATCAACACAACATCCATCCCTTCCACATCTCCAACCACTTCCATATCGGAAACTATATTGGCTTTTTTTCGCGCCTTATAGCAGATAACCATAGGGCATCCAAAAAATTTGGCATACACACTGGCTCTTTTTGTACCGCCCACATCGGGAGCAGCAATAACCAGATTTTCGAGATTTAACTCTTTGATATACTCAATAAAAACAGCCGAAGCATATAAATGATCTACAGGAACATCAAAAAATCCTTGGATCTGATCGGCGTGCAAATCCATCGTTATCAATCGGTTAATGCCGGCAACACTAAGCAAATCCGCAATCAATTTAGCACCAATGCTAATCCGAGGTTTATCTTTTCGGTCTTGACGCGCCCAGCCAAAATAAGGAACGACAGCCACGATAGATTTAGCCGATGCACGTTTTGCCGCATCAATCATCAGTAACAATTCCATCAAATTATCTGAATTCGGGAAAGTAGATTGAATCAGAAAAACTTGTTTACCACGAATGGATTCTTCGTACGATACGGCAAATTCTCCATCGGCAAAATGTTCAATAATCATATTACCCAGCTGGCAATTTAAGCTGCTACATACTTTTTCTGCAAAATAACGCGATTTTGAGCCTGAAAAAATTTTAAAAGGTCTCTCTTGCATGTTTATTTATTCTATTGATTCGATAATTAGTTAAACTTATTCGGTAATTATTTTTTCCATCCACAATAACGATCTCTTGTGCAAAAGTACAAAAACTAACTTCAATAAAAGATTTTACAAAAAAGAAATTTTATAAATCTCTCCGTCATGCGCTTTAATTTTTACTTTTAAAGGCATTGTCCGGGAAAAGTCGATCGGAAATTTTTCTTCTGAAAGAAGAGGCACAGCAATCGCCTTTTCATGCTTGTTTACTTTAAAAAAATCATATGCATGATCAGGAATCCACACCGTAACTTCTTCATTTTCATTTGAAAAATTGCTAATAACAAGAAGAAAATCCTTGTAATCTCCGCGAATGAAAGCATATTGTTTCATTGAATTGAAATTCGGATTTTCGTAATTTGCATACATCAAATCGTAAAAAAGTCCTTCGCGCAAAGCGTTTTCCCGATTACCTAACCGGATGAGCTTGCGATAAAATCGTCGCAACCTTATTTCTTCTTCAGTAAGCAACTCTTCATTCCATTTACCGTTGTTATTCCACCGTCTCACTGTATCTACCGACCAGTAATCGAATATCGAGGTACGGCCGTCTCTCCCACTAAATCCTTCTTCATCCATGCCCCTCTCACCCAGTTCCTGTCCGAAATAAATCATCACGGGATTTACGTTTATACAAGCTGTAACAATCATTGCAGCTTTCCCTTTTTCGCCACTTTTTAGGAAAAAATCGGACGCAATACGCTGTTCATCGTGATTTTCCATAAAATTGATCATCCGATGTTGTATATCGCCTACCGTATTTAATATAAACGTGATATCGGAAGAAGGCCGATAACCACAGGCCACGTCGCGCAATACATCGTAAAGTCCCACTTTGTCGTATAGATAATCAAACGTATTATCGGCTAAGAAATCGCGATACACGGAAGGATTATAAATCTCTGCAAAGAAAATAATACCCGGAAATTGTGCTTTAATTTGAGGAATCACCCATTTCCAGAACTCCAAAGGCACCATTTCGGCCATGTCGCACCGAAACCCATCAATATCTTTTGCAGCCCAAAAAAACAAAATGTCTCTCATCTTGTTCCACGTATTGGGAATGGGCTCAAAATATTTCCTTCGTCCGTTCAAATAATCTACACCGTAATTCAGTTTTACCGTATCATACCAGTCGTATTCGCTCGGTCTGTTAGTGAAACAATCGTTTCCGGTAGCTTTTGCGGGGTTTTCAACGTAGTTAACCTCAATACCTTTGTTTCTCAGAAATTGTAAATCCAATGGTTGGCCGGGTAAATAATAAAAATTGTTGTGAGGAGCAAAAGCAACCGATGTATCGTCATTCGCTCCAAATTCTCTCACATGTTTCGGTTTGGCGATCGACTGATAATTTCTTGCCAAATGATTAGGCACAAAGTCAATGAGTACTTTCAAACCGGCCTTATGCGTACGCGCAACCAATTCTTCAAATTCCTGCATCCGTTCCTTTACATTTTCCGCTAAATCCGGGTCCACATCATAGTAATCCCTTATTGCATAAGGCGATCCGGCTTTTCCTTTCACAATCTCGGGAAATTGGTGCGGAATGCCGTATTCGGTATAATCGGTAGCAGAAGCATGAGCAAGTGCCCCAATATACCAAATATGGGTATAACCCGCTTCTCTAAGTTCATCGAGCACCCTTTCAGTAATATCGTTAAACTTACCCGACCCATTTTCTTCAATCGTGCCATGAGGTTTATTTCTGGAATTTTTGTTACCAAACAATCGGGTAAGAATCTGATATACAAATATCTTATTTCTTTGCATGATTTTTTTTCTTTAATGATGTACATCTTTTCACGATCTCTTGTGCTCCCCTTTCCCCCATTTTTTGTAATGCACACGAAGCACCTAGGGCCATCATCTCATTGGAATGATTTAAATCGAACATGGAATATTTTTCAATTCCTTCGGCCTCAATAAGAATATCGCATAATTGTCTATCGCTAAGCGTATTGGAATTAGCCATTAAATTAAACGTTCTTTCGATCATATTTTTGAGATTTATTTTCTCAGGGGGAGGGGTCATTAAAGAAACATTTACCCCCACTACATACCTACATTTTTTGCGAATAACAGACACAGGAAAGTTTTTCAAAAGCCCACCATCCACATAAGGAACATCATTAATCACTTGAGGATAAAAAACAATTGGAATGGAACATGAAGCAACCACAGCATCGACCAAAAAATCACCGTGTGAGAAAGTCACTGCACGAGCCCTGTTCCAATCGGTGGCTACTGCAATAAAAGGAATTTTAAGTTCTTCAAACGATTTTGCTCGCAAATTATTTTTTAGAAACGATTTTAAACCCGTTGTTTTAAAAAAACCTGCCGTAGGCTTGGTAAATTCTATAAATTGTCTGAATTCTTTCCCCTTAAAAAGTTCAGCTATTTCGTCGGGAGTGTAACCATCGGCATAAAAAACGCCCGCTAACGAGCCGGCGCTTGTTCCAACAATAACATCGGGTTTAAAGCCATTTCTGTCCAGCACTTTGAGTGCTCCCAGATGAGCAAATCCTTTTGCACCACCTCCACTCAATGCATATCCTAAATTATAGGGGTAATGGGGACGAAAAATTGACATTCCATAAAAGATTTAAAAAAATTAAGAGACCCTACTTGAGATGGTATCCATCGCCTTTACAAAAATGGCAAAATTTTTTCATTATTCAAATGAAAAAAAGCATTAATTTATCAACGATCGATGAATGCTTTCATCTATGCAATTTTTTAAGCAAATCACCGATAGTTTGCTTTAAAACCGGATGAAGTATCTGGGGAGCAATTTCTGAAAAAGGAATAAGCACAAACTCGCGCAGATGCATCCGGGGATGAGGAACCATTAATTCAGGCGTATCAATAATCAGGTCATCTATCATCAGAATATCAATATCGATTTGTCTGTCGGTATAATTACCATTTTCACTTTTCTCTGTTCTGCCCAATTGTCTTTCAATGGCTTGCGTGGTTACGAATATATCATCAACCGGTACTTCCGTCACCACTTCGCATACAGCATTTACGAACCAATTCTCCGATATAAATCCTTCGGGTGGAGTGACATAAAAAGCGGATTTGGAAACAATTTTTCCAATCCGCTCTTCTATCCATGTATACGCACCGTTTATATTTTTTTCCTTATCACCTAAATTGGATCCTAATCCTAAAAACACCCGATGCAACATTTTATCATCACATACCATCAGTCAATAATTAGCATAGCATCGCCGTATGCACCGAAACGATATTTTTCTTTGACGGCTACCTCATAAGCATTCATTACCTTTTCGTAACCACCAAAAGCACATGCCGTCATCAATAAAGTGGAACAAGGAAGTTGAAAATTCGTAACAAATGCCGAGGGGAAAGTAAATTCATAAGGAGGAAAAATAAATTTGTTAGTCCACTCCTCCTTAGGTTTCAAGAGACCGTCGGTGCTTACCCCTGTTTCAACAGCCCTCATAGTAGAAGCGCCCACAACACATATACGGCGTCCTTCTTCGTATGCCGGATTAACTTTTTCGCACAATTCTTCGGTAATGATCATTTGTTCGGAATCGATTTTATGTTTTGTAAGATCCTCTACTTCAATATCACGGTAAACTCCCAATCCGCAATGCAAAGTAAGAAATCCGTAATCGATTCCTTTTATCTCCATCCGCTTCATCAATTCACGACTGAAATGCAGTCCTGCAGCAGGTGCTACAACAGCACCCTCATTGGCGGCAAATATGGTCTGATAACGCTCTTCATCTATGGGTTCAGCACGCCGCCCCATGTATTCCGGAATCGGCGTTTCCCCAACCGAAAAAAGCAAATTTTTAAACTCGTCGTACGGTCCATCGTACAAAAACCGAATCGTACGCCCTCGCGAAGTTGTATTATCAATTACTTCGGCAACCAGTTCTTCATTTTCACCAAAATACAATTTATTTCCGATGCGTATTTTTCGTGCAGGATTCACCATTACATCCCACAAATGCTGATCGGGATTAAGTTCTCGTAACAGAAATACTTCGATCTGTGCACCTGTTTTTTCTTTGTATCCAAACAATCTTGCCGGAAAAACTTTTGTATCATTAAAAATAAAAAAATCCTTCTCTTCAAAATAATCCAAAATATTTTTGAAGGTTGTATGTTCAAGTTCATCCGATTCTCTATGCACAACAAGAAGTCGCGACTCATCGCGATGAACAGCAGGATATTTAGCTATAAGTTCCTCAGGAAGAACAAATTTAAATTGAGAAAGTTTCATATCGCTTTAATTATAATAACCGATTCAATCTTAACACTTACTTAATCAAAAAATTCGAATCATTTTTTATATTTTCATCAAAAAAACGATCCAACTCGCTTACTTGCAAACACTGATCAAGAGTAACATCTCCTACTCTTGTACGCACCAATCCGGTAAGATGAGCGCCCGACCCCAATTCTCTACCTATATCTCTGGCTAACGCCCTTATATACGTACCTTTACTGCAAACCACTTTTATGGTTATTGTGGGCAATTCGCAGGCAAGCAATTCCACATTATCTATAACCAACAATTTAGGTTTTAGTTCAATGTCTTCATTTTTACGAGCTAATTTATATGCCCTTTCTCCCTCGATTTTGCATGCAGAGAAAACAGGCGGCACTTGCTCGATCTGTCCAACAAATTTTTTCATCACATCGTTTACCTTTTCTTCGGTAATATGATGAGTGGGGTACGTTGCATCGACAGCTGTTTCCAAATCGAACGACGGCGTTGTGGCACCCAATCGAATAGTAGCAATATATTCTTTTGTTTGCGCCTGAAACCGTTCTATTTCCTTTGTTTTTTTCCCCGTGCAAACAACCATCACGCCGGTGGCCAACGGATCCAGTGTTCCCGCATGACCAACCTTTAACTTTTTTATCTTTAATCGTTCGCAGATTTTGGCACGCACAACGTTCACCACTTTGAACGACGTCCAATGCAAAGGTTTATTAATATATAAAACCTCCCCTTTAATAAAGTCCATTAAAAAATCAAATTATGTTTGAAATTATACCTGTACTTAACAGAATCAGCATTAATCCTCCAATGATGATCCTATAATATCCGAACGCTTTAAAACCGTGCCGGGTAATAAAATCAATAAAAAACTTAATAGCGATCACAGCAACAAGAAAAGCAACCGCATTTCCAATCAACAAAAGTGTCAAATTGTCATGCAGTATAGACATACCTGCAGGGTCTTTCATCAGTTGATACAGTTTGTACCCCGCTGCTGCTGCCATTGTGGGAACTGCTAGAAAAAACGAAAATTCGGCTGCATTTTTTCGGTCCAATTTCACACTCATTCCGCCTACAATGGTTGCAAATGAACGCGAAACACCCGGTATCATAGCAATACACTGAAAACACCCTATTTTTAATGCCCTTTGCCAGGTTATGGTCTGATCGGCGTTGGGTTTATCAAACCATTTGTCAACAAAAAGCATTACAATTCCACCGGCAACAAGCATGACAGCAACCACCGATACATTTTCCAACAATGCATCGATCTGATCCCCCAACAGCAATCCCAATACTCCGGCAGGAACAAGCGCAATGAGCAGTTTCCAGTAAAAATCGAATTTGTAAAGCAAACGTCGAACATAGGTTTCCCATTTTTTCCACGTGCTCATTCCTTCTACTGCCTTCGGATCCATAATTTGAACAGGGTTCAGCTGAAAAAAACGTTGTCGGTAAAGTACAACCACAGACAAAATAGCCCCAAATTGTATAACGACAGTAAAAGCTTTTACAAATGGTGTACTTTCTATCCCCAGCAAAGCCTGGGTGATAATCATATGTCCTGTAGACGAAACCGGGAGAAATTCGGTTATCCCCTCAACAATTGCAATGACGATTGCCTCTATAATACTCATTCCGGCTATTAAAAAGGATAAGGTTTATTTCTTTTCTTCTTCTTTTGTTTTGGAATTGGAAGGATACAGAATCCCAACAATTACCAGAAGAAAACCGGCAAGGCAAACCATCGGAGCTATTTTAATACGGCGCGCACTAAAAATATCGGGGTTAAAGCCGGTTTCTGCCGTTGTTCCCGGTCCTATCATCAATAAAAATCCAAGAATAATAATTACTACTGCTATTCCGCAGATAATGAGGTTTGTTTTACTTAACGGAAAATTTTTTTGTGCCATATTTTTAATTCAGAACAATATATTGTTGCGTACTTTATACATAATACAAACTGTCGGTATCCATTTTCAAATAATGATTTACCGAAAAAACAGTAGCCGCCCCAGTGATAACTATTCCCAGCGCGATTACCGCTCCAAAAAGCAGCGTCATATCATTTACGGTGAGGACAGATTTTAAATCTGCATATTCCATGCCAAAATAGTATAAAATTCCAAAAATAACACCATCGGCCAACAATCCGGCAATAACACCCATCATAATATTCTCTTTCACAAACGGTTTTCGAATAAACCCATCCACTGCTCCCACCAGCTTCATGGTATGAATCAAAAATCGTTTTGCATAGATACTCAATCGTATGGTATTGCGAATCAGCGTAAAAGAAATAAAAAGCAACACAGCCGATAAAATCAACAAAATAGCGGTAATTTTAGATAAATTATTATTTATCAAATCAATAACCTCCTGCTGGTACAGCAAATCGTCGATATTGGTTTCAGCTTTAATGATTTTACTCACCTTTGCCAAACTATCGGTGTTGGCGTATTCCGATTTCAGAAAAATCTCGATGCAATCTTGTGCCGGGTTGTAGCCCAGCAACTCCTCAGGATCTTCACCCAAATCTTTAATCAACTGTTCTTTGGCTTCCTCTTTACTGATAAAACGCGATGATTTCACAAAAGGCATGTTGTCCAACCGTTTTCTGGTTTCTGCTATTTGCGCATCCGTCACATTGTGATCCAGCATCACACTGAAACTCACATTTTCTTTCACATAATCCGATAGTCGGTTTCCCAAAAACAACGTCAAAATAGTCAATCCCAGCAGCACCAAAACCAAGGTAATGCTGATAATGGAAGTAAGTTTTGCATTAAAAAATCTTGCTTTGTTTACTCGGTATTTTTTCGTCATAATTGTATATGGACAAAATCGGGAAGGATTGCATTAATAGGCGAGGCGAAACCGACCTTTCCCCCGATTATTTTGCAAAGTAACAAAAAATATTGCCAAAAAAGCCAATGTGTTTCCTAAATAATCTGAATACGTTTTTTATTTAATCGGGTTTAATCCCATTTCTTTCGCTTTTTCCAACATAAACTGATACGCCGCATCGTGTTCGTTAGGTATTATCCCATCGAGGATAGCCTCCTTGATAGCCGATTTCAACAACCCCACTTCTTTTCCCGGGCTCAATCCAAACGTCTGCATGATCTCGTATCCGTCTACCGGTGGTTGAAAATTCCGTATTCGGTCTTTTTCTTCAATCTCTCTCAGCTTTTGCCTCACCATTTTAAAATTCCGAAGGTAAAGCCTGGCTTTAGCAGGGTTCTTTGTCGTAACATCGGCTTCACATAGCATCATTAAATCGTCAATATCGCCTCCTGCATCAAAAAGCAGACGACGAACAGCCGAATCGGTAACCTGATCATCCACCAGTTGCATCGGTCGCATATGCAAGGCAACCAATTTCTGCACATATTTCATTTTTTCGTTCAACGGCAAACGCAGTCGACGAAAAATTCTGGGAACCATTTTCGCTCCCACATGATCGTGATTATAAAATGTCCATCCGAGTTGAGGCTCCCATCGTTTGGTTGCCGATTTACCGATATCGTGCAACAGGGCAGCCCAACGCAACCATAAATTATCGGTTTTGAGCGCAATATTATCCAACACAGCAAGTGTATGATAAAAATTATCCTTATGCTGCACCCCGTCGCGATTTTCCACACCTTTCAATGCAGCCATCTCGGGAAAAACAAGATCAAGCAGTCCCGTTTTTTCCAGCAGAATAAATCCTACCGACGGCTTCGGCGAAAGAATAATCTTGTTCAGCTCATCGGTAATACGTTCGGCAGAAACAATGGAAATACGTTTCTTGTTAGCCACAATGGCATCGAATGTTTCGGGATGAATATCGAATCCCAATTGCGACGCAAACCTGATTGCCCGCATCATACGCAACGGATCGTCGCTAAACGTAATATTGGGATCCAACGGCGTTTTGATAATACGATTTTCCAGATCCTGCAACCCATTAAAATAATCCACCAATTCGCCGAATCGAGCGCTGTTAAGGCACAAAGCCAACGTATTGATCGTAAAATCGCGCCGCTTAAGATCATCTTCCAGCGTACCATCTTCCACAATGGGTTTTCGCGAATCGTGGGTATACGACTCTTTTCGTGCCCCCACAAATTCTAACTCATACCCTTTATATTTTACTTGTGCCGTACCAAAATTTTTATAAACCGTCACTTTCGACTGTCTGCCCATTTTTTTTGCCACCGCTTCTGCCAGAGCAATGCCGCTTCCCACAACCACAAAATCGATATCTTTTGACGTTCTATGAAGAAAAATATCGCGAACGTATCCTCCTATCACATAGCACTCCACGTTCATCTCGTCAGCAGCTTGCGAAACCAACTTAAAAACCGGTTTATTCAGATATTTACGTATCTTTTCGTAAGGGATCTCCATAAAATTACAGGTTTGTAATTTGTAACAAATTGCAAAATTACAATAAATCTTACAGGTGGCATAATACAGCAATTTTATTTCCGAAAAAAATATGGTTATCTTTGCACATTCAAACCACTAAAATTAAATTATTACTCGATGGACGACGATCCTTATCCTAATAATTTCAAGTATCAGCAACTTCTGTAAGGGGATTGAATGTCTCTTTACAGCAAAAAAAAGTAAGGAGGCATGAATCATGGTAAACATTAAACGTAACTTCCGGGACCTTATCAATAAAAAAGACTGGAAATCTCTCAAGTATTCTTTAAATCAATTGGATCCTTTCGATGTAGCACAATGCATCAAAGATTCATCCGAAGGCGACGATGTGGTTTTGTTTCGTCTGCTCAACAGAGAACAAGCCAAAGAAACCTTTCAGCACCTCTCGCACGAGAGTCAAGAACAAATCATCGAAGGGTTGGCTCAAAACATCCATAAGCTTTCGGATTTGCTAAACGACCTCGATCCGGACGATCGAACCGCCTTTTTTGAGGAACTGCCCGGAAAAGTCACTCAACAGTTGATCCAACTTTTATCGGACGACGAACGGAAAATTGCAACCCAATTGCTCGGCTATCCCGAAAACAGCATCGGGCGTTTAATGACCCCCAACTACGTTGCCGTAAAACCCCATTATACCATCGAAGAAGTTTTTGCACACATCAGACAATACGGTAAAAATTGCGAAACAATAGACAGCATTTATGTTGTGGATAAGGACTGGAAACTGCTGGACGACATTCAAATCAAAGATATCATTCTAGCCTCGCCCAACCAAACCGTTTCGGAACTCATGGATCGTCGTTTCGTGGCACTCAATGCTATGGAAGATCAGGAAATGGCTATCCGTGTTTTCAAAGATTACGACCGAGCTTCTTTGCCGGTGGTGAACGAAGAAGGAATTTTATTGGGAATTGTAACGTTCGACGATATCATGGACGTTGTTGAAGAAGAATCTACCGAAGATTTCCTCAAATTCGGTTCATTGCAAAAGCCCATTATCGATCCCCTTAAAGCGCCGGCTTTCACATTATATAAGGAACGGATTTTCTGGCTGGTGGCATTGCTCTTCGTAAACATTTTTTCCGGCGCTGTTCTTTCCAATTTCGAACATGTGATTCAATCGGTAGTTTCGCTGGTTTTCTTTTTGCCTCTCATTATTGACAGTGCAGGAAATGCCGGTTCGCAAACGGCATCGTTGATGATTCGATCGCTTGCCACAGGCGATGTCCACTTGAAAGACTGGTACAAGTTGGTTGGAAAAGAGTTTATCGTTTCCTTTTTACTGGGAATTACAATGGCTTTAGGTATTGCAGCGATAGCGAAATTCCGATCGCCCGAAATCATTTACATTGTTGCTCTTACCATGATTTTTGTTGTGATGATTGGCAGTTTAATCGGCTTGTTGCTGCCTTTTATTTTCACAAAATTGAAACTCGACCCGGCTACAGCCAGTGCTCCGCTTATTACGTCAATTGCCGATATCCTCGGTATCGTCATCTATTTTTCTTTGGCTTCCTACTTTTTAGGTTTTTAGAAAGAGAACAAACCCGCATCGTTTTGTTACAATTTGTAAAATTACAATAAATGCAGTTTAAAACCCTGTTTTACTGCCGATATATTTTGTACATTTGCAGCGCTTACGATACGAAAACATGACAGGGAAAAAGAGAAAATCGCTTTATCCGACAACTAAATTTTTGGCCGTATCTGTTTTTTATAAAATCTTTATCGGATTGTTTCTGCTCGTTGCTTGTTCACAAAGTAAAGAAAAAACGGCCAAAGACTACCTTAATGCCGCTCAACAAGCTTATGAAGAAGGCAATTATGATTTAGCTAAAACACAGATTGACAGTATAAAAATAAAATTTCCTAAAGCTTTTAAAGAGATCAAAGCGGGTTTTGTGTTGATGCAGGATGTGCGTTTAGCCGAAAACCAACGCAACATTGCCTTTTGCGATTCCATGCTTCAGGTAAATTACGACACACTAAAAGTCATGCTGTTGAAATTCGATTACGTTCGCGATGAAGAATATCAAGAATTTGGCGATTACATTCCCAAAATCTATCCGCTGAGCCAAACGCTCTATCAAAATACGGTACGGTCGGGGGTACAGGAAAAGGGGAATCTCTACCTCGAAAGTGTTGTTGTTGGTCAGAACATCCACCACAACCAAATAAAAATCAGCCTACCCAAAGGCGAATATGCCGAAACCCTTCCCGTTACATCAGAAGGGCTGAATTACCGCTTCAGCACCCTCGCCACAAGTTACGAGATTGTGCGTTACAGTGGCGACAACGAAAACGGTGTGGCCAAATTTGTCTATACCTTTAAAGATCGGCCTCTTACGGTTTATTTTATCGGCAAACGCACCGTGTCGAAACGGATGACGAATAAAGAAAAAGAGGGCATTGCCCAATCGTACGAACTCTCATCACTGCTGCTCGAAATCGAACGGCTGAAACTCGAAAAGGAAAAAAGCGAAGTTCTCATCCGCTACTTATTAAGCAAGAAAGGGGAATAACTATTCTTTTTGACTACGAATTTCGGCAGGAGTCATGCCGATCCTTTTTATGCAAAAGTCCCATAAATGGGAAATGCCGGCGAAACCCAGAAGTGCGGCTATTTTTTTCAAAGAATAATCGGTGTTTTGCAGATAGTATATTACTTCGTTTTTTTTCATCATCAACAGCCACTGTTTAGGCGTCATATCGAAATTTTTTTTGAAATGGCGGGTAAATGTTTTTGTCGATCGATATCCACAGCGAACCGATAAATCCTGAACGGTTTTCGAACTTCGATAATTCTTCAACACCGACTCCACGAAGCTCAATTCTTCCAATTTATATTCCATAATATACACCATCAATAAATCACGTGACTCTTGACTTGAAATGATTTTTTGTTTGCCATCGGCAAAACGTATAATGCATTCCGAAACACCCGTATAAACAGCATCTAAATTCACTTTACCGAACCTATAAATCACTAATACCAAGGATCGTATTGAATAAAGGGGAGAGGGGAAAATCCCCTCTATCCTTTTCTACTATAGCCCCTAATAATTTTGAACCTTAAATGCGCCAACAGAGTGGTTGCGGCATTTATTTTGTGTTTATTTAGTCAGCTTTGCGCGTTTTAAATGTCCAAGTCGGGCTATTTGCCACAATGCTGCCCTCATATTTGGCTACCACATGCCAATAATAGGTTGTGGCATATTTCAAACCATCAACCACTACTTCTTTTACGGTGAGATTTTCGCCGGCAACATGTTGAACAATTGAACCCGATTCAAAGTAATAAACCGTGTATTCCAATTGTTTATCTTTATTTTGCTGATCCACTTTCCATTTGAAAGTAATCGAAGTTTGTTGATCGACTGCCCCATTTCCGGGAACCGGATCGTAAATGGTCACCCATCCGACATCTTTTTTATCTTTCAACAAATAAAACGTAATCAGGGTATTTTCACCCTCATACACCGCCACGCTTATACTGCTGCTCAAAAAATCTTTTTTTCGGGCAGTAACAGCTACTTCACCCTCCGCTACTTTTTCTATATTAAACTTCCCTTCCTCGTCAGTAATTACAGCCGAACTAGACGGGCTGGTCGAAATTAACACACCTGACAGCGGAGTGTAATCTTCACCATTAAGTACGATTCCCGATAAAGAACCATACTTCACTATATCGATTTTTTCATCTTCACAACCTGACAATAACACCATTATCAGAAGGAGAATCGGATTGAATAACTTTATTGCTTTCATTTTCTTCGTTTATTAAAAATAAATACGGAATCCTAAATCAAAACCATAGAAACTATCGTCGTGAGTCCCTTCTTTTGAACCGTCGAAAGTATCGTGTAGAAACTGATTAAAAAAGAATCCCCCTGTCAGGGAAAATTTTCTGCTGAGAAGGCATTCTACTCCACCTTCAAAAGAGAGGTAAGGGATAAATTTTTTATCCGATAACCCCACTTTTTCGTCAAAATTGTACAACGTACCGATTCCTGCTTTTATAAAAGGAGAAAAACTTTCATGGGTATTTGCAATAAACCTTAAACCCAGATTTCCGCCTAAATCTGTTCCTTCATAAACATTTTTAATATTCAATACTTTTGGGCCAAATGCCGCTTCCAAGTAAAGCGAAGGTTTAAGTGCCACACCCAAACTCACTTCTCCGCCACCACGAAGTTTACTCCCCGAATAATCGCCGTTGTACCACTGACCACCACCTGTAAAAGATATACATCCTTTACCGCGATAACTTTTGCCATACTTCCTGCCCAACAAATCTTCTTCACGGTTTTCTTCCTTCTCTTTGAGATACTGTTGAATAAGAGGAGATTTTTTATCCTCCGGATTTTTTACATTCCATAAATTATCGAGTATCCCTTCAATGATCAAACTGTAAACAGCCTTTTCTATTGCTTCGGTAATGGCCATATCGGTGGGTTCGTTGTAGGTATACCCTGTTTCGGCTTCCAATAGTCTTTTATATTTTACATACCGAAACACTCCCATCGAAACTTCCTGCGAAAGGATGGAATTGGCCGTATACACTGTTTTCAATATTTTCCCATTGGCGGTCGATACAGCACGTAAATAAATGCTTACTCTATCTTCTCGATACTGCGCAGAAGCATCCGTTCCAAAATACCTTGCACCTGCCCCCCCCGTCAGTACATTACTTTCGTAAGAGACAATTCCCCCTTCAATGAGCACACCTGCAAACAACAGCGGCGGTAATAAAATGCCGGAATTTCCTTCATACTGTTCACGGCTCGAACGGATGATCTTGCGTTCGTTCAGCAGGTTGCTGATATTTTCCCTTTCAATGGGAATAAACCATCCCGATTCTTCAAGTGCACGAATCAATATATTGGTGGCACCTTGCGTTACCGCTGTTGACCACGTGGAAACGGTTTCCGATGGTTTATATTGTCCGGTTTGATCGGTAAACTTGTAAACAGCAACCACAATTTTTTCTTCGGGTTCCGGCAGTTTCATCATCTCTTTTTTTAACGGAGTTTCGGGCCCCAACTCGGCTCTTCGTTCCCCCGCAGGTTGATAAAACCACGGACTGCACGATGCTAGAAATCCAATGAAAGCTATTGTTATTATTTTTATTTTTACTCTTTGTTGCATGACTCCTCGATTTTCACGTTTAACTAAAAATAAGGTACCGATACCGTTGTGGTAGCACCCGTAGCATTATCCAAAATGGTTATGTTTATTCCACTGATGGCATCTCCTATTTCTATTTGGTAGTCACCTACAATATAGGTTCCTGCCTGTAATGCATCTTCGCCAAACTGGCGTCTGACAATCTCACGTGAAAGATTATTGAGTATCTGACGATTCAGACTTTCAGCAAAATCTTTTACAGGGTCAAGTCCATACGAATAACGGCTGATAGCCTGTTGTTCGGGCGATTTATAAGTATCCTGTGCTTGAGCCGAGCTCAGCAGCCATTGATAATTAAAGGTGTTGCCTCCGAATGCCGGATTCTTTGGAGTGTAAACAAAATCTTGTGCTGCTCCGTTAATGGCAATAAACAGCAAGAACATGCTTGCCAAAACCCTACCTAAATGTTTTTTATTCGTTTGCATAAACACAATTTTTAATGAGTTAATAAATTCCACTTCCCGACTGATCTTCCCCCTCGAGTTGCCGCATGAGTTCCTCGTAATTGACCAGGTAAAAAGCTGTTTGTTCAACTGCTTGTCGGGCAATTTGCTCAATGTAAGCCGTCCGCGGCTGAAGCAATGCTCGAAAGACCGTTATTTCATTAATTTTCACCTCAATAAGGGTAGTCATTAACCGGAAAGGTTTTTCGATAATAGTAATGGAATAATTGTGCGCGTTGGGCGGAGCCTGCCATTGACTGTAAAAAAAGTTATAAAATTCTTTGCCGCTTTTTGTACGTGTGGCATCGATAATCAAGCCATCAATTTCAAGCTCAGGATCTTTACTTACTTTTTCTTTTTGAGAAGCAATTTCTTCGATCATTTTTTGCAAACTTTCAGGAACATCTTTTATTACCTTAGTAGTATCTTTCTCCTGAGCAATCGCAAAAGAGGTCGCGCAAATCACCATTCCTATAAGACACCATCTTTTCATACGATTATTTTTTTGTCGGAAAAACGGAAATTCCTCTGTCTGTCCTGATTTGAACTTCCATCCCTCCCGCCATGCCGTTGTATTGATGTACCTCTATTGGCTTGGCATAGGGGTCCATTAATGCGGAAACCATAAAATCATTTCCCTCCTGCGTTATCGCAATCAGAATAGGTTCCATTCCTTCTCCTTTCAATGCTCCTTTTACAGACAAATTGATTACATTATTCATCCCTTGCTGATATAAACGGGCTTCCTTAGCGTTCATTGTTGAATTTTCTATCCAACTGTTTATCATGTTTCCGGTTCCTGTTTGGGTAACAATTTGAGTAATGTTTTGACCAAACGATCGTATATTGGCCGCATTACCCTCATTTTCCTGACGTAGAATCGTTTTTAATCCCGTTCCTAACTGTTCGATATAGGCACTCTGATTCTCTATTTGTTGAGAAGCATCGATTAAATTCCCTGAAGTCCCCTCCTGATGTTGAATGGATTTGATGATATTGTAATACCCAATTTGGTTGATAAACGCCCGATTAAAATTAATCATCTCATTTTCCTGTGCTGTAAGATGGAATATTGTTCCTACGAGTAACAGATTGATCAAAAAGAGTAAACGATTTTTCATTTTTACCAATACATTTGAATGATTGTTGCCATATTTCCGCATCCAACTTGCCGAATAGCAGAACTATTGGCAAAATTTCCGTCAGGAATTGTTCCGGCAGGTCGTCCCTGCTGTTCGATTGCGGCCTCGTTATTTGTCCCATATTGACACAGCGCCGCTCTCTGAAATGCTCCCCACTGATTAATTTCGCCATAGTTCATGCTTCCAACCTGTAAAATGCCCCATTTTCCGGGGTTCAAGCAATCACCATACAGTACATTGTAACCCACCCTATTGTCATTACCCTGTTGAATTACTTTTGCCCGATTACTTAATCCTCCCACCTGATTAATCGAGGCATAATTCCGACATCCTGCTTCAGCTTGCTTGGTATAATTTCCGTTGAACAGACACCATTCCCCGTTTATTTTGTTCGTTACCACCGGATTACGCTCCGTTTTATTCGACAGTAGATAAAGATAAATTTCATACGCAATCATCCCCTCTCCTGTCGTTTGAGCAGTCATCCGAAACAATCCCATACTTAAAGCCATAAACAACACGATAGCCGACTTTCTAAGGCAGCCGAGGCGTCTGTGGTTGACATTTTTGTTCATCTTTTCGTTCGTTAATTTATTTTTGAAACAGGTATTTCCGGAGAAGAGAGCCCCCGGGAATTACTTCCCGGAAGCTCAACCATCACACTACGAGCGAGGAGTCACCCAACATGATGGTAAAAATCATTATCTCACCTGAGTAACTGCTGCCATATTGCCATTCCCGAACTGATTGATTGTTGCGGCATTCAAATCGCCGGTTTGAGAAACGGTAAATCTATTCAGATTTCCGTTAACACTAACAGCAACTGTATTGAGATCACCCTCACTGGAAATGGTTCCTATATTGGAATTCCCCAAAATGTCAACATTTGCCAGGTTATCCAAACCATCTTGAGTCAATTGCACCTCATTTGAATTACCGGTTTGAGAAACGGTAAATCTATTCAGATTTCCGTTAACACTAACAGCAACTGTATTGAGATCACCCTCACTGGAAACGGTTCCTATATTGGAATTTCCCAAAATGTCAACATTTGCCAGGTTATCCGAACCATTTTGATTCATGCTTACTTCATTTGCATTGCCGTTTTGATTCAAATAGGCTTTATTGTTTTGTGTACCTTTTTGAACCTGTTCTGCATAATTATCATCACCGATTTGGGTAATAACTGCTGTATGGCCACTACGATATGTAGGAGGACTATTCCATGTGCCACCCTCCTGGCTTTGTCTGGCTTTATTCCGGTCACCACTAGAAGTAATTTTTGCGTTATGATTTATCCCATTTTGAGATTGCATTGCATCATTTAAAGCTCCTTTTTGGACAATTTCCGCATTTTGATGACTTCCAACCTGACTCTGTTCGGCTTTATTTCCATCTCCCACCGACTGTTCAATTGTTGCAGTCATATTGTACCCATCCTGATATTGGTCAGCCGTGTTGGCATTACTGTTCTGAAAAATGATAGCCTCATTATACCCTGTATAAGCAATTCCCTGAATCTGGTTTGCTTTATTATTGTCGCCTATTTGAGTAACACGTACATACTGATGAGCGGTAATGCCCGGTTGTTGATATTGCTCTGAAGTAGCTTCATTTCTATTCCCTTCTTGAACGATAGAGGCATTGTTATTTTTTGCCCCATCAAGTGCCGTTTGAGTAACTTCTGCCTTATTTCTGTTTCCGTCTTGACTAACGTTCGCGTATTGATTATCACCTTTCTGATCAACTATTGCACTATTTCCCATGCCTTCCTGTTCGATAAAGCCTTGGTTTTCGTTCCCATCTTGATAAAGAGCAGCTTCGTTGTCGAATCTCAATTGTGAAACGGTACCCTCATTATCATCCCCCTCTACATCAACAAGAACATCATTTCCCGTACCTTCTTGAACAACGGAATGATTGTTGTCATTGCCTATTTGGGCAAAATCTACATCATTATTAATACCCACCTGACGAATTCCTCTTTCTCCCATATCATACGGATTAACTCCGGATTCGTTTCCGTTACCTTGCTGAAGCATTCGTAAGCTGTTACCATTTCCCGTTTGTGAAGTGGTGGTAATGTTGTTATTTCCGTCTTGAGTTATCTCGGCAGCACTGCCGCCCGACTGTTCGGAAACCGCATAATTATCATCACCTATCTGACTGTGGATAGCTCTGTTCCCATTTAGAGATTGCAAAAGGAGCGAAAAGTTATGTTTTCCGTTTTGTGTTTGGGCTCCTCTATTTCTGCCATTCAATGCATTGGCTTCAGCCTCATTATCTTCTCCGCTTTGTACCTGAGTATGGTTGTTTCCATTAGCAAACCCAAGCAAAGGATTCCGCTGGAGAATGGTAGCTTTCTGGCGTTCACCAGACTGTTCCTGATAAGCAACGCTATTTCCTCTCTCTTGTTGATTGATAGAAGCAGAATGATTTGTTCCATTCTGTACCTGAGTTGCCGTATTATCAAAAGTTTTGTCGCTGGTTGTACCGCCACCTGCCTGAAGAATGGCAGCTGTGTTATTCTGCCCTACTTGCGTTTGATCAGCTACATTGCGATCGCCCACCTGATCAACTGTTGCTCCATTGATGTCACCTGATTGCGAAACCGTAGCATCATTGCGATTTCCTGTTTGATTTACCGTTGAGGTATTTTGTGCCAAAGCTGTACCTACGGCAAATACCATTGCGAAAAAAAATACTAATTTTTTCATAGCTGTCGTTTTTTAATTTATTTAATTAGATAAATAGGATTTCTCTTAGAAATGTTGAACAACTTTTGCAAAATTGAAATCTCCATTTTGGGAAACAGTAGCTGAATGAGAATTACCAACTTGTTCAACCCCAACTATGCAATTGTCGCTTCCAAGGGCCAATGAAATCTTAACAAAATTATTATCGCCATATTGGCTCGATGTTATTACGTTGTTATTACCACCTAAAATGTCAATATCCGAAGAATTAGATTCTCCTAATTGCCCTTGTGCAACATCGTTGTTTGACCCATAAATATCAATCCATGCATTGTTTCTACCACTGGTACTCCACACTCTATATTCTTGATGTTGATAAGTATTATTATTGTCACCCTCAACATAAATATGAGTTGTACCTAGCATCTGGTTAGTATACTGAGTATAATCCCCAGTTGGCCGATGTGCAAAAGGAAGCGATAAAGGATCAGCTAAAGTTGTGGCACTTACATCATAAACGTTTCCGCTCTTTGTCGGATTATTATTATTGTTTCCAATTTGAGTAATTTCGGTTACATTAGACATGCCTCCAACACTCAATTGATTTGCAATATTATAATCCCCTTCTTGTTTTATCATCATTCCCTGAACACCATAGCAGCCAAAACTACCAACTGTTTTTTGGGCAGCATTGTTGTAGCTTCCTATCTGGTCAATATCTAATCCCATTCGATCCCAACTTGTAGTTTTGCTTATTGGAGCATTTAATTCTTGTTCTGCCTTGTTAAAATTGCCTTTTTGATCAATACTTGCCCCGTTGCTGCTCGAATTCATAGTAATTTTGGCTTCATTATTATTTCCTATTTGATCAATAAAAGCACCATACAACCAATTTCCCGGGTTATTTGGGCCTGAATTGGTCACTGGAGACACATTGGTACCTTGGTTGATAATACCTGCATTTGCTGAACCAGCTTGTTCAATCTCTGCAATGTTTGTTCCGTATTGATTAATAGTAGCGACATTTGACTGTGCCAAAGCTGTACCTACGGCAAACACCATTGCGAAAAAAAATACTAATTTTTTCATGTCCATTTCTTTTTAAATTGTTTACTTGTTTAATAATTGGATTGAATTGAAATTTAATCAATTAACTCCCGTAACAGGGGTTAAATGCCTTTGGGTTTGCAACCCACCGCAGCATGGGGAAAGCCAAAGAAACCGTGCGCCGCATTCTGCGCCAACAGGGTGGTTGCGGCATTTATTTTGAATTTATTTTTGCTTTATTGTTGTTTCCTGTTTGTTTAATTTCGACAACCTGTTTGTGTCGTTCTGTTCCTTCTGCTTTTATCTCTACCTTATTGTTTTCGCCTTTTTGCTCAATTTCGCCCTTCACCATCCTTCCCTCCAACGTAGCATTAAACGCCCCTTCAAAACAAAGCGAATCAATTTTCACGAGGTTGCCCTTCCCCTCCGCGGTAATCTTCACGGTGTCGCAAATTCCACAAACAATTTTCACTTCTTTCACCTTCCCGCTATTCGGAAAAGCAAAAAAGGAATACAGAAATAAACCGGTAATGTTAATGGCAAATCTTTTCATGGTTCTATCCGTTTTTGTCTCAAAAATAGATGGAAGAGAAGGGGAATGTTTGTCCTAAAAAAGCAACGATTTGTCTTTAATCGGCATTAACATGGGTTAAATTATAACTAAAAATGCATTTTTAGTTTGTATATTATTGATTAACAGAAAAATAAAAATCAAAAATAGGCTTCAAACAATAACCCGAAAATATGCAGAATAAAGACAAAAACAGCAAATGTATAAGGGGAAGACAGACACTTTTTTATATGTTGATATACAGAATTTTATGTCCTTTTTTTAAAAACGAAAGAAAAGGTCGATTTCGGGGTGTGTCGGCATTGTTTTATGTTGATTTCGGCACAAGTAGATTTCGGTTTATCCGGTATGTTGGCAACAATTTTCAAGTTGCCCTCAGTTCTCACAATGCGGCAAGCGTTGGAACGATGTGGGCGTCATGCCGAATTCTTTTTTGAAGGAACGCGAAAAATAGGCAAAATCGTTAAACCCGCAATCCATGGCAATCTCCCCGATGGGTTTTTGCAATTTCATCAGCAGTTTTTTTGCTTTGTTCAAGCGCACTTTCAGCACATAATTGCTGGTTGTAAGTCCTGTGGCGGCTTTTATTCTCCGATTGAGTTGCGATTGACTCAGGCACATTTCGGAAGCCAACAACGCAATAATATCGCCTGTTTTACCGCTCTCACGGTAAATAATATGGGTAACCCGTTCCAAAAATTCCCTATCGGCACGATTGGGCACATCTTTTGTATGATTAGGATTTGAATCGGCCATAATCTGTGTGCAGTTTTCTCTGATTTGTTCCTTATCGTTCAACAACTGTTCTATCACAGCAAACAATTCTTCATCGGAGAAAGGCTCGGAAAGAAAAGCATCGGCTCCGCATCTGCTGCCATATGCACGATCGTTGGCCGTCAATTTCGATGTAATCAAAATTACGGGGATAAGGCCGGTATTGGCCGATTCTTTTATTTTTTTACACAACTTAAATCCGTTGACTATCGAGGAAAGCGCTTCGGCAATTATCAGGTCGGGCATGGCATTCGTAATTTCCCGAAGAGCTTCTTTTTCATTTTCCGCAGTCCGTACATTATATTTGCTTTGCAATACAGAAGCCAGTCGGTGTATCCGATTGTTGTTATCCATAACCATCAGCACAACCGGTTTGTTTGTTTTTCGGTTTTCCCTCGCGCCTGCACCAGTGGAGGAAACTGCATTGTTCTGGAGATGAGAAGACAACGGGGTTGTAGCATGCTCTTCTCTTTCGGAAGCAAAACGATGAGTTACGGGAAGAGTAACGGTGAAAACGGTTCCTTTATGCGGTGCACTTTTCACTTCAATCCGCCCATTCAATTTCTCAACCAATTGTTTGGTGAAAAACAAATCGATATTATATACCTTATCTCCAACTTTTTCCGATTGTTCGGGCAAGAATGCGCTAAACAGATACGGTAAATCTTTTTCCGGAATACATTCGCCCGTATCTGCTATGGTAATTATACATTTCCCCTGCGAATTGTCGCTGGCGATGGAGAACACAATTTTGTCGTACGCTCTGCACCGATTGATAGCATCACTCAACAGATTATTAATGATAATTCGCATATAATCGGGCGAATAGTCCATTATGAGCGATTGGACCTCGTTTCGGAACATAAAGTCGATTTTTCTTGCCTCGGCATATCCCCGCATACATTCATATAAATAGCCGGCATAAACCACCATATCGTCATGGATCTGCTTAGCGGGTTTGGGAGAATGGCGGATGGCTAAAGCAGAAAGAATTTCGTCGATATGAAACAACAAATTTTCCGACTCCCGGGAAAGAATATCCAGGTTGATCAGCGCCCGGCTCTTATCTTCTTTTTCGATGTTATTTTTCAATATATGAGTCCACTCCGAAAAGTCTCTGACTTTTTATTTTCAATCCGGAAGGGACGGTTTAAATTTTTAAAAAATGCACTAAAATCAGTATCCTATTTGCTTGCATATTAATCTATATTTCAGT
>Ga0116169_1000707_pt1 | contig 32203 bp, 31 predicted proteins | sample AD_UKC130_MetaG_FD_89796 | JGI IMG/M metagenome (GOLD analysis project Ga0116169, IMG submission 89796) | Active sludge microbial communities of municipal wastewater-treating anaerobic digesters from Canada - AD_UKC130_MetaG | ecosystem: Engineered > Bioreactor > Anaerobic > Digestate | place...
CCAAGTAAATGGCGCCAATGAGGGCTTCGAGTGCATCACCGTAGATATTGGTGTTATGGGCCAAATTCCGTGTGGACGATACGATCAGTTTATCCAATCCCAGCTCCACGGCCAATTTATTCAACGTATCGCGCTGAACAATACGCGAACGCATATTGGTAAGAAAACCTTCTTTTTTGCTTCGAAACTCTTTATAAAGGATGTCGGCAACGATCGCATCGAGAATGGCATCTCCCAAGAATTCAAGGCGTTCGTTGTTTACCAATTTACCGTTACTTGCACGTATAGGTGAAGATCGGTGGGTAACGGCTTCTTTGTATAAATCAATACGGTCAGGATAAAATCCAAGGATTTTGTAAAATGACAGATAAGGCTCTTTTCCCCTATGGGGAATAGCCCGTATCTGTCGACCTAATTTTCTGAACACGCTATTTTTTAAATTGTTTAAAAATTACAGACGCGTTGTGTCCTCCAAAACCAAATGTGTTGGATAGCGCAGCTCTTATTTCTCTTTCTTGAGCTTTATTGAATGTAAAATTAAGATTATAGTCGATTTCGGGATCATCATCGCCTTCGGCGTGATTAATAGTTGGAGGAACAACAGAATCACGCATAGCCAATAACGTAAACACCGCTTCTACGGCACCGGCGGCACCCAGAAGATGTCCTGTCATTGATTTGGTAGAACTAATATTCAATTTATAGCTGTGCTCTCCGAAAACCTCAATAATAGCTTTTGCCTCCGAAATATCGCCCACAGGAGTCGATGTTCCATGAACATTAATGTAATCAATATCTTCCGGACACATTTTGGCGTCATCGAGTGCATTATGCATAACCAACTTGGCTCCCAGACCGTCGGGATGTGAAGCAGTTATATGGTAAGCATCGGCCGACATGCCTTCTCCTGCTACTTCGCCATAAATGGTTGCTCCGCGAGCAACGGCATGTTCCATCTCTTCGAGAATTACGCATCCGGCACCCTCGCCAATCACAAAACCATCGCGACTTGCACTAAACGGCCGTGAAGCGGTTTCGGGAGAATCGTTACGGGTAGACAACGCATGCATGGCATTGAACCCGCCAACTGCCGAAGGACTTATTGTCGCTTCTGCTCCACCGGTAACAATAGCATTAGCTTTACCTAACCGAATAAGATTAAATGCATCGGCAATCGCATGCGTAGAAGAAGCACAAGCCGAAACGGTAGCATAATTCGGGCCTCTCAATCCGTAAATCATAGAGATATGACCAGCAGCAATATCCGCTATCATTTTCGGAATGAAAAAAGGGTTGAAACGAGGACCTCTATCTTTTGCAAGATAATAACCACCTACCTCTTCTTCAAATGTTTTTATTCCTCCAATACCTGCCGAAAAAACAACTCCTATCCGATTCGTATCCTCCTTTTCAAAATCCAACCCCGAATTTTTTATTGCTTCTTTGGCTGCTTTAATAGCCAATTGAGAATAACGATCGTATTTTCTCATTTCTCTCCGCTCGAAGAGTTCGCTCGGATCGAAGCCTTTCACTTCGCAGGCAAATTGGGTTTTAAATAATGAAGCGTCAAATTGAGTAATAGGTCCGGCTCCGCTCTTACCTGCTATGGCATTTTTCCACGTTGTTTCAACGTCGTTACCAAGAGGCGTAACGGCTCCCAGACCTGTTACTACTACTCTTTTAATTTTCATAAATTACCTGAAAACGGATTATTTTGCATGTTGTTCTATGTAAGCGATAGCATCACCTACAGTAGAAATCTTTTCTGCTTGATCATCGGGAATAGAAATATTGAATTCCTTTTCAAACTCCATGATCAATTCAACTGTATCAAGAGAGTCAGCTCCCAGATCATTAGTGAAACTCGCAGTTTCTGTTACTTCTGATTCTTCAACTCCTAATTTATCGACAATAATCGATTTTACTCTTTGTGCTACTTCAGACATAATTTTCGATATTAATTAATAAATAAAAAAATTTTATTCCTAAATTTGCGATGCAAAGTAAAGTATTTTTTCCTGAATCACATAACATTTTAGGTAATAAATTCATAAAAACTGCACATTTTTGCATTTTTTGTGCATAAAATCACTCATTAATATGATAAATATAGCTGTTTTTGCGTCGGGAAATGGTTCAAATGCCGAAAATATCATTCGATACTTTAAAGAGAATGGAGAGATACGCGTGGCTCTTGTTTTATCGAACAAAAAAAACGCCTATGTACACACACGGGCAAAAAATTTAGGAGTTCCTTCTTATACCTTTTCTAAAGAGGAGTTTGACAAGGGAGATCCTGTTCTTCAAAAATTACAAGAATACCGGATCGATTTCATTGTATTGGCAGGATTTCTACTGAAAGTACCGGAGCCTATTCTGAAAGCTTATCCTCAACGCATTGTCAATATTCATCCGGCATTGCTACCTAAATATGGAGGGAAAGGCATGTATGGCGATCAAGTACATAAGGCAGTGATTCAAGCGGGGGAAAAGGAATCAGGGATTACCATTCATTGGGTAAATGAACATTACGACGAAGGTGAGATTATTTTTCAGGCACGATGTCCGGTTCTACCTTCCGACACACCCGAAGAATTGGCTCAACGAATACATAAACTAGAATACGAATATTATCCACAGATAATAGAAAAAATAGCAAAACGGGTTTGCGGAGGATTCGACGAAAAAACTTCGAATAGCAATAATAAATTGTAACCGAGAAAAAAACATATAAAAAAGTAAAATAGGGGAAAAAGTATTATCTTTGTTCTCGATTTGCGGCTGTGGCGTAATTGGTAGCCGCGCCAGACTTAGGATCTGGTGCCGAAAGGCGTGGGGGTTCGAGTCCCTTCAGCCGCACAGAGAGAAGATGCTGTTTTTAAAACAGCATTTTTTATCGCTTTTTTATTTCGATATCTCCCTGGAATGAGATGACTTGCCGATTGGGATCGGTTACATCGAGTCGAGCCGACCCATTCTCCCAAATATCAAGATATAAAACAATTTCTCGATCCGTATCGTGTGTCTTTATGCGCACCTGCCAATTCCCCTCCCGTTTTCCCTTGCTCACTTCGTACGCGAAATCAGTACTAGTAAACCTAATTCCTCCTTCCGTGGGATCCATAGGTGCCGTATAAGCACGTCCATAATAGGGCAAATAAGCAACAACAGTATCTTTAGATACTTTCAAATAATAATATGAACTCAAATAAATAGACCGGTATCCCGTTGGATATGCATACGTGGCTTTGAATGTAAATTCAAAGTCGTCTATTTTTTGACCGATTTCGGCAACTTTAACTTGTTTTTCAGCCGCAGTTTGGCCAGTTTTACACCCTGTTTGAAAAATCAAACCAAAAGAAAATACCAAAACAGCATAAAAAAATTGTCTTTTCATGTGAATGCCTCCTTTTTATTTAGGGCCAGTTATCCCTTTTTATAAACGCTCAATGTCCCTGTTTTGTTACAAAAAAGTAGGCATAAATGAAAAATAGTTGACGCAATAAATCAAAATAAATACACTAAAGATAAAGTAAAACGAATAAACCTGCCTTTTGCTTTCAACCAACGAATAATAATAGGCAATAAAAAAAGAGAGTAAAGCGAGTGTAAAAGTGAGCCAGAAAAGTGTATTAGCCCAATAAAAAATTTGCAAGAGAATGGCGCAAATCACGACAAAGCTAAGAAAACCCAATACTATTTGAGTTAACACCTTATCGCGTGACGATTTTTGGTTTACCATAATAATAAAGGTAAAAAGGAGTGCCAAAATCATCCCTGAGAATATCCATTGCGCAATAGAAAATTCAAAAAATTGGGTTATGGATATCCGAGTAATAAACTCGAAAGGAGCCATAAATTCCTCGAAACGTCCAAAAAAAACAAGCAAAGCAAATATCAACCAATAAACCAATCCGATACCTATGAGGGAAGCTACAAATGATTTAAATTTAAATCCCCTCATCATCCTTTCGCCTCGCCACCATAACGGTAAAAGAAGAAGGGCATAAATTTGAAAAACGCCGGCTATACCGATCAATACAGAAGACTGAAAAGAAAATAACTGGGGCTCGGTCTGATGATACGAGTTCAACAAAGGGAACAAAGCCAACAACAAAAAAATTACAGCCACAAAATCCGGCGTCATTACCAAAAAATAGGGATGAAGACTGAAAAGAAAAAGCGGAACAGCAAACGGCAAAATGGTGCGTCCTTTTATAATGGTAAACCGATGATTGAGATGCGAAATAATTGCCGCAATAGTAAAAATCGACAAAGTAGAAGCAGCAAAAGAAACGCGCGGGTCAGAAAAAAAAGGAGCAAGAAATTTCCAAACAAAGCCCGAATCGGGAAATTCGTTTTGAGAAATTTCTCCATTCAAAAACATCAACACACGCATGGCAATAACAACTATTACCACAACGAATCCCACAAAACGTCCACCAAGAATTTTATGTTTGAAATTCCTTACTGCTTTGTCCATCCCGTAACTGTAAAAACTTATTTTACAAACTGCAGAAGATCAAACCCGATATCTCCTCGAAAATACATGTTTTCAAAAGATATCTTTTTTATACTTTCGTATGATTTAGCCAATGCCTCTTGTAATGTATTGCCATATGAGGTCACTGCGATAACTCGTCCGCCTGATGTGCACACTCCTTCGTCGGTAAGAATTGTTCCTGCATGAAAAAGAATACTCTTGCTCACCTTGTCGAGCCCTTGAATCAGTTTTCCTTTTTCATAAGTTCCGGGATATCCGCCTGAAACAATCATCACCGTCACAGCAAAGCGATTGTCAATTTCAAGAGATTGTTTATCCAAAGTTTCCGTTACCACTCCGGAAAAAAGAGTTAGCAAATCCGACTTGATTCTGGGCATAACCACTTCGGCTTCGGGGTCACCCATCCTTACATTATATTCGATAACGTAAGGATCGCCGTCCACATTAATTAATCCGAAAAAAATAAATCCCTTATAATCGATCTTCTCTTCTCTTAACCCATTGATAGTAGGAATAATAATCCTTTTCTCTACTTTATTTTTAAACTCTTCATCTACAAACGGCACAGGAGAAACCGCTCCCATTCCGCCTGTATTTAATCCGGTATCACCTTCGCCTACACGCTTATAGTCTTTTGCTTCGGGTAATATTTTATACGATTTTCCGTCGGTAAGTACAAAAAAAGAACATTCGATTCCCGACAAAAACTCCTCAATGACCACCTTGCGACTCGATGCACCGAACATACCATTCAGCATTTCCCATAATTTTTGTTTGGCTTCATTCAAATCATTGATAATGAGCACTCCTTTCCCTGCAGCCAAACCGTCGGCCTTCAAGACATAAGGCGCTTGCAACGATTCAAGAAAACGATAACCTTCTTCCACAGTTTCAAGAGTAACAGTTGTATGTTGAGCCGTAGGAATATCGTGACGCATCATAAATTCCTTTGCAAAATCTTTGCTGCCTTCCAGCTGTGCTCCCTCCTTAGATGGCCCAATAACCGCAATATGACACAGGTCTTCGTCTTCTTGAAAATAATCGTAAATTCCCTGCACCAAAGGATCTTCAGGCCCTACAACCACCATATCAATATCGTTGTTGAGCGAAAATTTTTTAATACCGTCAAAATCGGTCACCTTTAAAGAAATATTCGTTCCTATTGCAGCCGTACCTGCGTTTCCCGGAGCTATATACAACTTATTCAGCTCCTTACTTTGCCTCATTTTCCAAGCAAGGGCATGTTCTCGCCCACCCGATCCTAACAGTAAAACATTCATATATTTACTTATTGATAGTTACAAACTAATTGTCATGAAATCGATTGACAAAGCTAATAAAAAATTACGGAAATTAAAGAGAAGTTTTTTACAAGCCCAATCTCAACAAAAAAAACTACTTTTGTATTAACTTACTTAAAAGAATTAAGATCAATAATGCTATAAACGGGATCGCAAACTATTTATTTGTTCCTACAAAAATTTTAGCACATGAAAAAATTACGACAATTATTACTTGTACTACTTGCAGGTTTTTACCTTGCTTATCTACCTACTCTCTATGCTCAACACAATGAGCAGTTAACTCTAGAGGAATTGATCCCGGGCGGAAAAAACTTTTACCGCTTCTATCCAAAAATTCCGGTTGAATATCAATGGCATGGAGATAACCTCATTGCATTAAAAAATGATTCGGCATGGATAATTAAAAATCCCGAAAAACCTTTCGAAACACAACTCTTTTTCACTTACAAAGATATTCAAAACACCTTATCCGAAAAAACTCAACCCGTTTACGACGTTATATTTGCTAAAAACAACTATCCTTTGGTGCGATTTTACACCTCAAGAGGAATCGGTATTTATCATCCTATAGAAAAACAGTGCAAAAGTTTTTTCACCTTGCTCCCACAGAGCAAAAATCACGAACTTTCACCCGACAATGCTTTTCTGGCATACACGAAAGGAAACAACCTGTATCTGCTAAATAACAACGGAGAAGAAACTAAAATTACTCAAGATGAAAACAAAAATATCGTCAGTGGCCAGGCAGTTCACCGCAACGAATTTGGTATAACAAAAGGTATATTTTGGTCTCCCGATAGCAAAAAACTAGCATTCTATCGCATGGACGAAACCGCCGTAACCGATTATCCGCTGGTTGATATTTCGGCTCGAGTAGCTCAACTCAAAACCATTAAATACCCCATGGCAGGAATGACAAGCCATGAAGTTACTATTGGAATTTTCGATACAACGACTCAGGAAACCGTATATCTGAAAACAGGATCGCCCAAAGACAAATATCTCACCAACATCGCGTGGAATCCGGATGGAAAATCCATTTACATTGCCGAACTCAATCGAGAACAAAATCACATGAAGCTTATCCAATACGATGCCGTTACAGGAAATCAAATCAAGATACTGTTCGAAGAAACACATCACAAATACGTCGAACCCCTTGCTCCTATTCTTTTTGTTCCAAACAATTCCGATCGTTTTGTTCGGCAAAGCAGAAACGACGGGTATAACCATCTTTACCTTCACGACTCCACGGGAAAATGCCTAAAGCAACTTACTTCAGGTGCTTGGGAAGTTACTGAAGTATTCGGATTCGACAAAAAAGGCCGATATCTTTTCTTTGCTTCCACACAACCTTCCCCTTTGGAAAGACACATCTACAGCGTAGATCTGAAAAACGGTAAAATCAGCTATTACACCTCTTCTCCCGGAATACATTCTATTGCACTAAGTATGTCAGGAAAATATTTTACAGACCGTTACTCGGCACACGACAATCCGGGAAAAATGGATCTTACGAATACCCAAACCAAAAAAACCGTAAATCTCTCCTCTGCCACCAATCCATTTACAGATTACGACATGCCTTTGGTGGAACAGGGATTACTGAAAGCAGCAGACAACAAAACCGATCTATATTATCGATTGATTAAACCAACGGATTTTGATCCCACAAAAAAATATCCTGCAATCATATATGTATACGGTGGACCTCATTCGCAATTGGTCAGCAACCGATGGCGTTATGGTTCAGGTGGGTGGGAAACCTATATGGCTCAAAAGGGATATGTGATCTTTGTGATGGACAATCGCGGTACATCCTATCGGGGAGCCGATTTCGAAAATATTACCCATCGATATCTGGGTATGGAAGAAACAAAAGACCAAATGAAAGGAGTGGAATTTCTCTGCGCCCTTCCTTATATGGACAAAAATCGGCTGGGTATTTATGGTTGGAGTTTCGGAGGCTTTATGACCATCAACATGCTACTACGGTATCCCAATACCTTTAAAGCCGGAGTAGCAGGCGGACCGGTTACCGATTGGAGATACTACGAAATAATGTATGGCGAAAGATATATGGATACACCGGAAGAAAATCCGGAAGGATATGGAGAATCGAGTTTACTGAACAAAGCAGACAAACTGAAATCAAGATTGCTTATTATTCATGGCGACCAAGATCCGGTAGTAGTATGGCAACATAGCCTGCAATTTTTGAACTGCTGCATCAAAGCCGGCACCCATCCCGATTATTTTGTTTATCCCGGACATGAACATAATGTGATAGGACACGATCGTGTTCATTTGCACGAACATATTGCACGCTATTTCGACGATTTTTTGAAATAAGAAAATTTCGACACTTGGCAATTATAGTTATCTTTGCGGTAATTATGCAACAAGAACTCTTTCCTTCGGAACAATTTACTTTTTTCAGCTTGGGTAGCGGTAGCTCCGGAAATTGTTATTATCTGGGTAACAGTCGTTACGGAATACTGATTGATGCGGGCATAGGACCTCGAATAACCAAAAAACGGCTTGCCGAATACGGTATCGATTTTTCTTCCATATATGCCGTTCTGATCACTCACGATCATTATGACCATATCAAATCGGTGGGTTACCTGGGAGAAAAACTCCATATTCCTGTTTATGCTACTCGAGAGGTACATGACGGCATTGCCAATTCTCCCCTTACAAAAACCCGGCTGAACGGCTCTACACGATACATCGAAAAAAGGGTGCCTTTCCGAATCGAGGATTTCAAAATCACCGCTTTTGATGTTCCTCACGACAGCATCGACAATGCAGGATATTTTTTTGAGTTCGACAAACACACGCTTACGTTGGCAACCGATGTGGGAAGTATCACCGAAGAAGTGGCACACTACATTTGTAAAGCCAACCATCTGATTATTGAAAGCAACTACGATGAGGATATGCTCAAAAACGGGCGTTATCCTTATCCCTTGAAACAGCGCATCGCCTCCGGATCAGGCCATCTGAGCAACCGACAAACTGCCGAATTTTTGGCTAAAAACTATTCATCGAAACTTCGCAATATATGGCTTTGCCATCTTAGCAGCAATAACAACCATCCCGACCTGGCATACCAAACGGTGGAAAAACAACTTGTTCAAAAAGGCATCAAAGTAGGAACAGAAGTATCGCTACAGGTACTGAAAAGAAATATGTTATCTCCAAAAACCAACTTTTAAACTTGCTGCGCTATGACGCCTGCCCCTCTTCTCTTGTTCACTTACAACCGTCCAACACACACAAAAAAAATGTTGGATGCATTACAGAAAAACCCGATGAGCAAAGAAAGTACCCTTTTTGTTTTTTCGGATGGGTATAAAAATGAGAAGGATCGCCAACAAGTTGAAGAAGTGCGAAGAATCATCCAATCCATTGATGGATTTAAAGACCTCCAAATCCAAGAAAATTCAGAAAACAAAGGATTAGCTGCCAACATTATAGAGGGTGTAACACGTATCGTCAACGAATATGGGAAAGTGATTGTTCTTGAAGATGATCTGATTACTTCACCTTTCTTCCTAACCTTTATGAACAATGTCTTGAATAAATTTGAAAAAGAAGAAAAAATCGGACATGTACATGGTTATTGTTATCCTAATCTAGGACTTCCGGACCTTTTTTTAATTAAATGGACAGGCAGCTGGGGATGGGGGACATGGGAAAGAGCATGGAAATATTTTAATCCCGACGGCGAATATCTTCTTTACGAGTTAAAAAGAAGAAAACTGACCAAAACATTCGATTTTAACGGAAGTTATCCGTACACACGTATGCTATACCGACAGGTGAAGGGTGAAAACGATTCATGGGCTATTCGATGGAATGCCTCTCTTTTTTTGGCCGATATGCTTTCTGCCAACGCAGGCAAATCGTTGGTACAAAACATCGGCTTCGATGGAACAGGTACACATAGTGGCAACAAAAACATTTATGTTACCGATTTATACAAGGGGGAACTCATGACAGAAGTGACAGAAATTAAAGAAAACGAAAATGCCCGAAAAGCATTTGAAAGATACTATAGAAAGACCAACTCTTTTTGGGCTAAAGTCAAAAGAAGACTCGTAAAATGAATATCCTTTTCATCAGTACATCTGATTTACATGGCGGAGCTGCTATTGCAGCTTTCCGACTAATGAATGCTTTGCAAACGGAGGGGATGAACATTAAAATGCTTGTGCGGGATAAACGTTCCTCCAATAGAAATGTGATTGAAGTCGGCAATAAAAACAAAAATAAGTGGAATTTTCTTTGGGAACGGGGAAAAATATTCTTAGCAAATCGTTTTTCTCAAAAAAATCTTTTCGACATATCTATTGCCAATACCGGTGTTTCTGTGACCACGCTCCCCGAATTTCAGCATGCCGATATCATCCATCTGCACTGGATCAATCAGGGTATGTTATCTTTAAAAGAGCTGAAAAATATTTTTACTTCAGGGAAAAAAGTGGTATGGACCATGCACGACATGTGGCCTTTTACCGGTATCTGCCACCATGCAGGCGATTGTACAAATTATCAACAGGCATGCGGTTTCTGTCCCTATCTTGTTGGCGCCACACCTCGTGACCTTTCAAACAAAATTTTCAAACAGAAACAAGTTGCTTATTCGTCGGGGAATATCACCTTTGTAACCTGCAGCAACTGGTTGAAAGACCTTGCCAAAAAAAGTCCGCTCACCACAAATCACACTGTGGTTTCGATACCTAACCCCATCGACACCCGACACTATTGCCCAAAAGATAAAATCGGTGTGCGCAAAAAATTGCAATTGCCTCTCGATAAAAAAATCGTATTATTTGCTGCCGTAAAAATATCCGACAAACGCAAAGGCATAGATTACCTCATTGAGGCAAGTCGACTAATGAAACAACACACCGATAATGTTCTTTTTCTTACTGCAGGCAACAATGGAAAAGAAATTGCTAACCAACTCGCATTGCCCGCTCACAGCATGGGATTTGTTGCTCCCGAAAACATGCCCGATGTATATAATGCCGCCGACGTGTTTGTTACCCCTTCATTGCAGGAAAATCTGCCCAACACCATCATGGAGGCTATGGCATGCGGCACACCCTGCGTAGGATTTCGCATCGGTGGTATTCCTGAAATGATCGACCATTTAAAAACAGGTTACATAGCCGAATACAAAAATGCAAACGATTTGGCTAAAGGCTTGTTTTGGACATTATTTGAAGCCGATACCGCGACCCTTTCTGTCAATGCTCGGGAAAAAACATTGAAATCATACGCTCAAGAAAAAATTGCCCAACAATATAAAAAGATATATGACCAACAGCCTTAGTCACATAAATACAAAAAAATTATCTGTAATAACGGTTACCTACAATGCCGAACACACATTGGAACGGACAATGAAAAGCGTGAAGGAGCAAACCTATCCTTCCATTGAGCATATCATTGTGGACGGAAAATCAAATGACGGAACAGTTGCTCTGATTCACCGATATGAAAACGAACAATTAAAATGGATGAGTGAACCCGACAAAGGACTCTATGATGCCATGAACAAAGGCGCTAAGATGGCAACGGGCGATTATCTTTGCTTTTTAAATGCCGGCGACACTTTTTACAATGTCAATACCGTGGAAAAAATGTTCACGGCTATTGATGAGGACTATTTCCCCGACATTCTCTATGGGGAAACGGCAATTGTAGACGACAACTGCCAATTTTTGCATATGCGCCGTTTGCAAGCGCCAAAAAACCTCACATGGAAAAGCTTTAAACACGGTATGGTGGTATGTCATCAGGCATTTATTGTAAAACGCGAACTCTTTGAACCCTATGATCTATCTTATCGGTTCTCGGCCGATTTCGACTGGTGCATTCGCATGATGAAAAAGGCAAAAATCATTTACAACACCGGCATGATTTTAGTCAATTATCTCAATACCGGCATGACCACTGCTAATCGAAAAGCCTCCTTACGTGAGCGTTACCACATCATGGAAAAACATTACGGAAAGGTTTCAACCTTTCTATACCATATCTGGTTTGTTGTTAGAGCTATTATTAAACCGGAGAAATAAAGAAAAATATGACGAGTAAGCGAAGGAAACTAAAAGTAGAAGAACTCAACCGAATTGGTATTGAAGAATTTCAGTCTGCAAAAAAAATCCCCTTAGTGGTAGTGCTCGATAATGTGCGCAGCCAAAACAACATTGGTTCGGTTTTTCGTACGTGCGATGCTTTCAGAGTGGAAGAGATTTTGCTTTGCGGAATCACAGCCACACCCCCCAACGCCGAAATCCATAAAACGGCACTCGGCGCCGAAGATTCAGTAAAATGGAGATATTTTCATGAAACTTTGCAAGCAGTGCGTGAACTCAAAGCAAATGAATACACGGTTTTTGCGGTCGAACAGACCAAAAACAGCATTTCTCTCGAAAAATTAAAGATAAATAAACACGGTAAATATGCCATTATTCTTGGTCACGAAGTACATGGTGTTCAACAGGAAGTGATTGATATTTCGGATGGAAGCATCGAAATTCCACAGTATGGCACCAAACATTCGCTTAATATATCGGTTGCAGCAGGAATCGTAATATGGGATTTCTTTAAAATGTTAAAATAAAATTTATCGAATGAAATAAGAAATTTACTTCATCTCTTAATCATCCATATCTGACCTATAAATCGTCTTTTCTTCTAGCAATTTTATACCCATTAATATTTGAAAAGAAGAATTTATTAAATTTGCAACATTAAAGTCATAAAATGGCGGGAAACTTCCCCCGATGAATCGCTAACAATTTAAAAAAAATCCAATGAAAAAAACCGCTTTAATCACCGGCATCACAGGACAAGACGGATCGTATCTTGCCGAGCTGTTAATCGAAAAAGGCTACGAAGTGCATGGAACACTGCGTCGTTCCTCCTCGTTCAATACCAGCCGCATCGAACATCTATATTTTGAAGAATGGGTGCGCGACATGCGCCAACAACGCCTCGTTAATCTACATTATGCAGACATGACCGATTCAAGTTCGCTAATACGCATTATCCAGGACATTCAACCCAACGAGATTTATAATCTGGCAGCTCAAAGCCATGTGAAAGTGAGCTTCGATGTGCCAGAATATACTGCCGAAACCGATGCAGTAGGAACCCTCCGTTTGCTGGAAGCTGTGCGCATTTTGGGACTACAAAATAAAACCCGTATTTATCAAGCTTCCACTTCCGAACTCTTCGGCTTGGTGCAAGAAATACCCCAACGAGAAACTACACCATTTTATCCCCGCAGTCCCTATGGCGTAGCCAAGTTGTACGGCTATTGGATTACCAAAAACTACCGCGAATCGTATGGTATGTTCGCAGTAAACGGCATCCTGTTTAACCATGAAAGCGAACGTCGAGGGGAAAATTTCGTGAGCCGAAAGATTACCCTTGCTGCAGCCCGTATTGCACAAGGCTTGCAGGACAAATTGTATCTCGGAAATTTAGATGCAAAACGCGACTGGGGCTATGCCAAAGACTACGTAGAGTGCATGTGGTTGATGCTGCAACACGATAAACCCGAAGATTTTGTGATTGCCACCGGTCAGATGCACAGCGTCAGAGAATTCTGCACCTTGGCTTTTTCCGAAGCCGGGATAGAGCTCCAATGGGAAGGGGAAGGAATTGATGAGAAAGGAATTGATAAAGCTACCGGACAAACACTAGTGGAAGTCGATCCCAAATATTTCCGTCCGGCAGAAGTAGAACAACTTCTGGGCGATCCAACCAAAGCAAAAAATGTATTGGGCTGGAATCCACAAAAGACTTCGTTCGAGGACCTGGTAAAACTCATGGTAAAACATGACATGGAATTTGTAAAAAAATACTGATCATAGGAAGGGTTATGAAAAAACAATCAAAAATCTACGTGGCCGGTCATCGCGGCTTGGTGGGATCGGCAATTTGGAAAAAATTGAAAGAAAAAGGGTATACCCATCTTATAGGGCGTACCCACAGTGAGTTGGATTTATTGGATGGCGAAGCCGTAAAACATTTTTTCGACAAGGAACAACCCGAATATGTATTTCTTGCAGCTGCTTATGTGGGTGGTATTGTCGCCAACAACACTTATCGCGCCGACTTCATTTATCGGAATTTGGAGATACAAAATCATGTAATTGGTGAGAGTTTTCAACATAACATCAAGAAACTCCTTTTTCTGGGAAGCACCTGTATTTATCCTAAAGAAGCACCTCAACCTATGAGTGAAGAGGCTTTACTGACTTCCCCCCTTGAATATACCAATGAACCCTATGCTATTGCAAAAATCGCAGGACTAAAAATGTGCGAGAGTTTCAACATCCAGTACGGCACAAATTACATTGCCGTAATGCCGACAAATCTTTATGGACCAAACGATAACTTCGACCTGGAAAAAAGTCATGTTTTACCAGCTATGATTCGAAAAATCCATTTGGGAAAATGCCTGATGAACAACAATTGGGACAGTCTGCGAAAAGATCTGGATAAAAGACCTGTCGAAAACGTTTCAGGAAAAAGCCCGAAAGAAGAAATACTCGCTATCTTAGAAAAATACGGTATTTTTAACGATAAAGTGGTGTTATGGGGTACCGGGAAACCTATGCGTGAATTTCTCTGGAGCGAAGAAATGGCCGATGCATGTGTCTTCATCATGGAAAACGTGGATTTTGCCGACTTGGCAAAAGGCAAAAAAGAAATCCGCAATTGCCATATCAATATCGGTACCGGCAGAGAAATCAGCATCTACAACCTCTCTCAATTAATTAAAAAAACCATCGGTTACGAAGGGAATATCGTTTTCGATCCATCCAAACCCGATGGAACAATGCGCAAACTAACAGATGTCTCTAAATTACATGCATTGGGATGGCACCACAAAATAGAAATTGAAGAAGGGGTGGAAAAAATGTACTCCTGGTATGTTGGGGAGTAACCATTTTGTTACTCCTTGACTTTTTCTTTATATATTCCCCACAAATTCATTATACCACGAACGTAAGCAATTGTTTCGTCTCCACGAAAATATCCCATTTTACACACCGGATCTTCATAATACTGTTTCAATCGTTTCAACTGTAAATATTTCTCCACATTTCCATCCCATACATCTTTGTCGGCGCCATACTTCTCGGCAAGTGCACGGGCATCTAATACATGCCCAATTCCCCCATTATAGGCCGCTAACGCTATTTTTATACGTTCCATTACATCTTCTATCGAAGAAAATGAAACTAGCAATTTTTTCAAGTATTCGGCCCCTACTTTTATATTCATTTCAGGATCGAACAGCAAATTACCCCGTACACCAAAATTTGCAGCCGTCGCCGGCATTAACCCCATAATTCCTCCGGCTCCTGTCCATGCCCGACTTTGGGGATCAAACGAAGATTCATGATAAGCAATTGATGCTAACAACCGCCAATCAATACCAAATTCTTTACCATATTTTTTAAAATAGTTATCGAAAGAAGAAATTTGTCCCGGCCTTAAGAAAATCACGAGCGAAGAAAGCCCTCCATCTGCCAGCCTTTTTGCTTCTTCGAAATACCTTTTAGTAATACGCTGATAGGTCGGCTCAACATTCACACGGGCAAACCAGCTGTTGAGTGAATCGGCTAGCACAGGCGTAGTTTTACGCACTGCCCACGACGAACGTTGCTCGAAACTTACCGCCAAACTCACATCTATATTTCGAAAATAGGTTCTGTTAAGACGCGCTACGTATTCATCGGCAATCGTATAATCGATCTCACGATTTGCCACCATGCGGATAAGATCTTCCACTACAATCGTATCTTTATCTACATCTTTGATAATAATGCCCCCACCCAGTTCTTCGTTTAAATTCACCAAACGGTCATAATACTTGGTTCCCGCTTTCACATATACTTCCTTCCCAATCAATTGAGTGACATCTTTCAATAAGGTATCTCCTTTTTCCGACCGCTGCACCAATACTTGATGCGAAACCTGCGATAATCCACAATAAATAAGGGAATCTTTCAGGCTGTTATCCACAGGAACATCGTAAGCAATAACATCGCCTTCGTCGTTATTCAACATGCTTACCAATGCCTCGGAATTATGAGCAAGAACCACCTCGGGAATTAAACTGTGTTTATCGCAAAAATCTTTAATCATTTCGTAATGATATCCCATCGGCTGATCACGGTAGATAAAATACGATGTGGAAGTATTCAGTGTCAGTACCCTGAGCGTGTCTCGCTCAATAATTTGAGAAAAATCATACTCTGAAGCTTTCTTGCTACCCTCTTTGCAAGAAATCGATATCACTGCGAGAAGCGCCATTGCACAATGCTTCAAAAAAGCATGCATCTGTTTCTTCTTCATTCTTATATGATCTAAAAATTTGGCCACAAAGGTACAAAAAATCTTCACCTTCACCCACTGCTTATGCAATCTACATTGCCTAAGTATGTTGCTGAATTCGGAACAAATCAACAGATATTCACATAAACTCACAAAAAATCTTTACTTTTGCAAAAAAGAAGACAGGCAATATCTAACAACAACGTAAATGAAATACCGAATACTTTCCCTGTTGCTAATGATTCTTTTTGAAGGAATTGTAACCATTCCCCAGGCGAAAGGGCAAAACCAAACTTGGCGTGAATATCTTGAACAATTAACCGAAGAAGGAATGGACGAAGCAAACATTGAGAATATGTATGAAGAACTTATTTTCCTCGAAAGCAATCCAATAAACCTGAATACAGCAACACGAGATGAATTGCAACGATTTCCACTTTTTTCGATTGATCAGGCATTGGCGGTTGCCGATTTTCTGGAGAAAAACCGCCCTGTTTACACTGTCTTTGAATTACGAAATGTCGTCGCATTGGATTATGCTACAATAGAGCGAGTACTCCCTTTTTTTTATGCAGGAGAAACAACACAAAAACAAAAGACTTTCCGCGAAATAATAAAAATTGGCAGAAACGAGATTCAAAACCGTTTCGATAAAACCCTAACGCAACGTGCCGGTTACAAACATTTCTCAGACAGTATTCTCGCACGTTATCCAAACAGAAAATACCTCGGAGAAGATTTTTACACTTCGCTAAAATATTCATTTACATACAAGGATAAAATCCAATTCGGTCTCGTGGGGGAAAAAGATGCCGGCGAACCTTTCTTGAAAGCAAATTATCCAAAAGGATATGATCATTACGGCTTTCATCTGATCGTACGCGATAAAGGGATACTGAAAACGCTGGCTGTCGGCGACTACCGATTGTCTTTTGGGCAAGGATTGGTTCTGAACAACGATTTCATGCTTTCAAAAACCGGAACATCCACCACAGTAATTCGCACTACCATTGAACCTAAACGCCATTTTTCAACCGCCGAAAACGGATTTTTCAGGGGTGCAGCAGCAACAATGAAAATAAAAAATATTTCATTTACAACATTTTATTCCGATAAATACATTGATGCTACTATTTCCAAAGAAGGAGATATAACCTCATTCAAGACCGATGGTTACCACCGCGTCCCGTTAGATATGGAAAAGAAAAACAACACACGTGAAAAAGTAACAGGTGTGAATGTAAATTATCGAAACAATCGGCTGCAGATCGGGATAAACGGATTATACCACTGTTTCAACCGCATGTACAACCCCGTATTGCACGATTACAATACTTATTATCTGCGCAACAAGGAAAATATAAATGGGAGCGTGGATTATTATTACCGTTTTTCCCGTTTCGTTTTTGCCGGCGAAACTGCTTTCTCGAAAAACGGTGGCAGGGCAACACTCAACGCATTGGAATGGAAGCCAACAACACCTCATATTGGTTCTGTGTCGGTACTTTACAGAAACTATTCAAAGGCATACCAAGCATTATATGCAAACGCATTTTCAGAAGGAAGCAACGTACAAAACGAGGAAGGTCTGTATCTTTGTTCCACGTTTTATCCTTTTCCCTGTGCTTCATTGACAATATTTGCCGACATTATTCGATTCCCTTGGCTTCGATATAACATCAACGATCCATCGTCGGCTATCGATTATTACGCCATGGCAACTTACTCTTTTTCGAGAACCTCTATCATCGACATCCGCTATAAATTAAAACGGAAAAAGAAAAATGCATCGTATCCCGACGAAAAAACAACATCGGTCTTGCCTTATATCACACATAAACTTCGTTTACGATATGTCGATACCTTCAAAAACAAATGGAACATGCGAACTACAATTGACATGAATATGTATCAGATAAAATACTTCCCGAAGGAATATGGATATATGATCTCACAAAACATAGGATATCGCAACAACAGCAAACTCACAGGGGATTTTTTTGTAGGTTATTTCCACACCAACACCTACAACACTCGGGTATATTCCTATGAACGTAATATATTAAACACGTTTTACATGCCATCGTTCTACGGCAAGGGGATCCGTCTGGCGCTTTCAGCACGTTTTGCTATTCTTCAAAACTTGACTTTCTCTCTCAAAGGAGGATTCACACAATATTCAGACAGAGATGGTATTGGTTCAGGTACAGAACAAATTGATGGGAACAGACGCACTGACATTTACACCTACTTGCGCTGGAAATTTTAAGAATATCTTAAAAAGAAATTTTGGCATATAATTTGACCTTTATATTATAAGTAAACGGGGAAAAGCAAAAAAATATGAAATACCTTCTTATTTTACTCGTCGGCTACTTAGCCGGTACGATGACCGGCCTTATCGGCGCAAGCGGAGTAATGGTGATAGTGCCGGCTTTGGTTTTACTCGGCTTGGAATAGTTATGATAATCACTAAGCGCTAAATGTTTTTAAAGTTACATCATCGCCATCGAAAACAGCATAGGAAAAATAACGAATCCAATCACCTAGAATAATCACACGCGATTGTTCGGCAATGGGCAGATCAAGCATAATATGCCGATGACCGAAAATAAAATAATTAATATCGGGCATTTCCTTGAGCTTTTCTTTCGCAAAAAGTACCAAGTATTCTTTGTCTTCACCTAAGTAGTCAACCCATCCTCCGTTTTTCCGGCTGTGATTAGACCATGCGTGTGCCAGAGGAACCGTCAACCCGGGATGAATAGCAGAAAAAAGAAAACGCAAGAACTTACTGTGAAACAATTTGCGTAACAACCGAAATCCCGGTGAATCATCTCCCAACCCGTCGCCATGCGCAATAAAAAACTTTTTTCCATTCCATTCGGCAATAAACGGCTCAAAATGAAGAATCATTCCACACTCTTTCGTAAGATAATCGGTAAGCCAAATATCATGATTACCAATAAAGAAATGCACTTCTATTCCTGAATCGGTTACTTCGGCCAATTTCCCAAGTACACGCGTATAGCCCTTCGGTACCACATACTTATATTCAAACCAATAGTCAAAAATATCACCCAAAAGAAAAATCGCCTGAGCATCTTGTTTGGCAATGTCAAACCATCGGCATAATTTCCGCTCAATTTCAATAGAATCGGCATGCCATTTCGACCCCAAATGTGCATCTGCAAGAAAATATATTTTTTTTCCCGAACCCATCTGTTCTATTCTTATTTTTTTCACGAGAAAACAGAAGCGTTGTCTCTTTTACATCATCCCTAATTCTAACCTAGCTTCATCGCTCATCATCGACTGATCCCAGGGTGGATCAAAAGTAAGATTTATCTCTACATGATTCACCTCGGGAATGGATTCAATCTTCATTTGCACATCCGAAAGGATAAAATCAGAAAGAGGACAAGCAGGTGAAGTAAAAGTCATTTCTATAGTTACATTGTTGTTTTCATCCACATCCACATCATAAATCATTCCCAAATCGTAAATATTTACAGGGATTTCTGGATCGTATACAGTACGAAGCAAGGTTACGATTTGATCTTGTATTTTCTGAAGTTCTGTATTCATTGTTGTTTGTTTGTACTTTAAAAAATAGTTTCTTACTAAACGAATTTTTGTACTTATTGTTTATTCCGACTCATCAAAAAAGCATCTTTATAAAAATCAGATCACCCCTTCATCTGCAAAACTATAATAGGTATGATCGGTTACAATAAGATGGTCGAGCAGCACAATATCCATATACCGAGCGGCTTCTTTGAGCTTTTTTGTAAGCTGCACATCGTTGCCACTTGGAACACAATTGCCGGATGGATGATTATGAGCCAAAATAATACCTGACGCATATTTATTGAGTGCCTCACGCAAAATAAGACGGATATCAACTACCGTTCCGGCTATGCCACCCCGACTAACTTGCATATTGTCAACCACCTGATTGGCACGATCCAACAACAATGCCCAAGTTTCTTCGTGATTAAGATCAATGAAAATGGAAGAAAAAATATCGTAAGCATCTCTCGATGAAAGAATCTTTTTTCGTTCCGCGACGCCTGACTCTTTTCGCCTCTTTCCCAGCTCCATAGCAGCTACTATGGCAACAGCTTTGGCTGTTCCAATGCCACGAAAATTGTTGATCAGATCATTCACCGTAAACTTAGCCAATTTACCCAGATCGTTATCGGCTTTTTGCAAAATACGTTTACTTAATTCAACGGCGCTTTCCTTATCATTTCCCGAACCAATAAGAATCGCCAACAATTCGGAATTAGAAAGAACAGAAGCACCTTTCATTAATAGTTTTTCGCGTGGGCGGTCTTCTTTTGCCCATTGTTTGATGGAAATTTTCGTGGAATCGGAAGAGGTCATAATTCAATAAAACAATTAAAAATATAAAAAGAACATCATCACGCCGATGTCCTTTTCTCTATCAATTTATTTATAAAGCATGTTCATTCTTTTACCCGCTCCACATATGTGCCACTTCGGGTATCTACTTTTACTTTATCGCCTGTATCGACAAACAATGGCACGCGTATTTCTGCGCCCGTTTCTAAAGTAGCAGGTTTTAACGCGTTGGTCGCTGTGTCTCCTTTCAAACCAGGTTCTGTGTAAGTTACTTCAAGAACAACATGAGTGGGCACTTCAGCAGTCAAAATTGTATCTGTATCGGCATGTACCTGTGCTTCTACTATATCGCCTTCCTTAAGGAAATCAACCCCCTCGATCTGTTCGGCAGGAATAGAAACTTGATCAAAAGTTTCGGTATTCATAAAATGATATCCCATTTCGTCCTTGTAAAGAAATTGAAATGGACGACGTTCAATACGAACCTCGTCTACTTTTACACCTGCCGGGAATGTTTTATCAATCACACGCCCTGTTGTTACATTTTTTAATTTCGTCCGCACAAAAGCAGCCCCTTTACCGGGTTTCACATGAAGAAATTCCACAATAAAATAATATTGCCCATCGATATCGATGCACATCCCGTTTCTGAAATCAGCTGTTGTTGCCATAAATTATGGTTATAATCAATATTAAATTTTTTGTTTTGCAAGCAAAAGTAACTATTCCCTCTTAAAAAACCAAATCTCTATCTCATGCTAAATAAATATAGATTCAACTCTAATAAAGCCATTATCAAAAGATTCCACCTTTTCTTTTTGCTTCGATTTATGCAATGTAAGATATAAATTTGTATTTTTGTGTTTTCAAAATGAAATTATTAATATGTCTGATTCGATAGAACAAAAATTAGTTATCTATAATACGCTTACTCGAAAAAAAGAAGTTTTCGAACCCTTGCATCCTCCACACGTAGGCCTGTACGTATGCGGACCCACCGTATATGGGGATCCACATCTAGGTCATGCAAGGCCGGCAATCACTTTCGATTTACTGTTCCGATATCTCAAATTCATCGGATATAAGGTGCGCTATGTACGCAACATTACCGATGTAGGACATCTGGAAAACGATGCAGACGAAGGAGAAGACAAAATCGAAAAGAAAGCTCGCTTAGAACAGCTCGAACCGATGGAGGTAGCTCAATACTATACACTTCGTTATCACAAAGCAATGGAAGCCCTTAATGTGCTTCCACCATCGATAGAGCCTCGCGCTTCGGGTCATATCATTGAGCAAATAGAAATGGCCAAAGCCATCCTGGATAATGGCTTTGCCTACGTGAATAACGGATCGGTATATTTCGATGTAGAAAAATACAACCAATACTACCAGTATGGTAAACTTTCGGGACGGAATATCGAAGAACTGCTCGAAAATACACGCCGGTTGGAAGGTCAACAGGAAAAACGCAAAAGCTACGATTTTGCGCTTTGGAAAAAAGCAGCTCCGGAGCACATTATGCAATGGCCCTCGCCTTGGAGCAAGGGTTTTCCGGGCTGGCATCTGGAATGTTCTGCTATGAGCATTAAATACCTCGGCAAAGAATTCGATATTCATGGTGGAGGGATCGATCTGTTATTTCCTCATCACGAATGCGAAATGGCTCAAAATACAGCCGCAGAAGGATCTCCCGCTGTTAAGTACTGGATGCACAACAACATGATTACTATAAACGGTCAGAAAATGGGCAAATCGTTAGGAAATTTTATTACCCTCGAAGAGTTTTTTACCGGCAATCATCCATCATTGGAACAGTCTTATTCGCCTATGACCATACGGTTTTTCATTTTGCAGTCTCATTACCGCAGTACGTTAGATTTCAGCAATGAAGCTCTACAAGCATCAGAAAAAGGATTAAAACGATTGTTAGAAGCATACAATATAATCGAAAAAATACCGGTAAGCGACGCATCAACAGTTAACCTCAAGGCCTTACGCCAACAATGCTTCGATGCGCTCAACGATGACCTGAACTCTCCGGCCCTCATCGCCAATTTGTTTGAGGCAGCACGCATCATTAATGCTGTAGCAAGCAATACAGAAAAAGTAACAGCCGAAGATAAAACCGAACTAAAAAAACTCTTCGACGACTTTTTATTCACGATTTTGGGGATTCAAAACGAAGACAAAAACAACGATTTCAGATACGAAACGTTTGCAAAAGCTATCGATATCCTGTTAACCATCCGTCAAGAAGCCAAACAACGAAAAGATTGGACAATGGCAGACAGAATACGTAACGAACTGATCGCTTTGGGATTCGAAATCAAAGATACCAAAGACGGTTTCGAATGGAAATTGAAATAATATGCAAATTATTTTATCTCCGGCTCTTTCAACCCAAGAGCGATTGACTTTTGTAAGATAAGACAATTACTAAAATGACCGAAAAGAGAGCAACATTTGTATCGAAAATAGGAATGGTAGCCGCCGCAGCAGGCTCTGCTGTTGGCTTGGGTAATATCTGGCGTTTCCCGAGCCAAGCAGCCGGCGGAGGGGGCGCTATCTTTATTCTGGTTTATATCGGTTGCGTATTGTTTTTCGGCATCCCCCTAATGACAGCCGAATTTATAATAGGTCGTTCTTCTAGAGCAAATACGGCAGGAGCTTTTCGCAAATTAGCACCAAGTACACCGTGGGTGTGGATTGGGCGTTTGGGGGTACTTACCGGCTTTGTGATCATGGGTTTTTACATGGTAGTTTGCGGATGGACGCTCGATTATATATTTCAATCACTAACGGGACAATTATTCGCCGTTAAAGATTACACCGCCAACTTTGCACAATTGCAGGAAAATCACCTGAAACAGACCCTATTGACGACGATTTTCATTATTTTGACGGCTCTCTTTACGTTATCGGGTGTGAGAAGGGGAGTAGAAAAATCCTCTAAAGTATTTATGCCAATCCTTTTTCTCCTTCTTATCATTTTAGGAATCCGTGCAGTTACTCTTCCCGGATCATCAGAAGGATTGACTTTTTTATTTAAGCCCGAAATAAAAAACGTAAAATCTACCGTTTTTCTTGATGCAATGGGACAGGCCTTCTTCTCGCTTTCTATCGGGATGGGATGCATGACAACATACGCATCCTACTTCAGAAACGATGTAAACTTGACCAAAACGGCCGTTCAAGTTTCCGTTCTCGATACCTTGGTAGCTATTCTGGCAGGAGTGGTTATTTTTCCTTCTGCTTTTGCACTAACGACAAACCCTGATACGATTATTTCCGATCTGGTAGCCGGTGGTCCCGGTTTATTATTCATCACCATACCCCGATTGTTCGACCAAATGTCGTTATCGGTACTGTGGTCAACATTCTTTTTTGTTCTTCTGGCTCTTGCAGCAATCACCTCTACCATCTCATTAATGGAAGTAACCACTATTTATATCCAAGAAGAATACCGCATTTCGCGAAAAAAAGCAACATTTTTTGTGTGCATCGGTGTATTCATTACAGGAACCATCTCATCCTTTTCACCGGAATTCTTCAATTTATTGGATTATGCTTCGGCAAAGCTCATGCTCCCTATCGGAGGGTTCTTTATTTCACTTTTCGTGGGGTGGTATCTCGATCAAAAACTGATTATGGCTCAAATCACTAATAAAGGAGCTATTAAATACGGTATGGGATTTCTTAAGGGATACATTTTTATTCTCCGATACGTAGCTCCCACAGCAATTTTAGCCATATTTCTCTATGGGTTGTTGTCATAAAAACTTAAAAGAAAATTTTATCTGAAAACAGAACGAAAAATAGTTTATAAATCAAAGTCTTTTCATAAAAAAGGTTGATAAAAAAGTTTACCGAGAGGGTTTTGCTCTTCCTCCAAAATGTATTACTTTTGCGTAAAATAATGAAGGAAATCCATGCAATATAAACTATTTCCACCTGACAAACTGCAAACCACCATTACCCTCCCCCCTTCAAAAAGCATTAGCAACCGCTTGCTGATTCTGAATGCCTTAAGTTGTAGTCCCCACCCCATTGAAAACCTATCTAACTGCGAAGATACGCAAGTACTTATTGACGCTTTTAAATCCGACTCCAACATTTTCGACGTTAAAGGGGCGGGAACAGCTATGCGTTTTTTGACCGCATTCCTGGCTGAAATGGAAGGAGAATGGATCATTCGGGGGAATAAGCGTATGCACGAACGTCCCATCTATCCATTGGTTAACACTCTTATCGCTTTAGGAGCCGAGATTGAATATTTGGGAAAAGAAGGGTACCCCCCCCTAAAGATAAAAGGTAAACATCTGGAAGGGGGCGAAGTGTATCTTTCGGGTAATATGAGTTCGCAATTTGTATCGGCATTGCTGATGATCGCTCCCAAGATGGACAAAGGGCTCATCATTCACCTTGAAAACGAAGTGATATCGAAACCTTACATTCATCTAACTCTTGGCTTGATGGAAAAATACGGAGTGAAAGCGAGATGGGAAGGAAAAGATATCAGTGTAAAACACCAAGAATATGTTCCAACCCCTATCAAAGTAGAAGCCGATTGGTCAGCAGCATCGTATTGGTATTCAATAGCGTCGTTGATCCCGAAAGCAGAGGTAACGCTGCTAGGATTAAATCAAAACAGCTTACAAGGAGATTCCAACCTTGTCAATCTCTTTCCTGATCTTGGTGTTTCAACTGAATTCATCCCCAATGGAGTAATCATTCGAAAAACCAAAAAATCAACCAAAAAGTTCTTTCACGATTTTGTTAATGAACCAGATCTTGCACAAACTTTTGTAGTTGCCTGCTGTTTATTAAATGTTCCATTTTTGGTTTCGGGAGTGCAAAGTCTTAAAATAAAAGAAACCGATCGAATTAATGCATTAAAAACGGAATTATTAAAACTTGGCTATGTGTTGAAAGATGACAACGAATACAGAATGTTGGAATGGGGTAACGAAAGATGTTTCCCGCAAAAAGACGCTGTTATCGAAACCTATAACGATCATCGAATGGCAATGTCTTTTGCTCCAGCGTGTATACCATTCGGATCGGTAATTATCGATAATCCGAGGGTTGTTGCAAAATCGTATCCCGGCTTTTGGGATGATCTAAAAAAAGCAGGTTTTACCATACAAGAAAAAGAAAATTAAAATGCAAAGTCTGTTTATATTTCTAGGAATTATCGTTTCTTTCGTGATCGCACTTCATATCTGGAATTCGAGCCAGCGAAAAAAAGGAAATATAGAAGAAAACAAGTCTGAAACACCACTTATTGAAGGGGGGTGCTGTGGAATGCATGAAGTTTGCGAACGCAACAATCTGATGGCCGCATTCCATCAAAAACCGGAATATTTTGACGACGAAGAACTTGACCAATATAGAGGGAAAGACTCTGCCGATTATAATGAAGAACAAACAGAAAAATTCCGGGAAATTTTCTATTCGCTTCTTGATGAAGAAAAACACCAATGGATACACAGCTTGCGACTACGTGGAATTTCCATCCCCGATCAGATGAAAGATGAGGTGCTGATGGTTATTAATGACTTGCGCACACGAAAAACACATGCCTGATATTTATTAAAGCATGAATTTATTGGAACTATTTGATTATGCTTTTTTTCGCAATGCGCTATGGGGTAGCCTTTTTGCCAGTATAGCTTGCGGAATGATCGGAACATATGTGGTTTCACGCCGATTGGTATTTATCAGTGGGGGTATTACTCATGCTTCGTTCGGAGGATTGGGAATCGGATTTTATTTCGGATTAAATCCTATTCTTTCAGCCATGGCTTTTTCTGTTCTTTCGGCATTCGGGATTGAATGGCTATCTACTAAAGAAGGTGTACGTGAAGATTCGGCAATAGCTGTTTTCTGGTCCTTAGGTATGGCTTTAGGAATTATCCTTACTTTTCTATCTCCTGGATATGCACCCAATTTGTCTGAATATCTTTTCGGCAATATTCTCACCATCACTAAGTCCGATATTTGGGCACTTTCTGTTCTATGTGTTTTACTTGCTATTTTTTTTCTGACACATTACCATGCCATTGTTTCTGTTTCCTTCGACTCCGAGTTTGCACAAACACGAAGAATATCTACCCGCTTCATCGAATATACGATGATGTTTTTTATTGCTGTCACCATTGTATTGAGCATCCGCCTGGTTGGAATCGTCATGCTCATGTCGCTGATTACCGTTCCTCAAATGACCGCTAACCTCTTCACTGTAAAATATTCCCGTATCATTTACCTTTCTTCTTTCATCAGTTTTGTAGGATGTATCGTTGGATTGTTTCTCTCCTATTACTTGAATGTACCGTCCGGCGCTTTCATTATTTTTGTCCTTATCCTCATTTTTTTCATTGCAAAAGCAATAAAATCAATCAACAAAAACCAAATTAAATAAATTTCAAAAGCAAAATATTCAATAAATATTGTACCTTTACAGAGAATTGAAAATGAAAGTTTTCAAAAACCAACAAAAAATACCCATGATTAAAAGAAGGAGGACAATTCTATGGCAAACATCATTAAAAAAACGGTTTTGGCAGGATTAGGGTTAATTTCATTAACCCGCGAAAAAGCCGAAGAATTTGCTAAAGAGCTTATTCAGCGTGGTGAGCTATCCGAAAACGAAAAAGCCAAATTTATAAAAGATATTTTGGATCAATCGGAAAAAACCAAAACAGAAATCGAACAAAAAATAGAAAAAACAGTTGAAACCATTCTTTCGAAAATGAATATCCCTTCACGAAAGGAATTTGAAGAATTAAAAAACAAAGTGGAAGAATTATCTCGTCAATTAAACAAGACGGAATAACAATTTTTTAGAAATCAATTGATGCCGGATTTTTATCCACAGGTAGGTTTGAGTTTTCGGAATAATCGAGAAAAAGTCAAACGAAGACGCCAAATCATTTCGGTTTTCATGAAATTTGGTGTGGATTATCTTTTCGATGTTTCACGTATCAATTTTATCAGAAAAATACGGAGCCGTCGGAAAGGTTATGAAAAATTATCCAACCCCGAAAAGCTCCGCATGGCTTTTGAAGAATTAGGCCCCACTTTTATCAAATTCGGTCAAATCTTAAGTACGCGACCCGACTTTATACCACCTGCATATATTCGCGAATTGGAAAAACTTCAAGACAAAGTTTTGCCTGTGGAGAGCTATCAAATGCAACAATGCATAGAGAAAGAACTTAACAAACCTATCAACGAATTATTTAAAGAATTCGATGAACAACCCGTTGCTTCTGCTTCTTTAAGCCAAGTATACAAAGCCGTATTACATAACGGAGAAATCGTAGCACTAAAAATTCAAAAACCCGGCATCCGAAACACCATTGAACTGGATCTTGCCATATTGGAAAATTTTGCCGATGTGTTGGAAAAACGATTTCATGAGGGTCCTTTCCAAAGTCCAAAAGCTGTTGTGGGGGAAATAAAAAGAGCACTCAGAAAAGAATTGGACTTCGTGAACGAAGCTCATAATTTCGATAAATTTAGAAACAATTTTAAAGAAGTCGACTATATCAAAGTACCCAAAGTCTATTGGGATCTGACTACCGAAAAATTGCTGACAATGGAATTTATCGAGGGGGTAAAAATTACCGAGATTACTCAAGACAAATACCGGCATTTGTTTGACCCTAAAAAAGTCGCCAATCGAGCAGCAGAAGCGCTTCTGAAACAAATTATGCTTGATGGATTTTTCCATGCGGATCCTCATCCTGCTAATCTTTTTATTCAGCCTCCGGCCACGATTGTTATGCTGGATGTGGGAATGACGGGGCATCTTGACGAAAAAACCATTATCATCATCGCCAAAATTTTACGTGCAGCCAGTAAAAAAGATTATAGCCGAATCATCAGAGGCATGAAGGAATTGGGATTGGTGCCACAAAAAATAGACAAAGCACTGCTTCGCCAAGATTTGGATGAATTGCTCGAACTCTACACCGATCGTCCTTTCAAAACCATTAGTCTAGCCAAGATGAACCAACATATCTTAGAAATCATGATGCGCCACCGCATAGCCATACCATCGAATATGGTGATGATGCTCAGGGCAATGTCCATTGCCGAATCTATAGGGAAACAACTGGAGCCCGATTTCGATATGTTTACTCTGGTAAATCCATTTGTCAGAAAAATATACATAAAACTTTATTCGCCCAAAAACTGGAAAGATCGTAGCATCAATGTGATGGATGAAAGCTTGGAGCTCATTGAATATTTACCCCACAATTTATCCGACCTTCTTAGAAAACTGAAAGAAGGACAGTTTGAAGTGAAACTCGAACATCACAAATTAGAAGATATTACCCGCGAAATTAAAGGATCGAGCAATCGAATTTCGGCAAGCCTGATTATTGCTGCTCTAATAGTGGGATCTTCTCTAATTCTGCAACAAAGAATAGGTCCATTAATCTCCAATATTTCCATTTTGGGAATTATTGGTTATATTCTTGCGGGCATTATGGGTCTGGGACTTATCTTTGCGATTTTAAGATCGAATCGAAAAAAATAAACTTTTTTCTCCTTAAATCGACATTTTTAAATAACCTTATTCCGAAAATACCGGTTTATCCATATAGGGCAGAAATAGAAATGTATAAATCAATTCTTTAATATATTGCATATCTCTCGATTTACCTGCTTGATCCGTTGCTCATCCATTTTGATCACTTCACGATCGTAAGTCATCAAGCCATTCACTTCAACTTCCACATCGGTGGTCTGAGTATAAACTGCTGCCGAGAGCCCCTGTTTGATAAGCTGCTTAAGCTGACGGGCATACTTTACATACTCATCTGTAACCTCTTTGGAACTGTTAAACTGAACGTATCCCCAGTTGCGATCAGGCTCCCACAAATGTCCACTCACTGCCCAACCGATTCCTCCGTATTCACCCAATACAGTAGCTCTTTGCGCGTCATATAAATACAAGTCGGGATGTGGATAATTATGCAGATCTAATATATCTCCCACCGGATAATGATTGCCTCCACTGGCAGGATTGATCAAACGAGAAGGATCATATTGTTTTGTCCATTCTGCAATTTCTTTGGTTTTAAATTGTCCCCAAGCCTCATTAAAAGGAACCCAAACACCTACACACGGATAGGAATACAGAAAATCGATGATTTCTTTCCATTCTTTACGAAAATTTTCCTCCGATTCGGGTGAACGTAGCCATTCCACACCATTGAAGTATTCGCGAGGTTGCCAGTACGGACCTCGGTCACCATTCGGCATATCCTGCCAAACGATCATCCCCAAGCGATCGCAATGCATATACCAGCGTGCCGGTTCAATCTTAACGTGTTTACGAATCATATTGAAACCAAAATCTTTGGTTTTCTGAATATCGAAACTCAATGCTTCATCAGTGGGAGCGGTATATAATCCATCGGGCCACCATCCTTGATCAAGGGGGCCGAATTGAAACAAATCTTTATTATTCAATTGTAGACGCACTATCCCCTTATCATCTCGTTTTATTGAATATTTACGCATGGCCGCATAACTGTTTACTTTGTCCTGCGGTTTATTGTCGCTCCACAACGTAATTTCCAAATCATAAAGAAATGGACTATCGGGTGACCACAGTTTAACCTGATCGGGCATCATAATTTCTACCGTCAAATGTCGAAGGCATTTGTCTTCCGATAGGAAGTATGGCATAATTCCACAAACCATTCAGGTTTTGCCATTCTGCACGCTCCATAATCGGGCGAGGATATTCCGGCAATACATTGTTTACATCGATTTGCGCCCCCCATCGGGTTTTAATCTTATCGTCTGCCGGTCGCCACTGCTGAGCATAAGTCGAAAAACTCATCAGAAAGCCAATAAATGCTAAAAATCTTACCTTATTCATTTTAATGCGAAAATTGAATTTATGTTTTGAAATTTTAAATTCGGCTTAAAAATAGTAAGGAAAAAACTGTAATACAAAAAAGAAGATATTAATTTAGGATTCGATACTTTATTCCTGTTACAATTTCTATTGAAATTTGAAATTCTCTAGATTTATCTTGCAAAAAACTTGAATATTGTATTTTATGCCTCTGTTAAAAACGAATATGAATGGATTGAAGTTATTGGTTTGCTTAAATAATCCGGAAATTCATCCAATAGGCAAAACAATAAAGGATAATGAAACGTTGTAATAAACAGATTTAAAGAAAAATCACTTTTGTTATTTTAACAACAAAGAAATATTTTAGCAACAAACATGGTAAGAAAAATTGTATTTGCCACCAACAACCGGCATAAACTAGATGAAATTCGAAAAATTACAGAAGGGAAAATAGAAATCCTTAGCCTGGACGACATTGGCTGCCACGACGAGATTGAGGAAACGGGCAACACATTCGAAGAAAATGCACTCATCAAAGCCCAATTCATAAAAAATAAATATGGTTACAATTGTTTTGCAGAAGATACCGGCTTAGAAGTGGAAGCCTTAGGAAATGCTCCCGGCGTTTACTCGGCTCGTTATGCCGGTGAGGCTTGCAGCGACGAAGACAACATCAACAAACTGCTCAATAATTTAACAGGTATCGAAAACCGAAAAGCACGTTTCCGTACAGTGATTGCTTTATTGATGAACGGCAAAGAATACTTTTTCGAAGGCGAAATAAAAGGACATATTATCAATGAAAAAAGAGGATCTGCCGGTTTCGGATACGATCCTGTATTCGTTCCCAAAGGTTACGATCAAACATTTGCCGAATTGGGAAAAGAAATTAAAAATCGCATCAGTCACCGTGCCATTGCAACACAAAAACTTGTGAATTTTCTTTTAACCGGAGTTTAAAAACAGGCGAAATCGAAGTACGGCCTGAAAAATCATTCCAAATGAGGAGCAAAATTTCGGCTCGGCTTAAAAACCGGGATTAGAAAACAATAAAAGGGAATAAGGCGTTATACAAAAATATACAAGGCAACAATTGTAGTTGGTGCTATAAAACAACTTATAGATATAAAACGTTAAACAAATAACATACAAGTTATTCAGACAATAATTTTATTAAACACAAATTTCTATGTCAACAATCATCCACACCGGCATCATTGGTTTCGGACTTTCCGGGAGAGTATTTCACGCACCGTTTATCGACGTGCTGGACGGTTTCGAACTTACCAAAATCAGTACGACGAATCCCGAAAGTATCCGTATCATTGAAGAACGTTACCCTGTTACAGCTGTTGTTCCCGACGGAAGAGGTATCATCGACGATCCGGAAATCGATCTAGTGATCGTTACTTCCCCCAACGAGTGGCACTTTCATTGGGCACGCGAAGCATTACTAGCAAGGAAACATGTCGTGGTAGAAAAACCGTTTACGGTCACTGTGGCCGAAGCCGACGAACTCATCGAAATTGCCAAACGACAAAACAAAATTCTGTCGGTCTATCATAATCGCCGTTTCACAAGCGACACCAAAACAGTAAGAAAACTACTCGCAAGCGGTCTGCTCGGAGAAGTGAAAGACTACGAGACGCATTTCGACCGTTACCGCCCCGATCCTCGCCCCAATGGTTACTGGCGCGAGGATCCCCGTCCCGGATCGGGCATTTTCTATGATCTCGGTTCGCATCTCATCGATCAGGCGCTCTA
>Ga0116169_1000709_pt1 | contig 32115 bp, 27 predicted proteins | sample AD_UKC130_MetaG_FD_89796 | JGI IMG/M metagenome (GOLD analysis project Ga0116169, IMG submission 89796) | Active sludge microbial communities of municipal wastewater-treating anaerobic digesters from Canada - AD_UKC130_MetaG | ecosystem: Engineered > Bioreactor > Anaerobic > Digestate | place...
CTCCACCGGGGCGAGGGCGGGCTGTGGCTGCTGAAGCCCCCGATTGAAGAAGATCCACGCGCCGGGGACAGCCAGCAGCGCGCTGCTCACCACCAGCAGAAGCTCGATGCTGACCACGTCCGCAATCGGCCCGAAGAACGCCATCCCCAGCGGCATGATCGCCGTCGAGAGGATCTGCTGGAAGCCGAACACCCTGCCGTGCATGTGCGGCTCGACGATCTCCTGCAGCAGCGTGGTCGATGCCGCGTGCCAGACCGGCATCGGGAACCCCGCCAGGAACATGAAGACCAGGTACAGGACGAAGACGTTGGACAGCCCCAGCCCCACGAACAGCACCGCCCATACCATGCTCGCCAGGCCCAGCGTGCGGAAGTGGCTCTTGAAGCCACCCCACGCCGTCATGAGGAAGCCGCCGATGATCGAACCCGCGAACCATGTCACCTCGTTCGCGGTCAGCTTCCAGATCTCCTCACCGAACTCGCGCGCGACGTGCAGTGGTGTCAGGAAGACCACCGGCGCGATCAGGAAGAAGATGAACCCGTAGAACACGAACAGCGTCTTCAGCGTCGAACTCTGTCCGACGTAGCTCAGCCCCGCGCGCAGGTCGTCGAAGTAGCTCGTCGCCTGCTGGGCGAGCGCTCGCGCCTGGACCGGCGACTTCAACACGGCGAGCAGGACGATAGCCAGCGTTGCCGTCACCACGTCCACAAAGAAGATGTTCTCCAGGCTGGTCAAGGACAGCATCGCGGCGGCGATCACCGGCGCGGCGATCATGAAGATCGGCTGGATCGTCCCGTTCAGGCTGTTTACACGGATCAGCTTGTCCTGCGGCACGATCTCCGGCAGGAAGGCGTTGACCGCCGGGAGTTGGATGCCCGCGCCGATCGAGCGGATGCCGATGACGACGAAGATCAGCCACAGCTCCTGGTAGCCCAGCGCGAAGAACACACCAAGAATCAGCGTGCTCACCGCCGTGAGTGCATCGGATGCCATGATCAGCATCTTCCGCGAGTAGCGGTCCGCCCAGACGCCCGCAAAGAGCGAGATGACGATCTGCGGCAGGAAGGCGGCCAGCGTGGCGATGGTCAGCATGGCGCCGGACTGCGTCGTCAGCGTGATGTGCCAGATGATCGCGTACTGGACGAGCGCTGAGCCGAAGAGCGAGAGGCTCTGGCTTGACAGAAACAGCGCGACTCGCCTCTGCCAGCCCTCGAAGTTGTGAGTTTCTCTACCGATGCGATCAGTTGACATGCTCCCACTTCCTGTAAACCCTGGTGACGTCAACGAGCGAGATACCGGCCCAATAGAACATTTATTCTACTATCTCAAGCCCGAAGAGTCAACTATTCCGACAGATTACATCGTTAATACGGTGTGATCGGCGCGCGGGTTCCAACGACTTTACCCTTGCCAGCCGCGAGAATATCTTATACCTTAGAAAGTAAGCGGTAAGCGGAACCCCCACTGCACCACATCGCCAGCTCAATCGACCGGCTACGCCACCACCTGTGCGCCCCTCCTCGCAGATGGCGCTGCCGCTGTTTGATTTTTCCCTCAAGCAGTAGAAGCAGTACAAAGGAGCAGAGAGCCATGGCAAAGAAGATCCTGATGCTCGTAGGTGACTACGTTGAGGATTATGAGGTGATGGTACCCTTCCAGGCCCTGCAGGCGGTCGGGCATACCGTCCACGCTGTCTGCCCGGACAAGAAGGCAAACGACAAGGTGCGCACAGCCATCCACGACTTTGAGGGCGACCAGACCTACAGCGAGAAGCCCGGCCACAACTTCCAGCTCAACGCTACGTTTGACGAGGTGCGGCCCGAAGACTATGACGCGCTGGTCATCCCCGGTGGGCGCGCGCCGGAGTACATCCGTCTGAACGAGCGGGTGCTGGAGATCACGCGGCACTTCTTCGAGGCGGACAAGCCGGTTGCGGCCATTTGCCACGGCGCGCAGGTGCTGGCGGCTGCGGGTGTGCTGGAGGGGCGGAGTTGCTCGGCGTACCCGGCGGTCGGCCCGGATGTGACCCGTGCGGGCGGGCGCTATGCGGACATCGCCGTAACGGACGCGCACGTGGACGGCAAGCTGGTCACGGCCCCGGCCTGGCCCGCGCACCCCGCATGGCTGGCGAAGTTCCTGGAGGTGCTCGGCACGCGCATCGTGCACGAGGAGGAGCATGAGCCAATGACGGCGGACTAGCCAGCCGCCCCCGGTCGTACGGTACGAGCCAGGCGTGCGCCTGGCTCGTCTGCTTTTTCGGGCTGGCCCTCTGCCCGAAGTTTGCTACACTTGGGCGATACGCTAGGCCAGTACTGGTTGAGGAGCGTTCCTGATGAGTACCGTCGAGTCTCCTCCTGAACTGTGTGTCGTCTCGATGCGCGTTGTGTGGCGCAATACCTTCGTTGTAAAGGACGCCCCGCGCGATTTCCTCGAACGGGCCGCGCCGTTTGTTCGCGGCCTGTCGTGCTACGTGTCCGACGCGGAGGCAGATTACGACGAGCAGCCGGAGATGCTGCGGGTCATCGAGCGGGTCAGCCGCAACGTGGCGCCGGGCGGGCACGACAGCCTGCTGCGCTTCCAGCTTGCCCCGCTGCGCGTGGCCGACCTGCGCCCCGCACTTGACCGGTGGCGGCGCGGGCCGGACCGCCTCACGCCCGACCACGTCGGGGCGGCAGTGGACGATGCGACGCACCTGAATGCCTGGATCCAGATCACGCCGATGCTGGTGCTGCATCGCGCGGGCGTCGGGATGGTGGAGTATCACGCCCATGTGGAGGCCCCGCCGGGCCACCCGCTGACGACCGATGCGGCGATTGGCATCGTGCGGCTGGGCATTAACGTCGAGATGCTCGCGGTGACGGGGCAGTGGTGCGCCCTGCTCCCGCCGGATCACGCCGACTGGGGTGTCGTGCATCTGCTGGAACGCGGCAACGACGACTTCGTCGCGGTGACGGGCTTCCGCGACCTGTCGAACGTGCTGTACGCGCATGTCACCGCCGGGCTGGAACCGCGCGGACGCACTACGGCGCTCCAGCTTCCGCCGCTGCGCCCGACCAACTCGACCAGCGTCGTCCTGCTCGCCACCGATCCCCCTGCCGGCGACGACATCGGCGAGTTTATCGACCGGCACGCGGCGGCGCTGCGCGGCATCGGGGCGATGGACACCGACTGGCGCAACCGGGCCGCCTGGCTGATCGAGCGCGAGCTAACCGATAACCTCAGCACGGATGCGGAGATGGGCCTGTATCTGCTGGGCAACAGCGAACTGCTCATCTTTAACCACCGGCTGGCGCAGATCAACGAGTACAACATCCGGCGGCTGCGGCTGGAGGACGCGAGCCTCGCGCCGACCTACGTCTACACACACTACCTGGTGCTGCTCGCGTGGATTTACCTGCAGGAGGCGATCCTGCGCGCCTACATCCGCCGCCTCGATGAACTGGCGGCTACCACGCCGCCCAACCGCCGGTTGATGATCGAGACGCTGCACAACGCCCTCGCCGACCTGGTGCAGTATCAGGAGGACATCACGCCGTATACCACGCGCATCGAGTTCATGCAGCGGGCGCGGGCTTACCACAAGCTCGACGAGCTGGTCGAACGCTTCGAGCGCAAGCAGGATCTGCTGCTCAACTACTCATCCGAGTACCATGACTACCGCGAGGCGCGCGCGGCGGAGTTCCTGAACTGGCTGGCGGCGATTCTGGCGGGGGGTGAGCTGGGGAACCTCATCGTCAACGCGACCGGCATGGAACCGGCCCAGAACGTTCCGCTCTATCTCTCGGTGACGCTGGGCAGCATCGGCGCGGCGATGCTGGTCATGGGGCTGCTGCGGTTGCGCCGCCATCGCTAGCTGGTGGGCAGGATCTCCTTCAGCCCCCGCACCCCGGCGCGACCTGCCTCCGCGATTCTGCCATTTTTGATACGTCCTTCAGCCTCTTCTGACGTGGTTCCAACAGATAAGCGGTATTGTATAGACGCCGCACGCCAGTGCGGTTGCAGCGCATAGAGCGGTGCGCTGCGGCACGGTAACCTTTCCACAGGCCCGCAGCAGCACCGAATTAGCACCGAGGTGATCAACCATGCAGAACCGAGCTGATCTTCTATTCGCGTCCCGTGTTGACGCATTGGATGGCGACGTCGGGCAGGTTACCGGCGCCATCGTCGATCTGCGCCAGCAGCGGCTGGCGGCGCTGCTGGTGCGTACCGGGCGGCCCGGCACGGACCCGCATATCGTGCCTGCCGAGCATCTCACCGCTGCGAAGGATAGGCGCGTGCGGCTGGCGCTGACCCAGAAGGAGGTGAACGACCTCCCCCGCCTGAAAGATAACCAGGAGACGGTGACACTGCCTGACGGGGAGGAGCGGCCCCTCGTGGACACCGCCGTCTACCCGTCGACGCGCAACCTTGCACGGGTGAGCGTCGCCAATCCACTCGCCGAGAGCCCGTTGCTCCTGCTGCGCGGGCGGCAGCAGATCCAGACCCCCGACCGGTTCCGTGCGCCGGTGACGGGCCTGCTCGTGGCCCCTGACCTCGCGCTGACCTCGCTCGTCGTCCGCGTGAACCGCGTGCCGGGGCGCGAGGTGATCGTGCCCGCCGACGAGATCAACGAGGTCGAGCCGACCGGCATCTACCTCTATCTGGAGCGCGAGGAGCTTCTTGAGTGCCCCGATTACCGGCCCGACGCCGATATCGCTGCCGACATCCACCACGCGCTGCTCGAGGACCGCGTGCTGTACGTCGTGGACCTTGAGCACGTGGATATCACCGTGCGGGATGGCATCGTCCACGTGACGGGCAACGCCGCTAACCCGACGACCCGGGGGCGCATCGAGCACGCCATCAGCGGTGTGCGCGGCGTGCTGGGGGTAAACGACCAGCTCATCGAGGACACCCATCTGCGGGCGGCGATATCGCGGGCGATTGCGCAGGAGGAGCGCCTGCACGGGGAGACCGTTCGCGTCGGCGTGCGGAACGGGCATGTCGTCCTGACCGGCTCGCTCAGCCGCCCGGAACTGTGCGACGTGGTCGAGCAGCTCGTGTGGGGTGTGCCGGGCGTGCGCGAGGTCGTTAACGAGGTGCGGGTGCGCGAGCCAGAGGCGGTCGCCGCCGGCTGACCCGCCGCCCTCCTGTAGAGACTTCTTACGCAGATTCTATGCTGCGTTTATGTCTTTCTGATTGAGTTCGCCTAACGTGACAATGGAGTGCGGAACGCACCCAATGCTCGTGCAGGTAAATGCCGAGGAAGGAGGTCGAGGCTTATGTTGACGCGTTGGAACCCGGTACGCGAGCTTGTGAGCATCCGCAACGAGATGGATCGCATGCTGGACAGCATGTTCCAGGGCTGGCCCTTTGAGAGCAACGGCCTCGTGACGCGCTCCGTCATGGCGGACATGTACGAGACCGACGACGAGATCGTCGTCAAGGCGGAACTCCCCGGCCTGAGCGCCGACGACGTGGACATTAACATTAGCGGCAACGTCCTCACGATTGAGGGCGAGTTCCGGGCCGAGGACGAAGGCAAGCGCGGCAACGTCCACTTCCGCGAGCGCCGCTACGGCAGCTTCCGCCGGGCGTTCACGCTGCCGGGCTACATCGATGCCGAGAAGTCGGAGGCCGAGTTTGAGAACGGCGTGCTGACCATCCGCCTACCGAAGCGCGAGGAGGCCCGGCCCAAGCAGATCCCCGTGCGGGTGAAGTCCTGACAAGCGTACCGGTTAGCCTGTTGAGACAGGAAGAGCCAGGCTGTGTGCCTGGCTCTTTTGCTGCCACGGATTCAACCTCGGCTCCCCGGCTCGCGCTGCCCGCCAGCATTGTAGAGCGAGCTACCACAAATCGGCCCCTATGCCGCGCGCCATTGCGGTTGCTGCCACCACCATGAGGATGACCAGCCCGACCTGCACCTGGCTTATCCGCGCAATGGCAGGCGCAGCGCTGACGTTGGGCAACTCTCCCTGCCTCGACTTCAGCCGCCACCGGATGAGGGTAACCATTGGCCATACTTCCAGAACAAGAATGACAAGCAGCAGGCCCATCTTGATCAGGAACATGCTGTTGCCGAGATAGTAGGCCGAGCCTTTTTCGAGACCGGTGAAGGCGCGAATCAAGCCGGTGGTAATCCACAGGCCTGCCGCAATGCCCCAGAAGGTGTCGGCGAGAAAGACTCGCTGCAGCCCGTCGTTGTTCAGGTCACCTCTGAGTGCGCGGCTGCGGCTCCAGACAGCCGCGAGCCCGATGCCCAGACCCAGCAGGTGAAGGACGGCGAACAACCATCTCAAGTACATCTGCTTCTCTCCGTGTCATACCAACCCGACGGTCCCCACGTGTACCTGTAATACGAGCGGTTTCCGAATCGGGTTGCCTGCCTTCGGGGGGCAGCCGCGGAGTGTGGTCGTGGCTGCCAGCTGGTTGCTAAAATGCAACCGTTCCGGCGCGTAGCCGTAGTATCTCATGACATCCACCATCCCGTACGTCCCCTCGACTAGCCACTTGCACGATCGGATTGACTGCAACAGGAGGGCAGCCGATGCCGCATTTACTCCAGGTGGAAGGCCTCGCCCGGCAGTTTAAGATTAACAGCAAAGGCGTCATCGACGCCGTGAAGGGGATCAGCTTTTATATCGACACCGGCGAGGTGTACAGCCTGCTCGGGCCGAACGGCGCGGGCAAAAGCACGACCATCGCCATGATCAGCGGGCTGATCGAGCCGACGCGCGGGGAGGCCTTCATCGACGGGTATTCCATCCAGCGCGAGCCGCTCCAGGCCAAGCGGCTGCTGGGCGTCGTGCCGCAGGAGATCGCGCTCTACCCCAAGCTCAGCGCCCGCCAGAACCTTGAGTTCTTCGGGCGGATGTACGGGCTGAGCGGTAGCATGCTCGCCCGCCGCGTCGACGAAGTGCTCGACATCATCGACCTTGCCGAGCGTCAGCACGACAAAATCGAGACGTTCTCCGGCGGCATGAAGCGTCGGGTGAACATCGGCGTGGGGCTGGTCCACCAGCCCCGGCTGATCTACATGGACGAGCCGACCGTCGGCGTGGACCCGCAGAGCCGCCGCCGCATCCTCGACACGGTGCTGCGCCTGCGCGACGAACTGGGCATGAGCGTGCTCTACACCACCCACTACATGGAGGAGGCGCAGGAGCTCAGCGACCGGGTCGGCATCATCGACCACGGCGAGATCATCGCCGAGGGCACGGTCGGCGAGCTCATCCGGCAGGTTGGCGAGGAGGACCGGCTCGTGCTGCACGTCGGCGACCAGGTGCTGCCCGCCGGGCTGACCGAGCGCCTGCGGGCGGAGGTGGAGGGTATCACCGAGGTGCACGTCGAGCAGCACATGCCGGAAGACGCGCTCAGCCCGGACACGATCCTCACGATCCTCGCCAAACGCGGGCGCAAGGCGCTGCCCGATCTGCTGCAGGTGGCTGCCAGCGCCGGGCTGGACGTGATCTCGGTCGAGGTGCGGGAGCCCGACCTTGAAGCGGTCTTTCTGCACCTGACGGGCCGCGCGCTGCGCGATTAGGGGGCTGCCATGCGCAAGAGCCTGGCCATTGCGTGGAAGGAACTCTACACAACCTACACCGACCGCACGCTGCTGCTGATCATGCTCGTCACGCCGCTGGCGCTGGCGACGATCATCGGGCTGGCGCTCGGCGGGTTCATCAACGACACCAGTAACGACGTGCCGGTGAGGAACATCCCGGTTGCGCTCGTCAACCTGGATGAGGGCGGCGGCCCGTCCGGCATGGTCCTGGGGGATATTTACGTCAGCGCGCTCGTGGAGGGCGCTGACACTGCCGGGTTGAGCACCGGCGACGAGATTGTCTGCGAGGCGGTTGGGGGCGGCGCTGCCGCCGACGGCGCTGCTGACGGTGGGGCGACGCTCTACGACCTGACCAACACCGTGCTGCTTGATAGCGCCGCTGCCGCCCGCGCCGGGGTGGACGCAGGCGAGTACGCCGCCGCGATCATCATCCCGGCGGACTTCACGGCGCGGGCCACGCCGGACTTCACGACCGGGGAGGTCCGCATCGAGCCGGTGAGCGTCGAGGTGTACGCCAGCCCCGCCAGACCGATTCAGGCGGGCATCGTGCACAGCATCGTCCAGGCGATCACCAACCAGATCGCCACCGGGGAGATCGCCATCGCGGCCAGCATCGGCGCGCTGGTCGACTCGGCGGCGGACCCGGAGATCGGAGCGCGGCTGCAGGCGCTCAGTGCCAGCCCTGCCGATGCGTCGGCGATCTTCGCCTGCGCGTTCTCGCCTTCATACGCGCCTATCGAGGTACAGCAGCAGGTGGTCAGCGGGGAGGCCGCCGGGGAGGGCGGCGTCTTCAACCCGCTCATCTACTTTGGCGCGACGAACGCGGTGTTCTTCATGATGTTCACGGCGCGGGGCGGCGCTGGCAGCCTGCTCACCGAGCGCCGCCAGTGGACGCTCCAGCGACTGATCGCCTCGCCGACGCCCCGGCCCGCGATCCTGCTCGGCAAGATGCTCGGCACGGTGGTTAACTGCATCGTGCAGCTCATTGCCCTGTTCATCGCGCTGACGCTGATCGGCAGCGTGATCGCCGGCGAGCTTCAGTTCATCTGGGGGCGGAACATCCCGGCCATCCTGCTGATGATCGTGACGGTGTCGATCGCCGCCGCCGGGCTGGGCGCGCTGATCACCGGGCTGGCGAGGTCGGAGGAGCAGGCGAACGTGATCGGGAGTGCGGTTATTATCGTGATGGGGCTGCTCAGTGGCTCGTTCTTCCCGGTGCAGGCGCTCGAATCCGCGCCCGTCGTGCGGGTTCTGCCTTACCTGACGATCAACTACTGGGCGGTTGACGCTTTCCTGTCGCTGGCAATCGGGGAGGGCAGCATCCTGCTGAACGTCGCGCTGCTGCTGGGGCTTGGCGCGGTGATGTTCGGCATCGGCTGGTGGGCCTTCAACCGCCAGCTTGACATCCGGGGCTGAGGCATCATGCAGAGACTACTGGCAATTGCGTGGAACGATCTGCGGCAGATCCTGGCCCAGCGCTCGACGCTGGTCAATCTGTTCTTTATCTCGCCGCTGATCATGGTGGTTGTGGGGCTGGCGAGCGGCGCGCTTGGCGGCGATGGCGACACGCCCGCGCTGTTGCTCGATGTGATCGACCATGATAACAGCGCGCTCTCGGCCAGCCTGCTCGATAACATCCGCGCGGCGAACGAGAACATCGTGCTGTGCCCCTACGACAACGACGACGCGGACGTATGCCAGCTTGGCCGCGCGGTGTTCAACGAGGATGAGGCGCAGGCCCGCCTGGAGGCGGAAACTTCGCTGGGGCTGCTCATCATCCCGGAGGGGTTCGCTGCCGACCTGCAAGCGGGCGAGAACGTCACCGTGACCTACCGCGCCAATGCGAACATCTCCGCCCCGACGTATGTCGTGCAGGCGGTGCGGGCTGGCACACAGCGCATCGGCGGGGCGTTTGTCGCCGAGCGGGTGGGCGCAAGCCTCGTGGCCGACCTGCCCGCCGGGGCGGGGGATGCTCTGCGCCAGCGCGCGTTCGAGCGTGCCGACGCTCTCTGGGCGGAGCGCCCCATCAGCGTGCGGCTGACCATCGCCGGGGGCGGTGAGCAGGCCGATGATGAGGAGGAGGAGGAAGAACAGTCCCCCGGCACGGGCCTCGGACAGTCGGCACCCGGCATCGGCAGCATGTACGTGATGTTCACGGTGTTCCCGCTGCTCTCGGCGTTGATCCGCGAGCGGGAGAACTGGACGCTGCAACGGCTGCTGATCGCCCCGGTGCGCCGGGCGCACATCCTCGGCGGCAAGCTGCTGGCCCGCTTCGCGATTGGCATGGCGCAGTACGGGCTGCTGTTCGGGGCGGCGGCGCTGTTCGGTACGGACTTCGGTGACAACCTGCCCGTGCTGGTGCTGACGATGGTCGCCTTTGTGCTGTGTGTGACGGGGCTGGCGCTGGCGCTCTCAACGCTGGTGGAGAACGAGTCGCAGGCCAGCGGGATCGCGCTGTTCCTCACGCTGACGCTCGCGCCGCTCGGCGGGGCGTGGTGGCCGCTTGAGATCGTGCCGCCGTTCATGCGGGCGCTGGGGCACATCTCGCCGGTCGCCTGGGCGATGGACGCGTATTCGGCGCTCATCTGGTTCGACGCCACCCTCGCCGACGTGCTGCTGCCGGTCGGGGTGCTGCTGGCGATGGCGGCAGCCTTCTTTACCTTCGGCGTGCTGCGCTTCAATTAAGAGGGGTGAGGCGGCACGAGCGCGGGAAAATATAAGAAAGCCGCGAATCTAGTAAGCCAGAATTAGGGAGCCGCGAAGTTTATTCGCGGCTATGCGGTTTCGCGGCTTTCGTTTTCCTGTGCATGACCTCGGGCTTCCCACGGGCCTGCGGCTGCCCTTTCAACCCGCACTTCTAATAGAATTCTTATACTCTGTTGGTAAATTTCTTATCGATTTCGCCACAGAATACCTGATGGCGAAAATAACCGATTGAGCGGTTCCAACATGCCTATCTAACTTGCCCTCGACAGGGAGGCCGGTCAGATCTCTGGGTATGAGGAAGCGACGATCGCGGCGGCCTGCGAGGGGTGGGACCGCCGTTTTTGCTTCTGGTGCCTCATGGCATTCTGCCAACTCATCGCGTGCGACGACACACGCAAAGGAGGTAGAGAAGAATGCGCCGTTATGCTTTAAGTGTAGCGCTTGCGCTGATCCTGCTGGTTGTTTTCGCACCGGCTTCGCTGGCCCTCGCGCAGGATGGCGAGCCGGTTGAACCGGCGGAGGCCGGCCCTGACCTGCTGCTGTACACCCCTTACCCGGCACAGGTCATCGGCGTAGGGGATAACCTGACGCTGGACATCAACGTCAGCGCTCGGGCCCCGCAGACGGTGGCCCTCTCGATTAAGGGCCTGCCCGAGAACTGGGTTGCGACCTTCCGTGGTGATGGCCGGATCGTGCAGGCGGTCTTTGTGCAGCCGGATGTCGAGACGCCTGTTGAGCTCCGTGTAGAAGTGCCGCGTGGTACCGAGGCGGGCACGTATGAGTTCACGGTGGTTGGCGAGGGCGACGGCGTCGAGGCTGAGCTGCCCCTGCAGGTGATCATCGAGGAGCAGGCGCCTGCCAGCCTCGCCCTGGAAGTTGAGCTACCCGTACTGCGCGGCAAGCCCACGACTACCTTCCGCTACAACGTTACGGTTAAGAACGAGGGCGATGAGGACCTCGTCGTGAACTTCCTCGCAGAAGCGCCCCAGTTCTTCAGCACCGTGTTCAAGTCCGGCACGCAGGAGGTGACGAGCATCCCGCTCAACGCGAACGCCTCCGAGCGCATCACCGTCGAGGTGGACGGCCTGATCGACACCATCCCGGCGGGTTCGTACCCGATCACCATCACTGCGCAGAGTGAGGATACGCAGGCGAGCACCGATCTGGTTGCCGAGGTGGTCGGTGAGGCGGCGATCCGCCTGACCACGCCCGACAGCCGCCTGTCCGGTGATGCCCAGGCGGGCGAGGAGACGACGGTGCAGCTCCTGGTACAGAACACCGGCTCTGCGCGGGCGCATAACATCAAGATGAGCGGTACGCCGCCGAGTGGCTGGAACCTCACCTTTGAGCCGGAGAAGATCGACGTGATCGAGGCCGGTGAGCAGGTCGAGGTGACGGCGCGGCTGCAGCCTGCCGAGCAGGCGCTTGCGGGTGACTACATCGTCACGTTCCGCGCACAGCCGGAGGGTAGCTCCACCCAGTCGGTTGAGTACCGTGTCACGGTTCGCACCTCGACGCTGTGGGGTATCGTCGGGATCGGCCTGGTTGCTGTTGCGGTCGGTGTGGTCGGTGTTGCCGTCATGCGCTTTGGCCGCCGCTAGTGCAGGAGGCTGCCTATGGCGGACACCATGATAGAGGTCAAGGGCCTCGTCAAACAGTACGGGCCGGTCACGGCGGTTAACGGCATAGACTTCTCCGTGGGCAAGGGCGAGGTGTTCGGCCTGCTCGGCCCGAATGGCTCCGGCAAGACGACGACCATCCTCATGCTGCTCGGGCTGACGGAGCCGACCGCCGGTGAAGTGCGCGTGCTCGGGCTTGACCCGGCCCGCAAGCCGCTGAGCGTCAAGGCTCGCGTCGGCTACCTGCCCGATCAGGTCGGCTTCTACGACGGGCTGACCGCTCGCGAGAACCTGGCCTACATCGCCCGGCTGAACGGCGTGCCGCGCGCCGAGGCCAGCAAGCGCATCGACGCCGGGCTGGAGCGCATGGGGCTGGCCGATGTCGCCGACAAGCCGGTCAAGACGTTCTCCCGCGGGATGCGTCAGCGTCTGGCGGTGGCCGAGCTGCTGCTGAAGCGTCCGCAGATCATCATCATGGACGAGCCGACGCTCGGCCTTGACCCGGACGCGGCGCGGCTGTTCATCCGCATCATCCGCGAGCTGCGCGACGAGGGCATCACCATCCTGCTGTCTTCGCACCTGCTGCATCAGGTGCAGGAGGTCTGCGACCGGGTGGCGCTGTTCCACCGGGGGCGCATCCTGGCCCAGGGCACGGTCGAGGAACTGGCTCGCCAGGTGCTTCACGGCGGCTATCAGGTGGTGCTCCACGTTGAGAACGGCTCGGCGGAGCTTGAATCCCGGCTGCGTGACATCCCGCAGGTCGTGCAGGTCCGTCACGACGGGCCGTCTCAGTATGTGCTGGAAGCGACCGCCGACGTGCGTTCGGAGGCCGCCAAAGCCGCTGTGATGGCGGGCGGGAACCTGAAGGCCCTGAATGTCGAAGTGCCCGATCTGGATGAGATCTATGCACGGTATTTCGAGGGGGTGGATCATGCAGCGGCCTAACACAATGCCCGCAGCGCGCGGGCGCGCCAGAGAAGGTTCGCCGTGGACCGGGATGTGGGCGGTCGTGGCGAAGGACATGGCCGACCACCTGTCGAGCGCGAGGATGCTGATCCTCGAACTGCTCATCCTGGCGACGGCAGTCGGTACGGTCTACGTGGCGCTGCAGAACCTGCGCCAGTCGCCGGGGAATGATCCGTTCATCTTCCTGCGGCTGTTCTCCACCGCGCAGGAGCCGCTGCCGGCGTTTGTCGGCTTCCTGTCGTTCCTCGTGCCGCTGGTGGCGATCACGCTCGCCTTTGACGCGGTCAACGGCGAGTTTTCCCAGCGCACGCTGTCCCGTGTGCTGTCGCAGCCGATCTACCGCGATGCCCTGCTGGCGGGCAAGTTCCTGGCGGGGCTGTTCACGCTGGCGCTCGTGCTGGCGGCGATCTGGCTGCTGATCATCGGCCTGGGCATCCTCGGGCTTGGCGTCCCGCCGAGCGGCGAGGAGGTCGCGCGCCTGCTGCTGTTCCTGCTGGTGTCGATCTTCTACGGTGGGGTATGGCTGGCGCTGGCGCTGCTGTTCTCCATCGTGTTCCGCCAGTCGGCGACGGCGGCGCTCGCGTCGATCGCGGTGTGGCTGTTCTTCATGGTCTTCTGGAGCATTCTGGCGGGCCTGCTGGCGCGGGCGATCATGCCTGTCGACTCGCCGACGGTGCAGGCGGTGCTTGATCAGGTGGCGCTAACGCAGGCGCTAGAGCGGATATCGCCGAACACGCTGTTCGTCGAGGCGACGATCGGGCTGCTGTACCCGTCCACACGCTCGTTCGGGCTGGTGCTGCCCGTCCAGCTTCAGAGGGCGGTGCTCGGCGCACCGCTGCCGCTCGGCGAGAGCGTCATGCTGATCTGGCCGCACCTGACAGGCCTGATCGCGGCGACGATCGTACTGTTCGCCGTGGCCTACGTGCTGTTCCAGCGGCAGGAGATCCGGGCGTAGGCCCGCCGTGCTGGGTACTGGAATAAAGAGAGCCGCGAAGTTTATTCGCGGCTCTCTTCTCATGCGGCTCTCTTTTGTTACCCGAACCGGGTTTCTAAGTTGCTCCGGCGCGGCGGTGCTGCCGCCGTCGCCTGTCATTTGCCGTGCCACGCGCGCTGCGCCGCTTCTTCCGCCTCGGCGAGTGCGTTGCCGCGTGCGATGCGCTCGTACATCTCCCGCCGCCGCGCCGCCCGCTTGGCCTCGTCATCGGGCCTGACCTCCGGCTCCACCGGCTGGGCGGGCGGGGCCTCCGGCCTCTGCGCCTCCCTCACGTCGATCTCCTGTAACATAGCTACCATTCCTCCTACCAGTATCAGTGTCCGTACACAACAGCAGAATACGACCGGCTCCGGGCATGCTCAAGGACATATGTCCCGAAGCGGAAATTTGCGTGTGGTAGAATGACGGCACGTCGGTGGGATATAAGGAGGCGACCATGCGCATCGCCCATGCGAGTGCAGCTATCGAGCGCTACGTTGAGGCGTTCAACATGCGGGACTTCCTCAACGATGACCTGCTGCGCCATCTGCAACTTTTCCACTTCCCCGCCTATACCCACGTCTATTTCGAGGAGCAGGAGCAGCACTTCTTCTACTTCCTCGTCGAGGGGCAGGTGCAGTGCAGCCACTATCTGGAGGACGGCAGGCTGGCCGTGATCGCGCTGTCGGTGCCGTTCACGGCGATTGGCGACCTTGAAATCCTGAGCCCGAACCCGGTCAGGAGCAATGTCGTCGCCACGCGGGACACGACCATGCTCGGCATTGAGCGGTCCGTCGTCGAGCGCTACGGGGCCGACGACCCGCGCTTCCTGCGCTTTCTGATCGACCAGCTCCGCGAGAAGCTCTACAAGAAGGACGACCTGCACAAGAGCCAGACCCTGCCGGTGGCGAAGCGGCTGGCGCTCTACCTGCTGACCGAGCAGCGGAGCAGCCGGAGCGACGAGATCGAACTGCCGGAGAAGGAGCACCTCGCCTCGCTGCTCGGCGTCACGCCGCGCCACCTGAACCGCGTGCTCAGGGCGCTTGTGGAGTCGGGCAGTATCAGCCCCGGCTACCCGCGCCTGCGGATCCTCGACCCGCTGGCGCTGGAGGGTGAAGTCATGGGGCAGCCCGAGGTGGCGGCGCGGTGAGCGCGCCCCGCGATGCCCACATGGCGTGAGTGCTTGCCCTGCCCACCGCCGATCCGCGTGCCCCGCGCGGCCTCCTCTGCTATTACTTAATAGGTAGTTACGCATAAACCGGGAGCCGTCACGCGGCGGCTCAACCATTGCAGAGAAAGGAGGCGCATTGTGGCAGGCATTGCAGGAATTGCCGGCCCAGGACAAGAAAAATCCGTACAGTTCATGCTTGATAAACTATCCCATCGAGGGCAGGCCGGCTCGAAGATCATCGAACGGCACGGCGTGACGCTCGGCGCCGTCTGGCCGGAGGCGCAAACCGCGCCGGTCTCCCCGATGCTCGCCGGGATGGCCGTATGGGATGGCGACCAGCCGCCGCTCCCCGACCCGGCCACCCTCGGCACTGAGCGCAAGCCGTTCGCGCTGGCCGCCGCCCTGCCGGGCGGACTGTTCCTCGCGCGGGACCTGCTCGGCGTGTCCCCGCTCTACTACGGGCGCACCGATGACGGGCATCTGTGCTTCGCGTCGGAGGTCAAGGCGCTGCTGGCGATCAGCCGGGATATGCAGGCGGTCCCGCCGGGCACGTGGTACGCGGGCGATGGCTTCAGGCCCTACTCGTCCGTCGAGCCGCAGCCCGCCAATGACGACAGTGCAGCGGCGCTCGCCGCAGGCGTGCGCCTGCGGCTGGAGCAGGCTGTCGCCGACCGGCTCGGGAACGGCGTGCTTGGCTGCTGGCTCTCCGGCGGGTTGGACTCCAGCCTGATGGCAGCGCTCGCCCGCCCGCACGTGGACGAGCTTCACACGTTCGCCGCCGGGCTGGAAGGCGCGCCCGATCTTCACTTCGCGCGGCAGGTCGCTGACTATCTCGGCACCACGCACCACGAGATCGTCGTCACGCTCGACGACCTGCTCGCCGCGCTGCCCGCCGTGATCTACCACCTTGAGTCGTTTGATGCGCTGCTCGTGCGCTCCTCGGTGACGAACTACCTCGCCGCCCGCTACGCGTCGGGCTACGTCGAGTCGGTGCTCTCTGGCGAGGGCGCGGACGAGCTGTTCGGCGGGTACGCGTATCTCAAGGACCTGAGCGCCGACGACATCCCCGGCGAGCTGCTCGACATTACGCGGCGGCTGCACAACACGGCCCTTCAGCGCGTGGATCGCAGCGCCAGCGCGCACGAGCTCGTCGCGCATGTGCCCTTCCTCGATACCGAGGTGGTGCGCTACGCGATGACGATCCCCTCCGAGATGAAGATCCGGCGCAACGGGTCGCTCGTCGAGAAGTGGGTGCTGCGCAAAGCCGGGGAAGACGTGCTGCCGGATGACGTGCTCTGGCGCACCAAGTCGAAGTTCTGGCAGGGGGCGGGCGTCGGCGACCTGCTGGCCCAGCACGCTGAGGCGAGCATCGCCGACGACGAGTTCAGGCGCGAGCGCCACCTCGCCAACGGCTGGACGCTCAACACGAAAGAAGAGCTAATGTACTACCGGCTCTTCAAGGAGCAGTTCGGGGAGCTTGGCGACCTCTCGTGGATGGGGCGCACGAAAGGCGCGCCGGTTAGCTAAAGGCCGGGGATCAAAAGAGCCGCGAATAAACTTCGCGGCTCCATTTCGTTGCAGTTCTATTATGTGGCCGGGGTGAGGGCCCCTACCCCGCCTCGACCAGCCCTGGCAGCCGCCGGTACTGGCTCATGTACAGGTCGTGGTAGAAGCCGCCCTCCTCAAGCAGTTCGCGGTGAGAGCCGCGCTCGATGATGCGGTTGTCGTTCACGACCAGTACCTGGTCGGCGTTCTCGATGGTGCTCAGCCGGTGGGCGATGACGAACGACGTCCGGCCCTGCATCAGCCGCTGCAGCGCCTCCTGGATATGCATCTCCGTGCGCGTGTCGACGCTGCTCGTCGCCTCGTCGAGGATCAGGATGGCAGGGTCGGCAAGGATCGCCCGCGCAATGGCGATGAGCTGGCGCTGCCCCTGGCTGAAGTTGCTGCCCTGCTCCGAGATCACCGTCTGGTAGCCCTGCGGCAATCGGCAGATGAACTGGTCGGCATTGGCCAGCTTCGCCGCCTCGATCACTTCCTCGTCGGTGGCGTCCAGCCGCCCGTAGCGGATGTTGTCCATCACCGTGCCGCTGAACAGGTACGTATCCTGCAGCACGATGCCAAGCTGGCGGCGCAGCGACTCCTGCTGGATGTCGCGGATGTCGTACCCGTCGATGCGGATCGCGCCCTCCTGCACGTCGTAGAAGCGGCTGAGCAGGTTGATGATGGTCGTCTTGCCCGCGCCGGTCGGCCCGACGAGCGCGATGGTCTGGCCCGGCTCAGCGGTGAGCGACACGTCGACCAGCACCGGCTTGTCCGGCTCGTAGCCGAACGTCACGTGCTCGAACGTCACGCGGCCCTCGATGGGCGGCAGCGGCTTCGCGCCGGGCTTATCAGCGACGGTGGGCGCAGAGTTGATGATCTCAAAGACACGCTCCGCACCCGCCAGCGCCGACTGGAGCTGGTTGTAAAGCTGCGAAAGCTGCCGCAGCGGGTGGAAGAACTGCTGCACGTACGTGATGAACGCCACCAGCACGCCGATGCTGAGGGCGTTGCGCAGCGTCAGCCAGCCGCCCAGCCCGGCGATGATGGCGATGGCGATCGTGCTCATCACGTCGATGAGCGGCATCAGCAGCGCGACGATCTGCTGCGCCCGGACCCCGGCGTCGCGGTTCTCGCGGTTGATCGCGCGGAACTCGTCGATGGTCTCCTTCTCGCGGGCGAAGGCCTGCACCACCCGCACCCCCGCGATGTTCTCCTCGGCGCTGGCGTTCATCGTGCCGAGCGTGCGCTGCACGTCGCGGAAGGCGCTGCGGCTGCGCGAGGCAATCGCCCCGGTGATGACCGCCATCAGCGGCAGGATGACCAGCGAGCTCAGCGCAAGCTGCCAGCTCAGTGCGATCATCGCGATGAAGATGCCGACGATCTGGAGCAGGTTGGCGGCAAGCTGCGTCACCCCGCTGGACAGCACCCGGTTGATGGTGTCCGTGTCGTTGGTGATGCGGCTCATCAGGTCGCCCGTCTCGTGCTGGTCGAAGAACGACATCGACAGCGTTTGCAGATGCCGGAACAGGTCGGAGCGCATGTCGAGGATCAACTTCTGCCCGATGTGCACCATCAGCAGGGAGTACGCGCCTGAGAACACGCTCGACGCGATATACACCCCCAGCAGGATGACGGCGACGCGGGTCAGCCCGGCGAGGTCGCCGGGGACGATGTACCGGTCGATGGCCTGCGCCACGAGCAGCGGCCCGGCCAGTGTGAGCAACGTGCTCACCACGACCAGCAGGAACACGCCCACCAGATGAAGCGTGTACGGCTTCAGATAAGCCAGAAGCTGCCGCAGTGTCTCGCCCTGATTACGGGCGCTCTCAATGGTTATGCCCCGGCCACCATGTCTCATTCCCATATACCTTACTCCTGCCTCTCAACCTGTCCGTGCCGGTTGTTGTCCGATACAGCCACATCTATCACGCTGTCATCCCGTAGCTGCGAGTAGTAGATCTCCTGGTAGATCGGGCTGGATTTCAGCAGTTCGCGATGCGTGCCCTGCGCGACGATCTCGCCCCGGTCGAGCACAATGATCTGGTCCGCATTGAGCACGCTGCTGATGCGCTGCGCGATGATGAACGTCGTGCGGTTTTCCATCAGCCTGTCGAGCGCCTCCTGAATGCGGTACTCCGTCTCCATGTCAACGGCGCTCGTGCTGTCGTCGAGGATCAGGATGGCCGGGTCGACCAGCAACGCCCGCGCAATAGCGAGACGCTGCTTCTGCCCGCCGGAGAGGTTCGCGCCGCGCGCCTCGACGTGGCTCTGGTAGCCTTCCGGCATCCGCATGATGAAGTCGTGCGCCTGCGCGGCCTTCGCCGCCGCGATGATCTCCTCCATCGAGGCGTCGGGCCGCCCGTAGGCGATGTTCTCCGCGACCGTACCGCTGAACAGCACCGCCTGCTGCATGGCGATCCCCACCTGCGAGCGCAGCGAATGCAGTGTGAGGTCGCGCACGTCGTACTCGTCTACCAGCACGCGCCCTTCCGTCACGTCGTAGAAGCGAGGGATCAGGTTGACGAGCGTGGACTTGCCGGAGCCCGTCGCGCCGAGCACCGCGATGCGCTGCCCCGGCTCCACCCGCAGGTTGATGTTGCGCAGCACCTCGGCGTCGGCGTTACCGTTGTAGTTGAACGTCACATTCTCGAACGTCACGCGCCCGGTGAGCTTCGCCTCGACCGCGCCGGGTCGCTCCTTTACGTCGGGTTCCGCCTCAAGCACTTCCAGAATGCGCTCGGATGACGCGTCGGCGGCGGGCAGCATCGACAGGATCATGCCCAGCATCACAACCGGGAACATGGCCGTCGTCAGGTAGTTGGTGAAGGCGACCAACTCGCCGACCGTGAGGCTGCCGCCGATGACCTCCCTGCCGCCCAGCAGCAGCACGGCCAGCGTGCCCAGATTGGCGATCAGCAGGACGAGCGGGAACGCCCCGGACATCAACTGGTTGACGCGCACGGCCTGCTTCATGTACGCCTCGTTCGCATCCTCGAAGCGGTTGATCTCGTACCGCTCGCGGACGAACGCCTTGACGACCTCCACCCCGGCGAGGTTCTCCTGCACGACGGTGTTGAGGCGAGACAGTAGCTCCTGCACACGCTTGAACAGCGGGCGCGTCACATTGGCAAGCAGCCAGAAGATCAGCGCGACTGCCGGGATCAGCACCAGCATGATGCGTGAGAGGCCGGGGTCGGTGGCGACGAGGAACACGAGGCTGCCGAGCAGCAGCACGACGGCGCGCACGATCATCATGAAACCCATGCTGGTGAACATACGCACCATCTCGACATCGCTTGAGACGCGCGTGATCAGGTCGCCGGTCTGCATTTGGTCCAGGTTGCTGAACGAGAACGTCTGGATGCGCTCGAAGATGTCGTTGCGCAGATCGTAGGCCATGCCCTGCGAGAAGCGGGCCGTATAGAAGGCGCGGAGCACCGTCACCAGTGCCCCGGCCAGCGCCAGCGCGATCAGCCCGCCTGCACCGATCAGGACGATGTTCAGCGCCTGCGGAGTGATGCCCTTGTCGATGACAAACTGGAGCACACGCGGCACGCCAAGCTGCGCCAGCGTTTCGACGACGATCAGCCCCAGCCCGGCAAAGACCCATCCCTTATATGGAGCGAGGTAGCGTACAATTTTCCGAAGTGACTTCATCCGTTTTCCTGTACTGTCAGGTAGCCTATAGCTGCCTCTACGATTTCCGTTTCCAATTGTTCCAGCGTGCTAGCATCCACCGCACCCGGTACCAGCGACAGCAGAAGCGGACCGTGAATCATACCGAACGCCAGACGCGCCGCAAAAAGCGGATCGCGCTCGGTAAACACGCCGCGCTCGATGCCCAGCGCGATGAGCTGTGCGAGGTGTTCAAGCAACTCCTGAACGCCCCTTCCGCGCGGGCAGTCGTCGTCCGGCGTGCTTTCCGGCTGCGTACACCACAGCAGGCGGAAGATGTGCGGGTTCCGGCGGGCGAAGCTCACATACCCCGCCAGCACCTCCGCCGTGACGCGCACCACGTCGCCGTCGCGGGCGCGCGCCAGCGCATCGGCATAGCGGGCGTTCAGCACCCGGCGATGGTGCTCGCGCAGGGCGTGAAGCAGATCGTCGCGGTTCTCGAAGTACGTGTACAGCGCCATCGGCGACATGCCGACCCGCTCGGCAATCGCGCGCATCGATAGCGCGCCCATCCCTTCCTCATGCAGGATGGTCAGCGCCGCGTCGAGAATCCGCGAGCGCGTGGCCGTGATTTCTTCTTCTGTTAGCCTCGGGCGGGGCATCGCCAACCTCCAGTAAACTATACGCTGTATAATATACTGGGTCGCGTGGTTGCCCTGCGAACTTCAAGCATCAGAATCCGGTAAATATTTGCCGCGCTCCAACGCAACCGGTATCTGCGCGCCTGCGTAAAGAGTTACGAATTAACCTCGCCAGGGGTGTTGCCACATTCGCCCCGCCTCATGGGCTAGCAGGAGAACCCAACATGGACCGACGTCCCACCATTATGAGCGCGAACATCCTCTTCCTCGCCTGTACCGTACTGCTGCTCGGCTTTTCCGGGCTGATGTTGCCGATGGGCTGGCGGCTCACGCTCAATGAACTGGCGCTGATCGGGCTGCCGCTGGTGCTGTACCTCCTGATTACGAAGGTTCCCGTCCGCCCGACGCTCCAACTGAAGCCGACGAGCACTGCCATCCTCGCTGTGAGCTTTGTGACCGGCATCGGCTTCTACCTATTCGACCGGTGGGTGGTTATCGTCGTGACCGAGCTGGTAGACTACGTCCCCGCGTACACGCCCGACCTCCTTCAGAGCAATGCGTTCTCCGCCGTGCTAACGGCCATCGGCGTGGTGATCCTCGCGCCGCTGTTTGAAGAAGCGCTGTTCCGCGGCGTGCTTCAGTCCGCATACGCGCGCTGGGGCGGTCTCGCGGCGGTTGTATTCCCGGGGCTGTTGTTTGCCCTGTTCCACATGGACCCCACGCAGACGCTGTTTCTGGTGCCGCTGGCGCTCGTGTTGAGCTGGGTGGCGTGGCGAACCGGCTCGATCTGGGCGGCGGTTGCCATGCACCTGGGCAACAATCTGTTCGTCGGCGTGCTGACGCTGCTCAGCGAGTTCGCGCCCGGGTTCACCATGCCGCAGGACACGATCATTACGGCAGCGACCGGGCTGACCGTGGTCTTTATCGGCCTTGTCGTGCTGAACCGCATCATGCCGCGCCGCCGGGTTGAGGTCGATCCGGAGGATCGCCGCCTGTGGCTGCTCAAGCTGTGGCCGCTGGGGATCGCCGTGCCGATTACTGCGGGGCTTGTTGTGCTGACGGCGTTTGTGGGGTTGTTCCCCGAACTGCTCAGCTTCGGTCTGCCCGTCACGCTGGAGGGCGCTCCCTGGGAGGAAGCGCAGACGTGGGAGTACGACATCTTCAACATGGCCGACGAGCCAGTTGGCGAGGCGACCTGCACCGTGAGCCCCGGCGCATCGACGGTGACGCTGGAGTGCGAGATCGCGCACGAGGGCTTCGAGGTGGACACGAGCAGCGGCTACTGGCAGATGAGCGCCCGCGACGAGCACCTGCTGATTGTATGGGATGCCGAAACCCTGAACATCGTCGAGGGGCGGGTCACCGGCTCGCGTGAGGGCGATGCCGAGTACGAAGTGCTGCTCGAAGCGGCGAGTGAGGACGAGTTAACGATTGTCGTATCGGAGGACGGCGAGATCGTTACTGAGGGCTTCGTGCCAGCGGACAGCGTGCTCGGCGGCGAGCGGGTGGGAACCATAATGATGGGCGATTGGCCGTGGCGGTACAGCGCCCTGCCCTTCAGCGTGCTGATGTCCGGCCAGACGACGGTCGTTGGGCCGTTCTCAGTGCCGCTGATCGAGCGGGAGGCTGTCGTCGTGCGCACCGCCGACCTCTTCCCGACCGCGACGGGCGACGTTATCACATGGCGTGTCTCGCTGGGCGATGAGTATACGGCATGGTACAGTGCCGACGAACCGCACACGCTGGTCGGCTACTCCGACGATATGGTGCGGTGGGTGCTGAGGGAGTGACGGCTTGCAGCCCCGTGCAGTTGTGAATTGGCTATGGAAACGGGAGCCGCGACGTTTAGTCGCGGCGCTTTTTATCCGACCTCACTCCCTCGCGCGGCGCAGCCGCGGCGAGGTCGGGATGAGGAAAAGGTCAGGGGTAGGCTCGCCGGAGCCTACCCCTGTTTCATGCGGGTGGTTTGCAAGCCACCCCCATCTATATAAAGGAAGAGGCAGCCGAAGCTGCCTCTTGGTGATTCTGCTGCTGGCCGTTCGAGCTATTCTGCCAGCCACGCCTCGAGCATCCACCGATACTGGTCAAGCCCGTCACGGATGCCGTCCAGCAGATTGAAGGTGGTGCGATCCTCGGCGCCCTCGGCAGCCGTGATCGCGTCCAGCAGTCGATCACGCAGAGTTTCCAGGTCGGAGATGGTGTTCTGCACCATCTCGGTCGCCGCAGGGACAGACGCGTCCTCGCTCAGCGAGGCGGTTTCCAGCACATGCGCCAGCGTGTGGAGCGGCGTCCCTTCGAGGCTGACGATCCGCTCGGCGATCTCGTCGATCGAATCGTTGATGCTGTTGTACATTTCCTCGAACTTTGCGTGAAGCTGGAAGAAGTCCTGCCCGGTGACGTTCCAGTGGTAATGGCGCAGCTTCTGGTAGAACACAGTGAAATCGGCGAGCAGTGAGTTCAACTGTTGGACCGTATCTGTTGCCACATCAAACCCTTTCTACTACTCGAAAAACACGATACCCGTATCGCCAGATTTTGGCGATGGGCTGTTATATTCATTCTATGTAATGGGGTATGCACTTGGGTAGACAAAAATCATTGATTCTGCCGCTAATCTTCTAATCTCTACTGGTATACAGGCAAGCGGGGAGCCAGGCATGGCGGCCCGGCCCCCGGCTTCCGGAGCGGATTGGTCGGCTGATCAGTGGCCTAACAACTCCGACCGGCGGGAGGAGTTGAAAATCCCGGTTGGATCCTGAATACCCTCGATGGTGGTCAGCAACTCAAAGGTTTCCGCGTCATACACGCGCACGACGTCCTCTTCCCAGTCCGACACATAGACGGCGCTGCCGTCGGCGGTGAACTCGGGGTGCAGCGTGAGCGTGCCGTCCGTGATGCGCTTGACGACCTCGAACGTCCTGCCGTCAAACACGGTGATCTCATTCGGCGTCTCGGCGAACATGGCGTCCGCCCAGACATACGGGCTATGGTGCGTCGAGCGGATGAACAGGCCCGGCCCGCTCGTGGGGATCTCGGCGACGATCTCGTTGGTGTTCAGGTCCCACACGGTGATCTTGCCCTCACCCGCGTGGACGGTTGCGCCGTAGCTCGTGCCGTTGGCCTCCCACACCGCGCCGGAGCCGGGGTGCGGCGTGTCGCCGGTGGGGATCTTCTCGATGATCTCCCAGTTCACCACGTCGATGACCGTCATCCAGTTGTCGGTCTGCGAGGCGATGTAGAAGCGGGTGTTGTCCAGGTTCAGGAAGCCGTCATGCAGGATGCGCCCGACGTTCTCAATCTTGTCGATGGGGAAGGATGGGTCGCTGTAGTCGATGCGCCACATCTGCCCGGCTTCCTTGAGCGCGATGATGAAGTACGGGCCGACCAGCTCCGCCGACACGTCGCTGACGATGCACACCCTCGACTGGACGAAGTTGCCGTCCGGGTCCACCCCCTCGGTGTGAATGACTTTGAGCGGCTCCAGCGTGTGGGCGTCGAGGATCACGGCGGTGTGGGGGAGGTAGTTCCCGGCGATCAGGTACTTGCCGTCGTCGGAGATGGCAAGCCCGCGCGCGTCTTGCCCCACGCGGACCTTCATCACGGCTTGCAGTGAGTACAGGTCGATCTTGAACAGCCAGCCGTCACGCCCGAGGTTAAATGCCCAGCGCGGGTTGGTCGGGTCGAAGACGTAGCCATGCGCGCGGTAGCTGGCCTCGATGTGACCAAGCAGTTTGTGCGTGTCGCCGTCTACCACGGCGATGCTGCGCGCCTCGCGCTCGGTGATCAGCATCAGGTTATCGATGTTGCCACTGTGCGTCGGCGCATCGGGCAGGTCAGCCTCCTCAACAAGCACCTCGCGGCTGGCCGCCACATCCTCAAACTCCCACTTGACGGAGGCGGCGCTCGGCTCGGACAGAATGTAGTTGACCAGCACGTCGATCTCGTCTTCCGACAGCATCGATGACCAGGCGGGCATAATCGTGCCCGGTCGCCCCTCGGCGATAGTCCTGGCGTAGAAGTCAGGCGGCTCGGTCAGCCGCCCGGGGATCAACGCCGGGCCGGTGCCGCCCTCGCGCGTAGGGCCATGGCAGCCGCCGCAGGTGTCGGCAAAAAATTGATCGACCGGCTTCCCGTCGATCACGCTCGCCTCGACGCTCGCCGGTTCCTCCGCCACAACCTCCGGCTCGGGCTCGACTGCCGTCGCGGGCTCGGCCATGCGCAGGTTGGCTACCCCAAACGCCACTGCCACTGCGAGCGTCAGCAGCAGCGCGGCAATCGAAACGATCTCCTTTCTCATCGGAATCTCCTCGCGTCCGCAATCTCCAGAACGGGCCCAACTGGAGAGGAGGGTAAAGGTGATAATTCGCCTCAAATTTCACTGTAATGGGAGATGGGCGGCGCTGTCCTTGATCCGGATCAAGAGGGGCGGCCTTTCTGGCCGGTAGCGTGGGGTAGCCCGCCGCTCAATGAATAATGACCCTAATCTGGGTAACGATTGTCACATACTGCCCCGGCGCGATTAACTCGCAAAATTCAAACATGCTAGCATGCGGGCTAGTATGAAATGATGTGAACCAACTTTCACAAACTCGGACCACTTCCTCGACACCACCACCTATTCTACGCCTCCGTTCCCAACCCGGACCTGAACGCGTATCGACAACGTTCGCACCGAGTGGTCGGGCACCGGCATTCCGGTTTGCCCGGTTTGCTCGTTAACCCCCATGCCTCGCCATACGAGGGCATGTCGCTACCGCTTTAGGTCAACCACTGACATGACAGACAGACTTTGTTGGTGGGCTCGGAGTACCCAATCGCCGGTTCCACCTTTATGGTCAGTCCCATTCAATAGTTCCCATGAACTGGAGGCGTGTGCAAATGTCTCGTAACAACGTTCTTCGTATCCTGCTGGCACTCAGCGCCTTGCTGCTGGTGCTGACAGCCTGCCAGGCGACGCCGCCGGCAAACACGGGTGGGGCGGAGGAGCCCGCCGAGGCGCCGGAGGCCGAACAGCCCGATGAGATTGTTATCGGCGTGTACGAGCCCATGACGGGCGCGATGGCCGCCGGTGGCGAACTGACCATGCAGGGCGTCAACCTGGCGTACAAGCAGGTCCCCGAGGTGCTGGGCGTGCCCATCCGGCTGGTGCTGGTGGACAACCGCAGCGATAAGGCCGAGGCGGCCACCGCCATGCAGCGCCTGATCGAGCAGGAGCATGCCATCGCGGTGATCGGCAGCTACGGTAGCTCGCTCGCGATGGCTGGTGGCGAGGTCGCTGAGGCGGCTGGCATCCCGGTGATGGGCTGCTCGCCGACCAACCCGCTGGTGACGCAGGGCAAGGACTACTACTTCCGCGCCTGCTTCATCGACCCGTTCCAGGGCCGTGTGATGGCCAAGTACGCCGTGGAAGAACTGGGCGTTGAGCGCGTGGCGATCCTGCAGGATGTGGCGCAGGACTACGCGGTAGGCCTCTCGGCCTTCTTCCGCGAGGCGTTCATCGAACTGACGGGTAGCGCGGATGGTATCGTCGCCTTCACATCCTACCAGACGGGCGACCAGGACTTCACCGCGCAGCTTGCCTCCATCATGGAGGCGGATCCGGACGCCATCTACGCGCCGGGCTACTTCGGGGACGGCGGGCTGATTGCCAAGCAGGCCCGCGAGCTGGGCTTTGACGGCTACATCATGGGCGCCGACGCCTGGGAAGCCCCGGAGCTGATCGAGATCGGCGGTGACGCGGCGGAGGGCCTCGTCCTCAGCTCGCACTACCACCCCGAGGCGGAACTCAGCCCGGCCTCGCTGCCGTTTGTCGAGGCCTTCCAGGAAGAGTACGGCGAGCCGCCGAGCGCCTTTGCCGCCCTCGGCTATGACGCCTATATGCTCGTCATCGACGGCATCCAGCGGGCCGGTTCCTTCGACCCCGCCGCCATCCGGGATGCGCTCGCCGAGACGACCAACTACCAGGGCGTGACCGGGACGATCTCGATGGACGAGAACGGCGACGCCGTGATGGACGCCGTGATCCTGACCGTCGAGAACGGCGAGTTCGTCTACAAGACGACCGTTTCGCCCTAGCCGATACCCTTGACGCCGCCCGGGCGGGCGCCTCTTCGGTGCCCGCCCGCCGGACGTCTGCCTTCCCTAACGTCAGCAGCATGAGGGTCTGAACCCGCGGAGGGTTTTATGTCCTTTTCTCTCTTCATGCAGCACCTGGCAAACGGCGTCTCGCTGGGGAGCCTGTATGCGCTGATCGCCATCGGCTACACGATGGTGTACGGCATTCTCCGCCTGATCAACTTCGCCCACGGCGATATTGTCATGGTCGGCGCGTACGTGGCCTTCTACGGCATTGCGATGTTCCTTTTGCCCTGGTGGATCTCGTTCCCCCTCGCGATCGTCCTGACTATCCTGCTCGGCGTGATCATCGAGCGCGCGGCATACAAGCCGCTGCGCGAGGTGCCGCGTTTCCAGCTTTTCACGTCCGCCGTCGCCGTCTCGTTCCTGCTTGAGAACCTCGCCATCGTCGTGTTCAGCGGGCGGCCCAAAGCCTTCCCCCGCCCCCCGTTTATGGACCAGACCTTCACCCTCGGCGGGGTGCGTATCGTCAGCTACACGCCGCTCATCATCATCTCGGCGCTGCTCCTGTTTGGCCTGCTGACGCTGTTCATCCACCGTACCAAGGTCGGCATGGCCATGCGGGCGCTCTCGAAGGACATCGAGACGACCGGGCTGATGGGCGTCGATACCGACCGGGTCATCATGCTGGCCTTTGCCATCGGCTCTGCGCTGGCGGCAGTCGGCGGCGTGCTGTGGGCGATCAAGTTCCCGCAGATCAACCCGCTGATGGGCGTGCTGCCGGGGCTGAAAGCGTTTATCGCGGCGGTGCTCGGCGGCATCGGCAACATCACCGGAGCGATGATCGGCGGCTTCCTGCTCGGCATCGTGGAGATCATGATCGTCGCCTTCTTCCCCGACCTCGCGGGGTATCGCGACGCCTTCGCATACACCATCCTGATCCTGGTCCTGCTGTTCAGGCCCACCGGCATCATGGGTGAAGTCGAGCCAGAAAAGGTGTAAGCATGACGACGATACAGACGCAAGAGCAGCGCGGCGAGCGGCGCTTCGGCCTCACGCACAACCGCATCCTGACCGTCGCGAGCCTGATTCTCTTCATCGGCTTCCTCATCTGGGCGCAGAACAACCTCGACCCGTACAAGCTGCGCATCCTCAACCTGTGCGCTATCTACGCGATCTTCGCCGTGACGTTCAACCTGATCTTCGGCTTCACGGGGCAACTCTCGCTGGGGCACGCGGGCTTCGCCGCCGTCGGCGCGTATACTGCGGCGCTGCTGACGATGTCCGTTGCTCAGAAGCAGGCCAACTTCTTCCTTGAGCCGCTCGTCCCCCTGCTGGCTAACGTGGAGTGGCCGTTCTTGCCGGCGATTCTCGTCGGCGGGGTGCTGGCGGCGCTGACGGGCCTGCTCATCGGCTGGCCCGCCCTGCGCTTGCGCGGTGACTACCTTGCCATTGCCACCCTCGGCTTCAGCGAGATCATCCGCGTGATATGCGTCAACTGGCAGAATGTCACGAATGGCTCGCTGGGCTTGAAGGGCATCCCCGGCCATACCAACCTGTACTGGAGCTGGGGCTGGGCGATCATCACCATCTTCGTGGTGAAGAAGCTCGTGGACAGCAGCTATGGCCGTGCGCTGAAGGCCATCCGCGACGACGAGATCGCGGCGGAGGCGCTCGGCATCCATCTGGCCCGCCACAAGATCCTGGCCTTTACGCTGTCGTCGTTCTTCGTGGGCGTCGGCGGCGCGCTGCTGGCAAACCTGATCAGCACCATCGACCCCAAAGTGTTCATGTTCTTCCTCGCCTACCAGATCGTCGGCATCACGGTGATGGGCGGCATGGGCAGCCTGACGGGCAGCGTCGTCGCGGCGGTCCTCTACACCGTGTTCCTTGAAGTGCTGCGCCCCATCGAGTCGCCGTTCAGCATCGGCCCGATCAATGTACCGGGCATCCCCGGTATGCGCATGGTGCTGTTCTCCATCCTGCTGCTGCTCGTCATCCTCTTCTATCAGAAGGGGCTGTTCGGCGGGAAGGAGTTTAGCTGGGATGGGCTGTTCGCCATCGGCGGCAAGATCCGGGCGCGGTTTGCGCGTGCATCCGTGCCACCGGCCACCCCGCCCGCCAACCTGAAAGAGGAGTAGCACGATGACCATTCTGTTACTCGACAACGTCGTCAAGCGCTTCGGCGGGCTGGTTGCGGTCAACAACTTCTCGACACAGCTTCAGCCCGGCGAACTGTGCGCGCTGATCGGTCCGAACGGCTCCGGCAAGACGACGATCTTCAACCTGATCAGCGGCATCTACGAGCCGACCTCTGGCAAGATCTACTTCGACGGGCTGGATATCACCGGCAAGCGGCCCGACGTGATCGCCGGGCTGGGCGTCGCCCGCACCTTCCAGAACATCCGCCTGTTCAAGGGGCTGGATGTGCTGGGCAACGTGCTCGTGGGGCAGCATCTCCGCGTGCACTCGGACCCGTTCTCGGCGATGTTCGGGCTGCCGAACTACACGCGCGAAGAGCGGATGATGCGCGAGAAGGGCATGGAACTGCTGGAGGCGCTGAACCTCGCCCACCTTGCCCACGAGGAGCCGTCCTCGCTGCCATACGGGCAGCAGCGCAAGCTGGAGATCGCGCGGGCACTGGCCACCGAGCCCCGGCTGCTGCTGCTCGACGAGCCCGCCGCAGGCATGAACCGCACCGAGTCGCAGGAGTTGATGGATTTCATCCTGCACATCCTCGACACCTTCGAGCTAACGATCTTCCTCATCGAGCACCAGATGCGCGTCGTGATGTCCATCTGCCCGCGCATCATCGTCATCGACCACGGCGTGATCATCGCAGAAGGCGCACCGGCGGACATCCAGAACGACCAGCGCGTCATCGAGGCCTATCTGGGAGTGGGCGACTATGCTTCAGGTTAAAGACTTGCACGTCATGTACGGCGGCATCCGGGCGCTTGACGGCATCTCGCTGAACGTCCACGAGGGGCAGATCGTCGCCCTGCTCGGCGCGAACGGCGCGGGCAAAAGCTCGACGCTGCGGGCCATCACCGGCATCGTCAAGGCGCGGCAGGGCAGCATCCGCTTCAAAGGCGAGGAGTTGATCGGCCTGAAGCCGCACCAGATCGTGCGGCGCGGCATTGCGATGGTGCCGGAAGGGCGGCGGGTGTTTACCAACCTGACGGTCGCGGAGAACCTGCTCCTGGGCGCGTACATCCGCAAGAGCGAGGCCGAGATCCAGGCCGACCTGGAGACGATCTTCGAGTTGTTCCCCCGGCTGGCCGAGCGCCGCTCGCAGAGCGCGGGCACGCTCTCCGGTGGCGAGCAGCAAATGCTGGCGCTGGGCCGGGCGCGGATGTCCAAACCGGCGCTGCTGCTGATTGACGAGCCGTCGCTGGGCCTCGCGCCGGTGCTCGCCGAAGAGGTGTTCAGGGAGCTTAAGCGCCTGAACGAAGAGAGCGGGCAGACCATCCTGCTCATCGAGCAGAACGCCCGCGCCGCGCTGTCCATCGCCGACTATGCTTACATCCTTGAGACGGGCAACATCGTGCTCGAAGGCCCGGCCAGGGAGCTCGCGCAGATGGATGAGGTGCGCCAGTCATATCTGGGGGTGCATTAGCGGCCTTCCCACAGCCACACGGTGAGAACAACCCATGACGGACACAGTCGACCTGACCTGGTATGAGGAGGAGGCGCTGGCCTTCCGCAAGCGGGTGCTCGACCGGACGGCGGGCCTCTCTGAGCGGGCGCTGGCCGATCTGGCCGCCCGGCTTGATCGGGAAGAAACGGAATTCCTGACCCGCGAAGCGCTGGCGATGTACCCCGGCGCGAACATCCTCAGCCCGCGCGTGCAGCGGCTGCTCGGCTCGGTCGTCGCCTCCCGCGCAAGCGAGGGCCACCCCGGCGCGAAGTACCAGACCGGTCTGCGCTGGGCGGAGGAAGCCGAAGTGCTCGCCGCCGAGCTGATCTGCCGCGTGTTTGGCGCGAAGTACGCCGAGGTCCGCGCGCTGAGCGGCAGCATGGCGAACATGGCCGTGCTCAACAGCCTGACGGAGCCGGGCGATACTATCTTCAGCCTGTCCACGCCGGTGGGCGGACATATCAGCCACGCGAAGATCGGCGCGGCGGGCTACCGCTGGCTGGACATCCACGCCATTCCCTACGACGCACACAACTGGGAGATCAAGCTCGACGAACTGCGGGCGGAGGTCCACGCACACCCGCCGAAGCTGATCATTGTCGGCGCGAGCCTGATCCTGTTCGAGTACCCGCTGCGCGAGATCCGCGCCATTGCCGACGAGGTTGGCGCGTGGGTGCTGTACGACGCCGCGCACGTCGCCGGGCTGATCGCCGGGGGTGCGTGGCAGCACCCGCTGCGGGAGGGCGCGCATGTGATGACGGCCAGCACCTACAAGAGCTTCGGCGGGCCGCCGGGTGGCATCGTGCTGACCGACGACGCCGAGATCGCCAGGGGCGTGGACCGGGCGATCTTCCCCGGCATGACGGCCAACTACCACACGAACCGCATGGCGGCGCTGGCCGTCGCGGCGGCGGAGATGCTGGCGTTTGGGCGTGAATATGCCCGTGCCTGCTGCGACAACGCACAGGCGCTTGCCAGCGGCTTCCGCGCCGAAGGGCTTAACGTGGCGGGCAAGTCCCACGCCTGCACCGACGGGCACATGCTGGCGCTCGACGTGAGCGAGCAGGGAGGCGGGGCCTATGCCGCCGCCGCGCTGGAGGAGGCCCACATCATCTGCAATATGAACCTGCTGCCTTGGGATCCGCCTCGCCGGGTGCGCAACCCGAGCGGCGTGCGGCTGGCCGTACACGAGATCACCCGCTGGGGGATGGGCCCCGGCGAGATGGCGCGTATCGCCGGGCTGTTCGCCGATGTGCTGCTGCGGCGGCGTTCGGTGGAGGCCGTGCGCGGCGATGTCATCGCGCTCAAGGCGGCCTTCCCCAGCCTGCACTATTGCTTCCCGGAGGAGGAGTGAGTGAAGTCAGAACCCCCTCCCAACCTCCCCCTTGCAAGGGGAGGGGGTAGCTCGCGAAGCGAGCACCGGAGGGGGTTCAGGACTGAACGACTGAGCGTTGTCATGTCACCCTGTAGAAACCGGTCTGAAAGAAGGAAAGAGACAACCACATGGCACGCAAAGAGGTCGTCCTGATCACGGGGGCCAACGGGGAAGTGGGGCACGGGCTGATCGAGTACCTGGCCGAGCGGGGCGAGGTCAACATCGTGGCGCTGGACGTGCACCCGC
>Ga0116169_1000723_pt1 | contig 31719 bp, 31 predicted proteins | sample AD_UKC130_MetaG_FD_89796 | JGI IMG/M metagenome (GOLD analysis project Ga0116169, IMG submission 89796) | Active sludge microbial communities of municipal wastewater-treating anaerobic digesters from Canada - AD_UKC130_MetaG | ecosystem: Engineered > Bioreactor > Anaerobic > Digestate | place...
AACCAGCCTAACATGCCATGTACTCATTGTCAACAGCTTTCGCGGCATAAACGCTTTGCTCAGGTGGTTTAAACACCTGCTTAAATAACCGAGTAAATTTACACACAAATTTGGACTTGACTCCTGAAGAAGGGCATCTGCCTTAAGAGGGCATAAAGAGTCAACAGGGCAGATAGGGTCATTAGGACGATCACAGCGCCTGAGACTATAGCTCTTGCAGGCGACACAGGAACAAAGGCGGCTGCGATATACAGGTCTCCGTCAAGGGTCAGGATCAAGGTATCCCTTGCAGAGTCCAAACCGTCATCAGCCGGGCCGCCCGAAAGTAAGGTCCATCCCGCGAACCTGTAGCTAGGATAGGGGTGGGCGCTGACAGTTATAGGAACACCGGTGAAATACTCCCCGGTCCAGCTTGCTTCGTCAAGCACGCCGGGGGTATTTTTATTTATGTCAAGGGAATTGACCCGTATATAACCGCCTTTGGGATCCTCGTTCACTGCCGTGACTGTCGCCGTTTCACCAAGGCCGAACATGCCGGCAAGGTGCTGTTTGAGGAATGCAGGCCGCTCTCTGGCAAAATCCCGCAGCACTTCTACATTATCAAGCCACCTGTCCCTGGACCTGCCAAGCAGGTTCCACCTATCAAGGTGCTCTTGTATGACAGTGGCGATAAGGGCAGACTGCCTGTCTATCTCCGTCAGCACTACATCGGTCCTGAAGGTGGAGTTCAGATGGTCCATGAACCGGTTTACCAGCTCAGTCCTGAAGCTTTCATTTTCAAGCAGGCCCCGGATGATCATGCCGGGCCATTCCTCTCCGTTTTTCGGGTTGAACCGGGCGGTCGCCCATTCCAGGGCATTGAAGCTGACGTCCCGGTCAAGGCCGAATCCAAGGTCCGTGTCAAACAGCATCCATCTCCACCGCCCGTCAAGATACGGCGATGTCCTGCTGTCCCCTTCTTCCCCCTTGTACCTCCAGAGCCTGATGTTGTTATGGGGCCAGTCGGTGTTGTTGCAGTAAACATTGGCGATGAAATAGTCGAGATAGTTGCCCGTGTCTATCAGGCTCTCCAGATAGACATAATTTTCGGCGTCCGCCAAATCGTGGCTTCTGATGAAATCCATCATATCGAAATATGCCTGTTCATCCCCTGGCGAGCCCTCCGACAGGACGCCGTTGTCTTCCAGGATCACGACCCTGTTCGGGTCGGCATTGTAGTGGTTTTCAAGATAGAACCGGTCCTGTCTTTGCTGGATGATGTGGATACCCCAGAATTCACCGTTTATAAAGACTACGGCCGGCCTGCCGCCCTGGGTGGCAATGTCCGTATGGGCAGTGAGCGCCTGCATAAGGCTGTCCCTAAGCATCGTATTTACCCAGTCGTTGCCGGAGTTCCTGAGCACAAGCCTTTTGAATTCGGTTATGGGAGCCCTGGTAGCGCTGGCTGTGAGCCCCTTGAATATTTCATGGGCGAATGTGCTTTTTGGATCATATTGAGCGCCTGCATACAGCCTGAGGCTTTTTTGCGGGTAGGCGCTAGTCCTTCCGCCGTGTATGCGCAGCCCTGCGTTTTGTGAGATGACCTGCGCGCCTCCGGATTCGAAAAACTCCACATAAACGGGCCGTTCCCAGTCATCCCCGTTCTGGTGATAGTTGGCAGGAGTATTCATCCCGATGATGGCCCTGGGGTTTTTGAGCCTCCAGCTTTCAAACACTGCTCCGGGCACATAGATACCCTTTTCCTTGTCAAAAAGGTTGTCAGGATCCGTAATCAGGGATATTACCGGCAGACTGTACCTTTTGTCAGCTTCGGGGGCTACAAAGTAGGTCCGGGTCGCTGTTTCCCCGGGGCCGGTGCCTGCCTTGAACACCCTGGCCCTGACTACCGTACCCTTGAAGGAGGGGGCGTCTGAAACAGGCCATGAGGGCAAGGATGTCTGTATATCCCTGTAGAGGTTTGGCTCACCCTCCCTGTCCCTTATCATGATCGGTCCCGTGTATAAAGGAGAGGACTCGTCAGGCTCGCTCCCGTCTAAAGTGTACCGGATCACAGCATCCTTTTCGGTAGTTGAGAGCTCAAGCAAAAACTCTTTAGCATAAAAGCCGCTGTCATGGGAGAATGAAGGCGGCTCCGGTACAGACTCACATACGATGCCGCCTGCGTTGCCGGTGCCCGGAGTGGATGAACTGAAATAGACAAGAGTCCGGGACCCGTCAGTTATACGGCCGTAGGAAACATTGGACCGCATCTCCGCAGGATACAGCCTGTCCACTATCTTCCCGTTAGTGTCCGCCAGCACGACATCCTCGCCGAGGGTACTTAGCCTGAAGCTGGTATGAAGCTGTCCGCCCGGGCTCCTTCGGTCCTTTCCCGATGCAAAGACAAGCAGATGGCCCTTGCCCTCGATCAGCGTGCCCTCAGGGAACTGCCACTTGAGAATGTCCACGCTGTCCGACAGATACCAGCCGGAAAGGTCGACAGGCTTGCTTCCGTCATTGTAAAGCTCTATCCAGTCATGATATTCCCCATCCTCATCTGCTGCGGCACTGTCGTTGGCCGCCATTATTTCATTGATCCGGATCAGCCCTAACGCAGACAGGCCCCGGGAATAATGATATTCAAGATACCCAAGGCCAAGGGCCAGGGATATCAACAAAACTGCAAGGAGTATAACTATGACCTGCTTCATGGCACTCCTCCTAGTGCGGCGGGATATGCCCCTTCTATGCATTATGGGCTATATTGGCGCTGAGCTGGCTGTGGAAATCTGCCTGTGGCAGCCATAAGCCGGATGCCTTCACTTCATAGCCTGATGCTTCGATGCTCTGCGCATACTTGCTGTTTGATACGGCCTTAAGCCCCAGCTTCTTTACCAGGCGGTAAAGCCAGCCCGGCTCATCCTGCCCTGTCTTGATCTCGAACACTACCGTACCAGGGCTGTGCTCCTTGAAAAAGAGGCCCTCCTGGAACAGGCAGCGGCCCGCAGCGCTCCTGACGCCATGGTCCATGGTCAGCCTCAGGCCTGACCCGTCTATAGCTTCAAACCCCTGCCTGCGGTATTCCACGATGGTTTTGGGGCGAAAAGCCTTTAGAAGCACCAGCCGCTCAAACTCTGTAAAAACCTCGCCTGACGCCCCGGCCCAATGCCAGGAATCCATGAACTCCCTGTACTCGGCCAGGGTAACGAAGGTACTGTATTTTAACATGGCGTTACCGGACTTTGTCTTCAACTCAACGGACAGCCTTGCCGATTCATCTGGCTGATCCGTATATGTCCTGATCCTGAGCTTCACCCTGCCATAATCTCCGTCATCCTTTTCCCTGTATGCCAGGTACCCAAAGGTATCGAAATACAGGCTGCGGACAAGGTAGCCCTTTTCATGGCCTGACAGCCTGGTGTACCTGTCCTCCCGAACATAGGGCGTTATGGCATGGAGCACCTGGTAATACTGCTTTATGTCCAGCTTGTATTTTAGCTCAAGCCGCGTTACTACTCTCATGTCGAACCTCTACACCGGAAGGGCAAGCTGGGGTGCCAGGAGCGATACCTTTTTGACACCGTCGAGCCTGTTTATATCCTCAACGAGTCCCTTTGCCAGGTCGGCCTTAGGCGCCTGCAGCTCGTACACGGTCTCCCACCTGTCCTCTTCTGCCTGATGCGACCTTATCCGGGCATACACCTGGTATGACCTGAGCACGTTTTCGATCTCCGATGTCAGGCTGCTGCCCCGGCCTGATACTACCAGTACGAATTCACCCTGGAGGGGTATCCGGTACCTGAGCAGGAAGGCAACCATGACGACCAGCGATATGGCAAGGGTCGCAGCGATCGTTACCGTCCAGTTGTAGGTGCCACAGCCCAGACCAACCCCTATTGCCCAGAACAGGAATACCATGTCCCTGCTGTCCTTGATAGGGGTGCGGAACCTTATGATGGACAAGGAACCAACTAGCCCAAGGGAAAGCACAAGGTTGCCCTGGATGAAGAACATGACCATGGTGACGATGGGCGCGATCACCAGCATGGTGACCAATAAGGAAGGCTCATAGCTCATGCCCCTGTGGGTAGCCTTATATACGACTGCTATAAAGGCTGACAGCGCAACAGAGAACAAGATAGACACCAGAAGGTTCAATAGCTGCTGGCCGGGTACCATCAGGTATCCAATAATAACATCCCACATATCCAATCCTCCATTATATTGTTTATGCAATGCTCATCCGGCGCTTGCTCAGCAAAAAAATGCGGTTGGGAAAACAATCCCAACCGCTTATTTGCATCGAAGTCCGAACCTGGGGCTGCTTGAACCGCTAAGCGGTATCATGCCGTCTTCTATTGCAGTTTGATATAGTCCGAATGTACATAGCCGGTAGTGCTGCCATATTTGATTTTGTACCACTTGCCGCTGACTCCCGTGATCGTCACTGTCTTATTGCGCTGGAGCTGGCCCACTCTGCTGTAATCGGTGCCTGGGCCGGAGCGGACATTCAGCACACTGGCGGTCACTATACCGGTAAGCTGGTCAGACCCCTGGTCTCCCCTGCTTGTACCAGACTGGGTTACGGTGAGATATTGGGCCGATACATAACGCTCCTGCCCGTTATACAATACCTTGTACCAGTCGCCGCTCTTGCCGGTTATGGTCAGCTTGGTCCCCTTCTGCACCAGGCCTACGCTTGCATAATTGGTGCCCGGGCCCGTGCGCACATTGAGGGGGCCTGCGTTGACCGTACCCGTCTGTGTCGTCTGGGGCGCATCTTCCTTTGGAGCCTGGGATACGGTGAGGTACTGGGCTGATACATAGCGCTCTTTCCCGTTGTACAGGACCTTGTACCAGTCACCGCTCTTGCCGGTTATGGTCAGCTTGGTCCCCTTCTGGACCAGGCCGACGCTGCTGTAGCTGGTGCCTGGACCCGTGCGGACATTGAGGGGGCCTGCATTGACCGTACCTGTCGATAGAGTTACGTCTAACAGTTTTACATAATCGGAGTGAACATAATTTACCTTGCCGTTGTATTCTATAGAGTACCAGTCACCGGTCTTGCCAAGTATGATAAGCCTTGTGTCCTTTTCGACCATGCCGACCGAGTGGTTCTTCGTGCTGGGACCGCTGCGGACATTCAGCTTGCTTGCCGTTACATAGCCCAGCTTCCTTGTATCCGTATTCGGCGGGGGAGCAGGATCTACAGGCGGCGGGCTCGGGGGATCCGGGACCGGCGCAGGTGCCGGATCCGGCTTGGGCGAGACTGCCGGTGTGATGTAGTCCTTGTGTACATACCCTGTGGTATTGTTCGTCTTTATCTTGTACCAGGTGCCCGATTCGCCTGTGATCTGTACCACAGCGCCTCTTTTGAGCTGCAATATTACAGCATACTCTGTGCCGGGGCCCTTGCGGACATTAAGGACACTCGCGTTGACCGTGCCCGAGCTTGGCAGAGGCGTAGGTGTCGGCTTGGGTGTAGGTGTTGGTGTTGGCTTAGGCGTCGGCGATGGTGTCGGCTTGGGCGTAGGTGACGGAGTAGGCGTAGGTTTAGCCGTAGGCGTAGGAGTAGGCGCCGATGTAGGCTTGGCTGTCGGCGACTGAGTTGGCGCCTGGGTCGGCTGTACCGTTGGCTCCGCCGTTGGGGCTGCGGTGGGTGAAGCTGTAGGAGATGCAGTCTCCGTGGGTTCAGGATCTACCGTCGGCTCTCCAGATGCATCAGGTGAGGGTGAAGCGGACGGGTCCTGGCTCGCTTCAGGCGAAGCTGAAGGTGTCGGGTCGCTTCCCTGGTCCGGATCTTCCGGCGGGGTCCCGTACAACAGCGTCAACTGGGTAGTCGGATAATAGAATTCCAGGATCTCAGTGTAATTGAAGCCTTCCCTTGCCATCTGCTGGGCGCCGTACTGGCTCATGCCTACTCCATGGCCCCAGCCTCCTCCGTTGAGCACATAGGCATCGCCTCTGTCTTCAAGGGAGACAAGGAGGCTGTACAGGTTCAGCACGCTTCTGGCGTTGTTTTTATTAAAGTTTATGGTTTCTTCGATGGTATCATATGTGCTGATAACATTCAGCTCGGTGCCCTTTGGCACAAGCCCGATGCTCTCATACTGTGTGCCCGGGCCCTTCCTGATATTGAGCTGCTCGGTCTTGACTGTCCCGAGGATGCCCCCATCGGGCATCTTCACGCTGGGGTTCAGGGTGACAAGCCAGCTGGCTACATAGTATTCGCCGCCCTGGTAACTGATCTTGTACCACTGCGAAGTCAGGTGCCTTGCATTGACTTCTACGGTGATGTAGCCCTTGTCTATCCTGCCGCTCTCGTTCGGGGGCTCGAAGAATAGCTTCTTTATGCTTAGGATGATGATATCCGAATCTTCGGTGCTATAGCCCTTCGAGCTCAGCGATGATTTCATGCGCTGTCTCAGCCGGTTCTGAAGGTTACTGTCCACAGGGGATTTGTAGTATGTAACCGTCCATCTTGCCCTGGTATTGGAAGTATTCCTTACATCGTAGGGATCGTCTTTTACCACGGAATAGGGCAGGTCTTCGACGAATATGTTCTTGGAGGCCTCGGTCTTGCCGCCGTTGCTGGCGGAGTAGAAAGTACCGACAAACTTGCCCTTGTACATCAGGACCTGGCCCCTGGTCTCGTCAACTGCCCTGATGCATTTGTCATATATGGGGTCATAGCCTTCATAGACCTGGCTGTCCTGGGTGTCATACACATCATAGTATGAGCTTGAACGCCTGGCCCTGGCGGCATAGGTCCTGGCTGCGACCGCTTGGGCTTTCAGGGCTTCCAGCGGCCAGCTGTTGGACATCTCGAACGGCAACACCCCATACAGGTAGGTCTCCATGTCTATATGGTTCACCAGTCTGATGCCGCCGTTTGCGGTCCTGACCTCCATATCCCCTCTGTAGTTTTTCCAGCCGTAGGACTTGTTGTAGATCCTCAGGTGGCCGTCCTCCCGCTTGAACATGAAGGGGCTGGACAAAGTATATGTGCTGCTGCTGTTTTTAAGCTGCAGCTTCCCGCTGGCAAGGGCTATCGTATACTTGATGCCGCTTTCCAGCTTGATGTCCGGATAGCCTTCAATGGTGTAGCTGCCGTTAACATATAGATCTATAGAAGTGGGGGCCCCCATCGATGTCAACGCAACGCGGATCATGCTGTAATCTATGCTTGCGTAAGCAGGTTTTACCCACACAAAGTTGAAAGCTACCAGCAGGCTCAATAAAACCGCTAAAAATCTCCGCATACTACCACCGCCTTTTGAAGTTTTATGGGGGCACTTTCTGATAAACAGGAATACACACCCTAAATACTACTTGTTCGACGTATTCCGCTTTTATCCTGCCTGGAGCTCGATATTTTTGCCCAAAATAAAAAAGACCTGATAAAATCAGATCCTTCTTATGTAGATATTTATACTTATGTCACATCTTTTGCCGGCTTATTGTTCCTGCTTCGGAGCTCCCACAGGGCATACATCAGCACAAGCGCCGCAATCGATGCAAAGGTCCTCGTCAATCACATAGATATCGCCTTCGGAAATAGCCTCGACCGGGCACTCCTGCATGCAAGCGCCACAAGCTATGCATTCTTCACTGATATAGTGTGCCATCTTCATGTCACCCCCCACAACCCCTATTGAATCTATAACATTGTATCACTTATTGTCATAAAAAGAAAGCACTTTTTTGCGCAGATTCCTATGCAAGGAAACAGAGGGGATCTCATTCCTCCAGCAGGGATATTATCTCAGGGTCGTCAGGCAATACCTCTTCTTCGTCGCCGTGGCTGCCGGCGCTGTCTTCAAGGAGCTGGATCCTGTTCAGCGGATATTCCTTTATCTCGACAACATCATCCTCCAGCAGGAGCTTGACCCTGACGAGCTGTTTCAGCTTGTTCACGTCCAGTACGGTCGCCCTGCCGTCAGGCGTCATGACTTCCCTTCCTATCTTGGGCAGGAGCTTGTCTATCTCCTCATAATAATCCTGCTCGTACTTCAGGCAGCACATCAGCCGGCCGCACAGGCCCGAGATCTTTGCGGGGTTGAGCGACAGGCATTGCTCCTTGGCCATTTTTATCGAGACAGGATGGAAATCATCAAGGAAAGTGCTGCAGCATAGGGTCAGGCCGCAGGGCCCCAGCCCGCCGAGCAGCTTGGCCTCGTCCCTGACGCCGATCTGCCGAAGCTCGATCCTCGTCTTGAATATGGCCGCCAGGTCCTTGACCAGCTCTCTGAAATCTATCCTGCCCTCCGCCGTGAAATAGAATATTATTTTGCTGGAGTCGAAGGTCAGCTCCACATCGATCAGGTTCATGGGCAGATTGTGTTCGGCTATCTTCTGCTCGCAGATCCTGAAGGAATCCTGCTCCCTGGCCTTGTTCTCCTCATATTTGCGCCTGTCCTCCTCAGTGGCCTTGCGTATGACGCTCTTGAGGGGAGAGACTATTTCGTCAGGCGAAACCAGGCGGGGCTCAACCACCACCTCGCCGTATTCTATGCCGCGGGCAGTCTCTACTACGACATGGTCATTCAGCTTCAGCTCTATATCCTTAGGGTCAAAATAATATATCTTGCCTGCCTTCTTAAAACGCACACCTACCACAAGCTGCATCAATGTACCCCTTCCTTGAAACCTAAAAGCATATTATCTATAGCAAGCTCGAAATTTCCATAATTATTCAACGATCTTGCGCACCGCTCGATCGATTGTATGATATCCATAAGCCCCTTGCTCGTAAACCTCATGGTCTGTCTGCGCAGCAGGTCGACCTTGTCGGCGTTCACTACCAGGCTTTCGTCCCCGGTTTCCTTCATGACCAGCAGGTCCCTGAACCACAGCTCCACCATATCCAGCAGGTTGAAAACTGATTCCCGCCTTTGGGCAAATACCGGACCCAGCTCCAAAAGCCCGGACAGGCCTGCTGAGTCGAGTCCTGCAAGCAGCCGGTTCCTCTGCTCCCTGAAATCACCATCCCCGGCCAGCTCCAGCGCCAACCCGGGTATCCCCCGGGCAAGGGCTGCATATACCCTGGCCTCCTGGGCAGGCAGTCCAAGCCTTTGCATCACTATTTGAGCCGCATCCCGGACAGGCAGGCTGCTGATCCTGAAGATTTGGCACCTGGACAGGATAGTCGGCAGCAGGGCATTCATATTCTCTGTCAGCAATATGATACAGGCATGGTCCGGAGGCTCCTCAAGGGTCTTCAAGAGGGCATTCTGGGCCTGCTCGGTCATTCTGTCCGCTTCATATATGAAAAAGATCTTCTTTCCGTTTTGAAATGGTTTTACGATGATATCGTCCCGCATCGCCCTGATCAGATCGACCGGGATGATCTGCTTGTCTTCAGGCCGGCTGATCCGGGATACATCCGGATGATTGCCGCTGTCATACTGTCTGCAGGTCTTGCAGGCATGGCAGGGCTTGTCCCCCGGTGTACGGCACAGCATGGCCTTGACAAAGAGAGAGCTCAAGGTTTTCTTGCCGGCACCCCTGGGACCTGCAAATATATAAGCATGGGCAATCCGCCCGCCCGACAGGATGCTGTCCATCATCCTCAGGAGCTGGGATTGCCCCACTATACCGCTGGTATTCATGCGCCGATCTCTCCATGTAACCGCTCATGATCAAATCAGAACTTGCGGAATGTCTCAATGTTCAATACGAACACAGTGGCCCCGCCTACCATGACCTCGATGGGGTAAGGAACATACACTCCGGCTGTACCGGCGACAGGGGAAGGAGATGTGGCGACCTGTTTCCTGCTCTTGCACACCTTTTCGATAAGCTCCATGGCATGGTCAAGCCTTTCCTCGTCAACACCGATCAAAAGCGTGGTGTTGCCGGCTCTCAGGAATCCGCCGGTGGTAGCCAGCTTGGTCACACTGTAGCCGTCGCTCATCAAAGTGGCCGTCAGCCTTTGAGCATCTTCATCCTGGACTATTGCAATTATAAGCTTCATGATCCAACTCCCCCTTCGGCTCGGATGAACAGGCAAAAAATAATAGCCATAATTCTATGACTATTATATATTACTTTTATTGTTAAGGCAAACACCAAATGCAGAGAGGTTAGGCTCCTGCCTTTTTCTTTACCATTTTGAGCCTGAAGAAATCCTCCCTGTCCTTTTCCTCTAGCTGGTCCTGTATGAGCTTCACCAGGTCCCTGTACCTGGGTATCTGGATGTTTTCCAGGGCATTGGTCCGCTTTCGGGTCTTCTTGATCTCATTGGCCAGTTTGTAAATGGAGGTCTCGATCTCCGCAAGCTCGAAAAGCAGCAGCTTCACCTTGTGGAAGCTTACAAGAGCGGCATCTATCGCAGCGTTGGTATGAAAAAAGCTGTAGTGGGGCTCCGGATCCTCCTTGGCATACCGGACCTCCGGGATCTCTACGCCCATGACGCTCCTGAACCTCACATTGAAGTCCGTTTCCTCCGGGACCGACAGGGCAATGTTCTCCACTTCGCTTATGCCAAGGGTGATATTGGCCATCTGGAGGGCCCGGTAGGCCTCCTCGAAGGAGGAATCGATCCGCTCCTGGATGTCCCTGGCCTTGTCTACCAGCCCCATCATCTCACGGATCAGTACGTTGCGCTTCCTGTCAAGCAGCTCAAAGGCCTTTTTCGAAAGCTCCAGGGAAACCTGTGCGCTCATCAGATTAGCTTTTGTAGGCGTGCTGTCAGCCATATGCTTCACTTCCTGCCGTATTTCCTGTAGATCTCAGGGGAGATCCGGTCGAGCTCCTCCTGAGGCATTATGGACAACAGGTGCCAGCCCAGATCAAGGGTCTGGGTTATGTCCCTGTTTTCATTGAAGCCCTGCTTTATGAGCCGTTCCTCGAACTGCCGGCCGAATTCCAGGTACCTGGCGTCCGTATCGGACAGGGAATCCTCACCGATGACCTGGGCCAGGTCTCGGACCTCCTTGACCCTGGAATAGGTCGAGAAGATCTGATTGGCCAGATCCGGATGGTCCTCGCGGGTATAGCCCTTGCCTATGCCGTCCTTCATCAGGCGGGACAGGGACGGGAGCACATCCACGGGTGGATATATGTTGTTCTGGTAGATATCCCTGCTCAATACTATCTGCCCCTCGGTGATATAGCCGGTCAGGTCCGGTACGGGATGGGTGATGTCGTCATTGGGCATGGTGAGTATGGGTATCTGGGTTATGGAGCCCTTCCTGCCCTTCATCATGCCGGCCCTTTCGTACAGGCTGGCAAGGTCGGAATACAGGTATCCCGGGTACCCCTTCCGGCTCGGCACCTCCTCCCTGGATGCCGATATCTCCCGCAGGGCCTCGCAATAACTGGTCATGTCGGTCAATATCACCAGGATATGCATGCCATGCTCAAAGGCCAGGTATTCCGCTGCAGTCAGGGCACACCTCGGAGTGGTGATCCTTTCGACTATCGGATCATCCGCCAGATTGATATACATGACAACCCGCTCCAGCACCCCGGACTCCTCAAAGCTCCTTATAAAGAAATCCGCCTCATCGTGCCTGACGCCCATGGCCGCAAATACTATGGCAAAATCGCTGCCCTCCTCGGAAGCGATCCTGGCCTGCCTTACTATCTGGACGGCAAGCTCATTGTGGGGCAGGCCGTTTCCCGAAAATATCGGCAGCTTTTGCCCTCTGATCAGGGTCAGGAGGAGGTCTATGGATGATATGCCGGTCTGTATGAAATTCCTGGGATACTGCCTTGCGACAGGGTTGACCGGCCTGCCGTTTATATCCCCCCTGCTCGGACTGTATACTGCCCCGCCGCCGTCAATCGCTTCACCTATGCCATTGAAGGTCCTGCCCAGGATCTCTTTGGACAAGGGTATGGTAAGAGGCTTGCCCGTGAACCGGACGGATGTATTGATGGATGACAGGCCTGTCGTACTGCCGAATACCTGGACGACCGCCTTGTCCTCGTCAAGCAGGACCACCCTGCCCTTCCTGCCGCTTTGGCCGTTGTCGGCATACAGCTCGACTATTTCGTCGTAGGCCGCATCCGATACCTCCGACAAGACTACGAAGGGCCCTTCTATCCTATCCAAACGGAGATATTCATTTCTCACCTTGTCTCACCTTCTAAATATAGCGCTAAACGCCGGACTGCCCGCCGGTTCATTATCAACAGCCGTCTGCGGCATGCTCTGATCCTATGATCGAAAATCACAGAGGCCTTATAGGGCATTACCTATCTATGGCCCCAGACCAACGCCATCAGCTAGTGCAGGCTGTTGTTGAGTCATTTGAAAAGACTTAGTGTAGTAGCCTTAGAGCCTGTTGACTCAAGCGTAAACTGCGTCCAGCTCATCATAGAACCTGTCTATCTCCCTGTTTATCCCGTCAAAGCCGCTCAGGTCATCGTTGGGGATGGTGTATTTCATCCTGAGGATCCTGTCAAACAGCTTGTCATCCCGTATCCTTGAGATGGGTATCCCCTTCCTGACGGCCTTGTAGGCCCTGCTGTACAGGTGGCTGATCGTCTTGAGCATCAGGTACTGCTTGCTCAGAGGCACATAGGTATCCTCACTGTGATACGCGTTCTGGCTCATAAAGCCATTTTTCAGGAGCCGGGCGATCTCCAGTATCAGCCTCTGGTCGTCGGGCAACACATCCTCACCGACAAGCTTTACGATCTCCAGAAGCTTTGTCTCCTCGTGCAGGAGCCTGAGCGCCTGGGCCCTCAGATCCACAACGTCCGAGGCTGCATTCTCCTTGTACCAGTCGGCCAGGCGGTCCATGTAGCCGCTGTAGCTCGACAGCCAGTTGATGGCCGGGAAATGGCGCGCATGGGCCAGCCTTCTGTCCAGGGCAAGGAATGCACCCACAAAGCGCTTGGTGTTCTGAGTCACAGGCTCTGAAAAATCACCTCCGGGAGGTGAGACAGCACCGATGATCGTGACGGAGCCCTCCTGCCCGTTCAAGGTTTCCACCATGCCTGCCCGCTCATAAAACTCCGCCAGCCGCGTCGGAAGATATGCCGGGTAGCCCTCTTCCGCAGGCATTTCCTCAAGCCGTCCGGAGATCTCCCTCAGGGCTTCGGCCCACCTGGAGGTAGAGTCCGCCATGATGGCCACATGGTAGCCCATGTCCCTGTAATACTCCGCCAGGGTTATGCCCGTATAGATGCTGGCCTCCCTGGCCGCGACCGGCATGTTGGATGTATTGGCGATCAGGACTGTCCTTTCCATCAATGAACGCTTTGTCCTGGGATCGATAAGTGCCGGGAAGTCCTCCAGCACCTCCGTCATCTCGTTTCCCCGCTCACCGCAGCCCACATACACGATGATATCGGCATCGGACCATTTCGCGAGCTGGTGCTGGGTCATGGTCTTTCCGGTGCCGAAGCCGCCCGGTATAGCCGCCGTACCGCCCTTGGCAATGGGGAAGAACATGTCCAGGATCCGCTGACCGGTTATAAGAGGCCGGTCGATAGGCTTCCGCTTCATCACCGGCCTGGGTGTCCGCACAGGCCATTCCTGCATCATCTTGAGCGGTACTTCCCTGCCGTTGTCATCTCTCAGGACCACCAGGACCTGGTTCAAATCGTAGCGCCCGTCAGGCACCACTGAGACTACAGTCCCGCTTATGCCCGGCGGGACCATGAGCCTGTGCATGACCGAGCCTGTCTCCTGCACCTGTCCGAATACCTGCCCCGGGCCCAGCTTTTGCCCGGTGCTTACAAGCAGGCTGACCTCCCATTCCTTCTCTTCGTCGATGGATATAAGGCCGATCCCCTTGGGCAGATAGCCCGGCGACATGCGGTTTATCGCGTCAAGGGGCCGCTCGATGCCGTCGAATATACTGCCGATTATCCCAGGGCCGAGCCTGAGTGACAGCGGCCTTCCCGTGGATATTATCTCCTCGCCTATTTTAAGGCCTTCAGTCTCTTCATAGACCTGTATGGTCGCCTTGTCCCCGTCTATCGATATGACCTCGCCGATGAGCCTGTCCTTGCCGACCATGACCATTTCCCTCATCCTGAAGGCTCTCATGTTTCTGCCTCTGATCACCGGGCCGTTTATCATAGAAATTATGCCCTTGTTCTCTGCCATTCGTGACACCACCTAAATATGCAAATACTCCGTTACGGTCTGCCCGATTATCTCCCTGCCGTCCTCCAGGAGGGATGCAAGGGTGTGCTCAGCCTTCCTGGTGCCCTTGCCGTTAACGCAGATGCAGCCCCCCAGGATCCCGTCGTCCGCCTCAAGCAGCGTATATGCAGCATCCGGTACGGCACTGCCCAGGCACCGCCTGATAAGGTCCTGATGGGCCTTGAGGTCCCGGGAAGTGAAATAAAGCCTTAGCTCCTTCTCGCCCTTCATGCTGCCAGCTGCCTGGTATATGGACTTTTCAAGAAAGGCGGCATAGGCCCCGGTCCCCGCAAAGGTATCAGCCAGGACTCTAAGGTCGGCTATGGTCCTCTCCAGCAGTTCATTGCGTTTGGCCAAAAGCTTTTGCTTTGATTCCTGCTTTGCCTTCGATATTATCCGGGTATACTCCGCCTGGGCTTTTATTGCACTCTCCTCGATGATAAGGGCACATTCCTCGTCAATGCTCTGCTTTTCGGCCGCCATCTTTTCGTCTATGCTGCGAAAAGCCTTATCGACCTTCTCTGCAGATTCCTTTTCGGCCTTATCCAGCACGATCCCGGCAAACAGGTTCAGTTTATCCTCAATAGTGATCATAATCAAGCACCTCAGATCTCCAAGCCGATGGCTTCCCTTATATAACGGGTGATACGGTCCACGCCCTTCCGTGACCCGTGCCTGTCGGGTATCTCCACTATCAGCGGAAGGGAGGTCTTTAATTTCATGGCATTGAGCTCTTCCCCGACAAGCTGCGACAGCTTTTCGGTTATGACTATGATGCCTGTCTCTCTGTCATCAGCTGCCGCTTTCAGCGCATCCAGCACTTCCTCCCGCTCATGGGCCACCACGCCTTTGACGCCTGCCAGGCGCATGCCCACAAGGGTATCCACATTGTCGCTTATCAGGAAAAGCTTCATATCACAGCGCTCCCAGGATCATAATAGAAATTATGAGGCCATATATGGCGATACCTTCGGCCAGGCCGACGAAAATCAGGGTCTTGCCAAGGAGCGAGGGGTCCTCTGAAACAGCACCCAGGGCTGATGATGCCACAGAGCCTACCGCGTAGCCTGCACCGATGGTCGCAAGCCCGGTTGACAAGGCTGCAGCTATGAAGCCAAGGCCGTTGCCGCCTGATGCACCTGCCGTCTCGGCAGCGCTCGCCATATCAGGGATCAGCATGATCACTGCCCCGGCCATGATCGGGACAAAGGCCGACAGGTTGAGCTTCAATGCCTTCTTTGTAGTAAGCCTGCCTAAAGAACCTTTGAATCTGATCACGAGACCCGCCGCGGTCGTTAGTACAACAACACAGACTGCTGCAATCAACAATAAGTACATGTTCCTACCTCCTGAAGAATTAAACTTAAGGTTTATAATGCCGCCTTGCGGCCGGCAAACGGCCTGCGCTTCAGCCTGTACCCCAGCCTGACCGGTTCATAGGGTACGCCTGAGCCCTCGTAGTACTTGCTGAACAGTTCATAGTATTCGAGCCTTAAGCCCTGTATGAATACGATCAGGCCTTCCAGGCCGATGATGACAAGGTTGCCTATGATCAGGATCAAGACCCCCGAGGCATTATGGATCATCTCCGACATGGTGAGGAAGGCTATGAACAGACCAACATGGTTCAGCGCAAAGGCCCCCACCCTTATGAAGGAGATGGTATTGCTCAGCATGCTGAGTATGGTCTCAAGGATGCCAAAGCCGCTTTCGATATAATAATCCGAAACCTTTTCATCATGCAGGGGCGTCTTTCTCCTGATAAGGTTGGCCAGGGGCTCCTTTACGACCGTCACCCCCAGGAGCACTGCCAGTACGGCGATGACTGCCGGCAGCGGCACCGGCAGGGTGCCATTCAGCGCATACATAAGCACGGTCGTAATGAGTATCCAGTAGAACAAAAGCCCCGCCAGGCCATTCTGGCCGAACAGGCCGTCCTTGAGGTCCCTGCGCCTTATGGCATTTGCCAGGTTGTATATATATGCCGTCGTCAACAGGACAACGCCCAGGGCGATCGCCCCTATCAGCATGGCGTTTATATCCTCCATAGGCCTGACCAGAAGGACCGGGATCACTTCCTCAAAGCCAAATACGCTGCCGTACAGGGCACCAAATACCATTGAGCTCAAGCCCAGCCTTGAGAGCACGCCCCCAAGCGCTGACCTGTGCCTTACCCTGCTCAGATACAGGCCTGCCAGAAGAAATATCAGCCCCTGCCCCAGGTCACCGAACATGGCCCCAAACAAGACCATATAGCTTATGCCCACAAAGGCGGTGGGGTCGAGCTCGTTGTAGGAGGGTATGCCGTACATGGCCACAAGGGCCTCAAAGGGCCTTATGAAAACAGGGTTTCTAAGCTTTGTCGGGGGTGTGATCCTTTTGCCGACGGTTTCTGCCGCCTTGTAATGGATCTGGGTCCGGCTCGTCACCGGCTCAAGCCTTTTCTCCAGCTCTGCCTTTTTCCGGGCAGGGATCCATCCGGCCAAATAAAAAAACTCCGTGCTCAGGGCAGCGTCCCTTTTTACAACTTCCATCTTTTCATATACCTTCACATGGCTGTATGACCTCAGGACCTCGTCACCGTATTCGGACTTGAGATTTTCGATCCGGTCCCTCAGCCCGGCCATTTCAGCCTCAAGGCCTTGTATTTCTCCCGTCAGCCTTTCCGTTATCTCCCGGGGCGTACCTGAATAGTCCTCGGGCACATCAAGCTTCTTGAAGCTTAATGAGTTGAATATCCTGTTAAGCTCCACCTTGAGCGATTTTGGCGCTATGGAGATGACCACGACCCTGTCCGGCAGGGTGTCGACCTTGTACAGGACAGCAGGTATATCCGAATAGTTGTTCTTGAGCTTGACTGCGTTGTCCTTCGGCATCATGCCGATGCTGAAATCGAAATACTCCATGCCTGTGAGGTCTTCCCAGCGGATATCGATGTCTTTCATATAGGTGAAGTATTTGTGCAGCTTGCGCTTGTTCTCCAGAGTCTTATCAAGCCCGGCCATTTCATCCCTTATGGCCTGGAGCCTTTGGTACATGCCCGCAACCTTGTCTGAGGTCAGGGCAAAGTCGAAATCCTCCTCAGCGTACTCAGGCAGGACGGCCTTTTCCAGGTCAAAGGCCTCCATCAGGGTCTCGGCCTGATGAGCTACCTCCGCAATGCGGACATCCCTGGGGTAAGGCCTGATGAAGTTTACATCTACCAGGGCATCCATGTTCAGCTCTGAAGCCGATATAGTAAAATTGTTGTTGTCTATCTCATGCATGGCGTTGACCATGTGGATGCATCCGAGCAGGACAAGCTCCCTGGATATGAAATCCATATCGCTTATCTGCCCTATGAGGTTGAGCATTTCCATCCGTTCGACTGCCAACGCACGTTCCCCTCCTTCCCGATCTGGCTACAGGCTGCGTATCAGGCAGCTCTTGATCCTTTCCGGGTCCTCGTTGTGATATCGTATATTTTCAACTATTGTTATTATGTCCCTGATCTCTATCTCAAGCAGGTCGAAAAATATCACGGACTGGACTATGTCCATCCGGTTCATCCTGCGTATCTTGAGGAGCTTGTAATACAGGTACCTGTTCATGCGCCGTTCCATGAATATGTCCCGGGTCTTTTTGTGGTCGAACAAGAAGTTGTACCTGGTGTTTCTCATCTTTTCCACAAGCTCGGCCTCATCCCTGCATTGGCAGAGCTCCTTCAGCCTGGCATGGCTCAAGCTGCCGTTGAAATCGAGGGTGTAGTTGAGCAGGATGTCCCCCGGCAGGCGGTAGAACTTTATGCCCCTGTAGATGAGCTGAAGGTTCAGCAGGTCTGCCCTCATGCCCTGGATCCTGATGATCATCTCCTGCTCGGCTGGAGTCAGCTTTTCCATATGGCGCTTGTATATGGCCGCATAGGCCAGGTCGAGGGCCATCTCCACCCTGAACTGGTTTTCGGTATTGTCCTTCAGGGTCAGGGGGTAAAGGTAAGGGTAGTAGGGGCTGCCCTTCAGGCTGTCCACCAGCTCGGAAAAGCTTTTTGAGGATATGAGCCGCTTAATGTCCAGGTCTCCATAGCGGCCGATATACACCAGGGAGCTGCCGGCCTCAGCGAGGTCCTGCCCGGTGAAAAGGGCCCTGATCAGCAGCTTCAGGTCCTCAACTTCAAACCGCATGTAAAGGACATTCAGGAACTTCCTGGCTTCATCCTTGAAATAGTGCCTGAGCCTCATCAGCAGGTCTACGGAGTAGCGCCTCAGGATGACCTCGAGCTCTCCGCGGTGGATGGCTTCCGCACTTACCCCTTCCAGGGCCTGCGAGTAATGGGTCTGCTTCAGGTACCTGGCTATGTCCGCTACAGAATCCATCGATATGAGCCTCATGTAATCCTCGTTGCTCAAAAATAAGCCCAGAATGGCTCTGAGCTTAGTATTCACCGCAGCATAGCTGATCGCAGGACTCATTGCTCCATATTCCCTTCTTCCGCTTCGGGTATGATCCGCTTGAGGATCTCAGCCTCCATCCTGCCTTTAACGCACAAAAAGTGCTCTTCCAGTTGGGCAACCTTCCGATCACTTTCTGTGCCATAGACATCGGCCTCTTTATATGCAGCCTTTATTTTTTCCTCATAGACCGACCGGCCCTTCTCCCTGGCACTGCTTATAGCCTTGGCCCTGTATTCCTCTATTTCCGCCTTGGCCTGCTCTTCCTTTTGCCGGATCCTTTGCTCAGCGCTTTCAACGGCCTTTCTTGCGCTTTTGTCAAGGGAGATTATTTTTTCTATAATGTCCTGCATATAAAAACCGTCCTTCAAGAATATGTAACATATTTTACTGCTGCTGTTGTTAAATTTCAATAGGTATGAAAAATTTAATCCGCCAGTCGTTTTTCCCCTTTCAGCTCCTGGATCGGCCTGATGTTCTGGGTGACCTCCATGGTGCCCAGATACTCGCCCTTTTCATCACGTACAGCAAAATACCTTATGTAAACGAACAAATCCCCCTTCTGGATCCAAAAATCCTCATGGTCCTTACGGCCGGACTTGAAGTCATCCAGCATTTTCTCCACTACATGGACACTGGCCGGCGGATGGCAGTTCTGAACCGTCCGCCCCAATACGGCCTTCGGACGGTGGAAGATCCTGTCCTTGCCCTGATCGAAGTACTTGACCACGTCATTTTTATCTATAAAGGTTATGTCGATGGGCATGGTATTGAGCATAGCCTCAAGCTCTGTTACCGTAAGGGTGCCCGAATCGAACCTTACTGTACCTTTATCGACCCCGGGCTGCTCCGGCACGATCTTGTTTACGTCCACCCTTTCGGGCTTCCATTGGCCGGCAGGCCTTACGAAGGTGTAGCCTATCTCATCGCTTTGCTCTGCGATCCTGAGCCATTCATCCTCAGTCAGGATCTCCAGCGCCATCGGGATCAGTATGTTTTCTTCCTTGAAGATCATCTCCGTGACCTTGGTCAGCATGCTTTCGGCCGCAGCCGCCAGCTTTTCGCTGTCCTCCTCGCCGGCAAGCCTGGCCAGCACATGCTTTATATCCGCTCGTATCTCGTCATCAACGCCCCACATCACCTTCGGAGGCCCTGTTATATCATACTTCTCCAGGTAGGGGAACAGCAGGTTCTCCTTGCGGCTGTAGTGCTTATCCAGCTCCAGCAGCTTGCTCAGCTCCTCCTTGAGCGCCTTGCGGTTTTCTGCGCTCCCGTCCTGCTTCAGGGCTTCTAGCCTGGGCCGGATGCTGTTTTCAATGAGCCTTTCGACAGCCCGGTTCTCAAGCATCATCGTATGTACGGGATGCCCGGGTATCTCATGAGCCTGGGCAGGCTTGTGTATGTCCTCTATTGAGCCCTTGAACACGGCAGCATGCACGTCGCACAGCCGCTGGACCTCCTCCACGGGCAGGCCTTCCCGGATCAGGGCCTGCTCCATCTGCGAGATCTCAGATACGGATATGCCCTTTATGAGCTCCTGGAACCGCTGCTTGACCTCATCCACCGATCTGCCCTGGTGAAGCTCCATGATAAGCTCCTTCAGGACCCTTTGCCTGTGTTCCCTGTTGTCTATCAACTCACTCATAATAACCTTCCTCCAGTCTTATATAATGATTGTCCCCAAAGACCCTTATTATTCCCATTAATCTTATAACCTCTTTTCTGCGGGCATAACACCCTTTTTGGGGCCACGATCATATATAGTCCTGGCTGTCTGACTCAGACATATTTTAAAGTATGAAACCGGAAGGCAAATTATTAACTTAGGTCGCAGCCCATACAGCATCCGTCGCACCTGTCAGAAGCCGGGCTGTCAGCGGAGAAGGGAGACAGGGAATTGCACTTGCCCTCATAGACCTGCTTTACCTCACCGCCGCATTCCGGGCATCTGACCTTGTCCTTGTTGTGGCTGTATACCAGCTCTGAAAATTTCAAAGCGCATTCCTTGCATTGGAAGTTTATAAGCGGCATACATATCAACCTCCCTGTTTGCTGTCAAGCAGATTTTTGACTACTTCGTAGACATCCTCATGTATGTCCTCGATGGATCTGATCCCTCCATCCTTCGTGCAGGCTATCCTGTGCCAGCCGTAAGCCTCAGCAAGGGATTTGGTCGTCCGGTAGACCTTTTCCAGGTAGGCTTCGTCCTTTTCGTGGATGTCCTTTTCCTCCTGGCCAGTTATCTTGTTGCTGCGGTCCTTTATGAGCCTTTGGGCATATTCAGGCGGCATGTCGAGCAGTATGACACAATCCGGTACCGGCAGGCCCAGCTTTACGAACTCCAGGTCATAGAGCCATTCCAGGTAGCGCTTGCGTTCATCCGGATCCTCGAGCTTGGCCGCCTGGTGCACCATGTTGGATGTGGTATACCTGTCGGCAAGGATGATCCCGCCGCTTTCATAAAAGTCCTTCCAGTCCGTCTTGTATGACGCGAAACGGTCCACCGCAAAGAAAACGGATGATGCATAGGCGTTGACATCATCAGGCCTTGATCCGAAATCCCCCCTCAGGTACATCCTGACCAGGGCCGAGGAATCGCTCCCGTAATTGGGGAACCTGATGATCCTTGCATTGTAGCCCTCATCCTTCAGCCTTTGATACAGCCTTTTGGACTGGGTCTCCTTGCCGCTGCCGTCCCCTGCTTCAATGATTATCAGTTTGCCCTTCATCGTCGTCCCTCTCCTGTCGTAGATTTTGCGTATCATATTATACTATTCCGCCAATACCGGTATCAGACCATCCTCAGTCAAGCCAAAGAGGCGGCCGCCCATTGCCTTGATTTCCAGCAGGCCTGCTATCCCGCCTTTATCTATGAGCTCTCCGGGGCAGAAGGCCGGGATCCCCGGAGGATAGGCACCTATTATGCCGGCGCAGACCCGGCCAGGTGATGCCTCAAGAGGGATATGCGCTGTTTTTCTGTAAAAAGCCTCTTTAGGCGACATCTCCTGCCGGGGCATTTCCCGGGAAATTGACAACTTAATACCTTTGTCCCTGGGCTGCCTTCGTTGGTCCCACAGAACCCTGCAGGCACCTATGAGCCTTTCGAAGTCCGCCTGGGTGTCAGCCACGGTGCAGATGCAGACCAACCTCCGCATATCCGCCATTTCGACCTGGACCCCGTGCCTTCGCAGGACCACTTCGGCTTCAAACCCGGTAAGCCCAAGGTCACGGAGGTCCAGGACAAGCCGGGTACCGTCCATGCTTTCGACCTCAGGCCTGGTATAGCCGTCCATGGTGTCTATCCCAAGCTGCCTGAGCTTCCTTTTAGCATCAGCAATAATGTCAAGCAGCCTGTCGGTCTCTCTCCTGCCAGTTACTTCCATATAGGCCCTGGCCCAGTCAAGGGAGGCCATAAGCAGGTAGGAGGGGCTGGTGGTCGTCAGCATGCTGTGGATATGCCTCAGCCTGTTCAGATCCACCCTGCCGCGCCTTGCGTGCAGGTAAGAGGCCTGGGTCAGGGCAGGGATGGTCTTGTGGGCGCTCTGGGCCCAAAGGTCTGCCTTGCAGTCCGCTGCCGACTTTGGCAGCCCTGGATGGAACACAAAATGAGTCCCGTGGGCTTCATCCACCAGGGACACGATCCCATGCTCATCAAGGATGCTGCAGATCTCCTCAAGGCGGGGAGCCAGCCCATAGTAGCTGGGGTTCACGATCATCATGGCCCCGGCCTGCGGGTTTTGCTCGATCGCCAGCCTGACATCCTCCGGCGATACCTGGGTGGCCAGGTCCCGCTCCTCGTCATAGCCCGGCCATACATAGACCGGACGTGCCCCGCTGAGCACCAGGGCATCCCAAACGGATTTATGGCAGTTGCGCGGGACTATCACGGTGTCCCCCGGACCGATCGTTGCCAGCAGCATCATTTGTACGCCGGAAGTTGTCCCGTTTACAAGAAAAAAGCAGGCATCAGACCCAAATGCCCGGGCCGCCAGCTCCTGCGCCTCCTTTACAGCCCCGGCCGGGGCGTGGAGGTTGTCCGTGCCCGGTATTTCAGTCAGGTCATACGACCAGCTTAAATTAAAACAGGACGGTGATACCAGCTTACCGCCCTTATGTCCAGGCATATGGAACCTTGCGGTATTTTCATTTACATAATCGAGTACAGCTTGCACCAAGGGCGTTTTCATGCCATGCATCACCATCTGCTTAAGTATATTGCCTATTTGCCACTATTGTCAAATATGTTCCTTATGCTCTCCATATACCGGCTGTAGGCCTCGTCACCTGCCTTTGCGCCCACTATCTCCTCTTCACAGCTCTTGCATATGTTCCGGCCCAGGATGACAATATTGGCCCTTTTGATTTTCCGGCATATGCCGCAAACCATTATATCTATATCAGCCATGACAAACCTCCCCGGTTGGATGATACTTCAATCATTGACGTAATAATAGCATTCTATTCACCCAGCCGGGGAAGTGTTTCAAGCTCAGGTCCAGAAGACCCAGGAAGGCAGGATCTCCATGAGTTCGGCGTAGGCCCTGGGTATCACCATACCGGAGACCGCAGGGTAAAATACTATGAACAGCACCAGCACAAGGGCCAGGTATGCATAGACCCACTTTCGCTCCAGCCCCATGTCCTCCAGCTTATTTATCACATACACGACTGCCAGCATCATAAAGGGTATGATCGGGAAAAAGTGATATATGAACGCGGCTCTTGATATAAGGGTCCAGGGCAGGATCTGGGAGACTATCGCGATCACAAGCAGGAGGGCCTTTTTGTTCCTTACCACCGCTTCCTTCAAGGCATAGAAGAAAGCTGCAAGACCTGCCCACCAAACGGCCGGATTGCCGAAGGAGGATATGGTGGACGCCAGACCGGCCGGCATGTCAGGAGCCTTGTAATACCATATGGGCCTTATGATAAGCGGCCAGCTCCACCACGGTGACTGGAAGGAGTGGGTCGCTTCAAGGCCGCTGTGATAGTTGTACATCCGCTTCTGATATTCGAGTATATCCTTGAAGGTCATTCCCTCCACCTGGAGGTAGGGGATATAGGACAGGAAGTATATGGCCGCAGGAATGATTATGAAGAACACCACGCAGCTCAGCAGGGTACCGTACCAGTAAGCCGGGATGAACCTTTTGACCCATGAAGGCCTCTCCGCTTCATCAAGCTTTTTGTGCTGCCGGTAATCCTTGAACTCTTCATACTTGGCCAGGAAGAATATCACGGCCAGGCCCGGAGCGGCATATATGGCCGACCACTTTACCGCTGCTCCCAGGCCGAAGAAGAGGCCGCTCAGGAACAAGGGGACCAGAGACCTTGCAAAGCCCCTTGTGTATGACTTATTGAGGTAATAGTCCATCATGAAATAGTACATCAGGATCACGAAGAAGGTCGTATAGCTGTCGATGGTCGCGATCCTGGTCTGGGCAAAATGCATCAGGTCGAACATCATCAAAAAGGCGGCGCAGAACCCGTAAAAGCTTTTCCTGAACAGCTTGAGGCCGAACATGTACATAATCGGGATCATGGCGGCGCCAAAAAGGGTGCCGACTATGCGCCAGCCAAAGGTGTTCATGCCAAAGATCTTTATGCCTATAGCGATGAAGAGCTTGCCAAGGGGCGGATGGGTCCACTCATAGGGCCTTATTTTGTGCAAATGCTCATAGGCCGTCCTGGCGTGGTAGATTTCATCGAAGTAGGTGCCCGTCATATAGGTATGGGTATACTTTGCTATATCCTGCTCGTCGATCAGGTTGTAGAGGGGATCATCCTCCGTTACGGGCGTGCCGTCAAGGTGCTTAAGGGTGATCTCAAGGGGCTTTTTCGTGTCTTCACCAAACAGGGCTATCTCGAGCAGGGAGCCCTTTATATCGCGAGCCTGGACCCTGATAGAGGTCACATTCCGTGAGATGTCGAGAGCCCGCCATTTGTAAAACTCATCGTCCTTTATCTTTTCATCGAGCAGCTCATACTGACCCTTCGAATCCATGACCCAGACATTGTAGTCGCCCTTGTCGCCCAGGCCGCAGTAATAGGACAGGCGCTTCACATAGGTCTCCCGGGGCAGCTCGATGATGAAGCCCTCGGTCACCTTCTCCGCCATCCATTCCGTCTGGGGCACCTCAAACCCGCCCAGGTTGATAAAGGCTATGACAAGGTAGACTGCGGTCATGACAGCCATGATGATCACATCGGTCCTGCCTGCCCTGACCCTTGGCCTTGCGCTGCTCACGCCGGCGCTGTTCAGGCCGGCCTTGTGGTCCGCGCTCTCCGGCCTGTGATCCTCATCCCGGCCCGCCTTGCCTTTTTCGGGTATAAGGTGGGCCTTATTTATCCTTTCCGGCACAGCGATCCTCCAGGCCCAGGCTACGGCATATATGAGCAGGATCACATTTATGACCGAGAAGACATGGACGATTATCCTGATTGCGATATCATTCATATACAGGTGGCCGTCGCCAACCCTCAGCATTTTCTCCAGTACGGCATACACATTCGTAAAGCTTGTGAAGGACGCCACCCCGTACAGGGCCAGGGCCCGCTTGTCCCTGGTCATCACAAACAGGGCCAGCAGGAAGAACATGGCCGGGAACATGTACCGCTCGTGCATCCTCACGGACAGCACGAATACTCCCAGGCTCAGCAGCAATCCGCCCAGGTAGGCCAGGTGCCTGCCCCTGCCCCTTATGTATATGATCGCCGTATACAGGACGGTCAGCACGATAAAGGCATAGCCCCAGACCTTGTAGCTCAGCAGCACAAAGGTCTCCGAATCCTGCTTCAGGTTGGCCCCCAGCATGGCAAAGAAGTTGAAGGCATTAAGGGATGCATAGGTATAGTTGCCTGTTGTGCTCAGGTACAGGTCCAATAGCCACATGGGCCCCTCGACGATGGCAAAGGGCATGGCCAGGAGCACGATCGCGCCCACCCCATAGGCCGCGGTCTTGAGGAGCAGCTTGATATCCTTGCGTTTGATGAGCTCAAACAGCACCACAGGCATCAGGATGAGGCCCTGGGGCTTTGTCAGGACGGCAGCGGCAAAGGGAAAGGCGCAAAGCTCGGGCCTGTCGGCATCGAGGAGGTAAAAGCCCGCTGCCAGGAGCATCATGAGGAACGAATCCACCTGGCCCCATATGGCGGTATCCAGCACGACTGCCGGGTTGAAGATATACAGGCCGGCAACGGCAAGGGGCCATGAGCCGGGCAGCCTTTTCACAGCCAGCTTGTACAGCAGATAGGCTGTAGCCAGGTCAGCCAGGATAGAGGGCAGCTTGAGCAGGAGGACGTACAGCGACTCATCTCCGGATAAGCCCAGGATCCTTGCTATGGTCCCGATTATGCTGAGTACGTAAATATAAAAGGGAGGGTAATCGAGAAAGGATGCATTGGAGTAGATGTGGATAAGGTCCTTGGCTCCCTCCTGAGCCCAGTACCTGAACAATCCCATGTCATTGGGAAAACTCAGGCCAAGCGGTGCGATGACTATCCTCAGCGCAAATCCGATCCACAGGAGCATACCGATGGAGCTTGACCTGGGCGGCGACTCCAGTGTCCTGATCCTCCCCTTTATGTTGCCGTAAAAATAAACAAGTCCCAGGTAAAATAAAGTATAGGAGATAAATGCTACTGCTCCCACTATAACTCACCCTTCTCATCTATTCTGTATATCAATGCCCGGTCTTGAAAACCAGAAGCTTGCTGCCCAGAAAGTTCACGGCCATGGCGCACAGGGTCGCCGCAAGCTTGCCTATGTATTCATTGAGATGGAGGCTGCCCGCCACCAGCGCCCTGAACACCAGAGAAGATATGCCCAGGGAAACGAGGTTGACAGCCGCAAACTTCAGCATCTCGGGCAGGCCCTCTTTCTTCTGCACCCTGAAGGTCCATCTGCGGTTGAAGAAATAGCTGTTGACGACACCGCAGGAATAGGATATCACATGGCTGACGGTAGGCTCGAGCCTAACCAGCCCGGTCAGCAGGGCAAACACCCCAAAGTCGACCAGGTGTTCATGACTCCCACTATGGAAAATTTGATGATCTCCTGCAGCCTGGCCTTAAGGGCCTTCATACTGTCCTTGCTCATATTACATGATGTCCTCAATCACTTTGCTCTTTGTCATCTCCACTCGGGCCTTTGTCCCCGCTGTCACCTGAAAAGCCTATGGTTTCCTTTACCAAATACAGGGGCCGGTCCTTTGCCTCCTCATAGATCCTGCCCACATACTCCCCTATGATGCCGAGGATTATCAGGGTGATCCCGTTGAAAACTATGTTTACGGCTATGGTGGAAGCCCAGCCGCTCACAGTGGCATGGGCGATGAACCTTTGATACAGCACATACAGCAGGTACAGGAAACCGGATATGGATAGGATGAAGCCCAGATAAGAGGCCAGTTTCAAGGGCTTGTATGTAAATGAGAATATGCCGTCCGCCGCAAACTTGAGCATCTTCTTTAGGGGGTACTTGGTCTCGCCTGCAAAACGCTCATCCCTGACATACTCAACGGCTGTCTGGTTGAAGCCCACCCAGCTTATCATGCCCCTGAGGAAACGGTTCTTCTCGGTCAGACGCTTCATGGCGTCGCAGACCTTCCGGTCTATCAGCCTGAAATCTCCGGTATCCTTTGGGATGCTGTCATTGGTGAGCATTGCGAGCACCCGGTAGAACATATAGGCGGTCGCCTTTTTGAAAGCCGTCTCCCCCTGGCGTTTGAGCCGCTTGCCATATACTACATGATAGCCCTCCCGCCATTTTTTCATCATCTCAGGTATGACCTCCGGCGGGTCCTGGAGGTCGGCATCTATGATGACCACTGCTTGTCCGGCTGCATAATCCAGCCCGGCAGTGACTGCAATCTGGTGTCCGAAGTTGCGGGAGAAGTCGATCAATCTTATGTTCCTGTCATCCTTTGCCAGGTCCCTGATTATCTCAGCAGACCTGTCACGGCTCCCGTCATTGACAAAGATGAGCTCATAGGTCTCTCCTGTCCCGTCCATGACCTTTTTCAGCCGCTTGTATGTCTCCGCAATTACCTCCTCCTCGTTGTACATGGGCACTACTACCGAACAGACTATTCCTCTCTCCATGGCATCCTCCGATTGCTTATGTAAATCAATATGGATAGTTACAGTATTAGCCTTAATAACTAAAGTATAGCATAATTCCGGACAACATTGAATCTCATAATACTACAAACGCAAACAGGGCCAAAATGTTCCACACTCACCCGAGGGTTTTGCAGCATTTGACAGATAAAGCGACCAAACAACAGCTTTTCCGAGCTATTCCATGTTAAACCCAGGCAACCGGGATTGCATATTCCCTGTTCTATGGTAGAATCGAGACACTGCCATGTGACTGGCAGGAGCAATATGTACCTGTTTTCCGGGAGGGTCACAAGGTGAGGACTTTGAATGTTTCGCTTCGGCGGGAGATTTACAGGGATGATGCCTACAAGATCATTGAGTGGCTTGAGGATGAGGAAATATCGCAACATCTGAATGAGCACCAGAACGTATGCAACAGCATCAGGCAGGTCATAAGCAGGGTCAATATGCCTATACTGACCCATCTCTTCAACCAGGGGGGCAGCTTCTTCATGGTAGCCACCGGTGACGACAACATGCCCATTGGGTTTATAAGGCTGGTACCCAGAGAATCCGAGGCCGAGATCGTCATAGTGATAGGGGACAAGAGCAAGTGGGGGCAGGGATTCGGTACCCAGGCTATCCTGCAAGCCCTGAGGCATGGCTTTATCGAATGGCGCGTTGACAAAATAGTGGCCAAGATAAAGCACAACAATAAAAGGTCCCACCGGGTGTTCAAAAGGATCGGGTTCAAGCCGGAAAAGGACCTTGCCTACGGAAAGCAGTATTGCATGACTATCAATGATTACCTGGAGCTGGCAGCGTAGAGAGGCTCAGCCTGATATCAGCAGGTCTTTTTTCTGGGCCTCGATCGCTTCTATTCTCTCCTTCAAAAGCTGCCTTTTGTTTTCCAGGTTCGTTATGAGTTCATTTATGATGCCTGCCAGGCGGCGCACCTGGTCCGCATCATGCCGTATATTTTCACGGACATAGTCGTCGGTCAGCATGTTGTCAAACCAGAAATCAACGGCTTTGGTGCCGGAGTCGATGCCTCCGATCTGCGGCAGGCTTTCTATGTTGATCTCCTTGAGCTCCTTTTTAAGGTCTTCCATCTGTGAGCTGAGCCTGTTGAACTCCTTCTGGGCGGCATCCACGTTTTTATACTTGGCGGCATAGGACACAAGCCCGCCCCTCAGCCACATATCCAGGGCAGCCCAATCCTCCGCGCTGCCGAGGTATGCATTGACCTGCTTTGCTGTCTCCTTTGCCCTGTTGGCCGCAAGCAGGGCCTCATCGATCCCTATCGTCTGCTTGAGCAGGTCCCGCCTTTCAGCCTCAAGGGCCCGGTACCGGATGGCGACTTCCCCGGTTATGTCCCTGAGCATCACCTGCTCGCGCTTTTTGAGCTCCTCCTCATAGGGAAGCTGCTCCTGCTTTATAGCGTCTATCCTTTCGGCGAGCTCACCGACCCTTTGGCGAAGCTCATCCGCCCGTTCACATGCCTTGTCATATTCCAGCTTTGCACGGAGCATTTCCTCGGTCTCCCTGTCCAGCCTGCCTTCGTATCCGCCAAGGAGCTTCAGAAGCAGCGAGGACAAGGAGTTCTTCCTGAGCCGCTCCACATCTAGGGATTCGTTTCTATATTTCTCCTCCATGGCCCTTACGTTTTCTTCAGCCTCGTCAAGGAGAGATCTTATCTTATTGAGCCTTTCTTCCAGGGCCGGCAGCATGGCTATCCTGTCCCTGATTTCCCTAAGCCGATCATTATCCATAACGACACCTCGCTTAAAGCATACTGACATCCTTAGGACGGTCCGGCCTACAGCACCAGCTCCCTGCCCTTGTCCGAGGAATCATATATCGCCTGCATGATCTGCGAAGTGATGACCGCATTGTCGATACCCGCGACATTGTTCTTCCTGGTTTTTATACACTCTATAAAGGTGTTTATTTCATTCTCATACATATTGGCCATCGTAAATTTCGGGGTGATCTCCAGCAGAGCCCCGTCCTTTGCCGTATACATGGTGAACCCTGCGCCGTAGTCAAGCCGGATGCCGGCCTTGTCGCCCATAAAGTCTATAAACATCTCTTTCTTTCCGATGTTCTGAGCCCAGGCGCCATGCAGCGTGATGGTCGGCCCTTCTGTCCTTATGAGGGCTGTGACCGAATCTTCGACGTCATAGGTTCCGTTTAGAACCGGCGGGCCTGCCCACATGTCGGTATAGGTATAGCCTGCTATGTCCTTGCCCAGCTTGCTGAAGACCTGGCCTGACACCGTGACCGGCCTGGGGTCGCCGCAGCAATACATGACTATGTCAAGGAAGTGCACGCCCCAGTCTATCAAAGCGCCGCCTCCCGATACGGCCCTGGTAGTAAAGTCCCCTCCAAGCCCCGGGATGGACCGGTGAGCGCGAAAGCTTATATATACATGGTAGACTTCGCCCAGCTCGCCCTTGTCGATCAGATCCTTGATCCTGTTCACGCTTGTATTGAAGCGGTTGCAAACGCCGATCATGAGGATCCTGCCAGTCTCATGGCAGGCCCTTTGCATCTCAAAAGCTTCCTGGTATGTACGGGCAGCAGGCTTTTCGCACAACACATCCTTGCCGGCCCGGAGAAAATCGATGGCGATCTGTGAATGCACATTGTTGGGTGTGCATACCGAGACTGCATCTACCCTGTCGCTGTTCAAGATATCACGATAGTCCCTTACAGCTTCACCGGTACCGTAGCGGCGGACCGCCTCCTCGGCCCGCTCAGGCCGAATATCGCAAAAATATGCTATCTCGACCTCGGGATTTTTCATATACGCGGGTATATGGGCACTGTTGGCAATCGTACCGCACCCGATAACAGCTACTCCGATTTTCTTCATCGACCTGACCCCTTTCATAAGTCCGGATAAATATATTATAGGTTATCTGCCCTGATGTAACAATGAATATTTGGAAAAAACCTGCCTATCCTGCAAGCATGGAATACGCGGCTTTATTGGCTTTTACCGGCATACATGCTAAAATGCTGTCAGAGGCTCAAAGTGCCTGGGAACATCCGGTCGCATGCCGGATGTACTAAAGCTTGCATTTACAAATACTATTGCACGAGGGGCGATTATATGAAAATCTGTATTTTGTCAGGCAATCCAAAGAAGGACGGGCTCTGCCAGTCCATTATCGATGCTGCGATCTCGGGTGCGGTAGAGGCAGGCGCAGAGGTAGATGAGATCAGGCTGTGCGATTATCATATGGGGCCCTGCCGGGTCTGCGGCGGCGGATGGGGCACATGCCTGTCAGGAAACTACTGCACCTACGGCGACGATGGCTTCGATGATGCCAGGGACCGCATAAAGGCCGGCGATGCGATCATAATGGCCACCCCGGTCTACTGGGGAGAAACATCCGAGGCGATGAAAAACTTCCTGGACAGGCTTCGCAGGGTGGAGTTCAACCAGTCCGGAGTCCTCAGGAACAAGCAGGTGTTCCTGATAGCTTCACCGGGCGGTTCGGGCAACGGGGCTCTGACCTGCCTGGAGCAGATGGACCGTTTCTGCCGCCATACGGGGGCTGTGATCTTTGATTATATAATCGTCAACAGGTGGAACAACGACTACAAGCGGATAGCTGCAAGGGCTGCTGCCAAAGCTATGGCTGAAGGCAGAAAAAACGGGGATACGATATAAATATTCGCAGCGGCAAACGTCATCTATGATCTCATTATCAATGGTGTATGGATTTTAGTTATTATATCGTTTTCAACTGTAAAAATCATATACCCTTCATATGAGACCGTATAGAAGTATTTGTCATTAGATTCTTCTTCGTAACCATATTTTTCATACATTTGTTCGATGCGGTCGCCGACTCTTACACCTCTTGCAGCCGGATAGTTTTCATCAGTTGCTACAACACGGATCAGCATGTCAGGAAGTGCTCACTACCTTATATACAATCTAAACATATAGAGAGTTGATCTTTTCGCAACAAAAAACACCCAGCACTAAGAGTGCTGAGTGTTTTTTTGATCCGGCAGCGACCTACTCTCCCGGGCGGTCTCCCGCCAAGTACCATCGGCGCTGAAAGGCTTAACTTCTGTGTTCGGAAT
>Ga0116169_1000727_pt1 | contig 31638 bp, 24 predicted proteins | sample AD_UKC130_MetaG_FD_89796 | JGI IMG/M metagenome (GOLD analysis project Ga0116169, IMG submission 89796) | Active sludge microbial communities of municipal wastewater-treating anaerobic digesters from Canada - AD_UKC130_MetaG | ecosystem: Engineered > Bioreactor > Anaerobic > Digestate | place...
GGGTGCTCAGTGAAACAGCGGGCTTTCCAGTGGCATCCCGGAGACCTTCTGTGACTTTCAGTCCCCTACTGGTCGGGGTGCTCAGTGAAACGGGAGGAACTGTCCGATGCCGAGAAGCGCCGCATCGCCCTTTCAGTCCCCTACTGGTCGGGGTGCTCAGTGAAACGCCGCAGATAACCGAATTTTCCCTGCAGCGATGCAATGCTTTCAGTCCCCTACTGGTCGGGGTGCTCAGTGAAACTTGATGGGCTTAACGGCATCGCATATGTGGACGACGACCCTTTCAGTCCCCTACTGGTCGGGGTGCTCAGTGAAACGAATCCGGGCCCGGCCAACAAGCATCAAGGATAAGGCTTTCAGTCCCCTACTGGTCGGGGTGCTCAGTGAAACGGGAACTCTCCGCCCTGGGCTTTATGGATTGTGCCTTTCAGTCCCCTACTGGTCGGGGTGCTCAGTGAAACAGATATCTACTCATACTCAGAATGGCTCCTTGTTATGCTTTCAGTCCCCTACTGGTCGGGGTGCTCAGTGAAACTTTTGCCGAGCATGTCATCTGAGTTTCCTGGCGACCTTTCAGTCCCCTACTGGTCGGGGTGCTCAGTGAAACCGACTAGGGTGCTGTTATGAAAACCGTGATGGGCATTACGATTATTAAAGCTGCCCACCCTGTAAAAAGAGGTAAAAACCCGAAGATCGATTTTCTGCAGAAAACCATGGGGTATCTGCGAAAACTATAAGCAATACTCATAGTAAGGACATGTTTCCATACAGTTATCGGCTTTCCCAGGATCAATTTCATCGTAAACCATCCTCATCTTTTCATCTCGTTCCTCGATGAACCACTGGCGCAGTTCATCGTTGATAATATGAAAATCCTTTTCAATATAGAGGCGATTGTTTCTAAACAGCCCGTAGACTATACAGCCTATATTGATAGGGTACTCAAAAATAGCTTCCATGACAAGGGCATACCCAGTTGTTGTCAAGCGGTGGAACGGTTCTCGCGGACCAAATTTTAAGTCCATGATCATCGGTTCAGAAAATACAAAGGCGTCGCTGCTAAGGTTGGGGCTTAATCCAAGAAAGGTCCCATCCAGCTTCTGCTCAAGAACGAATGGTACAACCTGGACCGCCAGTGAATCCTCGCCAATATATGGCTGGCGGGATAGCACTTCGCGGAAACGACACGCAATGTAGCTGTAATTGTAATTAAAAATCTGCTGAGCTTGATCACGAATATTGGGCACCTGCACGCTCAGATCGTTCAGTTGTTCAGAAAAAGAGGACATTAAGGAACTCAGCTCGCTTAAAATGGCCTCAATATTAATGCCCAATTGGTAGATTAACTTCTTTGTTTGAACAAGAATTTTGACGATCATTTCGTGAAAGAACAAGCCTGTCTGCATGGCAACATTGGGTTTACCTTTCTTTTTTTCTACCTGGTTTAGATAGATATCGCGCCCACTGCGGCAATACTTGCCCGCTACTTGGTAAAGCGGAAGACGGACATCGTAAATGGGCTCGAGGGGAGGCTGATGCCAGTTCCAGCCGCGCAATTCATCGGCTACTCCTTGTTCTCTCGATTTAGGAAGATAACCTTTTAGCAGCTTTTTCCTCTCATCGTCCGTGAGAAAATACATGCTACCACCCCGAGTCGGTACAGTAATTTTTAAATTCACAATTTACACAGCGGCTTTTTGAACGAGTATACACGGGAACTCTTTCTCCTGAAATAATGTTGCGAATGGCGGTTAAAGCCTTCTTGACATAATCTCTCATGCTCGAGGTTATTTCCATGGGCATTACTGATTTCGATGGGATTAGGTAAAGAAAGCCATAGCGGACAGGTTTGCGCAACGATTCTTCCAATAGCATGGCGTAGGCGGCAAGCTGGTACTTTACATGCAATCCTTTTTTACTGGGGCTATACTTAAATTCAACGGGGTAAACCTGGCCGCCGGCCGTAGTAATCATCATGTCCAAAAGGCCGTGCAAACCCAAGCGAGACGATTCAAGGTGAACCTGGAATTTTCTTTCGCCTTCGAGAAGGCCGTAAGCTTTTAACCGCCTTCGCTTCTCCAGCCGGGTAATTTCCACATGTTCCAGCTTCCCGTATTCCATTTTCCTGGTAACCCGGCGGGGAATGGGCAGGACATAGTAATAATAAATAATTCTTGGGCAGTAAATATATTGTTTTAAATCGGAAACCCGCAGGGGAAACATCATCGGTCACCCCTGTCACAATTGATGATTTCACGCTTCAGCCGCAAATCCTTATCGCACAACGGGTAGATCTGGATGTTCCCCTCATTCTTTCCGAGAGTGCGACGCAGGCGCTGGTATAGTTCGTCACGGCGATTGTGGCTGACATTCCCGATAAAAGCGCTATACTGAATGCGGGTCAACCCGTAGTCTTTACAGGCTTCGCCAACCTTGTTTCTAATCCTGTCATCGGGGATATCGTAAATCACCAGCGTCTGCATCTACCATCCCCCCACAAAGGGCCTGTATTTCCCTTCGCCACGTACAAAGCTGGCAATGCTACGCGCCTGGCGCTGGATAATGGCGGAAAGTTTCAATTTTTTACCCGCGTAGTTTTCGGAAGATTCTAGGCGGGCCATTATTCTTTGGGCCAGGTTTTTTCTTGCCTGTTCAGAAAGCTTGCCCTCCTCCAACTCGGCCTTGCAGCCCTTGCTGAACAAGGCGATTACCACTCGATCTACCACCGGCTGGCGAAATTCCTCGATCAAATCGAGCACCAGCGATGGCTTGCCTGGTCGGTCCACGTGCATGAATCCGGCAAAAGGTTCAAGGCCGGCCAGGAGAATGGCGCTCCAAACCTGGGAGTAGAGTATTCCGTAGCCGTAGTTAAGCATGGCATTGAAGGGGTCGGTTGCCCCGCGGTGCTCCCGGCCGGTGAACTCTACTTTTCCTTCTAAAATAACCCCTACCTGCTGCCAGTAGATGGCGGATGCTCTCCCTTCGACGGAAAGAAACTGGCCGCGCAGCTCATCAATCTTCTCTCCCTGGTAGCTGTCTAACTGTTGCAGGATCTCCTCCATTTTTTTGGCTGCAGTGATGACCTGCGCATAGGTATCTGTTCGCGCTTCCTTGCGGTACTTTGCAAAATATTTCAGCGTACTGATCTGGTTTTTAATCTTGCCTGTAACAAAGGCTCTGGCCAGAGTGACACCTCGCCGGTCCAAGTAAGCCATCAACTGCTCCCGCCTGGTCTGCACGGTAGCCGTCAGCTGGGGAGAACTGATCTTAGCATAGGGCTGGCCGGTGCTGGAGATAAAATTAATCTGCACCCCGTACTCCATGCACATGCGGATGGCATCACTGGACAAGGTGGCCCCATTTGTACTTATGGTAACCTGCTTCAAGTCAAAAAAGGGGACCTCCTGCACCACCTTGCCCTTTTCTTTAACCACCAGCCGCTCGCTGGTTTTACCAATAAAGCTGCCATAGTTACTGACAATAAGGTTCATGCCAATCACCTGCAAAAGCAAGAAATAGGCCATCAACCTGACACTACACCGTCAGAGAAGAACGCCCGCACCGTCTGCCGGAGAATACGTTCTTTTTCCACCAGCTATGACTAAAAAATCTGGGCAGGCTGCCGGATTTTTTACGCTTTCGTCACCCAGATGTCAACCTCACGCTTCTAATGGTCCTGCAGGCTAACCCGGCAGCCTCTTGTAATAAGTAAAGTGCTTACCACTGCTTACCTGGCGGTAAGGCAGCAGTGTCCTGACAAGCGCCCTGTATTTTAAGCTGGAAGGCTTGCCGCTATACGAGTTGATTCTCTCAAAACCGTCCTTGTCTTGTACGAGCGCTTCGCTAAAATCATCCAGGTAATTGGTTGAAGCGTACCCGCCATTGGCGATGTCGGCTTCGCTTTCCGGGCAGGTATAGCCTCGTGGAAGCGGCCCTTCCCAGGTTTGGCAGGAAATAAACTGCATAAACGAGCCTCGCTTGCCCAGGTAGTTTACCCGCGGGAACAGCTCGGTTAAATAAAGCCTGTCTACTTCCTCCAAGCCGTTAATGTCGAGCGCCACCGCCAAGTCGCCGGAAAAATAGCAGAACTCGCGGTAAGCAATGTTGGAAGCGAAAATTCCCCTTGGGGCGTTTTTTTCCTGTTGCTTGATCTTGATGAAAGTTTGCTGGACCACGCAATGCTCCGGCGGGCAAAAGCGAATTTTCCTGGCCTTGATCATTTCGTAAACCCTAGCGGCATGGGCGTATCCCTCGTCACTTGCATGCAGGCGAAAGCAGGCATCTATCAGCGCCAGTTTCACAGCGTAAGGCGTAGGTACAAGAAGCGTCTTGCCTCCCTTGCTAGTAGCATGAGTCATGCGCAACGAGAACATGGCTGTAGGGCGATAGCTAGCTATCAGCCACCGCTCGGAGCCCGCTTTTTCTGTCGTCATCTTACTCACCCCAGGGTTCAACAGCAGCGATCAATTTCTCCATCCTTGAGCTAAATTCGCCCAAGCCTTTGAAAGGCAGAGTTTCTATGGTCTTGTCGCCGGCTATTGCATTAAGGCTTTCTGCAATAACCTTTATTTCGTCCAGATAATTGCTGTTTAACGCGCTGACCGTCGGTGCCGGGATGGAGCTTAGTGAAGTGGTGATTACTCCACTGAAATCAAGGATGTGCGGGTGCTGCGTGTTGCGATGGGCGCCGGAAACCTTGACAAAAGTGTACAGAACGCTTTTCAGCATGGCGCGGACCCTTTTCTGCCGCTCCTCGTGGTCAAGGTCGTAGTGCATGGTAATGTCGTTGTAGCCGATGCGATAAAGGTCAACGTTCAGCACCACCGCATACTGCCCGCTGGAGGCAGGGCGGTGAAATATGTTCTGGCCGAGGTTCTGCTCCGAGCCGGAACCCGCGCCGCGCCCTTCGGGAACATACTTGGCGTGCATGTACACTTCTGTCCGGGTGATTTCCGGGCGGCCCACAACCCAGCCGAACTCAATGCACGACTTCCTGGCTAGCGCCCTGGAACCGGCCCACCCCGTGAGCAGGATACCCTCGCAATCGTCAATCACGCAAGCCTGCAGCACTCGCTTGAGATTGTACGAGTCGACTTTGCCATCTTTCTTGGCTTGCGCATACTCTTCGCTTTTTTCAATGACGGCAGCCAGTTCCAGATCGGCAGCTATGCGGTTGGCATCAAACTGGGCGCAGCTGCTGCAGAGGGGCAGTCCCGATTGCTTCGCTTCTCGGTAGAGATGCTCAGCCTGGATGTGCTTGAACATATCCCCGGAGACGGCATTCACCGTCTGCAGCTGTCCCTGCTCATCAACTATTTCCACCATCCGGGTCATTAAAGTGTTGCCCTCGGCACCCTCGTTGTTCAAGGCGTGCAGGTTCATCGTTATTAATCCCGATATGGCCAAAGAATGCAGCTTCATGATTATTGGACCTCCTCCATACTTATAGGCTCCGTCTCGCTGTCGGGCTGCCCCGCCTTAGGCGGCCGGGAGTAGCCATAGGCCAGCAAAAGCATCCCGATCAGCTCCGCCCCCTTGGCCTGGACCAGACCGATGACCTCGTCCAGGTCCGCCGCGTTCACCTTGTGGTACTTCCACTTCTCGGATCCTTTCTCTCTCCCCACGTCCAGGTTTTCGCTTTCCCAGTTATACTGCTGCACGAACTCGGACAGTGCGGCAATGAATTCCGCTTCGCCTCCTTTTATCTTTTGCTTCCACTTTTGGGCCAGGCCGAAATGCACCTCCCGCGACCTCTTGCCCTGCTTTTGGTCAATAAGCGCGAAGATGGTGGCATTGCGAATCGCCCTAGCCAGGCTCTGAAACCCTTTTGATTCAATTATCTCTTGCATGCCGTACCCCCTTGTCATTAAAGTATTGAGGTTGTCAGTGGGCATCTCTTTTACCCACTCGTTGGCACCTCGTTTTTCCATCACGTGAAGGGCAAAAAGGTAACTGAATTCCAGGAAATCTTTCAACATACCGGTCATCAGCCATCTGCGGAACTGGAGCAAGGCGGGAATGTCGCCGGAGTGGTTTTCATCCAGGGAAAGCAGGGACCCTACGACGCCGTCCCGCTGCTTTCGGCCAACGAATGAATAGATTAAGGCAAGGTAGCTGTTGGCATCTTCCCGGCTGTTTATGCTGAACCAGGAAGGCAATTGGGTAAAAGAGTAATTCATCAAGGCCGCCGCGCTCCCCATGCTTTTAAAGAGCGCCTGGTGCAAGCCCCGGATAACGTCGCGCGGCCTCCTGCCGGCCAGCAGAATCTTGTTCCCCATCACGTCGGAATGGCGGATCAGCAGTTCCACCAAGCGCAGGGTCGCCTCAATGTCGAGGTATATCTGCCCCCACAAACCGAGGTTCAGCAAATCATTGTAGACCCCGCTCAAGCCTCCCAGCGATATGTCCGCCGGTTCAATGACATAGACCTTGAAGTCATCACCGGCGCGGTAGGGCAGCATGGCACGGTAAGCGCCGCGGAATTTAAGCCATTCCCTGAAGGGATTGATCAGATCCCCGGCTATGCTTGACGGAAAAGCTGAATCGGGCTTAGGACGGTGCACCCCTTTCCCAGAAATGGGGTTAAAGACCTGGCTGTTGGTAACTTCAGGCGCATCTTTAAGCTCCCCGCCAGTTGCCAGCAAGTTGCCGGCTACCCATGCAGACGTCCGCTGCCTGTCTTGCTGCAGCCAGCGGTAAAGCTGCTTGTCCGACTTCCAACCCTTGCGCATGGAGGCCAGGAACAGGGCTATTTTATATTCCGGTACAGGGGCGGGGGGTTCTTCCAATCCCTGCTCGCGAAGCGCCTGGAGCATTTGCTGCCCTTTCTTCCCCGTCGCTTTGCGGAATTCCCGCAGGCGCTGGTCTTTTGCCCTCTCCTGCTCATAATCCAGCACCCAACCGGGGGGGACTTGGCCATCGTTCGGCTCATAGATAAAGGGATAACCGGGTTCAATGGGAGGCCAGAGATGCGCCTCGGGCAAATCCTCTCCCGTTACCAGGTAGCCCTCATCTGTATGCCGCAGCCTTACTTCGGCATCTGTTAATTCTCTGAGCAGGCTTGCCAGGCCTATTGCTTCCAAGGTGTCGGCATAGGTTAAAGTGCCCCTTGGAACCAGGTATTCTGTCATTGTTTACCTCCTTCCGCGCTGCCGGCCTGGTCGGCCAGCCGCAGCTGCCTGACGATAAAAAAGTACAGCGGCAGCCAAATCTCGTCTTCTAATCTGGCTGCGCTAAGCAAAACCTCGGCAAACTCGCCCTGCTCGCCGCAGGTCATCACGTCCGGCTTGTCCAGCAAATCGTCTGCCGGCGGCAGGCCTACTTCTCGCAGCAAGTTATTTATTACCTCTGCAGCAGCAGGAATCAGCCTGAAGTAGTCCAGCTTCGCCGCGTGACCTGCATGGTGGCGCGCTATGGCCGTGCAGATGCAGGCGGCGACAGCCGCCTTGTCATCAAAGAGACGGTAGAGATAATTGCAGGCGGCGTAAGCCCCTTCCACGGCATGGCTTGGCCGCCTGGGGAATGAGCGCTGCTTTTCCCAATCCTCTTCCGGGTTGTAATCGGTGTGGGCCAAGGGCTCTTTCAACTCAAGGCCGGGGGCCTTGTATTTCTGCCATTTCCCGGCCGCACTCTGCCACTCGACTGACAGCTTCCCGAGATCGTGAAGCAGGAGGGCAAGCAGGACCGCTTTTTCAACTTCATCTACCTTGACGGGAAGCTTTTCGGTCAGCATGGCCACGGCATATTCGTTCTTCTTTTTATTCAGCATGTACTGCTGCACCACCCGCCGGATATGCTCGGCATAGCTTTCCCTTTGCAAGCTATACCGCACATAGCCCTTTTGGGGGCGATAGGAAACGGGAACGCCGGGGCCGGCTTCACCGAAGATGAGCCCCATCTCGGCAGAGTAATGGGCAAAAGCCGGATTTAAGGCTACCAGCCAGCACATGGGCAACATCTTGGGGTCCAGCTTCTGCCATTGGAAACGAAGCACCCGGGTCTCATCGCTGCCGGAGTCTTCCGCAACGGGCATCTTGGCGACCCACTCATCTCCGGCTGTATCTATGGCCTTGCAAATGAAGCCGTAAAGAGATCCCAGGGGCACGGAAAGCATTTCCGGCAGTTCCCCGGAACGATCAAAGCGAACTGTCTCGGGCGTTGAGGTAATTAAAACATTCACGCTGTTGATGTCCCGGATTAACTTATCCCGTGCACCGGGCAGCCTGCCGTCCATGGCCAGGTTTACCCTAGCTCGGCGGGGCTGCAGGTTTTCGTATTGCATGAGGGCTTCTTTTTCCAAAGGGCCGAGAATGCCATTCACTGCCTCCCTTTCCGCCGCGTAGTCATATACTCTTTCTCCCCTGGATGCGAGGTAGGTTGCTGTTTCTCTCATGGCCATGGCGTAAGGGGGCTCGCTTTCCACCGGGTAAACATAGACGTGCCCCTGGCCACCATAGCGCGCGCAGCGCCCAGCCCGCTGGATCAGGCTGTTAATCGGTGCCAGTTCGCTGTGCAATATATCCACGGAAAAGTCCATTCCCGCCTCCACGACCTGGGTGCTGACCAGGATAAAGTCTGCCTCCTGGCATTGCGCCCTCTTCCCCAGCATTTGCTCCACGAGCGCTTCCTTACTGCCTCGATCACGCCGGAAGAAGCGCGAGTGAAGAAGGACCAGTTCAGTTTTTGCCTTGTTCTGCGCGATCAGCTCTTTCAGCTGCGCATACATCTGCTGTGCACGCCTGACCGTGTTCGTTAAAACCAGGGTCCGCCCCGGGGCGGCCCTATGCCGCTCGAAAATGTCCCGGGCCTCCATGGGCTGCTCACGGTACGACCATACCCGGCTTGTTGGCTGCTTCTTTTTCTTTTCGATGGCGTCGATTTCTTCCTTATCCAGATCGACAACCACGGCATTACTTAGGCGCTTGCTCAGCCAGGAAACCGCCTCGTCGGATAAGGTTGCCGTCATGAGGATATAGCGGCAGGTGCCGCTTAACCGATCCAGCATCTCCAGCGCCGTGCCCATGGAGCGCCGGGGGTCGAGCAGGTGGAATTCATCGAAGACGACCAGGCTGCCAATAAGAGCGCCGGCGTTAATGTTGCTCAGGCGCCGGGGCAGCGATACGGGGGAGAGCAGGTAGCCCGAGAGGAGCTGGTCGATGGTTGTAAAAACGATGTCGCCCTGGAAAAAAGGATCGTCCTGTTGCTCGCCCGTTTGAATGGTTATGGATATATCAACTTGACAGCACCCTTCACTGATGCCGTCAAGCAGCCGCGTCGCCCAGCGCCAGCCCTCAACGGTGGAGTTGTATAGCTGCGTGGCAAGAGAACGCAGCGGCAGGGCGTAAAGCACCCTGTCGACAAAGGAGATTCCATACAGGCAAGCGTAGAAGTAAGGGAGCAGTGCAGCCCAGGTTTTGCCCGCTCCCGTGGGCGCGCGCAGAATGATGTTTTTGTTCGACTCTAGCAGGTGCCCGGCCAATTTTTCCTGGTAAGGATAAGGCGATGCCTTCTCCTCGCCAAGTAGGCTTCTAAATAAAACGCTGAGTTTTTTATAGTTAATCCCGTTGTGCATGTTGCAAAAATCCCCTTCCCCAGCTTCAAATGGCGGCAGTTTTAAGGCTGGTCAGTTTCTTCCGAAACAAGTAGAGCATGCATCCTGTACTTCCCCAGCCCGAAAACGGTGTTTTTCCCCACGTGGACCTCTTCGCCCAGGGCCAGCCAGGGGATAAACTCTTCGAGGCGACCCCGGTAAGTGACGCTGCCAAGAAGCCCACCCATGGGTATGCGCCGGCCCTGACGCCGGGAGAATCGTTCAATGTTCATGGCCAAGGTGTGGTTTTCGACCAGTTCAACTTGCCGGGAGCGCTCGGCCAGGCCGGCATAATCAGCTTCCAGCGGGCGGCCATGGTGGAAATAGGCCAGGGAAGAAATGCGGCGCATGGCCTGGCGGAAGAATACATGGAAGTCAGGCCTGGCTGCTGACTTGCCTCCGTCTTTTAAATTTACGGGAGTTTCAAAAAGCACGCGAATCGCGTCCGCCTGAGAAGGATGCCTGGCAACCACTTCAGCCCCCGTGTAATGAAGATCTACTGAGCGAACGGTGTTGGTCAAGCGGGTGTAGAGCTGCTCTTCCCGTTTAAGGCCCAAGGCGGTTACTTCCTCCAGGACAAAAGGACGGCGCCCGTGGCCCAGCCCCGCCTCTCCCATCTCACGAAAGACCACGATAAAGTAGGGCAGAAACTCGATGGCGCGGCCGATGAGCAGCAGGTGAAATTCCATTTTTTCGCCGGGTGCGAATTCCCTTTTCGTGGTCGAGGGCGGTTCAATGATGAAGGGGCGGGGTATGCTAGCGTAGTTTCTAAGAGCCTCGGCGTCAGCCGGCGGCGATGTTTCAAAGATATAAGCGTAGGGACATTTCTCCCGGAGCCGGCAGCCATGGCAATCATACTCGCGCAGGGCACAGGCGACGCGGCGGAATACCGATCCGAAGCCGCCGCGAAAGACAGCGCCCTTGTAGGGCGGCAGGGAGAGCCCCCGCGGACCGGCGGAGATGGTTAACCGGTAGCGAGCAAGCCGGAAAAATTCAAACATTTCTTAAAGCCCCTTATACAGAGAAGTGATAATATGGGGTAATGATTATTATAGCATCACTGGTGTGACAAATATGGTCATACCTGGACAAAAAGGAAATATTTTTTGTTTTGCTTTAGCGGTAGTTTTGCCTGGCCTTGTCCAGTTCGGTGGCGATTTCCTTTGCCAGGGACGGAGGGGCCAGGGCCTTCGCTTCGCTGCCGAAGCCGAGGATCCAGCTTTTGACCTGGGCCAGGCCGCTGGTGGTCATGGTGAGGATTACAGAGCCGTCGGGCTGCTCTGCCAGCTGCTGGGTGGGGTGCCACTGCTTCTCCCGGATCCAGCGGGCCTGGCGGGGACTGAACCATACCTTTATCTCCCGGGCTTCGTCTCCCTTGTAGAGGTGGAAGGAATCGCGCATGAATTGCTCGATGTCAAAGTTTTTGTCTCGCTGGAAATCGCGGCCGGTTGGAGCTACCTCGCTGATGCGATTGAGGGCAAAAAAGCGGAAGTCCTTGCGCAGGTGGCAAAAGCCGATGAGGTACCACCCGCCCTGGTAGTAGCGCAGGCAGTAGGGATCGACGAGACGCTCGCGCCAGTCATCCCTGGCTATGGCATAGTGGGTGATTTTAATCGACTTTCTGCGCCTTATGGCCGTGCTGATGGCGGCAAAATTGGCCGCCACAGCTTCCTCCTCCCCGCGGAGCGGCTCCAGGTCAAAATCTACGTAATCGGCAAATCCGAAGTCGAGGGAAATGGTATCCTGGAGCAGGGCGCATATTTTGGCAAAGGCGCTGGCGATATGCTTCTCGTAGGGGGTGCCGCGGCACTTGCGAAGCAGGTTATGGCCAAGAAAGAGGGAGATAAGCTCCCCCTCGGTGAGGCTGAGAAGGTCGATGGAGTAGTTTTTCTCAGTGTAGTAATAGCCGCGCCTCCGGGGGCAGTATTCGAGGGGGGCGCTCAAGCTGTCGCGCATGTATTCGAGGTCGCGCATGATGGTGCGGCGGTGAACGCCCAGGTCGGCAGCGAGGCGGTTTGCGTTCGGGTAGCAGCCGGACTTGATGAGCCGGTGAATGATGGCGCAGCGGTAGAGCTGGGGCCTGCTTGGCGCGAGCATGCCTTTCGACACCGCAAATCCCTCGTTTTGCTCGGTTAAATTAATATCCGGACAAAATCCCAACCATCTGTCTATTGTTGTAAAATATTTCACATAGATGTTGAATTTCCTTCTTTTTGATCAAGCACGCCAAGGTTGCTGAGGACAAACCGGCCGTATTTTGTATAACTCTTTCCCTTGTCTTTTAGCATTGGCGGTGTCCAAACATCATCATACCAGCAGGCCACCCAGCCAATGTTTCGCTCTTCCAGGTAGTCGAGAAAGGGTTTCCCATAGGATTCCTCGTCGCCCACAAGGTATGACGGCTCTACCGCCTCGTTCTCGTCCAGGAAACCCCACTCGGTAATCAGCACCGGGTATTCCTCTGAAATGGCGCCGAAGTACTCTCCCCACAGCTTCTGGTCATGCGCCGGGTAAATATGCGCAGCGTATACAATGTTTGCATCATCAACAGGCCTCTCTTTTACCCAGGACAAGTTCCTGGCGTATTCAAAGCCGCCAACGATGATAACCTGGTTTGCATTTTGGCCCCTTATGACTTTCACCAGTTCTTCCGCATTCCTGGCCCACGTTGCCGCGGTGATGAAAGCCGGTTCATTAAATATTTCAAAAATAACATGTGGAGTATCCCGAAAATATGCGGCAGTTTGCTTCCAGAATTGGAGGGAAAAGTCCTTGGGGGCAATATCCAGATCCGGCATTTCGTCGCCTCTTCCGGTTTCAATGCTGCCAATATAATGCCAATCAATGATGACATACATGCCCAATTCCCCGGCCCAGGAGACAAGCGGGTCCAGGTACCTCCACAGGTAATCTCTGTCATGAAAATAATTTTCCGGATGAACCGGTATCCTGACCACATTGGCCCCTGTATCTTTTATCTCTTGGAGAAGCCTGCGGTGGAACCTGTTTCTGCTGTGCAGTACCGCCGGATCCGGAGGCATTAGACCTTTCAAGACAACAGCTCTCCCGGAAGGATCAACGATTTTGTTGTTCTCCACAAGCAGCAAGGGCGGAAATTCTTCCATCCCTTCATGGCTAAAAGATTCTTTTCGCTTTACGGGCAGTAAAATTTTCCCGCTTTCGGAGAAATATGCAGCAAGGCTTAGGGCCGTAAAAAACAGGAGCAATGAACAGAGGGCGATTAATGATATCTTGGCCAGTTTTTTGAATATCATTGTTCTACCCCCTTTTAAACAGGCATTTCGCCGTTTCCCGCAGGCGCTTTCATCCATCCGCCATGCCGATAATGAGAAGCAGTATTCTTTTAAGGCGCCACCTTCACCCAGAGGGGCCCGATATAGCTGTGCCGCCCGTTCTCGGAAACGACGCGCACGATGTAGAAGTCCTTCCCTCCCGTGTGCAGCGCCTTCGGGTCGACGGGGTTGTCGCTGTACTCGTTGATATAGTATGCTCCCTCCCGGTAGACGCAGTTTTCCCGCCCGTAGGAAGTCCCCGTTACCGGCTCGGTGTCGGTAAAGGTGACGACGGCCAGGGGCTTGTCCACGGGAATGGCGGCAAGCAGGCTCCCGTTTTTATGGATCTCCACCGTGGCCTTCCAGTCAGGCTGCCGGAATTCCACCACGGGCGCGGTGGGGGCGCCGTCCTGGGCGAAGATCACTTCAATATGCCGCGGCGTGTTCCGGCTCTCGACGCGGACAGTGGAGTCTCCCCCGACGGCGGTGCCGTTGATGGTGAAAAAGAGAAGGGGCCGGCCGTGATCGGAAACAGCATAGAGGCGGCGGTTTTCCAGGGCGGAGAAGATCTCGCGGCGTGTAAGCCCGGTGGCATAAACGGCGGTAAGACCGCCCGGGTAGGGCTTGTCGTAGCGCGTCCACCAGTAGGTAAAGGGACGCTGGTGCCCAACCCAGGCCCCGGTATGGGCGAGGTCATGTCCGGGGTGGCCGTCATGCGAGTCGCTGGAGGCGTAAAGCGACAGCTGCAGCCCCATCTGCAGGGCGCCGGTGATGGAGCAGCCCCTGGTCCCCGGCGGGGGTGGGAAGGTGGAGCCGCGGTAGCTCAGGGGATGGTCGGGCTCGTAGAGGTTGTCGCCGTGCGTGCTGGTCACCTCGGCGATTTTCACATAGCGGGGGTTGTAGTAAGTCCAATCCTGCATAAAGCGCTCCACCACGGTGTGGTGAGGCAGGGCCAGGACCCGGGCGCCGGTGGAGGCCGTAAAATCGTCCAGCAGCGCCCAGAGCTCGAAGGGAGTGGGCAGGGCGGCCCCCAGGCCCACATAGGGCGCGTATACGGGGGGATCTTCAGGGAGCTTGTCGCCGTCGAAGATGCAGGTGTAGTGCCCGGTGTTGTGGTTTGTGTATTCCATGCCCAGGAAGGTGACAAACTCGCCCGGCCGGTAGGCCCGGTTCGTCTCCTGGACGTAGCGTGCTATCCGGTTCCGGCCCAGCTGGATGATCTCGCCGTGCTCGGTGAGGGCATAGAAGTCGAGAGCGGCCACGTGCCGGGCGTATAAGAACTGGTGCGCCGGCGTGCCACTGCCGTCGGAGTAGCTGCCGTGGGTATGGATATCCCCCCAGTAGATGCGCTCCACTCCCGCGGCGGCGAGAATGGGGTTGCTGTAGTAAGTGCGGCCAGTTTCCGAATCGCGCACCTTTATATAATGAACTCCCGGGGTGTCGATTCTCGCCCGGAAGGCGCATCGGCCGTTGTCCCTGCCGTTGTCGAGCAGGTAGGCCGCATCCGAGGGGTAGTTGGAACCGCTAAAGGTATATTCTTCCGGCAGAACTGCTTCCACCGCTCCAAGAGGCTCGCCGGTGGGGAAGCGGTAAGATTCCAGGGAGAAGCTCACCGTGCCATCGTAGAGGGCGCTGAGGCGCTCGAAGCGGTCCCAGCACTGGACCTGGAACGCGAATTCCTCGCCGGGGGCCACGGTGGAAGGAGCCTGCACCCAGAGCACCGCCGGCCGGTTGTCGAAGATTAGCGCGGGGTTCACGTTGACGGAAACCCAGAGAGCCAGGGGGATGAAAAAGAGGAGCACGGAAGCGAGGCGCTGCCGGCGGTGCGAGCGGCCCGGGCGGTAAAGCTTCTCTTCCAGCCCGGGCAAGACAGCCCTGCGGCCTTTGGCGCGTCTCATAAGCTGGTAAAGCAGCAGGAACAGGAAGTAAAGACCAAGCGTGGCGCCAACGACGAGGGCGGCAAGAAAGAGCGGGTAGATGCCAGTAATTACATCGAAGCCGCGCAGCGGCCCGTTGGAGGCCAGGGCGGCGGCCAGGGCCAGCGCGTAGCCGGCGCCGCGCCATGCGCCCCGCGATCCAAAATAGAAAAGCCCCCCGATGAGGATGGCTATCCAGCTGAAAAAGAAAGTGACGGCGGCAACCGCCCCGGCAGCAAAAAGAAGCGCTTTCAGCAGGTTCAAGACAATCGCCTTTAGAGATAGCCCACGTGCTTTTTTCCCCCGCATGGCAAACCTCCAGATCGCAAGTGGTATGCATGAAATTTCGCCAAAATCCCCTTGAAATCCCCCTGGAAAGGGGTCCTTGGATTTGGCGGCATCCTCCTGCCGCCGGCCCGGCGCGGTGCAAGCCCTACGCTTAAGCTTCTCCGGTCACGGCCAGGTGAACCAGCTTGCTTCTTCCCTCCTGGAGGATCTCTTCCATGATCCTGGCGGCATTGTCCTGCTGCTGCTCCTTGATGGCCTGGAGCAGTTTTTTGCGGGCAGCTACCGATTTTTCTATGAAATCCCCGGATTTAAAATAGATGCGGATGAGGTTTAGGCAAGCCGGCTCGAAGGATTTGAAGATCATGGCATAAACGACGTTGCCCGAGGCAATGGTAATGCGATGGTGAAAGTCGTAATTGTATTTTACGTGAGTCTCAATATCCCTGTTTTTCTCCGCCTTATTAACCAGGGCTTCCAAAACCTGCAGGTCTTCAGCGGTCCTGTTCACCGCGGCAAGCCTGGCGCTTTCCACCTCGATAAGCAGGCGGGTATCCATCATGCTGTTAAAGAGCCTGGGGCTTAGCTTCCCTTCGTTATAGTTCATGATGGAGGCAAGGATGGCGGGGGTGCCTTCGATCTGGTAATCTTGAACGATGGTCCCCTTCCTGGGGATTATCCTGACAAAGCCCTTCGAGGCCAGCTCCAGGATGCCGGAATTGACAATGCTCCGGCTGACCCCCATCAGGGAGGCCAGCTCTCGTTCGGGCGGCAGCCTGTCCCCGGGCTTGAGCTGCCCGGAGATGATCTTGGCTTCAATTTCCTTGATAAAAAGCTCCTTCAGGCTTTCGGCCTTCAATTTGGCAAAGCCCATCTCCATTTTATCAACCCCCAGACCTCTCCCCCGTTTTGCTTGTTATATTATAGAACAGGCAGTTGGCAATTACAAAACTAACGCCCGGGGGAAGCCGCATTAAATGAAGATTGCTGCCAGCGGACGGAGCATGCCCCTACACTTTTACCGGAGCCTATTCCGGGCAGGCCAGGTTATGTCTTGCTCCTGCGCCCCGACCGGTCCGGGATTTGCCTTAAAGAAGGGGCTGTCCTTAGCGACAGCCCCTTTACGCCATCAATTCTTACAAAATGCGGCAAGCCTGCTTACCGGACCTTCCGCCGGGGCACCACGATTTCCAGGTTGCCCAGGGGAAAGGTGACACAGGGGTGGATATAGCCGAACTTCTTGTCGGCCTGGCGCCGCCCGTCCACATCCGCGGGGATGAACACGTCTCCCTTTATCAGCAGGGAACGGCAGACACCACAGGAGCCGCTTCGGCAGACGGAAGGAGGACACAGCCCCGCCCTCTCCAGGGCCACCAGCAGCGACTCACCGGCGGCAGCGTCAATCTCCACCGTGCGCTTGCCCATGTGCACGAGCATCTTGAAATTCTTTCCTGCAGCTTCGGCGGGGTAGCCGCTTAAGCGTTCAACATTTTTTATCTCTCCAAAGACCTCTTTCCGGATAAACTTCCTTCTCATCTCCAGCTTGGCAAGCTCACTATCGAGATGCTCGTACATGGCCTGGGGGCCGCAGATGAAGATGGAGCAGCTATCAAGATCCACGTATTTCTTCAGCAAACCCGCGGTGATAAAGCCATGCTCAAAGCCTTCCACTTTTTCTTCGGCCAGCACGTGGACAACCTTAATCCTGCCGCCGGAAGCAGCTTGCAGGGCGGCAAGATCGTCTTTAAAGATGATCTCGTCTTTTCTGTTGCTGCCGTAAAACAGGGTCAGGCTAATGTCCAGGTCGCCTTCCAGTATGCTTTTGGCCATGGACCTGAAGGGGGTGATGCCGCTCCCGCCGGCAATTCCCACGATGTGCCGGCGGTCACGCAGATTGTCATAGTAGAACTGCCCTTCAGGGCCGCCGGCTTCCACTTCGCTCCCCACGGTCCAGTTGTTCCAGATGTAGTTGGAGATAAAACCGCCGTCGCTTCTTTTGACGGTAATCTCGTAATATCCCGCCAGCGCCTCCTGGGGCGACGAGGATATGGAGTAAGGACGGGTTACGGTTGCTCCCTCCACCTCGAAGGTAAAGCTGAGGTACTGCCCGGGGCGGAAGTAGGCCAGCTGCTCAGTCCCTTTCTCCTTGTGGGGAAGGAGCCGGTATGTCCTCACGTCGCCTGTTTCTTCGCGCACTTCCCCCACGATTAAATGCTGGACGGCGGGATGAAGCTTGCAAGCAAGGGCATTTACCGGCTGAAGGCTGCCAATGACCGTGGCGGGGGCTTTTTGAATGCGCTTCTTCCGGCCGGGCACCAGATTCTTAAAAGCAAGCAGGTCCAGAATCCCCAAGGGCTTTATTTTAATATTAATCCTATCCCCGGTCATCTTATTTCCCCTCCATGATATCTTTGTAGGTTAACAGGGCCGCCGTTTCCCCCGACTGCAGGCTGCTGGAGTAGCCGTGGCACCTGAAGGCGAATCCCCCGGCAAACTCAAGGCCCTTGATGTATTTTTCTTCATTCATGGTCATCATCCGCGGCAGGACCGAATCCCAGACCACGGGTTCGTAGCCGTAAATGCCGCCGTTGAAGGCGCCGGTGTAGCGGGCAAAGGTGGCCGGAGTAGCCACTTCAATCTCTTCAATGCTGTCCCGCAAGTTTACATTGACCACCTTTTCAAACTCGTCAATCATCTCCTCGGCTATCCTGTTCTTAAGCTTGAAATATTCCGCCGGCGAGACATTCTTCCAGGCGTCTCCGCTGAAGAGAGTTGTTAGATAGACGATGCTCGTCCCTTCCGGTGAGCAGTCGGGGACGGCATTGTTCAGGCAAACCGTGGCCTGGCCTATCGGCCGTTCCAGCCGGTGAAAGGCATCGTAGATGTCATTGGTATCGGGAGTGCTGTAGATGAAATGGCTGTACTCGTTGAGGCCTAGCTCCTGTGGGCTTTTGTCCAGGCCCAGGTATACGACAAAGGCGGAGAAACCAACCTTTCTGGCGTTGCAGGTTTTCCAGGCAATTTCCAGCACGGCCGTCCGGGGGTGGATGAGCCGGCTGTAAACGGTGTGAGGAGAGGTGTTGGCGATGACATGATTGGTCTTGATCCTGTCCCCGTGGGAGGTTTCCACTCCCACCACCCGGCCGTCCTCGACCAGGATTTTTTCCACCCTGGTGTTGTATAGTATGTCACCGCCCAGTTCGCGGATCTTCATGTCCAGCGCCGTGGTAAATTCGTGGGAGCGGTAGCGGGGGATGAAGGCCTGCTTGGTGATGTAGCGGTAGAACATGGCCGCAAAAATGCTGAAGCTTAAATCTTTCACCCCCACGCCCAGGTAACACCAGTAGGCGGTGATGATCTTCTGGGCGCGGTAAGGCATTTTCAAGGCGTCCAGGACATCCTGGAGCGAGTAAGAGGCCGTCTTGAGAAAGTTGCCATACTTGCTGGTAAGAACTTTCTTGTCGGGGTTGCCCCTGGATTGACCCAGGTAAGTAAAGGCATCTACCACTTCTTCGCACAGCCGGATAAACTTGTACACCGATTCCCTGGAGCCGGGAACGTACTCTTCCATCTTGGCGAGATACTCTTCTTCGCCGAAAGGCATGGTCGCATCCAGCCGTCCACCCTTTTCATGGGGGATGATCAGACGGTAGGCCTCCGGCACCGGGAACCATTCCGTATCGATGCCGATCTTGTCTTCAAGAAGTATGCGCACATTGCCCTTGTCATGGGGCGGGCCAAAATCTGAAACCTCGTGCAGCGAAGGTTCAAACTCAAATCTTCCCCTGACGAAGCTAGAAGCAAAACCTCCCGGCAGGTTGTGCTGCTCCAGCAATAGGGTTTTGCAGCCCTTGGCCGCCAGGGTGGCCGCAGCAACCAGCCCGCCGTTTCCGGCACCCACCACCACGGCATCATACGAATCGCTGAAACCGCCCTTAGACATGCTCTCCCTCCTGAATAATTTTTGTGGTCTGACCACCAACCAGTTAAATTATACTTTTACTTAAAAACTATGTCAATTTCCAGAATTAAAGACGAGCAGTTACGGGCGGGCAGATAAGGGCCTGGCGGGCGGGCATGGAAGCCCGCCCTGCGGTTTTTTCGTGCGGGTCCCTTTCCTGTCATCCTGGTGAAGCAAAGGTGTTCCAAAACGGGGCGCCTGCCCGGCTTCCGGATAGGCACGGATGTCATCAGCCGGGAACGGCGGACAACGGCCGGCAGGATTGAGGTGAAGTTTAGAGAATTAAAGGGAAGCGTTAACAATTATCATCTCGTCAAGGAGGCCATTTCATGAAAATCAAAGGCTTGGGCAAGACGCTGCTGGCCATCTGGCTGATCGCCAAAGGACTTATACCCATTCTTAACATAAGCATCCCCAATCAAGGGTTAATTCTTAACATACTGGCCTTAATCGCGGGAATCTTCCTGTTGCTGGATCGGTAAATAATGTTGAAGCGGCGCAAAGAGCATGGGGGGCTGCCCAATAGGGGCAGCCCCCCTCGTTTACGGGGCGGAATGTTCCTTTAATCCTTCACCGTTTCCGGGAGTCAAAGCCGCCGGCCCCCTGACTGGCTTGATGGCATAAAATATGCTTCCCGGGGCATAGCTAAACTGGCGCGTCTTTTGGCCACAGTCGACCACATATCCACCTAAAAGTGCAGCTGGAAGGAGGTGAAAAGCGATGCCGCATCACCAGCTTGGGATTCATGAAAAGGTGGAGCTGCACGAACTGCTGACCATGAAGACGGTTTGTGCGGCAAAGGCCATGGCCATGAAAGATATGGTCACCGACCCGCAGCTGATTTCACTGCTGGAGCAGGATGCCAAGAAGTCCCGGGAGCACATACGAGAGCTGCAGAATATAGTCAGCGGCAGCCCTGCCGGCTTCTAGAAAAATTAACAAGGGGGGTTTTCTAATGGTGCAAAATCTGACGGAGAAGATTAGCGACCAGGTCATCGCCGCCGACTTGCTTCTTGCCGCCAAGAACAGCGTGCGGACCTACGCTTATGCCATTACCGAGGCGCACTCACCGGAAGTGCACAGCGTGTTGAAGAGGCATCTCGATGATGCCATCAGCTTCCACCAGCAAGTTGCCGACTACATGGTCAACAAGGGGATGTACTATCCTCACGACCTGGATAAGCAGATCCAGGCCGATATAGCCAATGCGCAGTCGGTTTCCGGGGCGGCCTTTAACACCTGATTGATGACGACAAAGCAGTTCATGGAGGCAAGCCCATGTTTAAATACGACCGCAACCTACTCCAGCCGGTGAAGGTGGAGAGGCCCAATCCCACCTACGCCGCCATGCTGGTGGAACAGCTGGGCGGCCCCCAGGGAGAGCTGAAGGCGGCGATGCAGTACATTTCGCAGAGCTTCCGGATCAAGGATCCTGAAATAAAGGACCTGTTCATGGATATCGCCGCGGAGGAGCTTAGCCACATGGAGATGGTGGCCACGGCGGTGAACCTGCTCAACGGCCATGACGTTGATGCCACAGAGGTGGAAAGCGGCACCATTGAGCACCAGGTCCTCACCGGGCTGGCCCCGTACCTGGCCAACGCCTCTGGCTTCCCCTGGACCGCTGCCTACGTCAACGTGACCGGAGACCTGCCGGCGGACCTGCTTTCCAATATCGCCGCGGAGCAGCGCGCCAAGGCGGTTTACGAGTACCTGCACCGTCAGATTGCCGATAAGCATGTACGCGAGATGATCGACTTTCTCCTGAACCGCGAAGAGGCCCACAACACCCTCTTCCGCCAGGCTTTGCAAAAGATCCAGGGAAGCGGATCCACCCGCGACTGGGGCGTGGACGAAAAGGCCCGGCTTTACTTTGACCTCTCCAACATAGGCGGGCGGCAATTCTCCCTGGAACAGCCCCAGCCGCCTTCCTTCAACGAGCCGGCACAACCGGCCCCATCCTGAGGCGCGGGGGGAATGGGTCCCAGCATGCGGGCGGGCGTGGTAGCCCGCCCCTACGCATATTGGAGTCAAAAGTCGAGGTCGGAGATCAAAGGCCAAAAGGGATGGCCAACCGCGAAGCAAAGTCACCGTCCCCTGGCTCAATCGTGTAAATAGCGTTTTAGGTGATCGATGATCATCTGCCAGCCTTCCATGGAGTCGGGCCTGTTAGTCATGGTGAAGCCGTGCTTTGAGCCTTCAAAGCGCTTGTGAGTAACGTCTACTCCCGCCTGGAGCAGCCTGTCCCTGAAAGCCTCGCCTTCCTGGCACAGCGAGTCCTGGCTTGCGGTGATGATGAGGGTGGGCGGGAATGTTTTCAACTGCTCCAGGGAGGCGTAAAGGGGCGAGACCAGGGGGTTTTTCCGCTCTTCTTTCTCCATGCAGTAGCTCGCATCGAAAACACGGCATAGCCTCGGATGAAGGTAAGTGCCCTTGGGCCTCGGCTTGAGGTAGGGATCGGTGTGGAGATCCAGGGGCGGGTAATCCAGGATAAGGCACTTAATGCCCAACTCTTTTCGTTCAGCGTCCAGGAGGCAGATGGCGGCGCTCAAGTTGCCCCCGGCGCTGTGGCCGCCCACGGCAATCCTCTCCGGGTCGATGCCCAGTTCCCCGGCATGTTCTTTGGCATATTTCACCACGGCGTAGCATTCCTCCAGGGCTTTGGGAAAAGGCGCCTCCGGGGCAAGGCTGTAGTCCACGTTGAGGATTTTCACGTTGGCCTTGTGGGCCACGTTCATCAAGTGGGGATCGTCCATCTCCGCGTTGCCGAGGACAAAGCCGCCCCCGTGCATGTTAACAAAAAGAGGCAGCTTTTCCGGCCTCTCCAGGCCGTAGGCAAGCACGCGCACCCGGCCCGCAGTCGTTTCCAGGTAGAGTTCCTGGCCCATCCTCTTCTTCCCGAAGAAGACGCCCGTCCCCAGGTTTGCCAGCCTCCTGACAAATCTCACCTTACTGACAAGCTGCTCCCTGGTGTAATTTTTTTCCGGCGGCACCCGTCGCATGAAAGCAGTCCTCCTTTTTTAGTGGTCATGGTTCCAGTCCTTAAGGCACTCCAGGAAAAAGGCGTGAATTTCATCCATCAGCTCCCGGTTGATTTCCTGGGCCAGGTCCCGGTCTACCTTCGAGAAAAACTCCTGCTTCACCGCGTAGGGGATGTCATGGCCGTATTCTTCCAGGAGTTCACGGTAGAGTTCCCCGATGGCCTCGTTGTAAGCCAGAGCCCTCTCGGAAAGAAAGATATTGTTATGGCCACTGTGCCCCGGCTTGTCCAGCAGCAAGACTTTAACACGGGGATTGGTCATTTGCCCGAGCCGGGCGATGATGGAACTGCCTTCGTAGAGGACAACATCGTCTTCCAGGCCATGGACAATAAAGACCGGCACACCTGAGCGGTTGATCGCCTCCACGGCGTTAAACGAGGCGGCTTCGTCAAACAGAATCCATTGATACAGCCACAGGTGAGGGTACAGCAGGCTGCTGAAGCCGCCGAGCAGCTGCCGCCCCTGCTCCATCACTATGTCCATGGCGCTGTTGACGCCGGCGACGCTGGCAACGCCTGCAATCTCGTGATTATAGTGCAGCACGTTGACGACGGCGTAGCCGCCCCAGCTGTGACCAAATAATAGCAGCGGCAGGCCGGCGAGTTCGGGCTGCCCGTCAATGTAGGCTAGAGCGGCATCAAGGTCCAGCACCGCTTGGGGGAAGCCCCTGGTAGATTCTCCCTCGCTGTCGAAGCTGCCGGTGGCATCGTAGGCAAATACCCGCCAGCCCTGGTCGACAAAATAGGCGATCTCGGGAAGGTAGCTGTCGGCGCCGTCTCCCAGGCCGTGGGCCACCACCACAAGCCCGCGCTCGTTGTCCAGGCCGTAGATATAGCCCTGAAGACGGTTGGGGCCGGATGGGAAATTAACCAGGCGGCGCGGGTAGCGGGCCGCCAGGTCTTCGTAGCGCAGAGACGTGGAGATGGTGTCGTCATGCCGGTCAAAGCGGGGAAACTGCTGGTCGTAGACTATCTTTACCGCGAGCAGAGGCAGGATGAAAAACAGGACAATAAACCCGGCAACAAGGCAAAGAATTCTTTTTGTCCGCTGCTGCTTTCCCGGACGCTTTATCATCTTGCCCCTCCAATTCTTATACAGCCTGCAACAGGGTCAAACTCTCTTGCAGCCTCCAAATTCCGGCACTGCGCCGGCTGTTTTTTACCTGGATCGGCTCGGCTGCCGTCTTTTCCTCTTCTACTCCTGAATGGGAATATCCTCCAAAAACCTGGCAAAATCCCCCGCCCGCCTGCAAAGGGGGAGAAAGCGGGCGGAGATGGAGGTGCGTCCTTACGTTTGATGCCAGGGATGTAAGTCGAAAACTGCGTAAACGCCTGCGCCCCGCCGGTGACACTGACAGTACTGTAAGCAGTAGTTTGCGGCAATAACCGGCCTGGTTTGGGCGTGCATGCCCGGCCCCCACAACTGGGAGAAAAAGGACGGGGCCTCTAAGGGCGGGCGTGGTAGCCCGCCCTTGCGTTTATCGCCAGGATTGATCAGCTGCAGGATATCCCGTTGCATGCCACGGGGCACCGCCGAGAAGGCACTTAAGGGGAGAATCGGCTCATCTTTCAGCATGCGGTCCGGCCGCTTCCCACGGCGGAGCCGCCTTATTAATTCCATGGCCCTGCTTTATTATCCTTCTGCGATGAAAGAGATAACGTGTAAGGTCGCGCAGGAAAGCGGAGGGGAGTGATGCCGCTAATCTTTGAGCGCGCTGAGGATGGAGCGGAGCCGCTCGCGGTAGCCCGCGTTTTCAATCACCGTGCCGGTGATGACGATATCCGCGCCGGCTTGGCGGACCCGGCGGGCATCAACGGCCGTGCGGATGCCGCCGCCAACGATGAGGGGGATGGAGATCTCGCGCTTCACCGCGCGGATCATGCCGGCAGGAATGGGCTGGGCCGCGCCGTTACCCGCCTCAAGGTAAACGTATTCCATGCCCATGAACTCGGCGGTAAGGGCATAGCCGATAGCTTTCCAGAAGTTGTCGCGGGAGACCAGCTCGGCTTCACCGATCTCGCCGATTTTCATTCCCGGTTCGACGAGGATGTAGCCCACAGGAATGGTCTCCACCCCGAGCTTTTTTAAGACCAGGGCGATGCCGGCGTGGCTCGCGGCAATGAAGCCGGCATTGCGCGAGTTGAGCATGCTTAAGAAGAACATGGCGTCGAGATTGAAGCTAATGGCTTCCGCTCCCGAAGGCAAAAAGATGACCGGGATGGTCGTCTTCTCCTTGATGGCCTCCACCGTTTCCATGAGCGTGCGCTGGCTAGTGGGGGCGGAGGCGCCGATGAGCACCAGATCGCTGCCCACCTCCTGCGCCGTCTGGGCCAGGCGGCCGGCCGCTTCCGGCAGCTGCCGCGAGGGGTCAATGAGGGTGATATGGACTGCGCCCTGGCTTAATTTATTTTTGATATATTCATTAACTTTCATATCTTTCAGACCTTGCTAACAGATTCTCTGTTTAAGGCCATTATAATGGAGCAAGACCCTTTTGACAACCGCTAAGATTTTCCTCGCCCACCATGACGACGCCGGAACCTTCGGCCACAAGAGGGCCGGCGCCCCGGGATGGCCAAGGGTACGCGAGGCTTCATTTCTTCCATAATATATTCTCATTTCGCCCGGTTTATGTTTTCGCGCAGCATGCGGCGTAGCGAGGCAGGATCGGGGTTGAAGAAGCTTTTTACCAGGCCCTTCCGGACAAAGATGAAGGAGACCTCTTTCACGGGACGGCCGGTGATCTCGGCCATGGCGGCGGCATAGACGCAGCCCTGGCAGCGGTAATGTTCCCAGCGCCGCTCCAGCTCTTCCTCCCCCCCCGCGTCGGTCTTGTAGTCAACGATGACCAGTTCCTCCCCCTCCTGGAAGAGGAGGTCGACGACGCCCTCCACGAGGAAGGAGTCAAGGCGATAGCAGAAGGGGAGCTCCTTGAACAGGCGCCCCGCGGAGCGAACCCGCAGCAGAAGGGGGTGCTCCAGGGTTTTTTGCACCAGCTCGATGAGCTCTTTGGCATCAGGCACCCCCCAGTAGTCCGCCGCCCGGGCGGCCTCGGCGGCAATCTGTGCAGCCAGGGGGCGGCACAGGTCGATGCGCTCCATGACCTGGTGAAAAGCGGATCCGAAGGCGGTCCCGTCGCCGTACCAGTCCTCCGCCGCGCCGGCGGCGGTTAGGGGCTCTCCGGCCGGCGGAAGGGGTTCCCGGGCCATGCCGGCCAGGGCGACGGCGCTGATATAGGGACCCGGCGTTGCGGCACCGGCGATGGCCTTCTTCAGAGATTCTTCCCAGTGCCGGCGGCGCGCAAGCAGTTCCTCCACAAGGGGGCTCTCCTCCCCCTCCGCCAGTATGCCGGCCAAGGCGCCCGCATCATCTCCCGGCAGGGGCTCTTCATGGCCGGCCTGGAGGCTGAGGCAGCCCGACCAGAGGCCTGCCGCCGCTTCTTCGGCCTGTTCCAGGTAGGCCCAGAAGCCGGCGGCGCCGCTCTTGTAAAAGCGCGGCAGCACCAGGTAGTCGCGGGCTCGGGTGGCGGCCACGTAGAAGAGGCGGATCCGCTCCGCTTCCAGGCGCAGCGCCTCCTCCTGTTCCGCCTCGGCCACGCCGGCGCTGGCCAGCTCGCCGAGCTTGAGGTAAAAGAGGCCCCGGCTGCGGTCAGCCATGAAGCTGGTGCCTCCTCTCTTCTGTCCGCCCAGGTTCACCAGGCAGACGAGGGGAAACTCCAGCCCCTTGGACTTGTGGATGGTGAGAAGCTGCACCGCGTCGCTGCCGGGATCGTAGAGGAGCGATTCGGCCTCTTCGCGCTCCTCTTCGGCCATGCGCTCCAGCCGGCTGATGTATCCTTTCAGGGTGAGGGGGCGCTCCATCTCCAGGCCGCGGATCATCTGCAGCGCCTTGCGCAGGTTGCCGGCCGCCTGGCGACCCTGCGGCCCCAGGGAGGCCCGCTGCCAGAACCAGGTTTCCTCCAGGAGTTCCTCTACCAGGACGGAGATGGGGGCCTGCTGCTGGCGCTGGTGCGCCCGCCGGAGCAGTTCGAAAGCCCGCTGCAGCTGGGGGAAATCGGGCCCGGCATCGGCAAAGTAGCTCAGTCTACCCCCACTTTCCAGGTACTGAAAGAGCATCTCGTCGGGGATGGCGCCGGCCCAGTAGCGAAGCACCGCCGCCAGGGCCAGCTGGTCATAGGGATTGCTCACGGCGGCCAGGAGGTTTTTGAGAAAAACAATCTCCTCGCGCAGGTAGAACTGGCGCCCCCCCTCCAGCCGGTAGGGGATCTTGCGGCGGCGCAGGGCCTCCTCGTAGTGGAAGAGGCCCGTGGCGGCGGGGAAAAGAAGGGCGATGTCGCCGTATCTCAGCTCACGCGACCCCCCATGCGGTGCCGGGATGGTCCACTTGCCGACGGCGCCTTCAATGAATTCCGCTACCGCCGCCGCCTCGGCGGCCCGGATCTCATCGGCCCTCGCCTCGTCGAGAGGCTGGGACGGCTGCAGCAAGACCACGGCGGGCCGTCCATAGGGAGAACGGTAGGCGCTGAGCGGCTGGTAGGCGGGCTGGTAATGACCCTGGGGGGTGATCAAAACGCTGAAGGTGCGGTTGACCCAGTCGATGAGCGCCGGCAGGGTGCGGAAGTTCTGGGTGATGGTGAGGGCCTGGCCCTTTTGCAGCAGCTTTTCCCGGGCGGCCTGGTATATTTCAATGTCCGCCCGCCGGAAACGGTAGATGGACTGCTTCGGATCCCCCACCAGGAAGAGCTTTCCCTCCGCCAGCTCCACCTCCTGCCAGCTAGCGGCGCGGGGCTCCTTCTCTGCCAGGAGAAAGAGGAGATCCGCCTGCAGGGGATCGGTGTCCTGGAACTCGTCCACCAGGATGTAGCGGAAGCGCCGCTGGAAGTAGCCGCGCACCTCCCTGTTGTCGCGCAGGAGATCGCGGGCCTTGATGAGCAGGTCCTGGAAATCGAGGACGCCGGCTTCCGCCTTGGCCCGCTCCACCGCGGCCAGGTAGCCGCCCAGCCAGTGCACCAGCGACGCCGTAAGCTGCCCCCGCAGGGAGAGGCACGCCTGCTCCTGGAGCTGCCGCAGCTCGCCGCAGATCTCCTTCTGCCGCCGGCAGTGCTCTGGCGGCTGCCAGTTTTTCTGGCTGCCGCGGGCGGCAATGGCGGGGAAGCGCATAAGAAGGAAGCGCTCCTGCTCCAGGGGATCGCCCAGCTGGAGGAACTTTTCCGCGGCGGCAATGATCTCTAAAAGATGGCGGTAGCCCTTGTCTTCTTCTTGCCGGCAGGAGGGAAGGAGTGACTTCAGCTCAGTGAGCCTCTCCTGGAGAAGCTCGCGAAATGCCGGCAGAAGGTCGGGGGCCGAGGGGGTGCTCCCCTCCGCCACCAGGTCCCGCTGGTGGTAGAGGATCCCGGCCAGTTCGCGCAGCCGTTTCGGACTGACGCCGAGCAGCAGCGCCCGCTTCAGCACATCGCCTTCGGCGGCCAACTCCGCGGAAAACCACTTTTCCCAGATCTCCTCCAGGAGTTCCTCCATCTCCCCCGGCTCGTAGATTTGAAACTGGGGGTCCACGGCCGCCTCAACGGGACGCTCACGCAGCAGCTGCCCGGCAAAGGAGTGGATGGTAGTGATGGGCGCCGCCTCGATGGCCTCCAGGGACTCGCGGATGCGGCGGGCCTCCTCTTCCGCCGCTTCGGTGAGGCGCTTCTCCAGCTCATCGCGCAGGCGGGCCTTCAGCTCGGCGGCGGCCTTCTCCGTGAAGGTGATGGCCACGACCTCCTCCAGGCGGGCGGCGCCCTGGACAATGATGTTGAGCAGCCGCCGGATGAGAAGGGTGGTCTTCCCGGTGCCTGCTCCCGCCTCCACCCAGTAGTTGCGGCTGAGATCGCTCTCCGCCAGGCTGCGTTCGCGGGCATCGACCAGGGGCTTGGGGACGTCGCCGGAGCGGCTCAAGAGATTTCACCTGCCTTGGCCATAAGGGTCAAGCTTTCTCCTCCTTCATCTGCCGGAAGGCGGCGAGGACGGGGTCGGCGGCCTTTAGGCGGAAAGTCCTCTCGATCCCCGGGCCGCAGAGGTCGCGGTAGTCGCAGAAGCGGCAGTTCTGGCCATTCCGTCCGGGATAAGGGAAAAAGCGGCCGGCGGCGATGCCCTCGTAAAGCACCGCCAGGGTCTCCCGCAGGAGCCGCTCTTTCTCCGGCCATGCGCGCCCCGAAAAGAGCACTTTTTCCACCCCTTCAGGCGAAAGATGGTAGGCGCAGGCCTCCGCCTCCTCCAGCTGTGAAGGGGAGAGGCCAAAAAGGGCGGCGGCGGCCAGGAGGTAAACGGGAAGTTGGAGGGCTTCTCCCCCGGAGAGGCTCTCATTCTTAATCCGTTTCCGCCCCGTCTTGTAGTCGATAATGCGGAGGCGGCCGCCGCTGCGATCCACGCGGTCGATCCGCCCCTGGAAAGAAAGCTCCTCTCCCGATGGGAGGCGCAGGAGCACCCGCTTCTCCCTTTCCTCAAAGCCGAAGGCGAGCTCAAATTCCACCGGCATAAACCCCGCCGCCTGCTTTATTTCCCACTCCAGCAGGGCTTGCAGCGTATCCAGGAGCGCGCGCCGCTGCACCTCCCTGAGCAGGGGATGGGGCGGCAGCTCCTCCGGCGGCAGCGCCGCCAGCTCCGACGCGGCGACCTGCTCCAGGAGCTTCAGGCAGGAATCGGGATGGCGCTCCACGGGAAGCAGCCCTTCCGCCGCGGCGCGGCGGTAAAACCGCTCCAGGATGCGGTGCACGAGGAGGCCGCGCTGCAGGGGTGCCATCTCCAGCATCTCTGCGGGCTCTTCCAACGGCGCCAGCTTGAGGAGCCGCTTTAAAAAGTAGCTATAGGGGCAGCGGGCGTAATCTTCCAAGGCGGTGGCCGAAAAGCGGCCCCCCGCCCTGTCCAGGCGTGCGGCAAGCAGCTGCCGCGGGGCGCCTTGCGGCGAAAAGAGGCCGTCGTAGGAGGTGAGGCGGCGGCTGCGCCTGGCCAGGTCTGCTTCGAGAAGGCGGGCCAGGGCGTCAGAAAGGCGGCGGTAGTACTGAAGGGGCGACAGCCCCGCCGGCAGGCAGGCGCAACAGGCCAGGTCGTACTCGGCGGCGGTAATGGGCTCCTCCACCGCCTCTTCCTGGCCCGTGGCGGGAATGTGGCGATAGCCTGGCAGGAGGTAAAGCTTGTCGTACCCCGGACGGGTGCCCAGAAGCGCTTCGCCGCAGCGGGAGAGGAAGAATGAGGGCAGCTGCTCCCTGCCGCCGGCGGCGGAAGCGCGCGGCCAGGTCAGGACCGCCTTCCGGAGGGCGCCGCCTAGGGCAAGGGCAAAGCGCAGAGCCTCCATGTCGATCCGGCCCCGCCGCAGCGGCAGGGCCCCTCCCAGGGCCAGACGCTCCGTCTCGGGTAGCAGGGGATCGCTGTCAACCGGCGCGGGAACGATCTTTTCCGCCAGGCCGGGAATGAAGACGGCGGTGAAGCACATGCCGGCGGCGGAGCTCAGCGGCAGCAGGTTGACCCCCTCCCGCTGGAAGCTTCCCGCGGGAAGGGTTGTAGCCTGCAGGGCCCACTGGAGCAAGTGAAGGGCGCTACCGAGCTCAAATTCGCCGCCGCATTCGTCGAGGCGCGCGAGCCCTTTTAAAAAGCGGCGCAGCGCCTCCCGCTCCTCGCCAGGGTAAAAAAAGCTGCGCGCCAGTTCTCCGGCCGCGGCGCTCAAATCGCTCCAGGAGCGGCAGCTTTCAAAGCGTTCCAGGGCGGTGAAAAGTTTCTCCAGGAAGGCAAGCAGCGCCTCCACCGCCTTCAGGCGTCCGCGCACTCTTTCCTCCGCTTCTTCCTGATTCTCCAGCTCCGCAGCGGGCTCTTCCTCCTGCTTCGGGGGCCCCGCCTGGAGCCTGCGGCAGTAGCGCTCCAGCGCCTCTCGCCACTGCCGGCGCCCCTTGATCACCCCTGCCTGCACGGTGAGGTAGTCCCAGAAAGGCGGGCTTACAGGTGCCTCCGCGCCGAGGAGGCGGCGGTAGTCAAAAGGAGCATAGGTGAGAAGCTCCATCACCTTTTGGCGGGAATAGTCGCTGCCGATCAGCTGGAGCAGCAGCAGAAAAGAGCGGCCGGTCCTGGTGTAGGCCAGAGGCTCTCCCCCGGCCAGGAAGAAGGGTATCCCGGCAGCCTCCAGCCGCTCCCTCATAAGGAGGGCGTAGGCATGGTTGGGCAGCAGCACGGCCATCTCGCCAAAGCGCACCCCGGCGCGGGCAAGGCGGATAATTTCCCGGGCAATCTCCTCCACCTCGCGGATCTCGTCAGGGGCACAGATAAACTCAAGGCTGTCGTCTGCGCCGGCCGGCGCCTCGGTCTCCTCCTCGCCGTGTGAAGGCCGGTAGAGGCGGCGCTGCAGGCGGGCCAGGCTGCCCTGCGCGGAGGGAGTTAGAGGAAGGCGCTCCATGAGGAAGCCTTGCCCCTCATACCACTGCAGCGTCTCTTTAACAGGGGGCAGGGCGCAGGCCGTCTCCAGCCAGTATACATGAATATCTGCCCGGCTAGCCAGGGAAGCCAGAAGCTCTTTTTCGAGGGCGGAGAGGATATAAAAGCCGTAGAGGGCCAGGAAGAAGGGCCCCTCCGGCACCGCCTGGGCGGCGACGGGGAAGGCCTCCTCCCTTGAGACAAAGGGGCGGCGAAGTTCAAGGTAGCGCTCGTAGAGGCGCTGCAGCTCCCCGATGCGGGCCGGATCGCTTCCGGGAGGAAGAGGCAGCTGCACCAGCCCCGCTTCCTCGAGCTCCTGAAAGGTGCGGCGCAGGGCCATGCGGAAGCCGGGCCGGGCGGCAACCGGGCCGAAGTAGCCTCCGGCAGCTTCGCGGGCGGTCAGCGCCGCCAGCCAGTCTTCGCCAAAGGGAGGCATGGGCTTGCGGGAAGCAAACTCTGGTGTCTTCCCGGCCAGTTCCCCAGCCAGGTCGGGGAAAGTCGTGAAGCGCACGCGGCAGTAGCTGCCGCGGCGGCCCAGCGCCCGCCGCAGGTAGACCCCGGCAAGGTGGTTCTCCACCAGCACGATGACGGGGTAGAAGGGGTCATCCTGCTTGGCCGCGGCGATGTCGCCGCAGAGTTTCTGCTCCAGTTCCTGAAGCTGCCCCAGGTATAGCTTGCGCATGGCTACATAATTCTACCAGGGGCGGAATTAATCCTGCATTATGGGAGGTTCAGAAGACAGAAGTCGGAGGTCGGGAACCAGCCGGCTTCCCTGATGAAAAAAAATGAGTAATAACATCTGTACATTAGGTGCTGATTGGGCGCCATAATTGCAGTGGCCGCTCATGAGCCGCCCAATCCAGTGCCGGTAACAATAAAAATACTGCGCTTAGGAAAAAACCTCTGCCACACAAGCACCTGTAACTCGACAACGATGTTGTTAGTACAGTACGCAAAGGCTGGCTGCCATAAGCAGCGCTGGTTAGGGCGGGGCATGCCCCGCCCCTGATATGGTAGTGCGTGTCAAGACCCCGCATAAAATTTTTTTCATCTCATGTTTTGTCCTAAAACTAGCCGAGACCAACAAGGTCGGCATAAAATTTAGTAAAGGCAGGTGA
>Ga0116169_1000728_pt1 | contig 31564 bp, 30 predicted proteins | sample AD_UKC130_MetaG_FD_89796 | JGI IMG/M metagenome (GOLD analysis project Ga0116169, IMG submission 89796) | Active sludge microbial communities of municipal wastewater-treating anaerobic digesters from Canada - AD_UKC130_MetaG | ecosystem: Engineered > Bioreactor > Anaerobic > Digestate | place...
ACTCAGACCAGTTCCATCAGGTTGAGCACGTCTCGAACCGGGCCCTGCGCGAAGACCTCCAGGTCAGTCAGCATCTGATGAGCCTGCCCGAAGCCAAAGAGTTTGGCGCGTTGGCGCTGTTCGGTGAAAATTACGGCGAAGAAGTCCGAGTTATCGAAATCGGCGGACCGTGGTCGCGTGAACTATGCGGTGGAACCCACGTTGAACGCTCCAGCCAGATCGGCACTGTCGTACTTACCGCCGACGGCTCAGTGGGCGCAGGCAACCGCCGTATCGAAGCGCTCGTGGGTATTGAGGGCTTCGCGTACTTGGCCAAAGAACGAGACTTGGTGCGCCAGTTGAGTGAAGTGCTCAAGGCTCAGCCCGAGGATCTGACCACTCGGGTGCAGGACTTGGTTTCGCGGCTCAAAGCCAGCGAGAAGGAACTCGACAAGCTGAAGGCTGCTGAACTTCAAGGTGCCGCCGGCGATGTGGCCAAAGCGGCCAAAGACATCGACGGGGTTGCCTTTGTCGGCCACCGCGCCGAAGGTGTCGGCGGCGGCGACGTTCGCCAATTGGCGCTAGATATTCGTGGTCGGATCACCGATCGGCCGGCCGTGGTCGCAGTCATCGGCACCGCAGGCGACAAGCCGTCTGCGGTCGTTGCGCTGAATCCGGCCGCGATCGACCGAGGACTTTCGGCTCAGCAACTGGTTGCGCTGATCGGCGAGAAGATCGGCGGTCGTGGCGGCGGAAAGGCCGATGTCGCTCAAGGTGGCGGCACCGACATCGGTGGAATCGATGCCGCATTCGCGGCGGTCGAGTCGAGTTTGCAACGATGACACGCGGCCGACGATTAGGCGTTGACGTAGGTGACGCGCGGATCGGGGTTGCCGTTTGCGATCCCGATGGCCTGATCGCCACCCCGGTTGAAACTGTTTCCGCTGGCCCAGACGCTATTGGTCGGCTGGCCGAACTGGTCTCTGAATACGAAGCGATTGAAGTAGTCGTGGGCCTTCCAGTTGGTTTGTCTGGTCGCGAGGGGCCGGCCGCAGCGAAGGTTCGCGACTTCGTTTCCTTGCTTGAACCGGCAATTGGCGGTGTTTCGGTAAGGTTGGTCGATGAGCGTCTCACGACGGTCTCGGCCCAGTCGCAATTACATGCCAGCGGCCGCAACACGAAGTCATCGAGGTCGGTCATTGACCAGGCGGCCGCTGTAGTGATTTTGCAGTCGGCGATCGATGCGCAAAGAGCACGTGAAAGGTGAACCGCGATGACTGATGGCGGCGTGGATTTGCTCGGCGGTGTTTCGGCCGAGAGCCCCGAACCACCCAAGAAGTCAGGCGTGCGCCGATTGCTCGTGCTCCTGGCGCTGCTGGTTGTGTTTGGCGGCGGGTATTTCATCGCCATGAAAGTGATGGATCGACTCAGTGGGCCCGAGGACTACACCGGTCAGGGCACCGGCACGGTCACGATCACGGTGCCCGCGGGCGCGAACGGCGCTCAAATCGGGAAAATCCTCGCCGACGCTGGCGTGGTCAAGTCCGCCGAAGCGTTCTACCAGTTGAGCCTAAGCGATGTTCGGGCCCAGTCAATCCAGCCGGGAACGTACCGCCTACGCACCCACATGTCGGCCGAGGCGGCCCTGACCGCATTGGTTGATCCCTCGGCTCGCGTGCAGGCGAAGTTTACGATTCCTGAGGGTGCTCGCGTCGGCCAGATCGTCGAGATCATCTCGAAAAACACGGATCTGAAGGCCGAAGACTTGCAGGCCGCGCTGGACGACCCGAAGTCGATTGGTTTGCCCGATTTCGCCAATGGAAACCCCGAAGGCTACCTGTACCCGGAAACCTACTTTGTTGAACCCGGCGAGACTGCCCAAGAGGTCCTGTCACGGATGGTGAAGCAGACGTTGAAGGTCGCCAAAGACGAACGAATCGGCGAACTCGCGCCGGCGCTGGGGATGACCGGTGAGCAGATCCTGACCATGGCCAGCATTTTGGAGTACGAAGGTCAAAACCCCGAAGATTACGCCAAAATTGCCAGGGTTCTGTACAACCGGATCCAGCAGTCGATGCCGCTGCAGTTGGATTCGACGGTCTCGTACATCAGCAAACGCAAGGGCGACGTTTGGACGACCGCCGAGGAACGGGCGAACCCGTCCGAATACAACACTTATCAACATCAGGGTTTGCCGCCCGGGCCTATTGGTTCGCCGGGTGCGGCTGCGATTCGAGCAGCGTTGAACCCTGCGGTTGGGCCATGGTTGTACTTCTTCGCCAAGAAGGACGGTTCGGTTGTCTACAACGAAAGCTACGGCCAGCACACTGCTGACTGCCAAGCCGAATACGGCGCTGGCTCCTGCGGTGGCTGAGCTAGGGACGTTGTCGTGAAGTGCGCGGTACTCGGTTCGCCGATCTCGCATTCACTGTCCCCGGCGATGCACCGAGCCGCTTACGAGGCACTGGATCTTGGCTGGACGTACGGCGCCTTTGACGTGGCCGAAGGTGAGTTGGCCGAGTTCGTCGCGGACCGCGCCGATTGGCGCGGCTTCTCCGTGACGGCTCCGCTCAAGCGTCAGGCCGCCCAGTTGGCGTCGTCGCGAGATAGCGACGTGCGGGCCCTCGGGGTGGCGAACACTTTGATAGCCACCGAAGGCGGATGGGCTGCGCACAACACTGATGTTCCGGGAGCTGGAAATGCCCTTCGTCACGTGTACGACTCGCCAATAGAGACGATCCGGATTTTAGGCGCTGGCGCCACGGCCGCTTCGCTTTCGCTGGCGGGTAAGCGCCTCGGCGCGACGCAGGTCGAACTGCGGGCCAGAGACCCGCGGCGAGCGGCCACTACCGCCACCGCGATTGAGCAACTAGGTCTGAACGTGTCGATCGTCGAACTGGACGTGGCCGTGACTCAATCGGTAGATCTGCTGGTTTCTACCGTCCCGAGCAGCGCGATCTCCGGGCGCGAGCACGAATTCAGTTCGGCCGCTCAAGTGGTATTCGATGCGATCTATGACCCGTGGCCCACACCGCTGATGCGCTCAGCCCAAATCGAGGGCCGACCGCTGGTCACTGGGCTGGACCTGTTGGCCCATCAGGCGGTGCTTCAGGTGGCGCTCATGACTGGCAGCCCAATTGATCCACAAATACTGCTCGATGCGGCGGCGGCGAAACTCGCGAGCCGTTAGCCTGCTTCGGTGACTACCGCGCTGATCGCCGCCATGGCCGCCCTCGTTGCCGGGCTACTTGGGGCCTTTTCGCCCAAACTATTGGCTCATTTGCCTGAGCCCGCGGGTGAACCCGAACCCGACATGCCGCCGAAGATCGCGTACGCAGAACTGGCTAAAGCGCCTGGCCTTTGGTGGAAGATGGCGGTTCCGGCAGCGGCCCTTGGCGCAGTGGCCGGTGCGCTGCTCGAACACTGGGAACTGTTGGGCGTGTGGATTCTGCTCGCGGCCGCCACGCCGGTGCTTGCTTGGGTCGACTGGAAAGTCCACCTGCTGCCGTTTCTGATCGTCGCGCCCCTTTACTTACTCAGCTGGTTGTTCACGGGGGTAGGCGCACTTGTGCTCCGTGATCCGTCGGTTCTCTTGCATGCGCTGTGGGGAAACCTTGCAATTTTCGGGTTCTATTTCTTGGCTGGTCTCGTTGGTCCGATGGGATATGGCGACGTTCGGCTATCGGCCGTTTTGGGTGTCGCCTTGGGGCCCCTCGGATTCATCACCGCTTTCTACGGCGTCTTCTTCGGACTGATCATTGGTGCGGTCGCTGGGGTCGTCTTGGTGCGCGGCCAACTGGGCAAGAAGATCCCGATTGCCTTCGGTCCGTATCTACTCCTTGGAGCCTTTGCAGCGCTGCTGCTCTGAGGTGAGAGAATCAGCCTCATGCTTCGTTGGTTGACGGCCGGAGAATCTCACGGCCCCGCACTTGTCGCGACTCTTGATGGCCTGCCGGCTGGGGTCGAGGTCTCTAGCAAAGAGATCCAGGCCGCGCTCGCGCGCCGTCGGCTCGGCTATGGCCGCGGCGCTCGAATGGCATTTGAGGCCGACGAACTTGAGATCATCGGCGGCATCCGCCACGGTCGCACCCTCGGCAGCCCGATCGCGATGCGGATCGGCAACAGCGAATGGCCCAAGTGGCAGCAAGTCATGTCAGCGGACCCGGTCGATGCTGAAACGCTCGCGGGTTCCAAGCGCAATGCGCCGCTTACCCGACCTCGTCCCGGTCACGCCGACCTTGCCGGTATGCAGAAGTTCGACTTCGACGAGGCTCGGCCGATTCTTGAACGGGCCAGCGCTCGTGAAACTGCCGCCCGGGTCGCCCTCGGCGAGATCGCGGCACAATTCATCGCCCAAACCACGGGCGCGACAATCGTCAGTCATGTCATCGAACTTGGCAGCGTCAAGGCGCCGGCGGGGGTGCTGCCCAGCCATGCCGATGTAGAACGACTCGACGCCGATCCGCTGCGTTGCTTCGATCCTGACGCCTCGGCGGCGATGGTTGCCGAAGTCGACGCTGCGCACAAAGACGGCGACACCATCGGTGGCGTCATCGAGGTCATCGTCGACGGGCTACCGCCAGGACTTGGTTCGCATACGCAATGGGATCGCCGGCTTGATAGTCGACTCGCGGCCGCGTTGATGGGCATCCAGGCGATCAAGGGCGTCGAACTCGGCGACGGGTTCGAGCTCGCGCGTACTCGCGGATCGCTCGCCCACGATGAGATCGTCGGAACCGACGACGGCATTCGCCGGGTAACTGGACGCTCCGGCGGTACCGAGGGCGGCATGACCACCGGTGAGCAGTTGCGCGTCCGAGCGGCGATGAAGCCGATCGCGACGGTTCCACGGGCCCTTCGCACGATCGATGTGCAGACCGGCGAAGCGACCACCGCCCACCACCAACGCTCTGACGTTTGTGCAGTTCCAGCCGCTGGGATCGTTGCCGAGGCGATGGTTGCGTTGGTGGTCGCCGACGCGATCTGTGAGAAGTTCGGTGGCGATTCGGTTGGCGAGACCAGCCGAAACGTCCGCGGTTACCTTGAGAACTTGAGGTACCGGTGAAACCGATCGTCGTCGTTGTTGGCCCGCCCGGTGCCGGCAAGACGACCGTCGCGCATTTGCTCGGTGAACGCCTTGGCGTCGCGGTTCGTGACACCGACCAGGACGTCGAGGCCGACCAGGGCGAATCCGTCCAAGAAATTTTCGTCGGTCGCGGCGAACCCGTTTTTCGCGAACTTGAGGCCGCGGCGGTTGCCAAGGCGCTCGCTGAACATGATGGCGTGCTCGCGCTTGGCGGGGGAGCGGTCCACGACGAAGGCACCCAGGCACTGCTCGTCGATCAAACAGTGCTGCACTTGGATGTGGGTTTGGCGCAAGCGGCCGCACGCGTCGGGATGAACTCCGGCCGCCCGCTATTGCTCGGCAACGTGCGCGGCCAACTTAAGACGCTGATGGATCAACGTCGCCCGATCTATAACCGGTTGGCCACGGTCACAGTCGATACCAACGAGCTGACTGCGGCCGAAGTTGTCGACCAAGTGATTGAGCGACTGCAACTGGTAGGGCCGACCAAGTGACCCGTCGGGTATCGGTGGCCACGGCTCAGCCCTACGAAGTGCTGGTCGGGCACGATGCGGTGAATGAGTTCGCCGCCCTGGTCCCCGACGATGCGGTGCGCGTCGCGATCATCCACGCAAAACCTGTTGGCGATTTTGCCAAGCAGTTGGCCAGCCAATTGCCAGACCGTCAAATCCTCTTCATCCAGGCGCCAGACGGCGAGCAGGCCAAGACCGTCGAATTCTTAGCGCACTGCTGGGACGAACTTGGCGCTGGCGGTTTCACTCGCTCAGATGTGATCGTCGGGGTTGGCGGCGGAGCCACGACAGACTTGGCCGGTTTCGTGGCGGCAAGTTGGTTGCGCGGGGTCCAGTTCATCACAGTGCCCACGACGATTCTTGGGATGGTTGACGCCGCAGTAGGCGGCAAAACAGGTATCAACTTGGCTGCCGGCAAGAACCTGGTTGGCGCCTTTCACGAGCCGCTGGGAGTGTTGTGCGATCTAGCCACTCTCACCAACCTGCCGCCGCGCGAGGTTCGTAGCGGGATGGCCGAAGTGGTCAAATGCGGTTTTATCTCCGACTCGACCATCCTGACCGATATTGAGCAGAACCCTGGTCGAGTGCTCGACCCGACCGATGATCTGGTCGCCGACTTGGTGGCCCGCGGGATTGGCGTCAAGGCCAAGACCGTGGCCGAAGACCTGCACGAGACCGGTGCTGGCGGCTCGATTGGTCGCGAAGCGCTCAACTACGGCCACACGCTCGGTCACGCAATCGAACGCCACGAGCATTTCAACATCCGCCACGGCGAGGCGATCAGCGTTGGCATGATTTTCGTCGCCGAGTTGGCTTATCGCACGGGCCGCATTGAGGCCGAACTTTTGGCCCGGCACCGAAATGCGCTCCAGTTGTTGGAGTTGCCGATTTCTTACCGCGGTGCGACGTTTGACCAAATGCTCGCCGGAATGAGAATCGACAAGAAGACCCGTGGCTCACAACTACGGTTCGTAGTTCTCGACGCCCTAGCCCAACCAGCGATTCTTGCCGGGCCGGCCGAGGACGACCTAGCCGCCGCCTGGGACGCACTAGATGACTGAATCAACGCGAATCGCTCGACTACAAGGACTGCTAACCGAGGCCGGACATGCGGCCATGTACGTCAGTGATCTGTTGAATATCCGCTATTTGACTGGGTTCACCGGTTCCAACGGCGCGCTGCTGGTTCACGCGGCAAAAGACCCAGTGTTTTTGACCGATGGTCGCTACAAGGACCAGGCAGCGGTGCAATTGGTGGCCGCCGGGCTGGGGCAGATCGAGGTAGTTATCACTCGCGATCTGATTGGCGTTGCTGCCGGGCGGGCCCCGTCGGACTTGGCGGCCGAGACTCACCTGCTGGACGTCGACTCTTGGCAGAAACTCGACCGACCAGAACCTAGCGGCCGACTCATTGAGCAACTTCGGTTAGTTAAAGATGAAGCCGAGATCGCGGCGTTGCGCCGAGCCTGCGAGATTTCGGTAGCCGCACTCGAAGGTTTGCTCACTGGCCCGCTGGTTGGGCGCACCGAGCGTGAAGTGGCCCGTGACTTGCAGTGGCGAATGCTCGAACTTGGGGCCGACGACAAAGCGTTCGACACGATTTTGGCCGCCGGCGAAAACACGGCGATCCCGCACCATGAGCCAACCGACCGGCCGCTTGCCACTGGTGATCTACTCAAAATCGATTTCGGCGCATTGGCCGACGGATACCACGCCGACTGCACTCGCACCGTGGTCTTGGGCAAGGCGCAGCCTTGGCAAGTTGAGATTCACGCGGCCGTCAGACAGGCACAGCAGACCGGTCTTGATCAGCTGCGCGCCGGCGAATTGATCGCCGACGTGTTCAACGCGGTCACCACATCACTTGCTGAAAGTGGCTGGTTGGACTCGTTCACCACTGGCCTTGGGCACGGCGTCGGACTACAGATCCATGAGGACCCGTTCTTAGGCACGACCCACCCCGGTAGACTTGCTAGCCGCATGGTTTTGACGATGGAACCGGGAATCTACCTTCCGGGTTCAGGCGGCGTGCGCATCGAGGACACGGTCCTCGTCACAGACCCCGAACACGGCGGTGAACCCGACGTGCTCACCGATACGACGAAAGAACTTCTGGAGATCCACTGATGGCAACCACGAATGACTTGAAGAACGGCATGGTTCTGAACATCGACGGACAGTTGTGGTCCATCGTGGAGTTCCAGCACGTCAAACCGGGCAAGGGTCCGGCCTTCGTTCGCACGAAGATGAAGAACGTCGAATCGGGCAAGTTGGTCGACAAGACTTTCAACGCTGGCACCAAGGTCGAGACCGCCACGGTCGACAAGCGCGATATGCAGTACCTGTACAACGACGGCACCAACTACGTCTTCATGGACATTTCGACGTACGACCAGATCGAGATCGCCCCAGAATCGATGGGCGACGCGACTGACTACCTCCTAGAGAACCAGAACGCGACCGTAGCCACGAACGAAGGCCGAGTCCTTTACGTCGAACTGCCAGCCTCGGTCGAACTGTTGGTTGCGCACACTGATCCGGGCTTGCAGGGCGACCGTTCCAGCGGTGGCACCAAGCCGGCCAAGCTTGAGACCGGCAAGGAAATCCAGGTCCCGCTGTTTCTTGAGTCCGGCGAGAAAATCAAAGTCGACACCCGCGATGGCAGCTACCTCGGTCGTGTGAAGGCCTGATGGCTGCACGGAGCAAGTACCGCAAGCGCGCGCTGGACATCATGTTCGAGTCCGAGGCTCGCGGGCTGGCCTTGGACGGCACGTTGGCTGAGCGCCTCGAACTGAACGAGCCGCCGATCAACCCGTACACCGTTTCGCTGGTCGAGGGGGTCGCGGCGAACGCGGCCAAGATTGACGCCATCCTCGACGAGCACTCGCACGCGTGGGCGCTTGACCGGATGCCGGCGGTGGATCGAAATCTGCTCCGTCTTGGCGTTTACGAGGTGCTTTGGGTTGACGACGTTCCGGACGCGGTAGCGGTCAGCGAAGCTGTTGAACTTGCTGCTGAACTTTCGACAGATGAGTCACCCAAGTTCGTTTCTGGTCTGTTGAGCCGGATTGTCCAGCTCAAGCCGACGCTTAGCTAAAGAGTCCGGCGCCGATTGATTCGCCGGGCTTGACCCCCGGCGGTACGGCGAATATGGCCGATCCAACGTGGCGGATGTATTCGTTGAGCGCATCAGCGGCCAGCGACTTTTGCACATCGATGAACTGCTGCGGCGACCGCTGGAATGATAGGAAAAACAGACCACCGGAGATTTGCCCGAGGTTGTTGTTGCCTTCGACGAAGTTATAGCCGCGGCGCAGGATTCGCTTTCCAGCATTTGCATCAGGGTGAGCGAGTCGAACGTGCGAAGTCAGGGAAATGACCGGGCCACCCAGTTCGGTCGAAGCCATCTCGAAATCGGGTTCGGTGAATTCGGTGCCGCCCGACAGTGGAGCACCTTCGCCCTTGTCGCGCCCGAAGATCGCCTGCTGCTCGGATAAGCGGACGCGATCCCAGGACTCGATCAGCATCATGATTTTTCGGGCCACCAAGAAACTGCCGCCGGCCATCCACGGCTGATTGGCGCCGTCGGCCCAAACCCATTTCGCCAAGTCCTCCTTTTCATCGTTGAAGATGTTGGCGGTGCCGTCCTTGAACCCGAAAAGGTTTCGCGGGGTTTCTTGGGATTTGTCCGTGGTTGAGGTGCGGCCGTAGCCAAGTTGGGCCCAGCGAATTTGCGCGCGACCAAAAGCGATCCGGGTCAGGTTCCGAATGGCGTGGACTGCTACCTGTGGGTCGTCGGCGCAAGCCTGAATGCACAGGTCGCCACCGCTGTACCGATCCTCAAGTAGGTCGAACGCGAATGACGGCAACTCAGCTAACTCGGCTGGGCGTTTCGCGGCCAAACCGAATCGGTCATCGAAAAGGCCGGGGCCGAAACCGAAAGTGATCGTCAGGTTGTTCGGGCCTAACCCGAGGGCTTCGCCAGTGTCGTCCGGCGGTTTGTGCGGACCGCCGCCGGTGGCGCCTTCGGCGGTGACTTCCTGGCCCTTGGTGAGCCGGGCCGCAGCCTCGGTCCATTCAGCCAAGAGTTCCTTGATGTCTTCGCGATCAGCGGTCGAAGTCAGGTCGTAGGAAGCGAAATACAAATGTTCTTGGGCAGCGGTAGTGATTCCAGCCTGGTGCGCGCCATTGAACTCCACCATGCTTTGCGCGCTGTCTGAATCGTCGCCGCCAGCAATCGCCACCGCACCGGCGACACCGACCGCGCCGGCAGCACCTGCCGCGCCGATCAGTCCCAGGACTGAACGACGCGACAGGCCACGGTCATTACTTGTTGGCACTTAGCACCGTGTCCGTCAGTTGGGAAAGCGGCTCGCTCAATGCGTTTAGCTGGGCGCCGAGTTCATTTCGCTTCTGCTGGTTGACGGTGTCATAGGAGACGAACCCGTCTTTGTAATTTCCGTAGGTGCTCAGCAAGGCAAGCATTGCGGCGAACTGTTCGTCCAAATCACCAACAAGTTCCTTGGCAGCTTCGCCCTTGGAGTTGGCGATGCTTCGCACCGACTCGAACGCGACCCTTGCGCCTTCGACGTTCGCATAAAAGTCATAGAGGTCGGTGTGGCTGAACTCGTCCTCTTCACCTGGCAGTTTTCCGTCGGGAGCGGCCACCTCATCCAAAAGGCCGATCGCGCCGTTGGTGATGTCAGCCAAAGTCAGCACGAAGTCATTGGCAGTCACTTTCTCATTCAACGCCTTAACGTCGGCTACCAACTGATTGCCGTACTTGGTGCGTTCGGCCTTCGTTAGCGCAGTGATTTTTTCATCCGGGTAATTCTTGCGAGCCTCTTTCAGCCAAAGGTCCATCTCGAGTCGGTGGAAGCCAGTGAACTCGATGCCCTCGGCTTCAGCACCTGGCTTGCGGTAGTCGATTTTTGGATCCAGATCACCGAACTGTGATGCGGTTGGCTCGATTCGCTCGTAGCTCGTCCGAGCGAGCGGGAAGAGTTTTCTGGCTAGGTCGTCGTCGCCGGACTGATAAGCGGCAACAAACTTTTCGACTTCGGTAACTAGTCGGCCGACCTGATCCTTGGTGTACGCGGTGTACGCCGCAACGGCCGCCGCAGTGGCCTCCTGCTCGTTGGCGTCAACTTCGACTTGCTTGCCAGTGACTTCAAAAGTCTTTCGGCCGACGCCCTCGCCGACCATCGAGGGCTTGCATTCAGTGAAATATGAGCCGGGTTGGGCCTGGACCGTTAGGTTCCGTGACGTGCCAGGTGCGATGTTTTCCACCTCGCCGATGATGCTCAGTCCATCTTCGGCCAGTAGGTAAAACTCGGTGACTTTCTTGCCGTCGTTCTTCACCGCAAAGGTGACGTTGCCGCTGGTGGCCGAGGTGGCTGAAACTTCGCAATCGTCGACAGTGCTGGACACGTTGATCGCGTTGGTGGCGTTCGGATCGGCGTTTTTTACGCAACCGCTCAACGCGAGCGCAGCGACACCTGCGATGGCCAAAATGGAACGAGGATTCATGAGGCTACTTTCGATTCGGAAGTTATGGCGCGAGGGCGCGACGAGGTGGCGCGCCAGTAGAAGATTGAAACGGTTACGAGATATATGGCCCAGACGATCACTTCAAGGCGGGTCATATCGGGGCTAAAACCGATGGTGCCCTTGGCGATTGCTGCCCCGAACCCTGCCGGATCAATCGTGCCGCTGAGCTGGAATGCCCAGCCGCTGAGCCATTGGCCAACTGGTCCAGTTGCTGGTGCCCACGGACCGGGCAGGACGCCGGCTTCTTGCAAGTCGTGCACACCGTAGGCGAGAATGCCGGCGGCCACGACGATCAGCAGCGCACCGGTCCACTTGAAGAAGGAGCCGAGGTTGATTCTGATCATGCCGCGGTAAATGAGCCAACCGAGGAAGGCCGCGGTGACCAAGCCGAGCAGGGCGCCGACCCAAGCTAGGGGAGCGTCACCGCTGGAGCGAACGGCACTCCACAGGAACAGGGCAGTTTCTAGGCCTTCGCGCGCCACCGCAACGAAACCGACGACGACCAAACCCCAGCCGGGGCCGTCGAGTCGGACCTCGACCTGATGCTCGAGCTCCTTCTTCAATCCGCGCGCCATCCGCGCCATCCAGAAAATCATCCAAGTGACTAGGGCTACCGCCAGAATCGACAGCGTTCCGCCGATGATTTCTTGGGCACGGAAAGTTAGTCCGTAGGTGCCAAAAGTCAGTAGCGCGCCGAGGCCCAGGGACAAAGTGATGGCCAAGCCAATGCCGAGCCAGATCCGTGGAACGACGTCGTCTCTGCCAATTTTTTTGACGTAGGCGATCAGGATGCCGACGACCAGGGCCGCTTCTAAGCCCTCACGCAGACCGATCAGAAAAGTACCTAGCATGTTTCACCTTTTTAGCCGCCACAGTTAGGACAGCCTCAGCAAACATACATTACCTCATCAGAGGCGGCGAACCTTGTACGCACTGGTCCAAATCTTGACCTTCTCGACCGACTTTCCTGGTCGAGGGGCATGCCAGATTTTGCCGCCGCCAGCGTAAATCGCAATGTGGTAGTAGCCACCGCCGTTGTAGAAACCGACTAGATCGCCCTTCTTCTTGGCGCCCTTGGAGACTGACTTGCCCTTTTTCATTTGAGCTCCGGCGACTCGCGGGAGTGACTTCTTGATCGACTTTTTCACGACGTACTGGACGTAGCCGGAGCAGTCGAACCCCGACGGCGAGGCGCCACCGCGGCGGTAGGGCGTTCCCTTGTACTTGGCCGCAGTATTGACGATCTTGGTGCGTTTGGCAGTTGGGGCCGAATCGTCGGCAACTGCGGGCGTGGCAACGCCAAGCAGGGAGGCGATTAGGCAGGCAGACAGAAATAGTGCGAAACGACGCATAGGGGGTGACTCCTTCTACGCCTACGAGGAGAGACCTGTCGGACTGGCAATGAAGGTTTGCCCCACCTGTAGTGGTTAGCCCCAAGTCGCGGTCACGCGACACCGTGCTGGTGTCCCCGGCTCGCCGATTGGTTTCGTATTGATGGATCCGTCGAACGTCGGCGAGTTCAGCGCGTTCGCGGCCGGGCCCAGAAAAGGCCTCAAGGACTGTAAGCAGGAAAAGCCAATGAAAGCCAGCCGATGGCAATTCGTGCAACAGGCGTCTAAACAGTCGCATTTGCTGCAATTTCGCCAGAAATCAAAAGTTACAGCGGATAGTTCAAAGTGATCGAAGTCACGGGGAGAAGTCGCTGATTTGTCCCAGAACGCCAACTGATAGCCTAACTGGGAACCATCCTTTAACCACCGTCCTGTGAGGCGGAGAAGGGGGTCGGCTTGTGAGCATCGTCATGGATGCCACCGACATCTCGCGCGCGTTGACTCGGATTACTCACGAAATCCTCGAGAAGAATCGCGACGCCGAGCAAGTCGTAATCTTGGGAATCCCCACTCGCGGCGTTGAGCTCGCCCAACGGATCGCGGCCAAGATGACTGAGGTCGAAGGCACGACAATCACCCCAGGCGCGCTAGACGTCACGATGTATCGCGACGATCTGCGGCTGCGGGCGCCGCGGGCACTCGAACCGACGAACGTTCCCGAAGACATCGACGGGCGAGTAGTGGTGCTGGTTGACGACGTGTTGATGAGTGGGCGCACTATTCGTGCCGCGCTCGATGCGCTGAGCGAACTCGGCCGTCCAAAGGCGGTCCAGTTGGCAGTGTTGGTTGATCGCGGTCACCGCGAGTTGCCGATCCGGGCCGATTTCGTCGGTAAGAACTTGCCGACGGCCAAGACCGAAAAGGTCCAGGTGCGGTTGGCCGAATTTGACGGCACCGAGGATTCGGTCCAGATCGAGGGGGACCGCTGATGAAGCATCTACTCAGCGCCGGTGACTTGAGCCGCGATGAAGCGACCCTGATCCTAGATACCGCTGCCGAACTGTTGAGTGTCGCCAAACGGCCGATCAAAAAGTTGCCGACTTTGCGCGGCCGCACGATCGTGAACCTTTTCTTCGAGGATTCGACTCGAACGCGAATCAGTTTTGAGGCTGCCGCCAAACGCTTAAGCGCCGACGTGATCAACTTCAGCGCCAAAGGATCGAGCGCCAGCAAGGGCGAGAGCCTAAAAGACACGGCGCTGACCCTGCAGGCGATGGGCGCTGACGCGGTCGTCATCCGCCATCACGCTTCTGGTGCGCCCTATCGGCTCGCTCATTCAAAGTGGAGCAACGGGGCAGTGGTCAACGCCGGCGACGGCACTCACGAGCATCCGACTCAGGCGCTGCTGGATGCGTTCACCATGCGCTCGCATCTGGGCGATCTGGCAGGAAAGGACATCACCATCGTTGGCGATGTCCTGCACAGTCGCGTAGCGCGATCTAACGCGTTACTGCTCGATACCCTTGGCGCGAATGTCACTTTGGTTGCACCGCCGACGCTGCTGCCGGTTGGTGTCGAAACCTGGCCGGTGGCGACGTCTTACGACTTCGACGCGAGCTTGGAAAAAGCCGACGCGGTGATGATGCTTCGGGTCCAACGCGAACGCATGAACGCCTCATTCTTCCCCAGCGCCCGCGAATACAGTCGGCGCTATGGCCTAGATGTTGCCCGGATGAACCGGCTGCCACAACACGCGATCGTGATGCACCCCGGCCCAATGAATCGCGGCATGGAGATAAACGCAGACGTGGCCGACAGTGACCGTTCAGTGATTGTTGAACAGGTCACCAACGGGGTAGCAGTGCGAATGGCTGTTCTTTATCTGCTGCTTGGCGGCGCCACCGAAGGAGAAGATTCATGAGCACGGTCATCAAGGGCGCGAAACTCCTCGGTGAGCAGGTTGCTGATATTTGCATCGAGGATGGGGTCATCACCCAGGTCGGTAGCGATTTGACCGGCGACACCGTCGTCGATGCGACTGGGTTGATCGCCCTGCCGGGCTTAGTCGACCTGCACACCCACTTGCGCGAGCCTGGTCGCGAGGACGCCGAGACTGTCTTGACCGGCACTCAGGCCGCAGCCCGCGGCGGGTTCACCTGCGTGTTTGCGATGGCGAACACCGAACCGGTGGCCGATACCGCAGGGGTGGTCGAGCAGGTCTGGAGACTTGGTCGAGAGCACGGTTACGCCGACGTGCAACCGATCGGTGCAGTAACTATTGGACTGGCGGGCGAACACCTCGCCGAACTTGGCGCGATGGCGGACTCGGCCGCGAAGGTGCGGGTATTCAGCGATGACGGCAAATGCGTATCCGATGCGGTGCTAATGCGTCGGGCTTTGGAATACGTAAAAGCATTCGACGGCGTTATCGCCCAGCACGCTCAAGAGCCGCGCCTGACCGAAGGCGCACAAATGAACGAGGGCCCACTCTCGGGCGAACTCGGGCTCACCGGCTGGCCGGCAGTTGCCGAAGAAGCGATCATCGCTCGTGACGTCTTGTTGGCTGAGCATGTCGGCAGCCGCTTGCACGTGTGCCACCTGTCGACCAGAGGTTCAGTCGAGATCGTGCGCTGGGCCAAGAGTCGCGGGATCAACGTCACCGCCGAGGTGACCCCGCATCATCTGTTGCTCGACGACGAGTTGGTGCGCAGTTATGACCCGATCTTCAAAGTCAATCCGCCGCTTCGCAGCGCCGACGATGTGCTCGCAGTGCGTGAGGGTCTGGCCGACGGCACGATTGACATCGTTGCCACAGACCACGCGCCGCATCCGATGGAGGACAAAGAGTGCGAGTGGCAGGCGGCCGCTTTCGGCATGATCGGCTTGGAGACGGCATTGTCGATCGTCCAGCAGACCATGGTCGACACCGGGGCTCTCACCTGGGAACAGGTCGCCGAAAAGCTGAGCTCGAACCCGGCCCGAATCGGCCGCGTCGCCAATCATGGTCGGCCCCTCGCCGTCGGCGAACCGGCCCATGTCGTGCTTTACGACCCGACGGCTACCCGCGTGGTTGAACCGAGCGACACGGCGAGTTTGTCGCGAAACACCCCCTACGCCGGCCGTGAACTACCTGGTCGTGTGGTGGCAACGTTCTTGGCCGGTCGGCCGACGGTCTTGGAAGGAGAACTGCAGTGAGTTCAGTGCCCGCAATTCTGGTGCTTGAGGATGGTCGGACGTTCCATGGGCGTTCCTATGGTGCGACTGGAACGACGATCGCCGAGATCGTATTCAACACCGGCATGACCGGTTACCAAGAGACGTTGACTGACCCTTCGTACCGGGGCCAGATAGTGGTGATGACGGCCCCACACATCGGCAACACCGGTGCGAACGCCACCGATTTTGAATCGCGCCAAGTTTGGGTCGACGGCTACGTCGTTCGGGACCCGGCGAGGCTGCCGTCGAACTGGCGAGCCGACCGCAGCCTCGACGACCTGTTAGTCGACAACGAAGTTGTCGGCATCAGCGACATCGACACGCGGGCGCTGACCCGTCACTTGCGCGAACGCGGTTCGATGCGAGCCGCGATCAGCACCGAAGTGCTCGACGCTGAAACCTTGCTCTCTCAGGTGCGGCAGGCGCCGGCGATGACCGGCTCGAACTTCCTGGCCGACGTAACCGCGCCCGAGGCGTATGTCGTGCCGGCAGTCGGCGAAAAGAAATTCACCGTCGCGGCGCTCGACCTTGGGATCAAAGGTATGACGCCCAAGTTGATGGCCCAGCGCGGAATAGAAGTCCACGTGCTGCCAGCCGACTCGACATTCGAAGACGTAGTGGCCATCAACCCCGATGGCGTGTTCATGTCCAATGGCCCGGGCGACCCGGCCACCGCCGACCATCAAGTGGCGGTCGTTCAGGCAGTCTTGGACCGAGGCATTCCATACTTCGGCATCTGCCTTGGCAACCAGATTTTTGGCCGTGCACTTGGCCGAGGAACCTACAAACTCAAGTACGGCCACCGCGGCGTGAACCAGCCAGTCCAAGATCGCACCACCGGACGGGTGGAAATCACTGCGCACAACCACGGCTTCGCGGTCGACGCCCCATTGGAAGGCACGTTCGACACGGCCTATGGTCCTGCCCAAGTTACCCATGTTTGCCTCAACGACGACGTCGTCGAAGGCATCGCTCTGCTGGAGCGTCCCGGCTTCAGCGTCCAATACCACCCAGAGGCAGCTGCTGGTCCGCACGACGCGGCCTACCTGTTCGACCGTTTCGCAGAAGTAATGGAGGCCGCTCGTGCCTAAGCGCAGTGATATTGCATCGATTTTGGTTATCGGTTCTGGCCCGATCGTCATCGGTCAGGCCTGTGAGTTCGACTACTCGGGAACTCAAGCCTGCCGCGTCCTGCGTGACGAGGGCATCCGCGTGATTTTGGTGAACTCCAACCCGGCCACGATCATGACTGATCCGGAGTTCGCCGATGCGACCTACGTCGAACCGATTACCCCCGAATATGTCGAGAAGGTGATTGCCGCCGAGCGCCCCGACGCGATCTTGGCGACTTTGGGCGGTCAGACTGCCCTCAACACGGCGATCGCGCTAGACGAGGCCGGCGTGTTGGAGAAGTACGGCGTCGAACTCATCGGTGCCTCGATCGAGGCGATCGAAAAGGGCGAGAACCGCGAGATCTTCAAGCGGATCGTCGAAGGCTTGCCCGCCGAGTGGGGCGCTGAGGTGGCCCGATCGGTCATCTGCCACACGATGGCCGAATGCGAGGCCGGCGTTGACGAACTTGGTGGCTATCCGGTCGTGGTCCGGCCGTCGTTCACGATGGGCGGGTCCGGTTCGGGCCTGGCCTACAACCACGAAGACTTGCTGCGGATCGCCGGCAGCGGCCTGGCGCTGAGCCCGACGACCGAAGTCCTGCTCGAAGAGTCGATTCTGGGTTGGAAAGAATACGAGCTCGAGGTCATGCGCGACACCGCAGACAACGTGGTGATCGTCTGCTCGATCGAGAACCTTGACCCGATGGGCGTGCACACCGGCGACTCGATCACCGTTGCGCCTGCCCTGACGCTGACCGACGTGGAATACCAGCGTCTGCGCGACATTTCGATTGGTGTCATCCGTGAAGTCGGCGTCGACACTGGCGGCTGTAATATCCAGTTCGCGGTCAACCCTGAAGACGGCCGAATCGTCGTCATCGAAATGAACCCGCGGGTCTCGCGTTCGAGTGCGCTGGCGTCGAAGGCGACGGGCTTCCCGATCGCCAAGATCGCCGCGAAGGTCGCGATCGGTTACACCCTCGACGAGATCGACAACGACATCACCGCCGAAACCCCGGCGAGTTTTGAACCGACGCTCGACTACGTCGTGGTGAAGGTGCCGCGTTTCGCGTTCGAGAAGTTCCCGGCCGCCGACCCGACGCTTACCACCCACATGAAGTCAGTGGGTGAGGCGATGGCGATCGGTCGTAACTTCACCGAGGCGCTGCAGAAGGCGCTGCGTTCGCTCGAGCGCCCAGATGCGGTGTTCACCTGGAGCCAAGAATGGGTCGAACTGGACAAGGAAGACCTGCTCATGCGGGCCTCTGTCCCGCACGATGGCCGACTCAAACTGGTGATGGACGCCCTACGAGCGGGCGCAACGGCAGACGAAGTATTTGAAGCGACCAAGATCGATCCGTGGTTCGTTGACCAGTTGGCGCTGCTAAACGAGGTTGCCGCCGAACTGATCGCGGCCGATCGACTTACCCCAGAGCTTCTCCGTCACGCCAAGCGTCACGGCTTCTCTGATGCGCAAATTGGTCGGATTCGTGGCCTAAGCGAAGACGTGGTACGAGGTGTTCGCCAGTCGCTGGGCGTTCGGCCAGTGTTCAAGACGGTAGATACCTGTGCGGCCGAGTTCGCGGCCAAGACGCCCTACCACTACTCCTCCTATGACGAAGAGACAGAAATCGAACCGCGCGAACGCCCGGCGGTACTGATTTTGGGATCGGGTCCGAACCGGATCGGCCAGGGCATCGAGTTCGATTACTCCTGCGTCCACGCTTCGTTGGCGCTCAGCGATGCCGGCTACGAGACCATCATGGTCAACTGCAACCCCGAAACGGTTTCGACCGACTACGACACGAGCGACCGGCTGTATTTCGAACCGCTCACCCTCGAAGACGTGCTTGAGGTCGTTCACGCCGAAACCCAGGCTGGCCCGGTTGCCGGCGTGATCGTCCAACTCGGCGGGCAAACACCGCTTGGACTTGCCGCCGGGCTCAAGGCCGCTGGCGTGCCGATCGTCGGCACACAGCCAGAGGCGATCGACCTAGCCGAAGAACGCGGCGCCTTCGGCCAAGTTTTGGCCGAGGCGAACCTGCCGGCGCCCAAGCACGGCATGGCGACAACCTTTGAGGGCGCCAAGCGCATCGCCGACGAAATCGGCTACCCGGTGCTCGTTCGCCCGTCATATGTACTGGGCGGCCGCGGCATGGAGATCGTCTACGACGAAGAATCCCTGTCGACCTACATTCAGAACGCGACCGAGGTTTCCCACGATCGTCCCGTACTCGTAGATCGTTTCCTTGACGACGCGGTCGAGATCGACGTTGACGCCCTGTACGACGGCGAAGAACTGTTCCTCGGCGGGGTGATGGAGCACATTGAAGAAGCCGGTGTTCACTCTGGCGATTCGGCGTGCGCATTGCCGCCGATCACCTTGGGCCGGCTCGAAATCGAGCGGATCCGCGAGTCCACCGAAGCGATCGCTCGCGGTGTGGGCGTGCGTGGCCTGATCAACATTCAGTTCGCGCTCAGTTCGGACACCCTCTACGTGCTCGAAGCCAACCCGCGAGCGTCGCGCACCGTGCCGTTTGTCTCCAAGGCGACCGCCACGCCGTTGGCTAAGGCGGCGGCCCGACTGATGTTGGGCGAATCGATTGCCGACCTGAGGGCGGCCGGGGTTTTGCCGGCCAATGGCGACGGGGGACACCTGCGCGAGAACGCCCCAATCGCGGTTAAAGAAGCGGTTATGCCGTTCAACCGGTTCCGCACGTTCGAAGGTCGATATGTCGACACGCTTCTTGGCCCAGAAATGCGCTCGACCGGCGAAGTGATGGGTTTTGACTCCACCTTCGGTTCGGCGTTCGCCAAAAGCCAGTCGGCGGCCGGTTCAGCAACTGGTCTGCCGACCTCGGGCAAGGTGTTCGTCTCGGTCGCGAACCGCGACAAGCGCCATATGGTGTTTCCCGTAAAGCGGCTGGCCGATCTAGGCTTCGAGATCTTGGCCACCAGCGGCACGGCCGAGGTTCTTGGTCGCAACGGTGTCAAAGCGACAGTTCTTCGCAAGCTTCACGAGGACGGCACCGCCGGCAGCACGGTGGTAGAGAAGATCCACGAACGCGACGTTCAGTTGATCATCAACACTCCTCACGGACTGTCCAGCGGCGTGAACGCCCGAACCGACGGCTACGAGATTCGCACTGCCGCAGTGGCAGAGGGCATCCCATGCATCACCACGGTGCAGGGGTTGGCGGCCGCAGTCCAAGGCATCGAGGCCGAAATCGCTGGCTCGCTGGGCGTTCGGTCGCTGCAGTCGTGGGCAACTGAGGTCAGCCGATGACGTTCGGTTCGCGCGCTGCAGTGGCGATGTCGGCTTACGGGCCGCTGTGCGTTGGCATCGATCCGCACGCGCACCTACTCCAGCAGTGGGGACTGGACGACTCAATCGACGGGCTCGACCAGTTCGCCGCGACCTGTGTTGAGGCGTTCGCCGGGAAGGTCGCCTTCGCTAAGCCGCAGTCGGCCTTCTTTGAGCGCTTCGGAGCCGCCGGCGTGGCGATCTTGGAGCGAACGCTGCAAGACCTTCGCCACACCGGAACCTTGACAATTCTTGACGTCAAGCGCGGCGACATCGGTTCAACTGCTGCAGCCTACGCCGAGGCGTACCTTGACGACGATTCGCCGATGGCTGCCGATGCGATCACGGTCAGCCCGTATCTTGGCTTCGGCTCGCTGACGCCATTTTTTGCGGCGGCCGAACAAAATGACGCTGGGGTTTTCGTCCTTGCCTTCACCTCGAACCCAGAGGCGATGCAGTTCCAAGCGGCCACGGTCGACTCGGGCCTGACCGTCGGCGACGAGATCCTCGCCGAACTTTCCCAAGCCAACGAGGGCGCAACCCCGATGGGTTCGTTCGGAGCAGTCATCGGTGCAACCGTCGCCCACCTAGATACCCAGCGGCTTGACTTCAACGGGCCAATCTTGGTGCCAGGTTTCGGTGCCCAAGGCGGAACGGTCGATGACCTGCGCCGACTGTTCGGCACGGTCACCGGTTCGATCATCCCGTCGACGTCTCGAGACGTTCTAGCCAAGGGGCCCGACGTGGCTTCACTTCGGGCGGCCGCAGCCGCAGTCAACGACTCACTCTCACTGCTCGGCTAACTCACCAACCCGCGCCAAAAGCCAGGAAGGAGGTCGGGCGATCACTCGTCGCCTCGGCCAACGCGACCGCAGGTGCCGCACCGGCGGCCATCAAGCGGTGAACGTGCGAGAGCACTTCACAGGCTTCGTCGTCGGCGACTGCGGCCGGCGAGGCGATTACGCAGCGCGCGCCGGCGTGTAGCCAAGCGTTGACCATGCCGAGCGATTCCTCGGCCCAGCGTTGGGTCGATCGACCAACCTCGCAAGCCGACAAAATCACGACTTGAGGCACCGTGGTCAGTTGGTCGAGGTCGTAGCCAAACAGCGGACCGTCGGCCAGCAGCACGCCTGAAAACAGTGGATTCTCCGCCGAATGGCGTCCATGTGCCGAAATGTGCAGGAGATCGACTTTCGCCGCCAAGTCTTGGACCGCGGCGGTGGTCGCCCGGGCGTCGGTCAACACCGTTGCCTCGGTCCAACAGGTCGCCGAGAGTTCGACTTCTTCGACCGCTCGAGAAACCTGCGGGCCAGCGACTAAGCCCAAGGTTACGGGGGAGTCGAGGCCGCGCGTCTGGAGCCAACCAGAGGCCGTAAACGCGATCGCCAATGGGCGGCCGCGGTAGCCAGCAAGCATCGACCACGGCACTCCGGCCAGAATGCCAGCCTGAGTGATCACCACGCGACGGTCGCCTAGTTGACTCAGGATCGGGTCCACCAGCGCCGCGGCGATGTCGGCCAGCCTCCGGTCCAGACTCTCGCGGATAACTTGGGCCATCGTGACGCTCAGGTCACTGGCGTTCATGTCCAAATCTGCGGCCAGTCCGGCGATCAGGTGCCGGACCGGTTCGGATTCACCTAGCTCAACTACTTGCTGGGCTTGGTCGGTTAAAACAATCGCAGTTAGTCGCGACTGGCCATCCCATAGATAGCTGACCAAGGCGACATCTGGCCCGAGTGCCTCGACAAGTTCGTCCACCGAAGCAATCCGGTTTACCTCGCCGGAACCGGCTCCCAACCACGACCGCTTACGCACGCGCTCGCGCAGTTCGCCAAGGCGCTCGGCCTCGCTGGTACCGGCCGCTGGCTCTACCGAAGTCAGGGTGCGGATTTCGATGAGGTCAGCTGCCAGTTGTTCGTCCCGTGGCGGACGCACCGGAACCACTCGAGTGGTCAGTGCTCGGGCGCGCTCGGACCATTCGAAGACCAACTCCGGCGACCCGTCGGCGATCGCTAGTTGAATTCCGGTGGTAGCAAGGGACCGGCCGTGGCCAACCACCGAACTCATCAGGTCGAGGCTGCCGAACGAAGACTGCCAGTCGTGCAATAGGTCGAGGCCGCAACGAAGTTGGCGCAAGGCTTCGAGCTGACGCCCCTGCGCGAGCGCTAGGTCGGCTTTGGCTCGACATTCCAGTAGCCGTTCGGCTAACGAGTCGGTCGCGGTCGGGCGCCCACGCACCAACAATTCGCTTGCAACTGTCAGGTCACCGACCGCGACTGCGACTCTGGCGGCATTCAGGTCTAATAACTGGGCTTCGTGCGCAAGTAGATGGGTGCGCAACTGCGCCGACAGTTCTTCGGCGGTGGACAACCAGTTCGGATTGTTGCGGCCGCTAGTGCTCTCAGCAATCAATTCGAGCGTGTCTGCCCGCAGCGCCCAGGTGTCATTTCCATGCCGACGGAGACGACGGGCAGCCGCCCGAGCCAGTATTCGTGACTTAGCAGGATCTAGCCACAACAGCGCCCTGCCCAGCATCACTTCGCATTCGGCGCGCATCCGCGGCAGCCGCAATTTGGTGAAATTGGTGACGGCCTGTTCCAGCAACTCGACGGCATCGCGAGTCATGCCAGCGCTGAGCAACACTTCCGCCCGGTCTTGAATGCCGATCGTGCGCACTTGGAGTCCGGCCGACGTCAGGCCGGTTTCAGCTCGTTCCATCATTTCCAAGGCGCCAACTAGGTCACCTTGCAGCAGGTGGACGTAACCGCTGTTGTGTTCGGCCGACGCGGCCCCTTCGAGGTTGTCGTCGGCCAAATAGTCAGCTGTGGCCCCGACGAAATCATCGTTCGCCAAGTCGAGTTTTCCAAGCTCGAGGTGTGCGATCCCGCGATTTACTAGGGCATTTGCGCGTTCAGTCGAAGCGGGGGTAAGCGCAGGAAGCGCCAAGTCAAAAAGCCCGATTACTGCGGCTAGGTCGCCGCCGCGAGACATCAGTACTGCTTGTTGCGACCGCACGATTGCGCGGGCTCGAGGCGATAGGCCCTCGATTCGCATCGCGGCCGCACAGCGTTCTAGAGCTCCTTGGCGGTCGCCGAGTTCAGCTTGGGTGTAGGCCAAACTCGCATTGACGCGAGCCAACAGATCGGGCTCGACCGCTAGCTCGAGCGCCTGAGTTAGCAGGGCCTGGGCGCGCTGAAAATGACCGCGGTTGATTGCTGCTACACCGCGCTGATGGAGTTCGGCCGGACTCGTTTTAGGCATGTCACTTTATGTCGAGCAAAGATTCGACCGCGCTCGTTGCCCGCTCAGTCACGCTCACCCAGTCGTCTTGACTGACTCGTGTTTGGGAAAGAGCGCACGCAAGTTCGGCGGCAAACACTGGGGCGGCAAAGGACGAGCCACTCCAGATCGCGAAGCCGCTGCGAAAGTCGTCAGGGTCAAATGATTCACGCAGCCTGCCGTCGGCCGTGCGTAGTCGGGCCGTCGGTTCAAGACCTGTTTGGAACGCCGGGAAAGTGCTCAAAAGCGCAGTGCCGGTCCGGTAGGCCCGCACCCAGGGGCCAGCGTTGGTAAACAACGCATCAGTGATCCCGCTGGTGTTTAGGGCGCCCACCGCCACGATCGGTGCGGCCATTGGGTCAAGGGCAATAATTTGCTCGACACCCTCGTGGTTGCTCCAAGCGGCCGGAAACATCGGCCGAGTGGTGGCATCGTTTCCAGCCGAACAAACCACCACGGTTCCGGTGCGCCCGATCGCGGCGAGCAACTCGTAGAACGTCGGATCGAACTTCGCGTCCACCGGGGTCTCATGGTAGTAGCCGAACGAAAGGTTGAGCACGTCCAAGCGCAGCCCACCTGCTGCTTCGTCGAGCCGCAAAAGGTGCGCTATCCGGGCGATTACGACAAGCAAATCAGATTCGGCCATCGTGCCGTCGGACTCGGCCACCCGCCACCACCACAGGTCAGCATCTGGTGCTCCCTGGTGAAGCAGGCCGGCAATGAAAGTGCCGTGGCCGGAGGCTTCGTCGAGCATCCCATCAAGCGGCCCGCCAACGTCGCCGACTCGTTCGGGGTCGGTGGATTCACCCACCAGACCGATCGGCGTGACTGGGCCAAGAAAACTTCCATCGTGGACGAACTTCGGGTCTAACCACCAATGCTCACCGCAGCCGGTGTCAACGAAGCCAATATGCGCGCGCTCGTTGGGGGCCAGTTCGGTTCGGTGCGGAGCCCGGCCGGTGAAGGCCACGGGTTGGCGCCCGCCCGTGCCCGGTTCGGCATAAGCGTCAGTTAGTGCACCGTTGGACTTCGCGTGTGGGTTCGACTTCGCGTGGGGGTTGGACTTCGCGTGTGGGTTCGACTTCGCATGGGGGTAGAGCGTCACGACGTGGTCTAGGCCGATGCCATACAGCAACTCTTGGCCGCGCGCCATCGCCCGGGCGGTCTGTAGCAGCGACCACGCATCCGGCGGGCGAGCCCGGGCATCGTCGCGAGGAGTCACGATCACTCGGATCAGACCGACCGTGCCGGTAGCCCATGGGTAACGCAGGAGCCGAGATTCGCGCTCTTGGTCGGTGCTATCAATTTGCACCCGGCCAAACGACTCGTCCTCGCCAACGTCCCAGTGGAACGTGTCGCCGGCGCGGCGCAGCAGGTCGAGTGCGGCCGAAGTATCGATCAGGGTCGACACCAGCAGGCGAGTCGACAGATATGTGGTGGTGCTTGCTTCGGGGTCTGGCGAGGCCGCAGCAGTCGACGGATCGAGCACTTGGCCTTCACGTTCGGCGATCGACCGGGGTCTGGTCCAAGAGTCCTGAGCCTCGAACAGCGGTGGTTTCGGCCGGTTCGGATATTCGGTCGCCATGGTTCTCCTCAGACTTCAAACGTTGGGGTGGCGAGGTCGTCTCGACCTGTTACCTCGAACCAAACTCGGATAAGACCGCAGGGGATCGACTCAATCTCGAATCGACCACTGCGCAAGGTGGCTCGCACCTCGTTCTCGCCAGCAACAAGACGGACGTTTCCGTCTGCACTTGGCGTAATCCAGCCGTCAATGCGACGCGTGTTTGCTTTCGGCCCGTCAGTGACCCGCAGCAAGACGGTCACATCGTTATAGGCAAACTCGACCGTCAGCGGGCCGGCGCCACGCGTTCCGACCAGTTCGTTGTTTCGGCTAAGCAGGCTAAGCAGCGCATATTCACTATCGAGATCCTCGGCAGCGACGGCGGCGATCATGGCTTCTTCGAGGTGTTCTGGCGGCGGGTCCAACGCTTCAAACATTCGGCGAAGGTCATCGAAAATCGGTTCGCGTTCGCTCATGGTTTGGCCCCCTCGTCAGACATAGACGACTTGAGTTTCTCTAGGCAGCGGCGTCGGGTGGGGCCAATGCTGCCGATCGGCATGCCCATCTCCTGGGATAGATGCTCATAGTCGGGCCGGTCGTCAAAGGCGATAACTCGAAGCAGCCGCTGGCAGCGTTCATTGAGCCGGGAGACTGCGGCCCAGAGGCGGTGGTTTCCGTCGGTTTCGACGGCTACCGACTCGGCACTGGCGGTCTTGGGTAAGACAGGGGCGAGAAGTTCTTCATCGACTGGGTCCTCACGACGCTTGCGGGCGGCCACTCGCCAAGCCTGGCGTCGCGCGGTGATGATCAACCAGGCTGCGATCGCACGCGGATTCTCAACGCTGTCTGCTTTGCGAACGAGAGTCAGCCAAGTGAACTGAACGATGTCTTCGCAGACGTCCTCATCTAGGCGGTAGGCACGAACAACATGCCAGAGCACGGGTGTCATTTCGTGAACAAGTTCGTCAATCGCGCCGCGTTCGCCGCTACGCCAGCGGTCGAAGGCTTCTGCGGAACGAATCCATCGCCCATCGTCGGTCACGGGGTTTATTGTGCGCACACTCTCGACGAGGCGTGAAGAGGGCACGCTGATACCGCAGTATTGTGTCCGGGTGCGCCGAATTGCCTTTCTCCTGTGTTCCGTTCTGGCAGTTGGTTCGCTCACCGCTTGTTCAGGGGGAGGGGCCTACTGTGATGCGATCAACGAAAACGCCGACGTTTTCGCCAAATTCGACAAGCGCACTCAAGCCAATTTTGAAGCCAACGCAGCAGCGGCGGCGAGCGTAGCGAAGGTCGCGCCAGCGGCAATTGCGCCCCAATGGAACTCGATCTCCAAGGCGACCACAGACGTTGTTTCTGCGTTGGACAAGTCCGGGATCAAACTTGAAGAACTAAAGTTAGAAGAGCAGGCAAACGCGCTCTCCCAAGCCGACATAGATCGCCTAGACAAGGCTTTCGGTGCTTTCAATGACACTCAAGCCGATCGTGAAAAAGTGGTGGCCCATGCGCAGGAAGAATGTGGCATTGACTTGAGTAAGAAGTAACCAACGAGTACGCGAAGGACGTTAGAACAGTGGCACTTCCCGAACTGAGTGATGAACAGCGACGCGAAGCTTTGGCCAAGGCTTCGGCTGCCCGGCTCGTGCGCGCCGAAGTAAAGAACCGACTGCGCCACTCGGGGGCATCAGTTGCTGAAGTTCTCGCCGAAGCAAAAACAAACGAAGCAATTGCAAAAATCAAGGTTCTAGACCTTTTGCAGGCAATTCCAGGCATCGGAAAGTTGACTGCCCAACAGATCATGGCGGATTTGAAGATCGCCGAGAGCCGCCGGTTACGTGGGCTGGGATCGAACCAGTCGGCCGGTCTGATCGCCGAGATCGCGCGCCGCGGATGAGTGGAGCGAAACTAATCGTGTTGGCCGGGCCAACCGCGGTTGGTAAGGGGACCGTCGCAGCCTGGGTCCGTGACCACCACCCCGAAATCACCATGTCGGTCTCGGCCACCACTCGCGCTCCTCGCCCCGGCGAAGTCGACGGGCAGCACTACCACTTCGTGTCGGCCAAAGAGTTCGATCACCTAATCGATTCGGACGGGCTGTTGGAGTGGGCGACGGTCCATGGGGTGAACCGTTACGGCACCCCGCGCAAAGCCGTCGAGGATCAGTTGGCTGCTGGAAATTCGGTATTACTAGAGATCGATCTACAGGGCGCTAGGCAGGTAAAGCAGCATGCTCCCGACGCGGTGATGGTGTTCCTCGCGCCCCCCAGTTGGGAAGAATTGGTCAGTCGACTTGTCGGCCGCGGGACCGAGAACGAGGCCGAACGCGAGCGGCGCTTGGCCACGGCACGACAGGAATTGGCGGCGGTTGCCGAATTCGATGTGGTGATCACCAACACCGAAGTCGAGAAAGCCGGTCAAGAGTTGGTAGACTTGTTTAGTTCCGGTTCGTCAGTTGACGCCGGTTGAAACCTAGAAACTTCTGGAGAACCTGAGTGTCCACGACGCGTTCTACTGCCGAAGGCATCACCAACCCGCCTATCGATGACCTGCTCGAGAAGGCAGACTCCAAGTACCGACTGGTCTTGTACAGCGCCAAGCGCGCCCGTCAGATCAACGCGTACTACTCCCAGTTGGGCGAAGGCCTGCTGGAGTACGTCGGCCCGTTGCTCGAGACCGCCGTCGAGGAGAAGCCGCTATCGATCGCGCTTCGCGAGATCAACGCCGACTTGTTGACGGTCGAGGATTTGCCCGCCGAGGGCACTGTGGCCGAGGCCACCGACGAGGCCTGAGCCTGTCGCGATGAGCCGCATCGTCCTTGGCGTAACCGGCGGTGTCGCTGCCTACAAAGCAGCGCTTTTAGTTCGGCTGTTCACCGAGGCTGGACATGACGTCCAGGTGGTCCCGACGGCCGCCGCACTCGAATTTGTTGGTGCGGCGACTTGGGAGGCGCTTTCAGGTCACCCGGTGCAAACCGAGGTATTTGAGCGCATTGACGAAGTTCCGCACGTACGCCTTGGGCAGACTGCAGACTTGGTCGTGGTCGCACCGGCAACGGCAAATACCATCGCTCGTGCGGCTCACGGTCTAGCTGACGATCTGCTGACCAACACGCTATTGACGGCTCGGTGCCCGGTCGTGATGGCGCCGGCGATGCACACCGAAATGTGGGAACACAGTGCAACGGTCGAGAACGTGGCGACGCTGCGCGCTCGCGGCATTTTGGTGATTGACCCGGCATCTGGCCGACTAACTGGCGCCGACACCGGTCCAGGACGGTTACCTGAACCCGAGGAAATCTACGCAGTTTGCCTCAAAACCCTCACCGGACGAACGCAAGACCTAGCTGGTCGACACGTCGTGGTTTCGGCGGGCGGCACCCGCGAGTTCTTGGACCCGGTTCGTTATCTAGGCAATCGTTCGTCTGGCTTGCAAGGTGTTGCTCTGGCCGAGGCTGCGCTCGCGCGCGGTGCCCAAGTTACTTTGGTGGCCGCGAATGTCACGATTGAAGTTCCAGTCGGCGTCAAAGTAGAGCCAGTGGTCACTACCGCTGAGCTTCGCGAAGCGGTGCTCGCGGCCAGCGAGGAAGCCGACGTGGTCGTTATGGCCGCCGCGCCAGCAGACTTTCGGCCTTCCGAAGTTGCCGGCGCCAAGATTAAAAAGCGCGCCGATGGGTCCACCCCGACGATTGAGCTGGTAGAAAACCCGGACATTTTGCGCGAACTTGTTTCAACTCGGGCCGGCAAAACCCCGGTGATTGCTGGTTTCGCCGCCGAGACCGGTGATGAGAACGGCTCGGTTCTCGACCATGCCCGCCAGAAGTTGGCGCGTAAGGGCTGCGACTTGCTAGTGGTCAACGATGTCGGTGCAGAGCAGGTATTTGGTAGGCCCGACAACGAGGTAACGATTCTTCGCGCCGATGGGACTGAACACCTGGTCGCTCGCGCCGACAAGTCCACGATCGCACATGCGATCTGGGACGAAGTTGTCCAAATACTGGAATGACCATCCAGAAAGTGGACACATTTTAGTTTTTGACTCCCACCCCCGACTACAGTCGAACATACGTAATTGAGCCAGAGAGGTACCCAGTGAGCCGTCTTTTCACCTCCGAGTCCGTGACCGAAGGTCACCCGGACAAAATTGCTGACCAGATCAGCGACAGCATTCTCGACGCCCTGTTGGCGCAAGACCCCAAGAGTCGGGTTGCCGCCGAGACGTTCGTGACGACTGGTCTAGTTCTCGTCGGTGGTGAAGTAACGACTGAGGCATACGTTGATATCGCCCGGATTGCTCGCGATCGCGTGCTCGAGATCGGCTATGACTCCTCGACCAAGGGCTTCGATGGCGAATCCTGCGCGGTTCAGGTCACCCTCGACGCCCAATCGCCCGATATCGCTCAGGGCGTTGACAAGGCCGAGGAAGTCCGCGTTGGTGGAGCAACCGACGAACTTGACCTACAGGGTGCCGGCGACCAGGGCCTGATGTTCGGCTTCGCCTGCGACGAGACGCCCGAACTGATGCCGTTGCCGATCACGATCGCGCACCGCCTCTCCGAGCAACTGACCAAGGTCCGAAAGGACGGCACGCTGCCGTACCTGCGCCCGGACGGCAAGACCCAAGTCACGATCGAATATGACGACAACGACAAGCCGGTTCGGGTTGAGGCCATCGTCATCTCGACTCAGCACGAAGACGGCGTCGACTTGGAAAACCAGTTGCCCCAAGACCTGAAGAAGCACGTGATCGACGCGGTGCTGGATCAGTACGACATCGATTCGTCTGACTACAAGTCGCACATCAACCCGACCGGCAAGTTCGTCATCGGTGGGCCGATGGGCGATGCGGGACTGACTGGCCGAAAAATCATCGTTGACACTTACGGCGGCTACGCCCGCCACGGCGGCGGCGCATTCAGCGGCAAGGATCCGAGCAAGGTTGACCGTTCGGCCGCGTACGCGATGCGTTGGGTAGCCAAGAACATCGTTGCCGCTGGTCTGGCGACCAAGGCTGAGGTTCAGGTGGCTTACGCGATCGGCGTTGCCCATCCAGTGGGCTTCTACGTTGATACCTACGGCACCGAAACCGCTCCAGTCGACAAGATCCGCGAAGCCGTTCTTGAAGTCTTCGACCTGCGGCCGGCGGCAATCGTGCGCGACCTCGATCTACTGCGTCCGATCTACGCCGAAACCGCCGCCTACGGCCACTTCGGTCGCGACGGATTGCCGTGGGAGAACACCGATCGTGTTGACGCCTTGCGCGCAGCCATCGGCGGCTGATCGAAGCCTTGTCCGCGCGGGTCGCCAGGGTCCTGGTCGACACGCCGTTGTCGCACCTTGACCGGCCTTTCGACTATCTAGTCGGTGACGACCTAACAGCCGAAGTCGTGCCAGGGGCTCGGGTAAAGGTACGTTTTGCCGGTCGACTTGTCGACGGGTTCGTCCTTGAGCTGATCGACGCGAGCCAGCACGAAGGCAAACTCGCGCCGATAGCCAAAGTCGTGTCGCCCGAACCGGTGCTAACCGGCGAGGTCGCGCGACTTTGTCGAGCGGTGGCCGACCGCTACGCGGGTACGATCGCCGACGTGCTGCGGCTGGCGGTTCCGCCGCGAAGCGCTCGAGCCGAAGCAAGGCCACACGAGACGCCAGCCGATCCGCCGCCAGACATCGGCTCGTCGTCTTGGCACGTCTACTTTCGTGGTGCCGAGTTCGTTGAGGCGCTGCTGGCAGGAGAGTCGCCGCGGACGGTTTTCAATCCGCTTCCTCGGCACGAGCCAGCAAGAGCAGTTGCTGAAGCGGTCAGCGCGGTCGTCCGTTCTGGTCGCGGTGCTGTGGTGTGCGTGCCAGACGCGCGCGACCTGGCTCACTGGGACACCGTATTTGCCGAAGCACTCGGCCCGGACGTCCATGTCGCCCTGTCTGCTGGAGACAAACCGGCCGCGCGCTACCGAAACTTCCTGCGGGTGGCTCGCGGCGAAGTAGCGGTGGTGTTAGGCACCAGAGCTGCGGCCTACGCGCCGGTGAAGAACCTTGGGCTGGTGGCGATATGGGATGACGGTGATGATCTTTTCGCCGAACCCCGCGCGCCATATCCGCACACGCGTGAAGTCCTGCTGACTCGTGCGAGCCAGACCGGCTCGGCTGTCTTGATCGCCGGTTTTGCCCGGACGGCCGAGGCGCAGTCGCTAGTCGACAACGGTTGGTGCAGCGAACTGGTGGCCGATCAACCGTCGCGTCGGCGTGAATGGCCCAGAGTTGAGGTAACCGACGGCACCGAACATGGTGACGTACCCGTGCGGTTGCCGCAAGCCGTATTCAAGGCGATTCGGGCCGCGACGGGGCCGGTGCTGATTCAAGTGCCGCGGCGTGGCTACCGCAGCGCACTTTCGTGTAACGACTGCCGCGAGCCGGCAAGGTGCAAAGACTGCGAGGGCCCGTTAGTCCAGCAGCGGGCAGATGCCCCGCTAGTTTGCCGCTGGTGTGCAAAGCCAGACTCACCGTGGCGCTGTTCGAACTGCCAGGGGGTCAACTTGCGGTCGCCGGTGATTGGCCAGTTGCGTACCGCCGAGGAATTCGCGGCGGCCTTCAGCGATCGTGCGATCGTCACCTCCGGCGGCGACCAAGTCCTCAGCGAA
>Ga0116169_1000738_pt1 | contig 31231 bp, 28 predicted proteins | sample AD_UKC130_MetaG_FD_89796 | JGI IMG/M metagenome (GOLD analysis project Ga0116169, IMG submission 89796) | Active sludge microbial communities of municipal wastewater-treating anaerobic digesters from Canada - AD_UKC130_MetaG | ecosystem: Engineered > Bioreactor > Anaerobic > Digestate | place...
CGCCGACGCCGCCAACGAGCCCTCGGGAAGCTGACGCCGGTCGAGTTTGAGATGATCTACGCGACCGCAGAAGCGGCGTGATTACCGCAAACCCCGAGTGTCAACCAGACCGGGGGCAGTCCCTTTTTCGAATGCGGCTGTCTTCGCAGTTGATGCACGTTTACGGGCAAGAGATATTCCGCCCGCTCGAGTGCAAACGATTGACTCCCTCGCTTCGCGAATCGTGCGGGACGCTTCGGACCACGAAATCAGCGCGCTGACCTTCGAGCAACGAATCGTCCTCGCGAGCAAATTGGTTCAGGAGGGTGAATGGCTAGATTCGGCTGAGCTAGAACATATTGTCGTAGATGAGGTACAGGACGTCGTCGGAGTTAGGGCAGATTTCCTGATCGCAATACTTGACGCAATTCCAGACGATGCGGGCTTCACTTTGCTCGGCGATCCGGCCCAAGCGATCTACGATTTTCAGCTCGCACAAGAAGGGGAGTCTGCAACTACGTCGGTCGACCTTCTCGAAAGCGCTGGCACCCGTGGCGCTAGGACCATCAGGCTGAAGGGCCAGTACCGGGCGACGTCACGTGAAACGCAGTCAGCAGCCAATTTACGAGGAAAAGACACATTTGTCCCCCACCACCATGACATTGAAGATTTCTGGAACGAGGTTGTGCACCTAGGCACCCTCCCAGAATCGATCGACTTTATTCGAGCGCAGCCAGGGTCAACGGCATTCCTGACTTCCACCAACGGTCAAGCTCTCGCAGTCGCGAATGAACTGCGCTCGTTGGGCCTAACGGTAGGAGTCCTCAAAGGCACACATCAACAGGTTCTTGCAGGTTGGATCGGGAAAGCTCTTGCCGGCGTCGAGGCCGCGTCCCTAACCCGTGAAGAATTCTTCAAAATTCTCGAATCGTCCGAGCCTGAAATTGATCCTGTAGTCGCATGGAGGGCCCTCAGAAGCGTAGCGGGCGGGCGAGGTCGCGACCTGAACCTGCTTTCTTTTACCTCCGCATTGGAAACTCGCACAAGTTTCCCGCCAGACTTGCTTGAAAAGCCTTCATCTGATGCAACTGTATCGACGGTACATCGCGCAAAAGGACTCGAATTCGAGAACGTTGTTCTCGTCGAATTTCCCGATTTTGGCCAGAACAAGAACCCCGAAGATGTCCGCAGCCGGGAGCAATTCGTTGCATTGACGCGTGCCCGAAAGCTCATCGTCCGAGTTGATGGGCCCGACACCAAATGGGTGCGAACTATACCCGGCGGCGAAGCCGGTCCTCGATGGATAAGGGGTGGGCACAAGCACTGGATGACAACCGCTATTGAGATCAGGCCAAGTGACATTGATTTAAACACCTTGGGCATGGGCACCCAGTCGCATGATGCGCTGGTTCGCGCTATCGGCTCAGAGGCAAACCTAGTTCCCTCGGTTGAGAAATCGACACTTCAGTTTCCCGTTTTTGAAGTCTTTTGCAACGGGGCCCTACTCGGGACGCTAACCGAAGAATTTGGCCAAGAGTTTGCATCTCGCACGGGAAACTTGGAGAAGGCCAGACGTGGCTGGCCACGACTAAGCGCGGTCGCCGTTGAAGGCGTGACCACAATCGCGACCTCCACGCGAGGATTCCGAAATGGCCTCATTCTTGCACCTGTCCTATCGGGTTTGGCCCAGATCGAATGGAATGACTGAATGACAAGCCTTGACCCTTGGTACTCCGCACGTGACCTCATGGTTGACGCGCTGATTGCCGACCTCCACGGCACGGAAGACGACGTACGTATCGGTGAATACCCCTTAGACCGATTCATAGTTGGGATTATCTATCCACGTTCGCTAACTTCGTCCGAAACTCAAAACTCACAAAACCTAGGCGACGATTCAGAGAACGACACCGGAACTGAAGTCGACGCAGATTTCGACCCGGGCGTCTCGTTCGCGCATATGCGGAAGCCGTCGACGATTGGCCTCACTGCGGGGATTACCGCTAGCTCGTCATCACTGTTGGTCGAAGTTAGTGCGGACAGATACATAAAGAGCACTCTGGAAAACGAGAGCAACGAGTGGCTCAGGAGTCCGTTCGGTCCCCACGTAGCCGAAGTGCCGATTTCTAATCCTTCACAAGGCGAAATACAGCTTTGTGAAGGATTAGCTCTCAGGTTCGTTATCCGCAGCGAACACGACGGGGTGCGCAGTGTGACGCTTGTCTTGGTGAATACTTTCCAGGAGGCCGGAGATGGTGGCCTAGCGACACGCTGCTGGTTCCGACCTTCATTGCGCGTAAGCACAGTCGGGGGTGAATTCGCGGACCGCCGCCCGTCGTCAACCTTCGCCCACATGGATGAAGACGAGCTCTCGGGTGCTTTACTTCACCGGAGACAGCGCCACCTCGCGGTTGGCCACGGACTGGCCGTCGAATGGGATGAGGCTCCCGACGTGCGGGAGATCCGGACCACGTTTTTCCCCCAGCACGAGCTACCGCTAGCGGACGCTTCTAGAAACGACGTCCCAGTGTTGGATATGTCCATACTCGCGGAAGGGGACTTCTCTACGCTCAACGACCTAATCACCGCATACGAGGCGTGGATAGAGTCCCGTGCTCTTGAGGATCTTCCGCAACTAGCGGCCACCTACCAAGACACAGCTACTCGCCATTTGAGCGAGGCGCGACGCGCCGCGAGCAGAATGCGCAGAGGAGTCGAACTGATCTCTACCGATCCGATAATCGGTCGATCATTTCGTGCGATGAACTCCGCCATGAAGTCGCAGCGGGAGCGACAAGTGATGATCCGGTCAGGCGATAGCGGCGAACCCACATCGATTGCCTCGAGTTGGCGCCCGTTCCAGATGGCCTTTGTCCTGATGAACATTGAAGGGCTGACTAATCCTGAGTGCGCTGACCGCGATCTAGCTGATGTTCTATGGTTCCCAACCGGCGGCGGAAAAACTGAAGCCTATCTAGGCCTGATCGCGTTTTGTCTTGTGCATCGGCGACTGCGAGGCGCCGGAATAGACAAACGCGGCGCAGGCGTCGCCGTTTTCATGAGGTACACCCTTAGGCTGCTCACACTTCAACAATTTGAACGGGCCGCTGGGTTGATATGTGCACTCGAAGTTTGGCGCGCCGGCGAACCGGACCTCCAGTCAAAAGAGCCTTTTTCACTCGGGCTCTGGGTAGGACAAGGCGCCACGCCAAACAACATCACTGATGCCGCCAAAGCGCTGAGGAAGCGTGGCAAAGATGAGACTGCAGACACTGGCGACCCGGTCCAACTACTTCGCTGTCCGTGGTGCGGAACTCGACTTACCGTCGATGATTACCATGTCGATCGAAGCGCCGACCGGCTGGAGGTGAAGTGCCCAAGTCAGGGGTGCCCATTTGGTGGACCCAATTGCCTCCCTGTTCATCTAGTTGACAGTGACGTCTACAAGAATCGGCCTTCTCTTGTGATTGGAACCGTCGACAAATTCGCCATGCTTGCGTGGCGTGGTGAGTCTGGAAGCCTGTTTGGTCATGGTGGCGATGCACCACCAGAGTTGATTATTCAAGATGAACTTCACCTGATTAGTGGCCCACTCGGCTCGCTTGTTGGACTCTACGAGACGGCCATCGATTATCTATCGACCGATCATTCTTCCGGAGCTCGGCCCAAATTGGTTGCATCGACCGCAACTATTCGACGAGCGAAAGACCAAGTAAAGGCAGTATTCGCACGGGAGGCTCGGCAGTTCCCTCCGCCAGGCCTCGAGGCCTCCGACTCATTCTTTGCCGTTGATGCTTCGCGAGATGAAAAAGGAACTCGTATGTACCTCGGCGTGATGGCCCCGGGTACTAGTCATGCAACACTCACGGTCCGGTCATACGCTGCGCTTCTCCAAGCAGCTATGACAGAGGAAATTCCTCAGGATGTCAGAGACGCATATTGGACTCTGCTTGGCTATTTCACAAGTCTGCGCGTTCTGGGGGCAGCGTATATCGCCACGATTGACGATGTTCGCGACAGGATTAAGGTGGTCGCGAAAAGACTGGGGCAGGTCGAGCGCGCAACACAAGATCCGCGCGAGCTCACGTCACGTAAGAAATCCAGTGAGATTCCACTCGAGCTGGACCTCCTGCAGACTCCCTACCCCGATCCAGAAAGCCCCGACACCGTCCTCGCCACGAACATGATCTCGGTCGGCGTTGACGTAGACCGACTAGGACTGATGGTCGTCTCAGGTCAGCCCCAGACAACCTCCGAGTACATTCAGGCCACCAGTCGCGTGGGTCGCAGGCACCCTGGCTTGGTAGTTACGCTTTTCAATGCGGGGCGTTCGCGGGACTTGTCGCACTACGAATCGTTCACCACGTACCACCGCTCGATATATCAACAGGTCGAAGCGACGGGCGCAACTCCTTTCGCGTCGCGCGCGCTGGATCGGGGTCTCCACGGCCTCTTGACGATCCTCGTAAGGCACCTAGTTCCGGGAGCTGCCGCGGAGTCGGGGGTAAGCATCCCGGCGGCGATGCCAGAGGAAATTTTTGAAGTCACGGACGCAATTCTTGCCCGAACCCGAAGTGTTTCACCTGATAGCGAGGACGAGGTTGAGGATGCGCTTGAAACCCTTATCGAGCATTGGCGCGAAGCGGTGGAAGAAGGAACGCTAAAGAAGTACTCGGGTTGGAAATCCCCGAAGGACGCCCTTCTTGTGCCTGCAGGAGCAGGCCTTACAGATGAACAAGGCGAACAGCTGATCGAGATTTTCCCGCCCGACCGGCCAGCGTGGCCGACATTAACAAGCCTGAGAAATGTCGACCGCGAAAGCTCGCTACGAGTGATTGGTGCCAAAGGGCGGCGCGAAAGGAAAACTGATGAGAGCTGAAAACAACCGGATTCGACAAAGCCAGCTTGTCTCAACTTTCGGCATCGGTGGCATCCTTCCTGCCGGCGACCAGAGCTACTTAGTTTGTGGCCTTGACGACTGGGATGAACGATGGTGTGCCGCGATCGAGGAGCCACGCTTAGCCAAGTCACTGGGGGTGCATCTCTTCAGGGCACCGTCTACGGGGCAGAAGCGCGGAGATGTCCCAGTAATCAGGTTCCCGGCATACCAGTATTGCCCGAACTGCAGAAGGCTTGATACCTACTGGCGGTTCGATTCTCGGAAAATGCAGTGCCCAGATTGTGTGCGCGATTTGGCTCCCTCCCGATTCGTTGCCTGCTGCGAAAATGGTCATCTAGAGGACTTCCCTTACTTCCAGTGGGTACACCCAGTGAAAGATGAATCGCTAAGAGCCGAGCCATCGGTAGAGCACCGGATGTCCTTAGTTACTCGGGGAATGTCTTCGTCGCTTGCCGACATCGTCGTGACCTGTTCTTGCGGCGTGCGCCCACGGGACTTGGCAGGAGCTTTCGAAAAGCACGCTGTGGCACTAGTTAGATCTTGTGGTGGACTTCGGCCTTGGCTCCCAGGGGCCGAACCTGAGGTTTGTGACAAGAACCTCCGCACCCTCCAGCGAGGCTCGCCGAATGTCTGGTTCAGTGCAGTCCGATCCAGCATTTCCATCCCGCCTTGGTCGAGCCCGAACGCTCGTTACGTAACACGTTTCTGGGAAGTGTTTCGCGATCAAGATGAGGATCAGATTAGGACTGCCGCCGATGGGGCAGCGGCAAGAAACCCCGGGATCGATACTGAAGGCGTGTTGGAGGTCGTTGCCCAGCGGCGAGGCGTAGAGAAGGGGAAAATACCGACTGAGTCAGACCTCCGCCAAGAGGAGTACTTAGCACTGCGCGACGGAAACGACACCGGGGCAAACGATGCCTTCCAATGCATCGAAGTAAACGTTTCTTCGGAGATAAGTCACTTCGCAGCCCAAGTCTCGAAGGTCTCGCGACTGCGTGAGGTTCGGGCGCTACATGGATTCTCACGAGTCACGCCCCAGACAAATAGCGATTCTTCTCAGAAACTTGCCCAACTCAGCATCGTTCCTCAACACTGGCTTCCCGCGGTTGAGGTCTACGGCGAGGGGGTATTTGTCAGAATCGATGAACCTTGGCTCGCTAAGTGGGAATCAGGTGTTCTGGCAAAACAGCGCGTAGGCATGCTCGCCGATGCTATTGCCCTACGCGATCACGAATCAGGGGCACCTACCGCCGAAGTTCCAACGGTTCGCTTTATCGCTATCCATACTTTGGCTCATGCAGTTCTAAAGGAACTCAGTCTCGATGCCGGATATCCGGCAGGTGCGCTACGCGAACGCATCTACGCTGAAGCTGATCAAGCAGGGTTCCTCATCTACACGGCATCGTCAGACGCTGCCGGCAGCTTGGGTGGCCTCGCCGCGCTAGCTGAAGAGGAACGCTTTGCAGCGGTGCTTAAATCTGCTGCCGCTAGGACAGTTTGGTGCTCGAATGATCCGGTGTGTACCGAATCTGGCCCTTCAGGGAGCGATGGCCTAAATCTTGCTGCCTGCCATGCGTGCTTGTTGCTACCGGAAACTAGCTGCGAACATCGCAACATTTACCTCGACAGGGCATCCCTAACCGGAGGGATCGCTGATTCTGATTCCGGGCTACTTTCTGAACTTTAGAGATACCGGAGCACTCACACCCAAGACTCTCCCAAATCAAAACCTGCGCCCCGGGACGTTGGAAGGAGCACCACAAGTTGTCGCCCTATGAGCTAGTCCTGCCCACTACTAGTAACCTGGGTATTCGAACTTGCTGAATGCGAAGGGCATTGCACGCGTGGAGATCCCGGTAGTAGACGTATTTGCTGGCCCAGGTGGCCTAAACGAAGGATTCCAAGCCAAGCGCGCAGACGGAAGTCATAGCCCCTTTAGGACTCGGCTTTCAATTGAGAAGGACGGCGTTGCTTGCTTGACCTTGCGTTTGCGTGCCGCCGTACGCGAAACTACAAGCCACACTGGAGAACTTCATCCGCAGTACAAGGAGTTCCTTTCAGGAAATGTCGACTTTCAAGAACTCCTCGAAGATGATGCATTCCGAGCTGCTTGGGTCAAAGCCTCGTCTGAAGTAAAGGAGTTCGAGCTTGCAGAATCCGCTCGTGAGCATTCCGACCGGATGATCAAGGAGGCTCTCGGTTCCGCCGCCGACGGAAGCAAACCCTGGGTATTGGTCGGTGGCCCACCGTGTCAGGCATATTCCCTTGCTGGACGTTCTCGACGAACCCGCGACGAGTCGTTCGATGATGATCACAAGCACACGCTCTACAAGGAGTATCTCCACATCATCCAGCAGTTTAAACCTGCTGTATTCGTAATGGAGAACGTCAAAGGGATGTTGTCCTCAAGACATCAGGGCGCACGGATTTTCGACTCAATCAGGCAGGATCTAACCGCCCCGGCTCCCGACCTTAAGTACGCACTCAGATCGCTAGTCGTACCGGGACCCGATCCTGCACCAACGGATTTTGTAATCAAGGCAGAGAAATACGGGGTTCCGCAGTCAAGGCACCGGGTAATTCTTCTTGGCATCCGACTCGACTACCTAGATCGTGAACCAGAAACTCTTGCGGTTAGCGGGCCGGTGACAGTCGGCGAAGCGATCGGACACATGCCCGCCATTCGTTCAAAGGTTTCGCGGCGAGATTCGCAAGAAGAATGGGTAAGTGCACTGAAAAGTGCCCACGAATTCGCCCACCTTCCGATCGGAAAAATTGAAATCCCTCCTTTAGGCGCGAGTTCGGTAGCTAAGCAAACCGGTGGCGAAACTGGCGTTCTAGAAGAATGGCTGGATGCTGCGAACGTGCCAGTTTGGACTCAGCACGAGAGTCGAGGGCACATGATTTCTGATCTCAAGCGGTATGCATTTCTGGCTCTCCACGGTCGCGAGGGAATGGCGGTTCCTAAGATCCATGAACTCCCAGAAGATCTCAAACCAAATCACAAAAATATTTCAGCTGGACGCAATGCACCTTTCACCGACCGCTTTCGCGTTCAACTTAGGGATCGTCCATCCAGCACGGTCGTGAGTCACATTGCGAAAGACGGCCACTACTTCATCCACCACGACCCACTCCAGATGCGAAGCCTCAGTGTTCGAGAAGCAGCCCGGCTTCAGACATTCCCTGACGACTATTTCTTCATGGGAAATAGAACCCAGCAATATCACCAAGTAGGCAATGCGGTCCCACCATATTTAGCTCGTCAAATCTCAGAAGTTGTTTCCGAACTACTCGTATAGCAAAAGCAGGAGCAGCACGCACTCAAGAGAATCAATCCGAATTGCGTCTTGCCGCTATCACTACAACTAGTCGAGGCAACGAATTTATGAATGCTGTTGCATATGCACACAGTTGCATATAATCTCGACGCATGGCCTTGGAGCACGCGATTTTGGTTTCGCTGAGCGAACGTGCTGCCAGCGGCTATGACCTAGCGCGTCGGTTCGACGCGTCGATCGGCTTCTTTTGGCCGGCAAGCCACCAACAGATTTATCGAGTGCTTTCGCGAATGCAAGACTCCGGCTGGATTTCGAGCACCGTCCAAACCCAAGACGGCCGCCCCGACAAAAAGACCTACGCCATCACGTCGACCGGCGATGCCGAACTGGATAGGTGGGCCGCAGAGCCGAGCAACCGCGAAGCACTGCGAAGTGATTTCGCGGTCAAACTCCGTGGCTTTCGCGACTCAGAAAGCATCCTGATCGACACGCGAAACCGAAAAGCCGACCACGAACAACGGCTCAAAGAGTACGAAGAAAGCCAAGCGAAGTTCTACCCGGTCCCAACCAAACTCACCGGCACCGACCTAGGCGCCTGGCTTGCCCTGCGCGGCGGAATCCACTCAGAACTTCAAGGCATCGCCTGGTGCGAGGAGATCCTCAAGCACCTCGAAGGGCGCGAATCCCGATGACCAACACGATCGTGCCGAACGTCAACGCCGTGACGATCAGGACTAGGTGCACCCAGAAGAACGAAGTGGGCGCCTGCCACTTCACGGCCTCGGCCCACGCCCGGTCGTCGTCGACGATCGCTTTGAAGAATCGCGGCCAAATGACGATGTTGAACACTCCGGCGGCGATCAAGAGCCAAGCCGCAAACTTTCCAATCACCCACGCATTCTCGCAGCCGAAAGGAATCGACCAATGAAGGCCTTCCGTGAACTAATCGAGAACGGAGTTGCCACCGGCGAACTGACCGGGCTTGACGACGTCCTAGCCGACGACGTGAGCTTCAGCAGCCCCGTGGCGTTCAAGCCGTATGAGGGTCGCCCGATTGTCGCGGCGATCCTGCGCGGAGTGTCCCGCGTGTTCACCGAGTTCACCTACGTGTGGAGCGCCGAGGAAGAAAACCGCAGCGCGCTCATGTTCGAGTGCAAGGTCGGTGACGTTTCGGTCCAAGGCTGCGACTTCATCACCACCAACGACGCCGGCCAGATCTCAAACTTCGTCGTCATGGTGCGCCCCCTGTCGGCCGCAAACGCCGTCGCCGAGGCGATGGCCACTCAGTTCCCCCAAATCCAAGCCGAAGCAATCGAGGCCATGAAGTGACTGACTACCCCCACCTGCTCAGCCCGCTCGACCTCGGGTTCACCACGCTGCGCAACCGCGTCGTGATGGGTTCGATGCACACCGGCCTCGAAGACCACGCCCGCGACATTCCGAAACTGGCGGCCTACTTCGCCGAACGCGCCAAGGGCGGCGTGGCGCTGTCGATCACCGGCGGGTTCGCGCCCAACTGGCGTGGCTGGCTGCTGCCGTTCGGCTCCGAAATGAGCCAGGGCCGACAAGCGGATCGTCACCGCACCGTCACCGACGCCGTGCACGAGCACGACGGCAAGATCGCCCTGCAGATCCTGCACGCTGGCCGCTACGGCTACTCGCCGTTCAAAAAGGGCGTCTCGAAAATCAAGTCGCCGATCACCCCGTTCAAGGTTTCACCAATGTCGACGCGCGAGGTCGACCGCACCGCGACGGACTTCGCCAAGTCGGCCGCGCTGGCCAAGCGGGCTGGCTATGACGGCGTCGAGATCATGGGCTCTGAGGGCTACCTGATCAACCAGTTCCTGACTGCTCGCACGAACGACCGCACCGACGCGTGGGGCGGTTCGGTCGAGAACCGGATGCGTTTCCCCGTCGAGATCGTGCGCCGAACCCGCGAACTGGTCGGTGAAGACTTCATCATCCAGTACCGCATCAGCCTGCTCGACTTGGTCGACAACGCCCAAACTTGGGAAGAGACTGCCGAGCTTGCCCGCCTGCTTGAATCCGCCGGCGTGACCATCTTCAACACCGGCATCGGCTGGCACGAGGCACGCATCCCGACCATCGTCACCAGCGTCCCGCGTGGGGCATTCACCTGGGTGACCGCCAAACTCAAGGCCGAAGTTTCGGTGCCGGTGGTCGCGTCGAACCGCATCAACACCCCCGAACTGGGCGAGCAGATCATCGCCAGCGGTGAAGCCGACCTGATTTCGATGGCTCGGCCACTGCTGGCCGATGCCGAGTTCGTCAACAAGGCCGCCGAGGGCCGCTCCGACGAGATCATCACTTGCATCGCCTGCAACCAGGCCTGCCTCGACCACACGTTCGCCAACAAGCGCGCCAGTTGCATGCTGAACCCGCGGGCCGGTCACGAGACCGAACTGATCTTGTTGCCTACTCGCGAAAAGAAACGGATCGCCGTCGTTGGTGCCGGCCCGGCCGGCCTGGCCGCTGCCGTCGAGTCCGCCGGTCGCGGTCACGAAGTGGAACTGTTCGAGGCTCTCGATCAGATCGGTGGCCAGTTCCGGCTCGCCATGCAAATCCCCGGCAAAGAAGACTTCGCCGAAACGATCCGCTACTACGAGACCATGCTGCCCAAACGCGGCGTCAAAGTTCATTTGAACACTTGGGCCACCGTGGAGGATCTGGCCAAGTTCGATGAGGTCGTCCTGGCCACCGGCGTCACTCCGCGAGTCCCCGAAATCGCTGGCGTCGACCACCCCAGCGTGATCACCTACCAGCAGTTGATTCGCGATCAGGCGCCAGTCGGCGAACGCGTCGCCGTGCTCGGTGCCGGCGGCATCGGCTACGACGTTTCCGAATACCTGCTGCACGACCGCGAAGAGTCGCTCGAGCATTGGATGTCCCGCTGGGGCGTCACCGATCCGGAGATCGAACGCGGCGGCCTCGCCACCAAGGTCAAGACCGAACCGCGCCGGGCGGTCACCTTGCTGCAACGTAAGAGCACTTCGTTCGGCAAGGATCTCGGCAAGACGTCCGGTTGGGTCCACCGCACCACGTTGAAGGATTCGGGCGTGAACTTCGTCGGTGGCGTCCGTTACGACCGGATCGACGACGACGGCCTGCACGTGACCATCGGCGCGGACGGCGATTCGCCAGAATCTAAAGTGATCGCCGCCGACACGATCGTGCTGTGTACCGGCCAAGAGTCAGTGCGCGACCTTGTCGAACCACTGACCGCGGCCGGCCTCTCGGTTCACATCATCGGCGGCGCCGATGTGGCCGCCGAACTGGATGCCAAGCGAGCAATCAAGCAGGCGACGGAGTTGGCCGCGACCTTGTGAGCTAACTCGCCAAACGTGATAGACCAGCAACATGGCCAAACGGGTGGTGCTGTTGCGGGCAGTCAATGTCGGCGGCGCGAAGTTGCCGATGGCTCGACTTCGCGAGATCGCCGAGAACCTTGGCGCCAGCAACGTCTCGACCTACATCGCCTCGGGCAACCTGCTTTGCGACGTCGCCGAACCTGACGGGTTCGACCTGGCGCTCGAGCAAGCGATCGAGGACGAGTTCGGTTTCTTCCGCGAGGTCATCAGCAGGTCGCCGACTGAGCTAGCCGAAGCGTTGAAAGCGCACCCGTTCGCCATCGAAACCGAGCCGAAGTTTCACTACGTCTACTTCCTGCTGGGTGCGCCATCGCCCGCCCAAGTCGACGCTCTGTTGGCTCGGGGCCTGCCCGAAAAACTCGCGGTGATCGGACGCGACCTGCACATCGCCTACCCCGAAGGGGTCGCCGGCTCGAAACTCACGCCGGCAATGATCGCCAAGACGCTAGGCAGTCACGGAACCGGCCGAAACCTGAACACGGTGACAAAGCTCATCGAACTGGCCCGCGACTGATTGCGGCCTCGGCCTAGTTCAGCTCAGCTCAGCTGGCGAAGGCGAACGGTCTCTGGCAAGGCCGCAAGTTCGTTGAGAACTTCGGTGCCAACCTCGGCCGAAATATCGGTGACCACATAGCCAAGTTCACCCTTGGTGGCCAACTGTTGACCTTCGATGTTCACGCCGTGATCACCAAGGATCGTGTTGATCCGTGCTAAGACGCCCGGCGCGTTCGCGTGCACATGAGCCAACCGGTGACGTTCGGGGTCCGAAGGCAATGCCAACTCCGGGAAAGTGACCGAAAGTGAGGTCGTGCCGGCCTTGGCATAAGCCCGCAGTTTCGATGCGACGAAGCGGCCGATGTCCTGCTGGGCTTCCTCGGTCGAACCGCCGACGTGCGGAGTCAAAATGACGTTCGGAATGCCGCGCAGGTCCGACTCGAACGGGTCCCCTTGCGCCTTGGGCTCAACCGGGAAAACGTCCAAGGCCGCACCCGCGATGTGGCCGGACTTGAGGTGACGGCTCAACGCCTCGGTGTCCACGGCGATCCCGCGCGACAGGTTCATGAACAGCGCACGCGGCTTCATCGCTCGCATTTGATGGTCACCGAACAAGCCGGCGTTTCCGGGACGACCATCGACGTGCAGCGAGACGACATCGGCGTCAGCCAACAACTCCTCGAGAGTCGCGCACTTGCGGGCGTTGCCCAGCGCCAACTTGTCGTCGATGTCGTAGAAGATCACCGACAGGCCCAACGCTTCGGCGATCACCGAAAGTTGGCTGCCGATGTTGCCGTAGCCGACGATGCCGAGCGTGCGGCCACGAACTTCGTGGCTGCCAGCAGCCGACTTGTTCCAAACCCCGTCGTGCATGGCGGTGGACTTTTCGTGCAGGCGCCGCGCTAGCGAGATGATCTCGGCAATCGCCAGTTCGACCACGCTGCGCGTGTTGGAGTAGGGGGCGTTGAAAACGGCGACACCGTGAGCGTTCGTGGCAGCCAAGTCAATCTGGTTCGTGCCGATGCAGAACGCACCAATCGCCAAGAGATCCGGGGCGTTGGCAAGAACCCGTTCGGTGACGTACGTCGTCGAACGAATACCCAAAAGGTGAACCCCTTGGATCGCTTCGATCAGGTCGTCTTCGCCAAGAGCCGCGCTGCGCGTCTCTACTTGGTAGCCCTTGTGGCGCAGGAAGTCGGCGCCGTCAGCATGGATATTCTCCAGCAGCAGTACCTTGACGTCTTCGTCAGCAATTCGCGACAGTGGAACGTGAACCCCGCGGTCCACCTGGGTGTTTCCTGGCATGGTCATCATCGTCATCTTTTAGTGGCCTCCGGTCAGCGGAAATGGGCTGACATGGGGCCCAGGCGAACGGTCCCGAAGTCTTGCAGTTCAACCGCTCCCTGGTGGTAACCACCTCAACGCCAGTCGCGGACGAACTCGACCAGTCTAACCGGGTTCGCCTAAGCGCGAAGCCAGGTCCGCGAGTTGGACACTCAGTGCGTTCCCCACGAGTAGGTCTGCTTCTGCAGTTTGAGATAGCCCAGCATCTCGGTCGAGCCGACGCCGGCGACGGTTCGAATGCGATCCGACATGAGTTCGATCAAGTGGTCGTCGTCCTTGGCAACGAACTCGGCGATGATGTCGTAACGGCCGGCGGTAATCACCACATAGGAAAGCTCGTCGATTTCGGCTAGTTCGCGGGCCACCTCGCGCACGTCGCCGGTCACGTTGATGCCCAGCATCCCTTCCCGCAAAAAGCCGAGCTTGAGCGGGTCGGTCACCGCGACGATCTGCATCACGCCCTCTTCGACCATCTTGAGCACGCGTTGGCGAACCGCCGCCTCAGACAAGCCCACCTTTTGCGCCAAGGTCGCATAGGGAGTGCGGCCGTCGAGTTGCAGCAGTTCGATCAGTCGCCGAGAGGTCGCGTCAACCACCATGGGCTAGGCCTCGCTTTGGAAACGTGCCAGCGCTTCGGCCGGGATTTCCTGGTCGAGGTTCGCCAGCCGAACTTGACCTTGAGCGATCAGTTTCTGGTCTTGGTTGACCGAGTCAAGGTGCCAAAGCTGCTGGGTGCGGCCGCGGTGGATTGGTGTTGCCGTCGTCGTGATGGTGTCGCCGATTGCGGCCTGGCGCAGGAAATCAGTGGAGTTGTTCGTGCCGACGACCACGCCTTTGGTGCCCAACCAGATTTGGCCGGCAATGCTGGCAGTTGATTCATGAACCGCGCAGTAGATGCCCCCGTGGGGGATGCCGAATGGTTGCAGGTGGTTTTCGTTGATGGTGAATTTGACTACGACTCGGTCGGCGTCGAGTTGGACGTGTTCAACACCGAGAAGCCCATCAAGGCCAGGCAGAGTGGTCATCTGTGAACTCTATCTAGATGTGACGGCCGCCACCTTGGATTTGATACCCATGGGGGGTATGCTGATTTCGATCAATGAAGGAGTCGAAGACATGGCCCACCCCGGCTACGAGAACGACAAGGCAGCGGTACTCAAACGTCTCGCCCGCATCGAAGGCCAAGTTCGCGGAATCACCCGGATGGTCGAATCCGACACCTACTGCATCGACGTGCTGACCCAAATCAGCGCCTCCACCAAAGCCCTTGAGGCCGTCGCGCTGAAACTGCTCCACGAGCATCTGGCGCACTGCGTCGCCGATGCTGCCGCCAAAGGCGGCCCCGAAGCCGAACTCAAAATCAAAGAAGCATCCGACGCGATCGCGCGTCTAGTCAGGAGTTGAAATGACCACCCAAACCTGGACCGTCAACGGGATGACCTGCGGTCACTGCGTCGGTGCAGTAACCGAAGAGGTCCAAGCAATCAGCGGAGTCGAAAAGGTCGAAGTTGACCTCGCCTCCGGATCGCTGACCGTAACCAGCTCTGGTCCACTGGCCGAGGCAGATGTGGCCGCCGCGGTCGACGAGGCCGGCTACGCGCTGGCTGGGCCAAACGACCTGCCATTGGTATGAGCGACACCAGTTTCCGCCTCGACATTGGCGGAATGAGTTGCGCCTCCTGCGCAGCGCGGATCGAAAAGAAACTGAACCGTCTTGACGGCGTCGAGGCGACAGTCAATTACGCCACCGAGAAGGCGACAGTCCACACCGACGGCTCGGTTGGCACCGACACGCTGATCAAGACGGTCGAGGACACCGGCTACAGCGCCCACGTCCACGACCCGCATGCCACCGAACACGGCGAACACGGCGGTCTGCACTCGGCCGAGTCGATGCGCAAACGACTGATCGTCGCCGCGATTCTCACCATCCCGATCATGGCGATTTCGATGGTGCCGGCCCTACAGTTTTCCGGCTGGCCGTGGGTCGTCTTTGCGCTCACCACCCCGGTGGTGCTGTGGTGCGCCTACCCGTTCCACTGGTCGGCCTGGCTGAATCTAAAGCACCGGGCCGCCACGATGGACACGCTCGTCAGCATGGGTGTCGGCGCCGCCTACCTGTGGTCGGTCGTTCAGCTCTACTTGGGCGCGACCAGCGGCCACGGCACCGGCCACCAGCACTACTACTTCGAGACCGCAGCAGCGGTGACCATGTTCATCCTCGCCGGTCACTACCTCGAGGCTGGTGCGAAGCAACGATCGAGTGCGGCCCTTCGCGCGCTGATGGATCTTGGCGCCAAGGACGTCGTCGTGCTGCGCGACGGTCGCGAAGTTTCCATCCCGATCGGTGACCTTCACGTCGGGAACGAGTTCGTCGTGCGCCCCGGCGAAAAGATCGCCACCGACGGGGTCGTGCTCGAGGGTAGTTCGGCCGTCGACGAGGCAATGCTCACTGGCGAGTCCGTCCCAATCGACGTGACTGCCGGCTCGAACGTCACCGGTGCGACCCTCAACCAGTCTGGCCGGCTCGTCGTCAGGGCAACGGCCGTCGGCCAAGACACTGCGTTGGCCCAAATGGCCAAACTGGTCGAAGAAGCCCAAGAGGGCAAAGCCGATGTGCAACGACTGGCCGACCGGATTTCGGCGTGGTTCGTGCCCGGGGTCATCGTGATCGCCGCGTTGACCTTGCTGGTTTGGCTTATCGTCGCGCCCGGCATCGGCGCCTTCGAGGCGGCCGTGGCCGTCTTGATCATCGCCTGCCCGTGTGCGCTCGGACTGGCTACGCCTACGGCCCTGATGGTCGGCACCGGCCGAGGCGCCCAACTAGGAATCCTGATCCGCGGTCCGCAGGTGTTGGAGTCGACGCGTCAGATCGACACGATCGTGTTGGACAAGACCGGCACGATCACCAGCGGACAAATGGCGGTTGCTCACGTTGATCCGGCCGTTGGCGTCGAATCAAGCGAACTTCGCCACTTTGCTGCGGCCGTCGAATCGGCCTCGGAACATCCGGTGGCACGCGCCATTGCCGCCCTCGATGAACCGGCCAAGGTGACCGAGTTCGTAAACCACCCCGGCCAAGGGGTCGAAGGAGTCGTCGACGGCAAACGCGTCCGCGCTGGTCGGCCGAGTTGGCTCAACACCGCCGACCGGCCAGATCGCGACGGCACCGTCATCGCAGTCTCGGTCGACGACCGAATCCTCGGCACCATCACCGTCGCGGACCAAGTCAAAGACAGTTCGGCCGGCGCCGTTCGCGACCTGCGCAAACTGGGTCTCGAGCCGATCCTGTTGACCGGAGATAACCGGCGCGTCGCCGATTCGGTCGCCAAGGAAGTTGGCATCGACCAAGTGCACGCCGAGGTGACTCCCCAGGACAAGCTCGACGTAGTCCGCCAATTGCGTGACCAAGGCAAGGTCGTGGCGATGGTCGGCGACGGCGTCAACGACGCCGCTGCCCTAGCCGGGTCTGACCTCGGCATCGCGATGGGTACCGGCACTGACGTGGCGATCGCCGCCAGCGACCTGACACTCGTCCACGGCGACCTAGCGACCGCAGTAACTGCCGTCGAACTTTCCCGAGCGACCCTGCGCACCATCAAGGGAAACCTGTTTTGGGCGTTCGCTTACAACGTCGCCGCGATCCCGTTGGCCGCCTTTGGCTTCCTGAACCCGATGATTGCCGGATTCGCGATGGCGGCCAGTTCTGTTTTCGTCGTGACCAACTCGCTGCGGTTGCGTCGTTTCGGCCGCTGATCGATCGGATGTGACCGGATCGGCCTAGACGTGCAAGAATCGGCCGAGTCCGCTCAGCCAACGCCGGGCGCAAATGACCAACTAGGGGTAAAAATGACTATTCGCACCGCAGTTATCGCCATCGCTGCAATCGCTCTTTCAGCCGGACTTAGCGGATGTGGTGGCGGCGAGTCAGTCGCCGACGCCTGCAAGATCGCTGAAAAGGAAGTAAAGGACGCCACTGCCGATCTGGGCACGATCGATCCGACCGATCCGGCGGCCGCTACCGCGAACCTCGACGCCATGGCCAAGGTACTCAAAGACACCCAGGCCAAGATTGACAACAAAGAGGTGAGCGACGCGATTGGTGCGCTAGCCAGCGAGTTCGAGAAGCTCAAGCCAGTTTTGGCCGACGTTCAAGACGCGGGCACCGACGTCGAAAAACTCCAAGCCGCCTCAGCCGAGATGTCGGAACTCTCCACGAGCATCCAGGAAAAGGGCGAGAAGATCGACCAACTCTGTAACTGAATCGCGAGCGCTCAAAATCGCCTGTCCGCGGATTTGACGAGCGCAGCTAGCTAGGAATCGGGACTACGCTGGCGTCATGCCCATTCTTAACTGCACTGGTTCGGTCACCATCTTCGAGCGCATCGCCACTGGCGACGACGCCGTCGCCACGATCAAGGTCGTTGATGACGCTGGCGAAGTGCTGGGCGCTACGGCAATCGAAGTTGACGGCGTGCCGACTGACTTCTCGGTTCAGATTGATCCGGCCCTCGTCACCGGCGACTTGTTCGTGTGGGCGATGCTGCGCACCGAAGTAGGCATTTGGGGCACCTTAGAACTGGTCAACTACACCGAAGGCGAAACGATCCGCCTTGTCCGAGTAGAGGACTGAGTTTGCCCCGACCAGGACCGAGCGCAACTGGGCTAACCCCAGAGGAACTTGCCGCCGACAACTCAGCGACGCTCGCGCGGATCGCGCGGCTCCTTAGGCCCTATCGCGGATCACTGCTCGCGGTAGCCGCCGTCGTCGTCTTGGCTGCAATCTTGAACTCGATTGTGCCGTTCTTGACCCGGGCAGTCTTCGACAATGCCCTTTTTGGCGAGGACGGTCCGGACTTGGTCCTACTGGGCTGGCTGGTCGTCGGCATGTGTGTGCTGCCGATTTTGGCAGCGGTGCTGGGTATCGCCCAAAACTGGCTGACGTCGACGATCGGCAACTCGGCGATGGCCGATTTGCGAAGTGAACTTTTCGCTCACTTGCAGAAGATGGAACTGGCCTTCTTCACCACCACGAAGACCGGCGCCATTCAGTCGCGGCTGGCAAACGACGTGGCCGGCGTTCGAACTGTACTAACCGATACCGCGACTTCGATCCTGCAAAACAGCGTGACCGTGACGGCCGCTTTCATCTCGATGGTGATCCTGTCGTGGGAGTTGACCCTGCTGACTATCATCTTGATGCCGCTGTTCATTTGGCTGCAGTTGAAGGTTGGCCGGCGGCGGCAACAGTTAGCGCGGCGAACGCAAGAGAACCTTTCGGAAATGACCGCGATCACCGAAGAATCGCTCAGCGTCTCTGGAATTTTGCTGTCGAAAGTTTTCAACCGCAGCGAGTCTGAAGCTCAGCGCTACCGACAAGCCAACCTTGAACAGACCAAACTTCAGGTCGAACAAGCGATGACCGGTCGACTGTTCTTTGCCACCGTCCAAACGTTCTTCGCGATCACGCCCGCAATCATTTACCTGCTCGCTGGTTTCATTTTGACCGGAAAAGTAGGCGGCGACCCGAGTGCAATGACCGCTGGCACCTTGGTCGCGTTCACCACCGTCCAGGCGCGCCTGCAGATGCCGCTGCTGCAACTGATGCGGGTTTCGCTGGACGTGCAGACCTCGTTGGCGCTGTTCCGTCGAATCTTCGAATACCTAGATTTGGAGCCAGCGATCGTCGATCGCCCGGGCGCGAAGACCGTTACGCCCGAAGAGCTGCAAGGCGAGATCGAGTTCCGCGACGTGTACTTTCGCTACCCCGAACCACGCAAACTAACCGGCGGCACCGAAGGTGCCCGCTTCGGCGACGTAGCCGAAACGCTTGAATCACCAAATAACGTCGATGTCGATGCCTGGACACTGGCCGAACTTAATTTGAAGATCGGTCCGGGCCAACTCGCCGCAATCGTAGGCCCGTCAGGTTCTGGCAAAACGACCGCGACCTACCTAGTGCCTCGGTTCTATGACGTCAATTCAGGCCAAGTGCTTATCGATGGGATCGACGTTCGCGATATCTCCTTGTCCTCGCTCGCTGACTGCATTGGCATGGTCACGCAGGAGCCTTACCTTTTTCACGGCACGATTGGCGACAACATCGCCTATGCCAAGCCCGGGGCGACTGCCGAGGAGATCGTTCAATCAGCCAAGGACGCGAACATTCATGACCGGATCATGAGTTTTCCCGATGGTTACGACACGATCACCGGCGAGCGTGGCTACCGGCTTTCCGGGGGCGAAAAGCAGCGAATCGCGATCGCTCGAGTTTTATTGAAGAATCCCCGAATCCTGATCCTTGATGAAGCCACTAGCGCGCTCGACAACGAAACCGAGCGTCTAGTCCAGGAAGCGCTTGAACGCGCCACCACCGGGCGAACCACTTTGGCGATCGCGCACCGCCTGACCACCATCCATAACGCAGACGTCATCTTTGGCCTGGCTGCTGGACGTGTCGTCGAGCGAGGCACCCACGAAGAACTGATGGCCGACCCTGACGGCCTCTATGCGCGGCTCTACAAGGAGCAGTTCATTGCCCGGCGCGAATCACCGCCAACTTCCGGAGAAAACCCGCCATTTCTACCGTTGCGCGCAGATATCTGCCTTTGACCGGCACGAACTTCGTGAACATCGTGACGTGAGCACCAAAGTGCTGTAAGAATCTGGCGCATGAGTGTCGTCCAATTGGCTGCTGCGGCCATCTTGGCGATTTCGGTTTTGTTTATCCGCTGGCGCCGGCCCCAGTTGGCGCTGACGGTAATGCTGATGATCCTTGCCGCGATCGGCTGGAACCTAATTCGTGGCTTTCGTGAACCCGGTGACTTCTCACCCGGAATCCTGACTGCCCTAAACGTCATGTGCGTCCAGGCGGCCTCGGTCATGTTCTTCGCCACCTGCCGCCGGCTGGTTCATGGCCGCTGGCGGGCATCGTTCCTCTGGTGGGCCGGGGTCACCGTTTTTGCGATTCTGTGTGGCCTTTCGATGCTGCCAGTGTTTGGCATCACCACTGGGGAGAGCTACTACACAAGTTGGGCATTTGTCGTCCACTTGATTTACTGCTTCGTCTTGCTTGGACTTGGCGCGTTCACGTTGATGACCCGCCAACATGATCCGTCAAACCATGTACGTCGCTATATCGCCGGCACCGAGATCTGTCTCGTGGTCTTGTTGGCGCTGCAAATGACACTGCCAGACCTTGCGCCGTTAGCCAAAGTCCCACTGGGTCTACTGGCGGTTTGGACGACCGGCCACGTCCCAGAATGGTCGAGATCAAGTGCTCGGGCCGATCGTCTCGTCGACTCGATCGGTGTCTTCATTTTGGTCGTTGACAGCGACGGACTACTCCTCGACTGGAATGGCCCGGCCGCTAGTTTGCTGGCCCTGTCGGGCATCACGGCCGAACAAGGCCTAGACATCCACAAAACGCTCGGAGTTAAGCCGCCTTTCAACGACAACTCAATCGTTGAGTTGACCGCGAGCGGTGGCTTGTTGCGCACCACGATGACCGTGCACCGGGTCGACCCGACGTCGCTAGATCATGATCTGGTGCTTATGCTGCGGCCGCTCAACTCGTCGATGGAAAGCAGTTCCTTCCCGCCGGTTTCAGGCGTTTTGGCTGGCTACGACCCCGCTACTCAGACTCTCTGCCGCCGCACCGCGATGGAGGAGATCCGCACCGCCGCCGACAACAATTCACAGATCATCAGAGTCGACGTCAGGAGTGCCGCCAGCGATCGCGCCGACGACCTGATGTTCGTGGTCGCTCGTCGCTTGGAGGCTCGCGCGGCAGACTTGGGCTGGCCGGATATGCAGTGGGCTCGGCTCGATACTTGGACCTTCATCGGGGTCCTCACAAATGACCATTCCGTAGCCGTGATGCCGCCGCAGGTCGAAGTCACCGATCTTGGAGTCAGCCTGAGGATTTCGGCGATAGTGCCGACTGCCGAAGAGCCGTGCAGTTCCTTTGTTCAGCGGGTGCTGGCGGCAAAGCCAGCCGACTTCAACGGGAAGACCGTCTCGGGAAGTTGACCTTACGGTCACAACGCTAGGCCGACGTACTTCGTTTCAAGGTATTCCTCGATCCCCTCTTCGCCGCCTTCGCGACCGAATCCGGAAGCTTTCATGCCGCCAAACGGTGCTGCCGGGTTCGACACCACACCTTGATTGATCCCCACCATGCCGGTGTCGAGCCCCTCATAGACCTTGATTGCGCGCTCGTAACTGCTGGTAAATGCGTAGGCGACTAGGCCGTATTCGGTGTCGTTGGCCAGCCGTAGCGCTTCCTCGTCATCGGCGAAGGTGTAGATCGGGGCAACCGGACCAAAGATCTCTTCACGCCAAACACGCGCGCTCTTCGGCACGTCCACCAACACGGTAGGCGGATAGAAGTAACCCGGACCTGCCGGAACTTCGCCGCCGGTGAGTACTCGGCCACCTGCTGCCTTGGCGTCTTCGACGAGTTCGGCAACCTTGGCGCGCTGCTTTTCCTCCACCAAAGGGCTCACGTCGGCTTGGGACATCTTCGCGGCGAACCGTTCGGCAAACTCCGACGCCACTGACTCATGCACGATGAACCGATTCGCGGCCGTGCAGGCTTCACCAATGTTCCGCATTTTGGCCAACATCGCCCCATCGACGGCTTCGTCCAGATCCGCGTCTTCGAATACTAGGAACGGGGCGTTTCCACCCAACTCCATTGAGACTCGCAAGACCTGATTGGCCGACTGGCCGATCAGGGTCCTACCAACCTCAGTCGAGCCAGTGAAAGTGAGTTTGCGAAGCCGTGGGTCGCCAATGATCGGCTCCATCACCTCGGCGGTTCGGGTGGTGGCGACGATGTTTAGTACGCCAGCGGGCAGTCCGGCCTCGATCAGAATCTCACCCAAGCTCAGCATCGAAAGTGGCGTCAACGCTGCCGGCTTGACCACCATCGTGCAGCCAGCAGCAATCGCCGGACCGATCTTTCGGGTGCCCATCGCCATCGGGAAATTCCACGGCGTAATCATCAGGCAGGGGCCGACGGGCTGCTTCAGCGTCAGTAGCCTCGTTTGACCGTTGGGTGACGTCGAATAGCGACCGCTAATACGTACCGCCTCTTCAGAGAACCACCGAAAGAACTCAGCCCCGTATGCAATCTCGGCCCGTGACTCGGCGACCGGTTTGCCCATCTCGGCGGTCATCTGCTCGGCAAGCTCGTCGGTGCGCGCGGTAATGAGTTCAAAGGCTCGCCGCAAGATCTCGCCGCGGTCACGCGGGGCGGACTTGGCCCATTCTGTCTGGACTGCGTCGGCCGCAGCCAGCGCGGCCGCTCCGTCAGCAACCGACGCATCAGCAACACTCGCGATGGTTTCGCCGGTGGCGGGATTTTCGACTTTGAAGGTTGCGCCGGCTTCGGCATCGCGCCATTGGCCGGCGATCAACAGCTGGTGGGGCATGAGCGCCACGGTACCGCTTCGGCGCTATCTTCGGTGTTCCGAGTTCGTCTCTTTCTGGGCGAAGATAGAGTTCGCAGGTGCCACGACTTAGCCTTCCGCGCCTGCAATACACGCTCCCCGGCCTTACTGGCGCATTCCTTTTTGCGCTCGTTTCTCTTACGCCATCGCTGCTGCCGCGAGCTGCCCTGTTCCAAGGTTTCGTAACCGGGATCTCAGCCGCCATTGGATATGGGCTCGGAGTGCTACTCGCCTGGCTGTGGCGTGCCTTCGCCAACCGCGAGATCGCACCTACAAAGAAGTGGCATTGGCGGACCCTAGGCGCGGTCGCGCTCGTCGGCATTGCCGTTGCTTCGGCCTTCAGCACACGCGAACAAAATGAGATTCGCGAGCTGATGGGAACCGGTCAGGCCAGCGCTTGGCGCTTCCTGACAGTTCCACTTATCTCCGCGCTGATCTTCATTATCTTGATTGGCTTGGGCCGAGCACTTCGCCGCGTTTCACGCTGGCTGGGCGCGCAACTCACTCGCGTGATCGGCCCCCAAGCGGCCAAAGCTTCTGCCGTTCTTGTGGTCAGCGTGCTGACGTTCCTAGCTCTTAGCGGCTTGGTCTTTGACAACGGCGTTGAGGCCGTGGACTCCTCCTTCGCCTTGGGCGACGTCCAAATTTCTTCAACTGCCAAGCCCCCTACTAGTGAGTTCCGTTCCGGCAGTGAAGCGTCGATCGTCAAGTGGGAGGACTTGGGCCGCCAAGGTCGGCGCTTCGTCGGACTTGGGCCTACCGCCGCCCAAATTGCCGAATTCACTGGCCGGGATTCGCTCGAACCGATCCGGGCTTACGCGGGCACAGCAAATGCTGAGGAGGTTGAAGACCGGGCCGCGCTGGCCGTCGACGACCTTGAACGCGCCGGCGGTTTCGAGCGCGGTTCACTGTTGGTCGCGGGCTCCACCGGTTCGGGATTCATCGAACCGAGCGCCTCGAACTCGTTTGAGTACTTGACCGGCGGGGACTCGGCGATCGTCTCGATCCAGTACTCGCACTTGCCCTCGTGGGCGTCCTTCCTCGTCGATCAAACTGCCGCCCGAAACGCCGGCCGAGCCCTTTTCGACGAGGTTTATGAACGCTGGCTCAAGCTGCCAGTCGACTCAAGACCGAAACTTTATGTATTTGGCGAAAGCCTCGGCTCTTTTGCGATGGAGACGGCCTTCAGCGGCGAGGCCGACCTACGCAACCGCACTTCGGGCGCGTTACTTGTTGGGCCGCCGAACTTCAACGAGTTGTATACCGAATTTCGGTCAAACCGAGATGCCGGCAGTCGGGAAATCGAACCGGTTTTTCGAGACGGCCGCACCATCCGGTTCGCCAACAATCCTTGGACGTCAATCCCGCCAAGCACCCAGCCGTGGAACGACCCGCGGATGCTCTACCTCGTTCATCCATCCGACCCGATTACTTGGTGGAGCCCTGACCTGATCTGGCATGAGCCCGACTGGCTGAAGGAACAACGAGGTGACGACGTTTCAGCCTCGATGCGCTAGTACCCGATCGTGACCTTCTGGCAAACCTCTGCCGACATGGCAGTCGCAATGGGTACGCCGCCGGGCCACGGCCACAACTTCGTCGGCGAGCATGTCGCCGGTTGGGCCCAAATCCTGCAGCCAGCTGGCTGGACCGAAAAGGACTTGTTGCGTTTACAAGACCAGCTAGTCGAAGAAGCCGCAGAGTTTGCCGGAGTCCCGCCCTCGTTACAGGAATAGTCCCTCGCGAACGCGTTCAACCACCAAAAACCCGGAGTTGCTGCGCTAAACCGTCAATCGAATGTCCCCTGTAGGGCTAGAAATCCTGACGCACCTATAGCCACTTGGCTGCCCAAGAGCACTAAGATGGGAGGGCGCTGATCAGCGTGCGAAATTCACCGATTCGGGATGCGCACTGGGGTGTCCCGACATGAAAGGCACCGTCATGAGCGACATCGATTTGGGACCTGTTGGGTACTTGGTTGTCGAGTTCCAAGGCGCGAATATGACCGGTGAGGGCTTGCAGGAACTCGTCACGCTCGTCGACCGCGGCTTGATCCGCATCCTCGACTTGGCTTTCGTGGCAAAGCAAGATGACGGCAGCGTGATCGCGCTAGACATTGCAGACTACGACCGTGACGGGGAGTTCGACCTCACGATCTTCGAGGGCGCGTCGTCGGCACTTCTTGATGACGACGATCTTCACGAGGCCGGCAGCGTGCTCGCAAATGGCAGCACTGCGGCTGTCCTGCTCTACGAAAACACTTGGGCCGTCCCGCTCGTTGGCGCCTTGCGCCGCAACGGTGCTGAACTTGTCGCCGCCGGCTTCATCCCTCATGACGACCTCGTCGGTGCGTTAGACGCCGCTGAGTCGTCGAACTGAAACCAACTTACAGAGAAACTCAAGGAGTCAGATCATGCCAGGACTTGTGAGAGGTGTCGCCCGGACTGCGGTAATCGCCGGTACCGCCACCGCAGTATCCAACCGCGTTTCCCGCCGCCAAGCTGGACGCTGGGCGGCCGAGGAAGCAAACTACGCACCGGCGCCGCCCCAAGCCACCCCGGTGGCACCGGCGGCACCGGCGGCGCCGGCTGAGCCAGACCCAATCGCGCTACTTACCAGTTTGGGCAAGTTGCACGAAGCAGGGACGCTCACCGACGAGGAGTTCGCGGCCCAGAAGGCGCGCATCTTGGCTCAGATGTGAACCATGGCCCCGTTAAGTCATGACCCCGCCCGGCGTAAGGCGTGGGGACAGGTTCGCCTAGCCTCGGTGCGAGTTGTCTTGTCGTTTACAGCGCTAGTTGGCACCTACTACCTGTTGCCTGCGCGAGCGGGTGCCGATCTACCGTGGCTGCTATTGACCCTCGCGCTGTTCGCGATAGTCGTAGCTCTACAGGTGCCGTCTATCGTCCGATCAAACTTTCCGGTCCTGCGCGCCGTTGAGTCGCTGGTGCTGGCGTTGCCAGCGTTCATTTTGATCGTTGCTCGCGGCTACTTGTCGGCCTCCCTGCACAACCCGAATGCGTTTAGTCAACCGCTGGATCACACGGACGCGCTTTACTTCACGACCTCGACGTTTGCAACAGTCGGCTTTGGCGACATCGTTGCGCAGACCGAGTCGATGAAGTTGGCCGTGACCGCCCAAATCATGCTCGACTTGGTGATCTTGGGACTGGTCGTCCGAGTCTTCACGATTGCAGCGCGGCGCGGTCTCACTGCTCAAGGCCGCTGAGGGACCCAAACCAATACGTCGCTTGGGATATCTTCAGTAGATCGTCGGACGGCTGCCAGCCGCAACCTCAACTAGCTGCCGCCACCGGGGCTGAAGAATCCGAGTCGCTTTGAGTGGGCGCCTGAGTGCTTCGGCCCGCTCCGACCAGCAGTTGGAGAATGGCGAGCAGCACCAGCGCCAATGCCAATGACCACCACCAGCGCTCGGGTGACATTTCATTGCCCCAAGCCAGAACGACGACCGCAATGCCGACGGCGACGTACCTGAGCCAGCGAACATTCTCCGAAACCCAAGGCCAACCGAAATCAAGCTTTTCACCGACTGCGCTTCCGGCTTGGTCCAACCCTTCGACCACGCTCGAGCGCACTGCCGAACCTGTGCGATTCGTGCCGGCGAACCAACCGCCCGCAATGAGCGTCAAGCCCAGCAACAGCACAACCTGACGGCCTTGCTCAAGGTAGGTGACGAGCGTTTGGTAGAAGACGGTGCTCGCAGGACCGAAGGTCGTTCCTGAGAGTCCGTTCGCGAACAACTGCTGCCCGATCGTCACCGCGAAGCCGAGCAGAATTGCGTTGACGGCGATCACCGCGCCGACCGCGACGGTCGCTCGTGCCTTTCGGCGGGCCAGCAGGACTGTCCCGAGGTACAGCGCACCGACCAAGGGCAAGAGCCAGCGCGCGACCGGATTTGAGAAGGCGTAGATCGTGCGCAGTTGCTGCACTCGCGGCGCCTCCATCAGCACAATCTGGCGATCGGCCTGCGGGATCGGCACGTTCTCCACGAACGTCATTCCGCGATCGACGAGGCGAGCCTTCACTTGATCGACAACCTCAGTCACGTCTAGGACGACTTCGTCGCCCTGAAGGCTGACTGCGCCACCGCTGCGACCCTCCATGATCCGCTGGAATGCCTGCTGGGCGCGAACGTTGATCCGCATCCAAAGATCAGCGAATGCATCAGACGCAATGAATTCACGCACTTGCCGGTCGATCGCGCTATCAATCGCACCGGCCATCGGTGCGGCTAGCAGCTCGAGTCGCGGGGCTTGGTCCTTGAAGTTGGCAAAAGCTTCTTTGAGCATCGCCTCAACGTCGACCTGGTCTGAGATCGCCGCAGTGACGCGGGTGGCGATCACTTCCTGGACTTGAGGCTGGTGTACCAAAGGCCCGACCGTTTGGATATATCGGTCAGCGTCGTTGAGCGTCCGCTGACCCCAGTACGCGATTGCCGCTGGAGCGGTCAACAACGCGGCAAGGACGAGACACAGCACTGAGGCTATGGCCCGCCCGCGGTTGGATTCTGTATTCATAGGTTGCTCTTCCTGTTGAAGTGATTATTCCGCGATTGCGAGCCTTGCGCATCACCCAGTTCGGCTGGTTCCTCGCCGCGCAGACGTTGGCCGATCGTCCCCTCGTCGCTCACGAGCACCTGTCCCAGAACCGCGGTCGCGACAAACACGAACGCGACCACGTAGAGCCACGCGAGGTAGGTGAACGCCATGCCGATCGGGCCATACCGCTGCGAACTGACCTCGAGCGCCCAAGGTAGCCAAACCTCGGCCGCGGGCCGAATTAGCGACATGACTGCGGCAAATGCTGCCGCCCCTGGGAGCAACCACCGGGCCCGCACGAATCCGGTGAGCAGGATCCACGGCACAAAGGTCGCAACCGCGAAATCGGACACGAACGAGAGGACTGCTGTCCGCAACGCTTGTGGTGGCAACAAACTGGCTCGTCCGATGAGTTCCTGTGCGATCACTACCGAAAGGAAAAGAACCATCACGACGGCGAGCCACCGCCAAGCCGCTCGTACACCCCACGATGGACGAGCGACCTGCCAGATCACCGCGAAAGTGCGCGTCAGTGCGCGAGACAAGCTCGTCGCCGAAACCACCACGAGCAGGATCCCGACGGCGCCGAAAGCCGAAGGGCTCGACCCTTGTACGGCCGCCTCGATAACCTCAGTGGACGACTCCGGTGCGCCAATCACCTCGGCGACAGTCTGACTGTCAGCGGCACCGATGAAGGTAACCACCACGATCAGCAGCGGCAAAATCGAGGTGAAGAACTGGGCAGCAATCGTCATTGCCCGGTCAAAGACCTCCACCCGCATAGTTGCGGCGACCGTCCTGACGAGGATACGGCCCACCCACATGGACAGAACCCATTCCGCGGCGTCGCGCACCCAAATAGGTAGGCGCTCTAGGGCGCCTTCCAACTGATCGGTCATGACTCCGACGAGGACGCAGATTGCCCAGAGATGAGCGGCAATGTCCACGAAAACTTGGGGTCGACCTCAACCAGTACGGCCTTGAGCAACAGACTTAGCGGCACCGCCAGCAGTGCGCCTAACGGACCTAGCAACCAGGCCCAGAACACGAGCGACAGGAACGTCAACGTTGGCGTCAGGCCAACACTCTCGCCAACAACACGCGGTTGAATGATCGACTGGATTACGAGGTTCACGAGGCAGTACATAACGATAACCACCACCATCATTTTCGGTCCGCCCTCAAGCAGGCCGATCAGAGCCGGCGGGATCAAGCCAATAACGAACCCGATATTCGGGATGAAGTTCGTGACGAAAGCCAGCACGGCCCAGACGAAAGCACCCGGCACACCGATCACGTATAGCGCAACACCGTCGATCGCCGCGACGATCAGCCCGAAGATTGCGGCGACGAGCATGTAGGTGCGGGCGCCGGCGGCGAAATTCGAGAGCGCATTGACCGCGCCGCCGAATCCTCCGGCTAGATCCTTGATTCCTCGCCTCATCGAGTTCGTGTCGTAGGTCATGAACAACAGCACCGTAAACAGGAAGAAGATATTCGTCAGGGCGCTGAGGGTTCCGCCGAGGAAAGACCCAACGAAGCCGAGGATTTGGCCAGGATCGAGTGCCTTGACGATCTGGGTGACTTGTGACTCCTTGACGCCAAAGTTCTGCAGCTGCTTAGCCACATTGTGGATGACGTCAGTCAGGCCAGCTGCGTACTGCGGAAGGAGCACGGCCAATTGCGCTACCGAAACGATCAGCGCCAACGTCAGGATCAGGATCAACAGGTAAGCCGCGATGAGCATGATCGTCGACACGGCCCACTCAGGCATGCGGGTTTGCTCAAGTCGCCGCCGGAACGGATGGACCGTGACCGTGATAACCAACGCCAGAAACACCGGGCCAACGATGCTCGAGATCTCGTGGAGGCCAGAAAGAACGATGGTCAGCGCTGCCGCACCAACGAGGAAAACCCACACCGGGGAAATCCGACGAGATTTGTCGTCGGCGCCTGAGCCACTCGAAGTACTCATCTGATCTCCTTTTTGTCGGCGTGGATTCATGTTCGCGCGGTTGTGCCGCAGGTGCAATAGTTCGAGCGAGCGCGCTCGCTTAATCAGTGAAGCAGGGTGTTTAGCGCCACCATGCACAGACCGAGGAGCGCCGCAAAGGTCGTCTCGGCCGCGACCCGCCAGCCAAGGACGCCGGCTAGGTGTGCGGCTAGGTAACCGTACGCGGCCATCAGGACCACGGTGAGCCACAACCCGATCATCATTGCGGTCGCTAACTCAGCCCCGAGCACTAAAGCGGCGGTGCAGACCAAGAGCGCCGGTAGCCCTCCAAGGAGGATCGGGACTTCGTGGCGCGAGCCGGCGACAAGACGGACAGCTAGACGGTGGTGATCACCGTCGATCCCTTGACCCAGTGCGTACGTGTAGGCGTGAGTGAACCAGTAGATCACCAAGACGCCGGCCGCACTCAGCATGCTCAAGTCGGCTGGGGTTGTGTTCGCCATGAGCGCGAGAGTCGCACCCATGACAAGCGCACCGTGAATCATGGCGGCCGGGTGAAGGTCGGCGAGGCGACGAGCCAACCGAAAGCGGTAGCCGCGCGGTCCCGAAGTTCGAGGTTCGATCATCGAAACGAAGCCTACCCCCAGCAAATGGAACGGCACGAAGTCTCATTCCACCGCGAACGTCCTCTCGCACGGGTCGCTCGCTGCCGGTTTAGTGGTAATGGGGTTCACAGACTCGTCGTGGCGGTGCGTTGCTTTCTTGGTGTCCTTTGTTGCCATCGCCGGGCGAGCAGCAGAGAAGTAGGCTCCCGCGCTCCGGCGCCATTGGCCGGCATTCAACCGTTTCGAATCACTCGCCAGATACGGCCCAGGGTGCCCACGCTCGCAACTGACGGTGGATATTCCATGCACCGACTATTACCGGGGCGTGGCCCAACTCCGGAACGCTCTCGGTGAGGTTCGGGTCGATTGTCCAGTCGCGCGGGTAGATGATGACGGCCTCATTCTGCGGGCCACCAATGCCGCCGTGAGAACCGACCTGACCCTCGAACGCGTGGATGCCTCCAAGTTCGTCAACCGTTGAGATGATGACCAGGTCGCCAGCATCAGCAAGACCGTGCAGCCTTGCGAGGTCTTGGCCGGTGCGCGAGGGATAACCCGCGATCGGATCTTCGCCGACTACGTTCACGGCCGACCCCAACCTGCGACTGCCCCTTGGACCAAGAACGATTGGCTCACCGTCGTCATCAGTCGACATGACTAGGCCAACACCAGGCGAATCGAGCAGGCCCGAAATCAAAGCCGGCCAGCGCGCCGAAATCTCGGCGAGTTTCGGCCTGTTTTGCAGCCGCGGGAACCACACCATCGCCAGATTGCCGCCACCGGTGACGACTACCTCCGGATCGTCCGAATCAGCTACCGCAGTCTCGGGTCGACGCTTGCCCTCGCCAACCACCGATGAAAGCAGCGCATTCATCGGGCCGAGTTCCTCACCGGATTCGGTGGTCGTCAGGAGGGGCGCTTCGTCACCATGGACACTCATCAACTCCGCAACCCGTTCGGGGAACGTGATGCCGGCGATCTGCTCGAACGTCGACCCGAGACTCTGGCCGTGGTCGGACAGCAGGACCAGGTCGTACTTGGTTCGTACAGATCTGGCGACACCCTCAAGGGCGGCCAGGACGCCGTCGAGTCCCTCGATCGCTCGCATCGCTTCAGGCCGCTCCGGGCCGGCGTGGTGTGCGATCTCGTCGTAGTCGACAAAATCGACGAAAATGATTGGTGACCCCGAAGCCATTTCCTCGGCCACCAACGAGAGGTTGAGCTTTCGAAGCAGCACGTTCGTCAGCCCGCGCAACACCACATAGCCGCC
>Ga0116169_1000739_pt1 | contig 31199 bp, 29 predicted proteins | sample AD_UKC130_MetaG_FD_89796 | JGI IMG/M metagenome (GOLD analysis project Ga0116169, IMG submission 89796) | Active sludge microbial communities of municipal wastewater-treating anaerobic digesters from Canada - AD_UKC130_MetaG | ecosystem: Engineered > Bioreactor > Anaerobic > Digestate | place...
TTACGCTCGCCCTTGACATCCTCCAACAGAATGCATAAATGTTATAATTATACAAAAATAAAGAAAGGAGAACCTAACTTAGAAAAGCTAAAAAATTGTCTTGACAAGTGGGGGCATTATATTTCTTGAATTCTTCAAACGGTATGTCATGTTCCCGGACTGCTTCCATTTTCACTTTTTCAGGATACAATGCCAGTGCCACCGATGATTCAGCCTCGCAGGCATGCCTGATGGTTGATTGCAATTCTCGTGGTAATCTTCGAAGAAAAAAACACCAAAACCATCCCCATGGCTTAAGATATCCGTTGTATGATGGACAGCATTTCCGGCTGCTTCATGAGTATCCTGAACCAATAGGTGAACGCTTCCGTGTGCTCTGTCATTTCCATCCTTAGTTTCTCCGGAGAAACCCAGCGGATTTCTTCGATTTCATCTTTGTTTGGAAATATCTTGCCATCATAGCGGCCCACAAACACATGATCGATTTCATGCTCAATCAGGCCATTTTCAAACTCAACACGGTACTTGAATGTGAATGCTTCCTTGCACGCACATGAAATCCCAAGCTCGTCCCGGATTCTCCTGGATACAGCTTCCGACAAAGTCTCACCCTCTCGTTGGTGGCTGCAGCAACTGTTGGTCCAAAGTCCGGCCGAGTGGTATTTTGATTGCGCTCTTTTTTGCAGCAAGACTTCACCTTTATGATTAAAAATCATGACCGAAAAAGCCCGGTGCAGGATACCTTTTTCATGCACCTCCATTTTTTCCATATAACCTTTTTCTCTGTCCTGTTCATCAACGGTTAGGATGTATTCCGGCATTTTTTCTCCTTTTTTGTCCAAGATATTTATATAAACACTGAAAAATCCCTGATTTCATAAACGGCTCTTACCAGACGAAAACAGGCAAAGAAAAAAATATAACATAAGTCTATGTTGTATTATTTCATTCAGTCTGTAAAATTTTTGACTGAAAACACAGGTCAGGCAGAATTCCTTTTAAGCAATCTTCGCCAATTCCTTCCCCTTGCTGGCCCAACTATGCAAAAACGTCCCGTAAGGACGTTCTATCGGAAATGCACAATCAGATTTCCGGCTTTCAGCCGGATGATGAAAAGTAGTTGCTTTATAGCAATGAAGCCAGGTCTATCGAAAGCTGCTGAACCGGAGGCTGAACATTCTTTTCCAGCAAATACAGAAAGGAAGGCCGAGGCTCACCCATTATTTCCTTGCAAATCAGGCCGTCTCTGTGAAATTCTTGCAGCCGCAAGGATAACATGCGCGGAGTGATCCCTTCCAGCGATTGCCGAATTTCTTGGAATCTTGTGTGATTAAAGTTCAGTGACAGCAGGATAGGAATGCCCCAAACTTTATCGGATAACCTGCCCTGTCCGATTCGCTGCTCACTGAGTTGAACCGCGCGAGCCGCTTCGCGATAGAGTCGTCCTTTTTCGGTAAGCACATATTCAGGCAAAAGCGGATGTCGTCGATCCCCAGGAGATAAATGAAGCAGCAAACCGTCCTCTACCATCTTCTTCAAGTACGCACTGAGTCGGGAAGGGGCAATATTCAGTTTGCTCTGCAGAGCCGTAAACCGTCCTCCGCTTCCTTCCAGTGCCAACAAGATAGGCAAGGTCCATTGCCCGGTCAGTTCGCTGCTAAGCCTCAGGACCTGTTGTTCCTTGCTCAAAGCTCAACGAGGGTTTCGGCAAGCATCAGGTTATGTCCATCGGGATCGACAAAGGTTGCGAGTTTGGCCATGCCGGGCACATGTTCCACTTCGCCGATAAAATTGACGCCATTCGCCTTCAACTGCTTCATGGCTTCTTCAATATTGACCACTTCAAATACTGTGGAAGAGGTAGCCGGCTCTACCGTCTGCGCTTCCGAAAACCCAATGACACAGTCCTTGGTGTTTGTGTTGACCATCGCTATGCCGTTGGCAGGATCGTGAAAAGTGACCTCAAAGCCAAGCTTGCCGGAATAAAACTCCAATGTCCGCTCCAGGTTGGATACGTTGTACCATACACTTAGGCCCGATCGATACATGAGTTCAACCTCCTGAACAAAGATTTTACTACCGAAATTATATCATGGTATAAAATCGGTAGTAAAGTATTTTTTTATCCTTGCAGGACCAGCAGTTGCTCTTTTTTCATTGGCGGTACCTTTTTATACGTCCCCAAAATGCCCAAGACGTCGTCGGCAAATCCTATAGGATCATTGGTCGCCCGCCAACTTTTCCCTAAAGTTGAACCCCGCATTCATTCTGAAGCTTGCAATAAAGCTTTACGCTCTGCTCAATTTCTGTATAGCTTCTTCTTCGGAAGACACAAAGAAGATATCTCTTCCTTTATTGCTTTCGTATATAAGCGATTACTTGTATAACATCAAAAATATTCGCAGTGCCTGTGCTGCTTACAGGCTCTTATGTTCAATCAAAGCATTCACTTCTTTCCTGTACTGGATGAACTTCTCCGTATCCTTTAAGGATAACTCCCTTTCATAGGGCAGCAATACCGGAACTTCCTTTTTGACAGTTCCCGGGCTTGAAGTGAGTACGTATATTTTGTTGGATAAGAATATCGCCTCCTCAATGTCATGGGTTACAAAGACGATAGTCGGTTTCTCCATCTGCCATATTTGCCTGATTAACAGTTGCATATCGGCCCTTGTCTGGGGATCCAGGGCGCTAAACGGCTCATCCATCAGCAATACTTCGGGGCTGTTGGCGAGGGCCCTGGCAATCGCAACCCTTTGCTTCATACCGCCCGACAACTCTTTGGGATAACTGTTCTTGAATTTTTCGAGCCTGATTACCTTGAGGTACCTCTCGGCAATCTCCTCCTGTTCCCTGGGGGGAACCTTCCTCAGTTTAAGCCCGAACTTAATGTTCTCGGAAACAGTCATCCAGGGAAACAGCGTATAGGATTGGAAGACCATTCCCCTGTCCGCTCCCGGACCGATAATATGTCTGTCATTGATGACTATCTGCCCGGACGTAGCCTTATCAAGACCTGCGATCATCCTGAGCAAAGTCGATTTTCCGCAACCGGACGGCCCGACAATCGACACAAATTCATTTTCGAGAATATTGATGTTTATGTCTTTCATCGCAACAATATCGCCTTTGGCCGTATGGTACACCTTGCAGAGGTCTTTCACATAGATTTTACTGTTTGCCAGGTTCGCTTCAATATGGCTGTTCTGCTCAGGCAGATTATTTTTCCTTGTTTTGAGCAAAGGCATGTCATTCATCCCCCTTCGGCCCAATGGAAGAGCTTCTTGTTGACAAGGGCAAAGAGACGGTCCGTGATAAGCCCCAGTAAACCAATCAGAATGATTCCTGCAAATATGGCATCTGTCTTGAGAAACCGCTGGGATTTCAATATGGTATAGCCCAGTCCCGTATCGGCGGCAACCAGTTCGGCACTGACAAGATAGGTCCATGCCCAACCGATCATCATGCGCAAGGTATCCATTAATCTCGGCATCATGGCCGGAATGATGATCTTGAATATGGCCTCCCTGGTGTTCGTCCCCAGGGTATAGCTTGCATTGATCAGATCATCCGGTACACTCATGGCGTCATCCGCTACCATTAACACCAGCTGAAAAAAGGTTCCGATAAAGATGACGGTGACTTTTGCGTTTTCCCCAATCCCAATCCAGACCATGATCAGCGGCAGAAAGGCCGGAACGGGCATGTATCTTATAAATTCGCATAGCGGCCTGACTACCGCCTCGATCTTCTTGAATGTTCCGGTCAGAATACCGACCGGAACACCAAGAATAACTGCATAAATAAACCCCAACGTTATTCTGTAAATGCTTATTTTGGAGTTCTCCCAGAGGGAACCGTCACTGAAGGCCCTGATATAATAGCGAATAACATTTTGAGGCTTTGGCAGGAAAATCTCGCCTATGGCTCCGCTTGCACTCGCTATGTACCAGGCAGACAGAATGATCAGGAAGGATATGACGGCCATCAGCGTATACTTCTTTTTGTCCAGCTTTTTTCTGATCTTGATATGAATCATCAGTCTGCCCCCTTGACAAAGGTATCATCCAGAATGACGCTGACATCCTCCGGCTCTTTTTCAATCATTTTTGTGTCTACCAGGAATTCCGCCGACTTTTTCAGCGTATAGTTGAGATGCGTATAATCATTGCCCTTTTCGAAGGTTTTGAGATTCATTTCCTTATCGAAGATGACGACACCGTCCAGCATGATGAGATAGTCTTCATATTTTAGTTCCGCCCTGTCGCAAATGGCCTGGATAAACTCCTTATCTTTTACGTTAAGCTTTTCAACGCCGTCAAACCATGCGTTCACAATTTTCTGCACCGCATCCGGGCTGCTTTTCAACACTTCGCCCCTCACGGCCAGGGTGTCAGGGATCAGTCCGGGCTCACTCTTTGTGCTGTAAAGGAGGATTCCGCCTGCCTGAATGGCCGTTGACAGGGTAGGCTCCCAAAGAACGGCCGCATCAACGCTTCCGGCAATAAATGCGGGGCCCGCATCATTGATGGTCATGTTTGTAAAATCAATATCATTGATTGTCATCCCGTTGTCATGCAGGATCTTCAGCAGGAACATATGCTCCAGGGTTCCAACTTCGGTAGCCACTCTTTTACCTTTCAAATCCTGAATCGAGTTTATGCCTTCCCTCACAACCAGCCCATCTGCACCATAGGAGTTGTCATTGACAAGGACTATCTTGAAATCAACACCTTCATTGAGCGGAGCAATGGCGTCTGAGGCCGCAATGCATATGCCGTCCACCTGTCCGGAATAGAAGGCCGTCAATGAATCGCTGTATACCGGGAAAAACTTGATGGTAACATAGACATCGTTATCCTTAAAAATCCCTGTCCCTTCTATGCCATACCATGCGTACCAGCCCGACATGGGGCTCACGCCCAGAATAAACGGATTTTCTTCCGTGCCTTTTTCAGAAGCCTGACTTGCCTTATGGGCATTACCGGCTTCAGAGGAACCACTGCATCCTATACAGGCAATTAACAAAACTGCTGTCAAAACCAGGCATAATATTTTCTTCGTCATAACGTACACCATCCTTTTCAAGATTATTGGGTTCATATAATCGCATCATTACCCTGCTCAAAGGTTCGGATGCGTATGGCGTTTTTCGCCGGCAATACGAATATCTTGCCATCACCGGCCATATTGGTCTTATTGACTTCCACGACAGTATCTATCAGGCGTTGGACATCTTCATCCCTTACGTACATTTCAATCATCTTCTTGGCAACCACCCGATGCTTGATTTCACTGTCAGGGTCGTCCATCTCGTACTGAACCGGCTTCTTTCCTCTGCCGATAACCTCTTTTACGGTTAAGGAATGGAAGCCTGCATCAACAAGAGCTTTTTTGGTTTTAAAGTACATTTTTGGGCGCAAGATAATAACAACTTCCTTCATAGGATCCTCCCATCCGCCAATGACTTTGGCTGCCTTTACAGGACGTTTTCTCCTGTGCTTACCGTAATGGCCCTTTCCACATGCGAAACAAATATTTTTCCGTCACCGTATGTACCGTTCTTACCTGTCTTGGCCGATTCCGCAATGATTTTGACAACCTTCTCCTCGTCTTCATCATTGACGACGATCATGATCATTTCCTTCGGGATTTCATCATAATAGGTAACTCCGACCTTCAGGCCCTTTTGCTTTCCTCTTCCCAATACATTGATACGGGTAGCCGCCGAATAGCCTTTCTGCATGAGTGCATCCAATACATCTTCCACTTTTTCCGGTCTGATGATCGCCTTTATCATCTTCATACCATACACCTCCATTAGTCCCTTTTTATAGCATTGCGTGTTTATGAATCATGCATTTAGAGGGGATCTGCACCTTATTTAAATGACAATTAACAGCAGTTCAAAGAATTAAAAGCTGTGACTTTCGGATATATCCTCCGCATTTTGCACGGCGTACGGCTCGCAGACAAATCCCTTGACCCATCTGCCGTCCGACAGTTCAATTTCACCGATTTATGGAGCCCGCAAACCGCTATCGGAATGGTCTCGGAATCAAGAAAGGCTTCCGCAGTTCCAAGCACCAGCCCTTCCGAATCGGCTGACGCAAAAATGGTAATCCCAAACGGCATTTCCCTGTCATCCTGTCTTTCAGGGACTGCAATTGCCGATAAGTCCAGGAGATTGCAGTGATTGGTATACAGGCCCAGCTTGTTGTTGGTCTCAATGGGATTTTCCCGCACCTCTTCCCTGGAAAAGGTCCCTCCCACCGTCGGCATGACAAGGACGGCATCTTTCAGCATTTTGCGGGCCTGTGCCCTGTAGTCCTGAAGCGTATGCCATACCTCGAACAGTTTGGCCGCGGTATACGCCTTTTTTTCACCGGAACGAAGGATTGCCTCTGTCACCGGAAAGATCTTTCCGGGATTCTGGTTAATGAACGCACCGAATTCGCTCCACCGCTCTGCGACCCATGGTCCGTCATATAAAATGGATGCGGCTTTTTCAAAGAGCGAGCAATCGACAGATTTAACCGGAATGCCAAGTCTTTTTAATCGCCTTACGGCATTTTCCCATTTACCCCTGTATATCTCGGCAAACCTTCCAAAGAAAACGGGGCTTTCTTCAGGCAACAGTATTTTTGCGGGTTTTTCGGGCATGGGACGCGGTATATTTCTCGACCAGCAGCATGCTTCATCGACCCCTCTTACGATTGAATCGATCAATTTCACATCCTCAAGGGTATTGGCAAATACCGAGACACAGTCAATACTTGCGCAGGCAGGCACTACGCCCTTTGTTGACCATGCGCCAATTGCCGGTTTATAGCCAATCAGGCCATTGAGTGCGGCCGGGACTCTGCCCGAACCTGCGGTATCTGTTCCCAGTGAAAAGGCCGCCATGCCCAGTGCCACAGCGACTGCTGAACCGGAACTGGAACCTCCGCTGATAAGCTCCGGATTCAACGCATTATGGCACTCACCATATGGACTTCTGGTACCGACCAGTCCGGTTGCGAACTGATCCAGATTGGTTTTCCCCACCGGAACAGCTCCAGCCTTAATCAGCCTGTCAACCACTGTGGCACTGGCTTCCGGTATGTATTCATAGGCTTTACAGGCAGCGGTTGTGGGGACACCTTTCAGATCGATATTGTCTTTTATGGCAAAGGGGACGCCCCATAACGGCAGTTCATGGGTGTAAGGCGGCAAGGCATCGATATATGGCTTTATCAGGTCCATGGATGGTTTGACAATCCATACGTGATAGTCTCCATATGCTTCTGCCCGCCGGATGATCTCCTCTGCCAGTTCCAACGGCGTTAATTCTCCCGTTTCGTATCGCTTTTTTATCCATGTGACCGAGAGTCTTTCAGGAAAATATTTCATAGGAAGCACCTCTTTACTCCACCCTGATACAGGCAACCAGCTGTTCGTTATTGACCTGTTCACCGGGATCCACGCATATTTTTTCAATGATGCCGTTATATTTGGAGGTAATGGGGAACTCCATCTTCATGCTTTCCAGAATGACCAATGCTTCCCCCTCTTTTACAAACTGCTTTTCTCTGACCAGCACCTTCCAGACACTTCCCGGTAGGCTGGTTCTTATGGCTTCACAACCCCTTGGAACATCCTCAGCATCAATGGTCGGCGCAGCTTCGGTTTCCGACACGAAATTATCCAGGCCCTGTTCCTTCCATCGCTGACGTTCCGCCTCAAAGGAGGCCTTCTGGTGCTCCCTGAACGCCTGAATGGAATGCTTGTTGTCCTCCAGGAATTTTCTGTATTTCTTGAGGCTGAAGGTCGAATGTTCAATTTCAATTTTGAACTTTCCCCTTATGAAATCTTCTCTGTATTGCAGAATCTCTTCCTCGGTTACAGGATAGAACCTGATTTGATCAAAGAAATTCAAGAGCCAGGGTTTCCCTTCGGGAAAATACTCGGTCACCTTAAGCGGGTTCCACATCTGAATGGTTCTTCCTACAAGCTGATAACCTCCCGGGCCTTCCATGCCATAAACGCATAAATAGGCGCCGCCAATGCCGACTGCATTTTCAGGGGTCCAGGGTCTGGCCGGATTGTATTTCGTGGTCACCAATCTGTGCCTTGGATCGATGGGAGTGGCGACCGGTGCGCCCAAATACACATCGCCCAGGCCAAGCACCAGGTAGTTGGCGCCAAAAACGATGTTTTTTACGTCATCAATACTCTCCAGCCCATTGATGCGGCGTATGAACTCAGGATTGCTTGGGCACCATGGCGCGTCGGGACGTACCGTCTTCTGATATCTCTCGGCCGCAAGCCTGGTCTGCGGATCATCCCATGACAGGGGAAGTTTGATAATTCTTGAAGGTACCGTTACATTCTCCAGTTCAGGCAGCCCCGCGTTGACCTTTATCACGGTATCGACCATTTCTCTCAATGAAATCCGATTGATGTCAAAGTGGATTTGCAGTGAACGGATACCCGGGGTCAAATCGATGATGGGAAGCTGCATTTTCTCCAGTTCCTGCATCAGGATATGTACGCGAAAACGGAGTTCGATGTTCAGCTCCATAGGACCGAACTCAACCAATATATTCTCCTCTCCGTCAAGCCTTACCACGATCTCCGTTCCGGCTGCCTGTTCCCTAGCAAGGATGGCATAGTCCGCATCCATGTTCACAGGCTGGGGAAGCGTAACCACCCTGTAATTTTGATTGATGTTGTCTTCCACTGCCTTCCTGATTTCTTCCGCCTGTTCCAGGGTTAACAGCCGGAAGCGCACTTTATTGCCCGGGCGCAACTGTCCCAGCTTCCACTGTTCACCCTTTGCCGTGGTAACCGGGCATACGAATCCTCCGAGGCTCGGCCCGTCGGGGCCCAGCAGGATGGACTGATCGCCGGTTAGATTCAGTGTGCCTATCGCATAGGCGTTATCATGGATGTTGGAAGGATGCAGTCCCGCATCGCCACCGTCCGCCCGTACCCATCGGGGGATGGGTCCATTCAGCCTGACACCGGTTCTGGCACTGTTGAAGTTAACTTCATATACCGAGGACGTCAGCGTCTTTAAATAATCGGGATGCAGATACTCCGATGTTGGCTGGGGTCCCGGTATCACGCCTATGGTCCATTCGTTGGTAAGCATCGGCCTGTACTGTTCAGGGACTGATTCAATAGAGTCTATCAGGCAGTTGTCGTTGACCCTTATGACATCGCCTGCCCGCAGGGGCCTGCCGTTATGGCCGCCAAACTTACCGTCAATAAACGTGGAACTGCTTCCCATAATCCTGGGCACATCCAATCCGCCCGCAACCAGCAAATAGGTACGCATGCCAACCTGGCATTCCTTGAACTCCAGGACCTGCATCGGGGCCGCATGGATCACCTGGTACATGGCAACTTCCTCACCATCCAGCGTCCCATGCATATCGGCGCCCGTGATGCAGAAGCTCATGGCGGTTCTGAAGCGGTACCTGCCGCCTTTATAGGTCAACTCCAGTCCCGGTGCATTCTCCGGGTTTCCCAGAAGTTTGTTTCCCATTCTGAAGTTATAGCTGTCAAAGGGGCCGCAGGGGGGCACGCCAACCGACCAATACCCGATCATGCCGGGATAATCCTGTACCGTGGTCTGAAAACCGCCGTCCAGAACCTCGATCGCCTTTTCTTCGGGGAAGAAACCATTGAGCATTTCCGTGGACAAGGAACCTGCCTGATAATCCTCCGTGTCTATCAGCGCTTTCAAATACTGCAGGTTCGTGGTAACGCCATACACCCTCGACTCTGCCAGCACGCGCTTCATCTTATCGATGGCATCCTGTCTGTCCGCGCCATGAACGATGATCTTTGCCAGCATGGGATCATACAGGGAAGTAATTTCGATTCCCTTTTGAATCCAGGTTTCTGTCCTGGCGGCAGGATGGAACCGGACGTCGTCAATTTTGCCCGTACCCGGTCTGAAACCATTGAGCCAATCCTCAGCATACACGCGCACTTCAATGGCGTGTCCTTTCGGTTTTCCTGCCAGCTCTTTCAACCCCTTTAACTCACCGGCAGCTTCCTTAATCATCCATTCCACCAGATCAATGCCCAGGACCTCTTCTGTGATGCCATGCTCGACCTGGAGCCTGGTGTTCACCTCCAGGAAGTAGAACGCCTGTGTCGCTTCATCATACAGAAATTCAACCGTTCCTGCATTGCGATACCGGGCTTCTTTGGCCAATCTTTCTGCAGCGGCATACATGCGCTCCCTGACACTGTCACTGAGCCTGGGGGCCGGGGTTTCTTCAACCACTTTCTGGTTCCTTCTCTGCACCGAACAATCCCGTTCGCCCAATACGACTACCTCGCCGGATGCATTGCCAAAGATCTGCACCTCCACATGCCTGGGGCGAGTGATATACTTTTCAAGAAATACACCGGCATTTTTGAAATTGGCTGATGCCAAATAGCGTACTCCCTCAAAGGCCTGCGCAAGCTCTTCAGGGGTTTGGCAGATACGCATGCCAATCCCACCGCCGCCGGCAGTACTTTTTAATATGACCGGATAGCCGATTCGCTGTGCTTCTTCCAGTGCCTCTCCTACTCCGCTTAAAAGCCCGGTTCCGGGAAGCAAGGGAACACCGGCTCTTTCTGCCAATTCCCTGGCTGAATGCTTTAAGCCGAACAATTGGATATGCTCAGGAGCAGGACCGATGAATTTGATCCCATTAGCCTCGCATTCCCGGGCAAAATCCGCATTTTCGCTCAAAAATCCGTAACCGGGATGAATAGCCTCGGCGCCCGATTGGATAGCGGCGTAAAGGATTTTCTGCGTGTCCAGATAGGTCTCCTTTGCCGTTCCATCACCCAAAAGAATGGCTTCATCCGCATTTTCAACATGGATGCTGTCCTGATCCGCTTTTGAATACACAGCAACACTCTTTATGCCCATTTTCTTCAGCGTGCGTTCTATCCTCACGGCTATTGCTCCGCGATTCGCAATCAGCACTTTGCCAAACATACGAATTGCTCCTTTTCATCCTGATCATTCTGATTTCAAACCGGAATTGGCAGCCATTGGCGGCCGGGAATACTGATGATGGGTATCGGACATCAGGCAGGATCCCAGATGACAAGCCTTATGGGTGTTGGATTATAGGCATTGCAAGGGTTGTTCAACTGCGGACAGTTGCTGATCATGACCATTGTCTGCTCCAGAGCCTTCAGTTCCACGTAATTTCCTGGTGCGGACACCCCGTCATCGAATTTGAGCCCGCCCGCTTTGGTTACGGGAACGTTCATGAAGAAGTTGACATTTGGCGCCAGGTCGCGTTTCGTCAGGCCCGAATTGCTATTGGCCAGAAGCAGCATAAACGTATCGCGGCAGTTGTGCATATACATTTTCTCGTGTCCGTAACGGACGGTATTGCTCTGGGAAGAGCACGCGCCTCCAAGCGTGTCATGCCGTCCTGTCATATCCGCAGTTATTTCCAGCAACGGTTTCCCCGACTCGGTTCTTAAGATGCTGCCCGTGGTCAGGTAGATATTTTTCTGCATGACAATGGTTGTTACCGCTCCGTAATGATCTTCAGGATTGGTCATATCATAAAACAGGGTATCCACCGCCTGGTTGCCTTCCAGATCAATAATCCTAAGGCTCTGTCCCGGGTACAGCACACGCATCCAGCCCTTGCCCGCATCAATGACTTCATCATAGATGGCATCTTCTATCTTCAAATCACTTTCTTTTCTGATGAATCCATGCATCGTTCGACCCTCCATTCGGCAATTTTTTCATGGTTTTTATTCGGTAATCCAAGCGACCTTCTATCTGCCAAGCAGGCTGTAATAATCCCATGTGTTTTCAAACGCCCTGTAATTCTCAGGCCTGTGATTGACGCACTCGTCCAAAAGATCAGCCGCCGGCGCATCATAAACCTGTATTTCAACAGGAACGGCCGGATAGACAGTGGATGCGTTCAAGGGGTTTGGCGTATTGGAAAGGATGATCAGGACATCCATCTCGGTTCTGGGCGTTACCGTTGAGCCTTCCCTGCAGTGCCCGTAGGCATAATGCATGCTTCCGTCTTCTTCCACATAGACTTTTGAAAAAAGATTGACGCACGGAACCAGATCTCTCGCGCTCAAGTTGTTTCTTATGAGCTCCACTTTGAAATTTTCTTCTCCGCACCTTAAAAAATCATTTCTCGCAGTCTGGAATGTGGTTATGCCATATTTCTCATCGGTCATGGCCCTTGTGGTATAGCCGGAAATCGTATCATGCCATCCCAGACTGTCTTCCACAATGCTTGCCAGAACACGGCCGTTATCGCTCATCAGGACATTTCCTTTTGTCAAATATGCGGTAAACTGCGCCTTCAGCGTATCCGGCATGCTATACTTCTCAGAGGTGTCGTACATGTTGTATAACAGCATGGACACATTGGCGTCCGGTCCCTTGGCGATAAAGCGAATATATTTGCTCCTGCCGATATGCCCCGACCACTTTTCGCCCGGTCTTAAGGTTTTGCTCCATGTTTTATGCATGAAAATCCCTCCATTCACGATGATTGATGGCTTGATTCGGGATACCGCCTAAAACAAGAAGGTGCAAAAGCTTTTACATGCGCCTTTGCACCTTCTTGACGGGACAAATTATTTTTGGTTCCTTATTGATTTTTTATGCTTTTAATATTAAGCCTTAACAATGCATCATACAATTATCCGAAATAATGATTTTTTCCTTCCTCGCTAGAACTCCTGACTTGTGCAATACCACTTTGGTTCTATTACGCATTGCCAACCTTTTGCGCCAAGTGCGCCAGCAGCTGGGTTCTGGTTTTCACATTCAGCTTGCTGTAAATGTTATATACGTGCTTTTTGACGGTCGACAGGCTGATCATCATCTCATCGCTGATATCCAGGTTCGATTTTCCCTGCCTGAGCAACCGGATGACTTCTTTTTCCCTGTCCGATAAATGATAATCATCATACAGTTTTTCCAGTTTACTCTCCAGATTTTTTACGCCAATCCCATCATGCAATAAATTATAGGTGATGTTGGCAAGGTGCTTCTTCAATACATCCAATATGTAGATATCCTTATCCTTGAAGTCACCTAATTCCTTATTCCTGAATAAATTGATGATACCGATCAATTTCTTGTCTCTCATCAGCAGAATACCCGCGCCATACGGTATTTTAAGAGGCATCAGAAAATGCCTGTAAAACTCGGTTTTTGTTCGCACTTCTTCTTCCATGATATCGGTATCACGGTAAACCGTAGTCTCGGTAATAATGTCATACACATACCTTAAGTAATCCTTTTCATAAAAGTGTTCAATATATTCTTTCTTTTTCTGCTCGTCAAATCCGATGAAAAAGGATTTATCATCTTGAATACTCTGATTGCTGTCGAGCACAACAAAATATCCGCTTGTATAGGGAATAAGCATGCGAAGCACTTTTAACAGCTTTTCAGCCATGATATCGATATTTCTGATTGCATAAATCTCCAATAAAATGTTGTTGATTGTATTCCATTCTGTTTCCTTCAGCATAACGAACCACCGCACCCAGAGAATTTATGCAATAAAAACAGAATATAAAATAATAAAGGACAAAGAAAATTCCTGCCAGAACTTCTTTGTCCTTTTAATAAGGATCATACCAAGTTATGGTGGTTTTTTCAATTTGCATTGTAAAACAAAAGTACCGTAAGTTACCACAAAAAAGTGCAGCAAAATGCTAAACGAGAATCGTTTTGCCGCATATCTCGCAAACAAGCAGGAAAATGGGACCGGTTTATTCTCGTATCCCAGAATCAGAACAACAGGAGCTTATCGGGCGGAAAGCAGGCAAAAAGCGAATGCCCTCCTTTTTTCATGTATTCCCAGCGCTCCTTGTCCACAATGGCCTGGAGGAGAACATCCCTGGTGCGTTTTATAAGCAGCCGGAAAAACAGGGTGGCTGTAAACCGATCCTCCAGTATCCTGACAATCTCGCACATAAAGCTGTTGACGCCTGGGCTGGTTGAAATGCGCACATGCTGGGAGCGAATACCCACATGGGAAACCTTCTGCTTGCCCCCGCATTCCAAAAAGCACCCCCACTGGGGCACCAGGATCATATTCTCCTGAACCCTTATGGCCTCGCTCACATTCCGAAGGCCCAGAATCCTGGCCGCCGCAAGGTTGGGCGGATGATCAAAAAGCCTTTCCCGGGCGTCAAAGGCCAGCATTTTACCGTTTTCCATCACCAGGATGTTGTCGCTTAAGCGGTAGGCCTCGTCCATGTCATGGGTGACCATCAGATAATTATTGCCATGGAGCAGGCCAGGGAGTTTTTGCTGCATCTGCTCCCGTAAAATCCCGTCAAGGGCCGAGAAAGGTTCGTCCAGAAGGATCAGCTCCGGCTCGGCAGCCAGCATGCGCGCCAGCGCCACCCGCTGCTGCTCCCCGCCTGAAAGCCTTACAGGATAGGCTTCTTCCAGCCCCAAAAGATGGAATTTCTCAATGAGCTCGCGCACCCTCTTCTTACGGTTCCACGCGTTTTGAAGGGCAATCTCGATATTTTCGGAAACGGTCATATGGGGAAAAAGGGCATAGTTCTGAAACAAGTAGCCAACCCTTCTTCTCTCCGGAGGAAGGTTGATGCCCCGCTCCGAATCAAAAAGCACCCTGTCATTGAGGACAATCCTTCCCCTGTCGGGCTTTTCAATACCGGCGATGCACTTTAAGGCCATGCTCTTTCCGCTGCCCGAAGGTCCCAGAATGCTGACGTTCTCCTGGTCAATCTCCATCCGAATATTCATGGTAAACTGGGTGAGCTTCTTTTCGATATCCACCGAGAGCTTCATGGACTCACCTCCCTGAAACCGTGGCTTTGGATCTGAAGCTCCACAGGCCCTGGAGCACCATGCATAGAAGGGACAGCAGCATGATCAGGCCAACCCATGCCAGGGCGGTTCTCATGTCCCCGCCTTCCACGGCAAAGAATATGGCGATGGGCAGGGTTTGGGTCTTTCCCGGGATGTTGCCGGCAATCATCAGGGTGGCCCCAAACTCGCCCAGGGTGCGGGAAAAGGACAGAACGGTCCCTGCCATTAGCCCGGGCAGGCTCAGGGGCAGCAGGATTTTCATAAAGATGGTACGTTTGGACAGACCCAGGGTGCGCGCCACATCGATGACCGACCGGTCCACTTGCTCAAAGGCGCCCCTGGCCGTCCTGTACATCAGTGGGAAGGCCACCACAGTACCTGAAACCACCGTGGCCGACCAACTGAAGATGAGGTTCATCCCCATGCCCTTCAGAAGCTGACCTAAAGGGCTGTTGTTACCCAGAAGCAGAAGCAGGAAAAAACCCAGAACGGTGGGCGGAAAGATCATAGGGAAGGTAAACAGCGCATCCACGATCCCCCTGACCCGCTGCGGCAGGTTCATCACCCATCGGGCAGCCCCAATGCCCAGGAAAAAGACGATAACCGTGGTGACCAGTGTGGTTTTGAGCGAAATCCAAAGGGGCGTCAGATCAAAAGTCATAAGCATCACCCGAAAGGACCGTGAACCCGTATTCTTCAAATATCGCTGCGGCTTCCTCGGAGAACAAAAACTTCAGCATTCTCTGCGCCTCCTTTACCTGGCCGCCTTTGATAACACCCGCCGGATAGACAATGGGCGAATGGCTTTCCGGGGGCGCCTCTGCGGCAATTCTCAAACCTTTTGCGCTTAAAACATCGGTGGCATAGACCATGCCGGCCTGGGCATTCCCCGATTCAACCCATGCGGCCACTTCCTTCACATCCTTGGCATAAACCGCTTTTTGCTTTATGCTTTCATCCATCCCAAAACAGGATAATGCCTCAAGGGCATACTTGCCCGCCGGTACGCTGCCGGGCTCACCCAGCGCCACGACCTTAACCCTGTCGGACAGAAGGTCATCAAACCCATTGATATTAAGCTCATCCTTCGGCGTTACCAGCACCAGGCGATTCTGAAGCAGGTTATAGCAGGTGTCCTCATGCAATAGCCCCTTGTTCTTCAGTTGTTCCATATTGTCAACGGCGGCGCTGATGAACAGATCCACGGGCGCCCCCTGCTCAATCTGCCTTTGCAGGGAACCGGAGCCCCCAAGGTTTACAACCACCTGGGTTTGAGGATACTTTTCCTGGTAAAGCGCCGTTATCTCCGCCAACACATCCTTCAGGCTCTGGGCTGCGGACAGGGTCAGGGTGACGGGTTTTTCTCCCGACCCCATCAAAAGGCTTACGGCAAACAGAGCCACAAGCAGCAAAAAGCCGAACAGATAGAATCCAGACTTTTTCATTCCACCATCTCCATCCGCATCACGCCTGAAAACTCCCGAAGCAATTCAGCGGCGGCCTCCCTCTTTATACCCAGGTCAAAAATCCGCTCCCCCACGGCCACGAATTTCTGGAAATCGCAGTTTCCGGCCCGTTCGCCCAGGCCCTGGATGGTGCAGTCCACATAGAGTGCGCCGGCCTTTGCCGCTTCCAGGGAATTGGCCACGGCCATACCCAGATCGTTGTGGACATGGATTTCCAGGGGCATGCCGGTATAGTCCAGAAGGTTCTTGATGCTGTCGGCCGTTCTGCCGGGGGTGAGGACCCCCACCGTATCCGCAAACCGGACATAAAGTACACCATAGGTCTCCAATTGCTTCATGAGACTTGCCATAAAGGAGATATCGGCCCGGGAAGCATCCTCAAAGCCCACGGTAACGTCAAAGCCCGCCGAACGGGCCAGGTCCACGCAGCGAAGCAGCTCGTTCTCAAGCCATCGCTTGTTCTTCCTGAGCTTGGTATAGATCTGCACATAGGAGACGGGTACACCGATATGGATGATGTCGGGACAGCATTCCATGGAATGCCGGATATCCTCCGCGTTCATCCGGTTCCATACCGAGATCTTCGCATTTTTCCGGATGGCCAGGATCCGGGTGATGGCCTCCTTTTCCACCCGTCCTACCGCCGGAATTCCCGCCTCAATCTGATAAATGCCGCACTGATCCATCAGCGCGGCAAGGCGTACCTTTTCTTCCACGGTGAACACGATACCCGCGCTCTGCTCCCCATCCCGTAAGGTGGTATCCACGATGAACCGTCTAGGCTTCATGCCCGGCCACCTCCTTGAGCAATAGCAGGAACTCGGCTTCCGACACGCCCCTTTTCTCCTCAATGCTCCGGTTTCTGATCTTTTCCAGGAGCAGGGCGGCTTTCTGGTCGCTGAGCTCCACTCCCTGTTCTTTTGCCTTGATCCTGACCGAGCATCGGCCCAATGCTTGCCCAGGACAATCTTCCGCTCTTTGCCCACCCATTGGGGCGGATAGGGCTCATAGACCGAGGGATTCTTGACGAGGCCGTCGGCATGAACCCCGGACTCCACCGTAAAGATGCGGCTGCCCAGCACCGCCTTGTTTGAGGCCACCTTCACAGGAGCCATCTCTGAAAGCAGCGCCAGAATGCGCGGAAGAAGGGTTAAATCCGCTCCACTCTTCTGCCGGAAAGCAATGCGTATCCCCAGGCTCACTTCCTCGAAAGCGGCATAACCGCCCAGGCCCATGAAGCTCACCCCGACATTTCTCCCTCCCTGGGCGATCCACTCCAGGGCCAGGGCTGTGGCGCAATGGTAATCATTTTCCGGGCAAAACCACATATTCTTGCCGAAGAGGGCCATCAGTTTCTTCATCTCCCTGGCGTAGGGCCACAGCAGTAAATCATCCAGTCCGGTGACGCATATGTATTTAAAATGCTGAAACCTCTTTAACAACTCAATCTCCTTCACATCGTTGACTTGGATCTCATGGATGAAACGAAGATCTCCGGTTTCCTCCCCGAACCTGGAGATATAGTAGTCGAAGCCCGGAAATTCAGCGGCTTCCTCGCCGTGATGGACCCGCAGAATGGCCTTGACGTCATCGGGTACAGTCCCCATGAGGCGATAGGCCTCGACGGGAATCTCCACCCAATCGGCACCTGCCCTGGACAAAAGCGTCACCAGTTCGGCCAGCTTGTTTCCCGTTATGGTTTCACGGCCATATTCCAGGGTTGAAAGCGTCCTGTCCAGCAGTCGGATCAATGCCCTTCCTCCTTCCCGGCTGTTTCATGTCGCATGGCAGTGGAGCGGGGCCCATCTGTCGTTTCGCTATATGAGAAGGCGCTCTACCTTTTTGCCTCCTTCCAGGTGACTTTCCACAATCTCCGGAACATCCTCCACGGTGACATTTCCGTACCATGCTCCCTCAGTGACGACAATGGGCCCTTTGTCACAGATACCAAAGCAGCCCGTGATGGTGACCATCACATCGTTTGACAAATCCCTGTCCTCTATTTCCTCCATAAATCGCTGCACGATGGATACGGCCTCCTTGCTGTGGCAAAAGCCCTTTTGGGTGCCGTTGGGCCTGCAGCTGGTGCAGACAAACACGTGATATTTGGGTTGTATCATTTTTAAACCGCCTCCTCGCCCGTCATTTCTCTGGCTATTTTGGCAATGGCCTCATGGATGCCGTCATAGGTGGTATAGGTATGTATGCCTTTTTCCTCCAGCCGCCTTTGCGGGGCCACGCCTATTCGCAGGGCAATGACGCCCTCGCAGTCATGGAGTGCTTTGAGGATCCTGGTCATCTTATCCTCCCGGGAATCGCAGGCATCCATGCCTCCCGTGCAATACTGTCCGATAGGACGCCTTTCGATGTAGGCCACTCTTCCGTCATGGTACTCGTAGATCAGGAACTCATCTACCTTCCCAAAATGCTGATCCACCAGTATGCCGCTCCTGGTGGCCACGGCAAACCGCAGGCCCTTTTTCTCCCTTGGAACTTCCTGAACAGGCTCTTTTTTCCCGTACAGGATCAGGGACTGATCCTCGCCCAAAAGGCCCACCGCGTCTGCCCGGCACTGCTTGCAGTGATACATCTGGGGCAGTATCCGTTCGCATCTTTTCCTTATCTCATTAATGGTTTTGGCGCTGACCATTTCCAGGTGTTCAAAGGCGCTGCCCTTGACGGGGATCAGCTGCATGATGTTGGTGATGGCTGCGCCCAGGCTCTTGACCTTCTCCACCACCGTTTCAATATGGTGGTCGTTGATGCCCTGGAGCACCACGCAATTGACCTTGCAGGTGACGCCCCTGGATGCAAGAAGCTTGAGACCCAGAAGCTGGTTTGAAACCAGCATGGCCGCCCCGGCCATTCCCGAATAGCGCATGCCCATCATGGTGACGTGGGAATAGATTTGGCTGGCAATCTCCACATCCACCGCGTTGATGGTAATGGTCACGTGGGAGACGCCCAGAGCCACCAGCTCATCCGCATACTGGGGAAGGGCAAGGCCGTTGGTTGAAATGCAGAAGATGACGTTTGGGTCATGTTCACGGATGAGCCGGAGGGTCTCCCTGGTTTTGTCAAAATCGGCCAGCGCGTCCCCGGGCCCGGCAATGCCTACAACGGTGAGATTACTCAGCCGCTTCTTGGCATCCAGGAAGCGCTGCAGGGCTTCTTCGGGCGTAAGGACCTGGGAGGTCACACCAGGGCGGCTTTCATTGGGGCAATCGAATTTGCGCACACAGTATTTGCACTGGATATTGCAGTCGGGAGCCACCGGCAAATGGATTCGGGCATACCGGTGAGCACCCGTGCAGCTGAAGCAGGGATGCAAATCGGTAGCACTCACGCCGCAAGCCTGGGGGGCCTCAACCTTGCTGTCCTTGAAATAGGTCTCAAAAAGTGCCTTCCGATAGCTCCCTTCCTTTATCTTAAGCAGGGTATTGGTCAGGGAATCCAGCAGGTTGAGCGAGCCCGAATAGCCCAACGTGGAAATCCTCTGCCCCCCTACCCTGTCGTGGATGGGGAAAGCGCATCGAACCAGGGGTATGCCATGCTTTTCCTCAATGCGCCGGGCATCGGAGCTTCCGATGAACAGATTGGCCTTCTTCTCAAGGGCCAGCTCCTCAATGCGCTCGAAATCGGCTTTGTCCAACACCGCATATTCCTCGTCAAAAAGCCCGGGGGCTATTTTGCCAATCTCGTCATGAAGAAGCTCCAAAAGCCTTGGGCTGGAGGTTCCGGTGGCGCTGACCACGGGTAAAAGGCCGTTTTCGCAGCACAGCCGGACCATGGAATAGACAAAATCCGGGTCGCCGAAAACCACGGCCCGTCCCTCGGCATTGTATTTATGGGAGTCAATCATGGCGTCGATATAGCGTCCCTGCTCGCCTTTAAGCCTTTCGGGTATGGGCGCGCCGCTTATCTCCGACAGAAGCTTAATAAAGGCATCTGTATCCCTTAAACCCACCGGCGGGCCTAAGCGGACCAGGGGTACCCCATAGGCCTCCTTCAGATACTCACCGGGAGAATCCTCCGGGGGGCAGAACAGGGACAACTCGATGGTCAGCCTGGAGCCCGCCATCAGCGAAATCTCCTCCAGGGTGGTACCGTTATCGGGAAGCCGGCGGTAGCTTTCCTCATACCCGCCGTCCAGGTTGTCGGAGGCATCGGGCAGAAGAATGTACGCTATGGGGAACAGGGAAAGGATATCCTTGAGGGTCCGCACATCGGCCGGGCTCAGCATGCCGGTGATGATATTGATCCGATCATGTTTTTCTTTCTTCATGTCAACATGCCGAAGGATACTGCGCAGGGTCCGGAAATAGCCCTCGAACTGGGTACCCATGTATCCACCCGAAGACACGGGAATGAGCCTGACCCTGCTTTCGGGATACTGCGCGTGGTACTTTTTGATAATCCCTTCAATATCCTCGCCGATGGTCTCCGAGAGGCAGGTGGTGGCAATACCCACCACATCGGGATCATAGAGCCTGCAGAGATTATGGATACCCTTGATGAGGTTCTTCTCCCCACCGTAGACGGTACCCTCCTCGGTCATGCTTGACGAGGCAATATCCACGGGCTCGTTGTAGTGGGTGGCCATATGCCGCCGGATATAGGTACTGCAGCCCTGGGAGCCATGGAGCAGGGTCATGCACCGGGCAATGCCGTAGAAGGCATGGACGGCGCCCATGGGCATGCACATCTTACAGGGGTTCACGGTCAGACTTTTGAGTTTTTTGCTCATGCTATCACCTCACATACTGCCAGACCGGGCTGTTGACCGAAAGCTGGAGCTCTTTGACAAAGTTCCGGACGCCTACGAAACCGGCCAATGGGTGCCTGCGCTCATGGTTGTGATCCAGGAAGGCCACGCCCAGCTTGTAGGCCAGGGGGCGTTCTTTTACGCCGCCCACCAGCACATCCGCCTGCTTTTCTCGGATAAAATACTCCAGCTCTGCCGGATTGGCATCGTCCAGCACCACGGTGCCCTCCCGAACCAGGCTGTTGATGATGTCGTAGTCCTCCTTCCTGCCGGTCTGGGTGCCCACCACCACGGTCTCCATGCCGATTTCCCTGAACTGCTTGATAAGGGAGATGGCCTTGAACCCGCCGCCCACATAGATGGCCGCCTTTTTTCCGCCCAGGAGCTCCCGGCTCCGGCACAGAACGGGTTCCAGCGCCCGGGTTTCCCTGGCGATGAGTTCACGGGCCTTTTTCTCGGCCTCCCTGTCCCCCAGCGCCTGGGCGATATGGATCAGGGACTGGCTGGTGTCTTCGATACCGAAGAAGCTGACCTTGATCCAGGGAATGCCCATGGCCTCCTCCATGCGCTTGGCAAGGTATGTCATGGAGCCTGCACACTGGACGACGTTCAGCGCGGCTTCCCCCGCATGCATCAGTTCTTCGCAGGTTGCATCCCCGGTGATTCTGGCCACCACCTTAACACCCATTTCCTCAAGGTAGTTCTTGATAATCCACATCTCGCCGGCCAGGTTGAAATCGCCCAGGATATTGACGCTGCCGCCTCGTTTGGGGGCCTTGGGCGCCCTGGAGAGAAGCTCCATGAGGGCATTGCATGCCATCCTGTAGCCCACCGATTTATGGCCCGCAAAGCCCGGGGACATGACCGGGATGACAGGGATGCCGAACTTCTCCTCCGCCCTTTTGCAGACCGCTCGCACGTCATCGCCAATGACGCCCACAATACAGGTGGCATAGACGAAGATCACCCTGGGGGAATGGACCCGGGTCACTTCCGACAGGGCTTCCCAGAGCTTTTTCTCACCGCCGAAGATCACGTCCTGTTCGGACAGGTCCGTGGAGAAGCTGTTTCGGTACCATTCCGCACCACTCGAAAGGCTGCCGCGGATATCCCAGGTGTAACTTGCGCAGCCGATGGGTCCATGGACGATGTGAAAAGCATCGGTGATGGGATTTAATACTACTCTTGCCCCGCAATACACACAGGCGCGCTGGCTGACGGCTCCCGACAGGCTCTCGGTATCGCACTGGATGGAAACCGAGCCGCAGCTTCCTTTCTGGTGTATGAATCCCTGACGCTCTTCAAGCAGCAAGCTCTGTGCCTTCATCATGACCACCTTCCTTTCTCTGGAGCCGGACTACATGACCAGCTCCAGGTCCTCGTCGGCGCAGCCCCTGTCCTGGCGATCCATCAGGGTATTGAGGATCATTTCCACCAGGCGCATGGCGCCGCGATAGCCCACCAGGGGCATATAGGAATGCACATAGCGATCCAGAATGGGGAATCCGGCCCTGACCAGGGGAATATCCTCGGCCTTGGCAATCTGCTTGCCGTAAGAGCCGCCGATAAGCAGATCCACCCTATCGTTTTTGATCCACTGATGGAGCTCGAACAAATCGGAGAAGGCCTTGGCGGTGCAGCCGGTAACGCCGAACTTGCTGAACAGTTCCTGAGCCTTTTCAGTAAAGGCTTCGCCGGGGGTTCCCGTGATGACATACTTGGGGATCATGCCCATCTCCAGCACCAGCCCCGTAATGCCCAGGACGGTGTCGGGATCGCCGTAGATGGCTACCGACTTGCCATGGAAGTAGGGATGGGAATCCAGCAGGATATCGATGAGCTGTCCGCGCTCTTCCTCCAGGGCATAAGGCACCTCATGGCCCGAGAAGTTTGATAGGGCCATGATGAACTGGTCGGTGGCCCCGATGCCCATGGGCAGCGGCAGAAGCTTGTAATCCACACCGCATTTTCGTTTCAACTCATTGGCAGGATCCTCGCAGGTCAGCTCTCCCAGGGCCAGGGTCAGGGGGCTGTCGCCCATGGCGATGATATCGTCGATGCGGGTGCCTCCCGGCGGATACATGGTGTACCTTCCCAGCATAGGCGCGTCCAGCACACCGCTGGTATCGGGAAGCATGATGAAGGGGATACTCATCAGATCCAGGATGCGCTTGATCTCGCGCATGTCGCCGGGATTGACAAAACCCGGAATGATATTGAGTCTGTCATGCTTGCGCCCCGTGGACCGGGACAGGTATTTGATGAAGCCCGCAATCATATTGCCGTAACCGGTGATATGGGAGCCCACATAGCTGGGCGTATGGCAATTGACCACGTATTTGCCCTCTTCAATATCCATGTCCTGGATAAAGGCACCCACGTCGTCGCCGATGGTCTCGCTAAGACAAGTGGTATGTACCGCAATAATGTCGGGCTTATAGATATCAAAGATGTTCCTGACGGCTGTCTTTAAGTTGCTGCCTCCACCGAAAACCGACGCGCCCTCGGTGAAGGAACTGGAGGAGGCAATGGCCGGGTCCTTGAAATGCCGGGTCAGGAAGGTGCGATGGTAGGAACAGCAGCCCCGGGAACCATGGCTGTGGGGCATGCACCGATGAACGCCGAGGGCGGCGTACATGGCCCCCACCGGCTGACAGGTCTTGGCCGGGTTGATACGAAGGGCCGTTCTTTCGGTAATTTCCTTTGGTGTCAGGTCAAGCATTCATACCACCTCCTGCAAATGGCCTTCTATCATGGGGCTGTTTTTCCAGGGCGCCTTGACCAGACCCCATGCGGGAGTGGTCAGACCCATGAGCACATCCCGGCCGAAATTGACCGCTCCGTTGAATCCGGCATAGGGACCGCTGTAATCGTAGGAGTGAAGCTGCCTGGAAAGGATGCCGGCCTTCTGGATCACATATTTGTCCTTAATGCCCGAGAAGAAGATATCGGGCTTGAGTATCCTGATGATTTCCTCGGTCTCAAAATGGTTCATGTCGTCAATGATGATGGTCCCTTTCTCCATGTCCTTGATCATGCCCTCGTAATAGTCCAGGGGAATCTCCTGTCTGAGCTTCTCATACTGTTCTTCGCTCAGATACAGACGATAGCGCCTCTCGTCCTTCTCGATCCTGAGGGATTCAATATTCTTGCTGTCGGCGTCCTCCTTGATGAACGGAAGCACTTCCCGGCCCTCGTAGTCGTCCCTGTGGGCAAACTCGTAGCCGGCCATGATGGTCTCCACGCCGAAGTCCTTGAGCAGCTTCTGGTAGTGGTGGGATCGGGAGCCGCCCACGAACAGCGCTGCAGTTTTGCCCTTGAGCTTGGACTTGTAATACTCCATCTCGTCGTGAATGGCTGCCAACTCTTCGGCGATGACTTCCTCGGTCCTGGCCGTCAGCTCGGGATCGTTGAAGTAGCGGGCGATGTCCCGCAGGGACTTGACAGTGGAGGACACACCAATAAAGTTGACCTTGAGCCAGCTGGTGCCGTACTTATCCCTGAGCATGTCGGCCACATAGTTGATGGAACGGTGGCACTGCACCAGGTTGAGATGGGCGATATGGGCGTTTTCAATCTCATGGATGCTGGAGTCGCCGGGGATATTGACCACAATATCGTAGCCGATGCGCTTCAGAATCCGCTCCACTTCCCAGGCATCCCCACCGATGTTGTACTCGCCGAGGATATTGATGGAGTACTTGGTGGGCGCCCTGTCGCCGGTGCCGATGATGTGGCGCATCAGGCCGTTGTTGGCGATATGATGGCCACCCGACTGGCTCACGCCCTTATACCCTTCGCAGCTGAAGGCCACCACCTTGCGGTTGTACAGCTTTTCGGCCTCGGCGGCCACCGCATGGATATCGTCGCCAATAAGGCCTACGGGGCAGGTGGCGCAGATCATGATGGCATCGGGGTCAAAGATCTCCACCACTTCCTTGATGGCCTGCTTCAGCTTCTTTTCGCCGCCGAAGACGATATCCGGCTCCTGCATGTCGGTGGAGAAGCAGTATTCCACAAAGTTCTTGGTGTTCTTATCCCCCCTGGCCTTGTTGCGCCGGGTACCCCAGGAATAGAAGCCGCAGCCGATGGGACCATGGGTGATGATGGCCACGTCCTTGATGGGCCCCAGCACCACACCCTTGCACCCGGCGTAGCAGCAGCCGCGGTTGGTCATGATGCCGGGAATGGTGCGCGTATTGGCCGATATCTCGTGGTTGTCCTCGGTTTTTTCAATGATGTGAAGCTTTCTGTTTTTATAGACACGGGCGCTGTATTTATCAAGAATCCAGTCAACCTTGCTCATCTTATCACCTCCTAATAGGCGTCTGTGGCCGCTTCGCCTGTCCGGATCTGGTAGTTTTCCAGGATGGGAAGCACGAAGATCTTGCCGTCGCCCCTGTTGCCGGTCTGATTGGCGTTGATAATGGTTTCCACAGCCTTTTCAACCTGATCGTCCGCCACGATGAGGGTGAACACACGCTTGGGGATGAGCCGGACGCTCTCGGTCAGGTGCTCTCCCAGCGGCGATACCGGCAGCTCGCCCTCCTGGATGATGTTCTCAACCAGGGAAAAATCCACGCTCTTCTTTCCGCGTCCCAGCACCTTTCTGCAGGTGAAGGCGGGAAAGCCGTTCTCGGCAAGGGCTTTTTTGGTCTGATTAACCTTATTGAGCCTGATAATAGCAATAACCTCTTTCATACAACTTCCTCCTTGCGGTTGCCTGTCACATTACAGGCCCTTCTTGCCCGTACTGATGGTATAGGCCTCCAGTACGGGGCTGACAAAGATTCTGCCGTCGCCGAACTGGCCCTTTTCCCCTGTTCTCGCATTGCGCATGATAATTTTGATCACGTCGTCCTTGTCCTCATCGTTGACCACCATGAGCAGCATTTCCTTGGGGATCTCGTCATAGAACACATCCCCCACCTTGACGCCCTTCTGCTTGCCCCGGCCGAACACATCCATTTTCGTAACGGCCGGAAAACCGGCCAGCATGAGCTCGTTGAGCACCGTATTGACCTTCTCAGGCCTGATAATGGCACGTATCATTACCATAAAAAGCTTCCTCCCTTTCTTTAGGCATCCAGTATGCCGTATTCCATCATGAGCTGTTCCAGGCGCTCCTGCTTCATGGGCTTGGGGATGACAAACATGTCGTTGCCGTCGATGGCCCTGGCCAGTGCCCGGTATTCGTCGGCCTGGGGAGCGGTGGGATCATAGTCGATAACCGTCTTCTTGTTGATTTCTGCGCGCTGCACGATGTTGTCCCTGGGCACGAAGTGAATCATCTGGGTGCCCAGCTCCTTGGCAAAGGCCATGATGAGCTCCTTCTCACCGTCAACCTTTCTGCTGTTGCAGATGATACCGCCCAGGCGCACGCCGCCGGTGTTGGCATACTTCCGGATACCCTTGCAGATGTTGTTGGCCGCATAGAGAGCCATGAGCTCGCCGCTGGCCACGATGTAGATTTCCTGGGCCTTGCCCTCGCGGATGGGCATGGCGAATCCGCCGCAGACAACGTCGCCCAGAACGTCGTAGAAGACATAGTCCAGATCGGTTTCATAGGCGCCCAGTCTTTCCAGCAGGCCTATGGAGGTGATAATGCCTCGTCCTGCGCAGCCCACGCCGGGCTCGGGACCACCCGACTCCACGCACTTGATGCCGGCAAAACCGCTTTTCATGATGGATTCCAGTTCGATGTCCTCGCCCTCTTCCCGGAGGGTATCCAAAACGGTTTTCTGAGCCAATCCGCCCAGAAGCAGCCGGGTGGAGTCCGCCTTGGGATCGCAGCCAACCACCATGACCTTCTTGCCCATTTCACCAAGACCTGCGGTAAGATTCTGGGTTGTGGTAGACTTACCAATACCACCTTTGCCATAAATTGCCACCTGTCTCATAAACTCATCCTCCTCATCGCTTACATCATCACTTGAACCTTTTTCAGAACATCAAACTCCCTGAATGCTTTGTGTAGTTTAGAAAGGTCTTAAGGAGCAGCCCCTTTGCTTAAGCAAGTTCTTCTGCAAAAACCCTGTAACTGAAAAGGCGCCTTCAAGCGTTGCTTGTAAGGCGCCTTTGCCGGATAAACCGTCTTCTGGAATTCCAATATTTAGATGAATCATTGTTTTGGTAACATTATACCGGGTCCGGATCCCGTTTACTATGCACGCGTTTGTATAAGGTTTACAACCAAAAAAATGCTTTTTTATACAGACTTAACAAAAAGGATATTGTTTCAACATGATGTCCGATGCAGCCGTAAACATACTCTGTTAAGAAAGCTGCCTTCCACGGAGATGGGGACGTCCAGAACTCCCATGCATCATAGCTCAACATAATTTACCTTTTCGCCTTTTCCGAAAAAATGTTTCCTATTCTTTACAGTTGTAAGATGGCCTTGGGCTATATCTGGGATAGCATAAATCTCTCGACTACTTGTCCTTCTTTCGCCTCCCTGGTTCTACTCAGTCCTTTCAGTAATTGGCTCTTATAAATAACGAAATATTTCTTGACAAAACATCAAAATATCGATATAAATTTAACTCCGTCAATTTATTTTGAAGAGCCATATCAAGATCTTCAAAAGCAGTAGATTTTAGAAGGCTCCTTGTTTCATCATATGAAAATTCCGCAACTTTTTTTCTGTTCCATAACCCTTTATTTGCAGGACATTTTTCCTGACACCTGATGCATCCTATTAAGCTATGATGCCAATCATGATGTATCCATTCAGGTATTGCATCCTTCCTTTCATTATAAAAAGTCAGGCATCTTTCGGCAGCTATTTGGATTTTTTCTCTGTCGATAGCACCTGTTTGACATTGATTTATACATACACCGCATTGACTGCATCTATCCATCCGTAAATCTGCAGCTAGCTCAAGTTCATCAGTACAAATCATATCTGTTCCGAATACGGTAAGACGATGGCACGACCCCATTCCTTCAATATACAGCAAATTATTTCTCCCGTATTTGCCAAAGCCGCACATGGCTGCGAGTATCTTCTTTGGAAGAACGACAGGCCATGATTTCAAATAATAACGTTCAAAGACGTTGCTTACTGTTTCCTTTATCATCGATAGCTGTTGATCCCTATATATGTAAACAGGCGGAATATCAGCCTCCACAATTCCGAAATCCCATTCTATCTCGATATAACACGGAGGAGATGGAAGTGCAATGATAACCAATGATTTGATATCGGGATCCAATGAAAAGTCAAAATAATCCTTTAACATTCCATTATTCAGATCCGTCTTTTCCAACTGCTCACGAACGAGCGGCAGTATGTTTATGGATACTGTTTTTATTTTCCCGCCAAGATTATCTATATTCTTAGTCAGTAATTCCTCTGCTTCGCTCATCAGCTGATTCCTTTCAACAAATGATAGGTCTGTATTCGCCGGCCTGATTTTGTGCATTATATTTGATAATTATACCATAAAATTCGTATAGCTTCTTATATTTAAAGTGGTTTCCCACGGGTATCCTACTTAACCATAACTTGTATCCAACGGTCGATTTATCACAGGGGTATCCCTTGCAATCAAAGTCATATCATACATTTCCCTTGCCAGGGTAAAAGGATTGGCCGTTCCATGCTCTAGCTGTATATGGTTCTAAGAAACTCACAGATTGCTCTGTTCACCAGTTCAGGTTTGTCCGTATTGGAATTATGACCAGCCCCAGGAATCCATTGAATGGGTAGGCCTGTTTGATTTGCCCATGCCGTATTATAGCGTTTGGTATATCCGGCTTTATCTTTCTCACCGCATATCAGCAAAGCGGGACAGGAGATTTTATATGACAGATCGGCCTCAATTGCTTCGGCCAGAATTTTGAATCCATGAGACACCAGCTCACAATACTCTTTTTTCGTATAGCTGTCCATCATGGTATACATCAGCCGACGCCCATAATCGGTTTCCGCACATCCATTTGCACCGTATTTCTTTAAAAGAAACCATGGATATGCGCTGTATAGGAGCTTTGTATTTTTGAGCGCAGATAGCTCCCACTTTCTCAAGTATTTCCTTTGAAGCGGCGCAGAATCGATAGAAATGAAACCTGCAAGGCAGTCCGGATGTTTCTCCATCAAGGCCTGAGCGACATAACCACCCATGGACTGTCCTATTATGACAGGTTTGGAAATACACTCCTGCATCATGATGCTGTGAAGCCATTCCGCTTTATCTTCAAGCGAGAAACTGAGTTCAAACGGTCTTGAAGAACCGTGTCCCGGCGCATCCCATACCAACAGATTGTAATCCTCTTTAAACTCTTCAATCTGTTTTTCAAACAATCGATGATCAGCCGTCAATCCCGGCAGAAATATAAGCCACGTTCTTTCCCGGGAAACAATACTGATCCAATAATGAATAGCCCCTTTTTGGGTATTGAACACTTTCTCTATCATTTTCACCCTGCACCTACCTTTGCGGTTTTCTGTCTGCAATAGTTCTTGCATGCTGGATTGCTTTACTGATTACCAAAGCAAGCCCCTCAGGGTTCTCCCAAGTCATGGCATGTCCTGCATTCTTTACGATTTCTATCTGAATGCCATGTGGTCTTCGACAGTGTAAGCAAAATCAGTGGGTTTGTCACTGTATCCCGCCCCCAAAAGATCCACGAGAATACGGCGATGATTCTTTAAAGGAGCCTGTGATGCAACCCCAGGATAATCAAATGAACCTGCACAGCCCAGTCCATGGATGAAAAGTATTGTCATATCGTCGCCGGGAAAATCATGATACCGCATGACATAACCGGTTTTAGGAATCAAATATTCTTTCATGGACAATCACCTTGTTCTTTATATAAGGGTTCCATTCAAAAACCACTAAATCCGGTTTTATTTACTCTCAGGAATATCGCACAGGAAACCGGCATATGGGAATCTATATATCATGACCGGAGTACCGAAAACATCGACAACCTTACCTTCTGCCGTCCCATCCAAAATCTTTTCAGCGCCTTCAATAAGGCTTGCAATTAATTCGGGGTACACCGGGAACGAACCATGGGATGGATATATCGTGTCGAACGCATCGGTAAGCCCGGACAACTTCTTGAGGCTATCAACATACAGGGGCATATTCCTGTGTTCCTTAAACATGAAGATGTTTCCATCCTGAACGGAATCTCCTGAGATAAGCACCCTGTTGTTGATATCCAGCACAGCGATGCTGCCGGGCGTATGTCCGGGTATGAAAAGGATTTTTAATGGTCTGCTCCCAAGATCGATGATGTCATCATCCTTCACAGGCAAAATAGCGCCCGAACCGCCATGGGCCCTATAAACACCTTCTTCGTCAGGATGCATGTAAAAACAATCGAAACCGCCGTTCCCTGAAATATGGTCCGTATCCGCATGCGTATTGAGCAGCATGACCGGCAGTTTTGTGATGCTTTCCGCAATTTCTTTTGCATTCGGTGTATTCATACCGCTGTCAATGAGCAGTGCTTTTTCCGTTCCTGTCAGTAAGAAAAATCGTACCCCGTTGTCTTCAATACGCCAGGTCGTGTCGTTTATTCGAATAATTTCAGCCATCCGTATCCCTCCAAATAAGAAGTTAACCTCGTAACACCGATAAAAGAGAAAAATAGATTTATCTAAGGATGGTCTCCCCTATAAATTCTTTCAGACACTTGCTTTTCTTTGCAGTATGCCATTGTGTCTATTTATCATCGATAATTCATACAGTCATCTTTTACTAAGGTCATACCTGATTTTAATGGTTGAACTTTTACCGCTGGGAGTTGTATGCAAAATCTCTAACCTTTTAATCAGTCTTTTTGCAAAACAGCTTTCGCTTCCTCACACCAGGCAAGATAGGCCCGATATGTTTCGATCCCGAACCTGACCGTCAACAAGTAGTATTTATGTTCTTCCTCGTCCTGAACCTTTTCCAGATTCGCTGCATACCCTTCAAGAATCAGAAGCTCATTTCGTATTTTCTCTTCGAACTTTTGGATATGATCCAGGATGCCTTCTCTGCCAAGCTCCCTGCCAAAAAAGAGCTTAAGCAATGTTTCATACCTAAGCTCATCTTTTTCCGCCGGCTTTACGAGCCATTCCCTGAGAAGCGCTCGCCCTTTCTCGGTGATAGAATAA